>WFLX010187618.1_pt1 | contig 27175 bp, 25 predicted proteins | sample 4967041 | NCBI WGS metagenome assembly WFLX01 (sample SAMN12857096, study PRJNA449069) | gut metagenome | isolation source: stool from male and female vole | host: Microtus ochrogaster | place: USA:Florida | collected 2017
TACTAATAACTGAAAAACTTTTTTCTGCATAGTAATAACCATGCTCCCTTCTTAACCTTTGAATTCGGGTATGGTACAGCATTTTTAAAATAGCTGCACTATTTTTATAAAATAAATTCACACATACCCTACAATTTATAAATATAACAAGTTCCATACGGAATGTCAATAAAAAACAGCCAGCGCTCCAGCCTTAATGTGACAGCCCTTAATGTGACAATCCGGTCTTCCTCTAATCTGATTACTGTTCATAGCTTGCAGGAAAGCTACGCTTGGACAAGGTAACAATTCCTATTCAGACACGCTTGCGCTCAGAGAAACACGTAGCGGATGCTAAGCTCGTGCCGAATGAAATTCGGCATAGTACCTCGCTAAGCACCGACGTGTTTCTATGGTCTTCATAGGAACAGTTACCTCGCCCAAGCTTAATCTACTGCTTGAGCGTTTATTGGATTCGAAACGCTTCGGTCTGTGCCATTCCCCTAATCGTTCTCCATACATTTTGACAGTGCAAGGGTTCCGGTTCTCGCCACCTCTACCACACTGATCGTCTGCAGCATGGTAATCATAAGCTGGATTTTGTCGGGAGTGTCGCATATCTGAATCATCATGAAATGCTTGGACATGTCCACGATTTCCGCTTTCATAATCTCACACAACTCCATAATATCACGACGGTTACTCTTATTATACTTAATCTTGATAAGCATAAGCTCTCTGGTAATGCACTGCTGCTCAGCGAAAGTCTTGACCTTGATAACATCCAGCTTTTTGTTGAGCTGCTTTTCAATCTGCTCTATGGTACGCTCGTCTCCGCTACTGACAATGGTCATACAGGACACGGCAGGGTCGTCCGTCTCGCCCACTGCAAGACTGTCAATATTGTAGCATCTTCTGGAAAAGAGTCCGGCAACCTTGCAAAGGACACCCGAACGGTTCTCCACCAATACAGAATAAATTCTCTTTTTCATAGCCGTTCCTCCTTTACTTTACCAAATCCATAGGATCGATCAGACACTCAAGCAGCATGGATTCATCCTTTTCCAAAAAGGCACCAAGTATCTCTTCCGCCTTCTGCATATCGGATAGGCGCAGGAAGGGCATATCGTACGCTGCCGCCAGCTTTTCCAAATCAGGGCTTCCCGAAAGGTCTACCACGGAGTAATTGTCCTTATAAGTATAATGCTGGTATTCACGCACCATTCCGAGATAATTATTTTTCAGCACAATAATTTTTACCGGAACTTTATGCTGTCTCATGGTGGCAAGCTCCATCATGGACATCTGGAAAGAGCCGTCGCCGCATACCGCAATGACCTGCTTATCCGGTGCGGCAAGCTTAGCGCCCATTGCAGCGGGGATAGAATAGCCCATGGTTCCCATGCCGCCGGAGGTAAAGAATCTGCCTTTTTTCACAATGTGATACCCACAGGACCAAATTTGGTTCTGTCCTACATCGGCAACATAAATGCCGTCCTCCTGCATTTTGTCGGACAATTTTGTGATAAATGCGGCGGGGTCAACATAATCGGGATTGGGGGTACGATTTTTCTCCATCGTCTCGCGATATCCCTCCAAAGCAGTCACCCACTCCTCATAATTACAAAAGAATTCTTCCTTTGCAATATCCTCGAAGATATGCTTCACATCTCCTACCAAAGGAATGGTTGCACCTGCATTTTTGCCGATTTCCGCAGGATCCACGTCAATGTGTACCAACACTTTATCCTTAGTGATCAAATCCGGCTGGTTTACGGCACGATCCGCTACACGTGCCCCCACCATAATCAGCAAATCGGATTCGTTCATGGCACAATTGGCATATGCCTTGCCGTTGTTGCCCACCATACCGAAATACAAGGGATGTTTTGTAGGCATGACGCCGATACCCATCATCGTCGAAACTACCGGAATCTTATACTTTTCGGAGAAGACCCTAAGCTCTTCCTGTGCCTCGCTCAGATGAACGCCTCCGCCCGCACAGATAATGGGGCGTTTTGCCTTTTCCAGCTCTTTGATGACCTTTTTGATCTGTACCGCGTTACCCTTTACCGTAGGCTTATAGGTACGCATGTTTACCTTCTCGGGGTATTCAAATTTGTCAATGGACGCATTTTGAATATCAATGGGAATATCAATCAGCACAGGACCCTTTCTTCCCGTGTTGGCAATATGGAAAGCCTCCTTGAAAATACGGGGAATATCCTTCACATTGCGAACAAGGTAGCTGTACTTCACAAAGGATTCCACTGCCCCAGTGATATCCGCTTCCTGAAAAACATCGCTGCCCAAAAGCTCACTGTTCACCTGACCGGTAATGCAGATAAGAGGAATACTGTCCGCAAAAGCGGTTGCGATACCTGTAATCACATTGGTGGCGCCGGGACCCGAGGTGACTGCGCAGACTGCGGCTCTTCCCGTCACTCTCGCCATGCCGCTTGCCGCATGGGCTGCATTCTGCTCCGTGCGGATAAGAATGGTGCGTATATCCGATTTCAATATACTATTATAAAAAGGACAGATTGCAACGCCGGGATAACCGAACACTACTTTGACGTCCTCAGCCTCCAGACATTTGATGATGGCATCTGCTCCGTTCATAGAAATCTCCTCCTTACTATTTATCAACAACTCCCATAGTCTTTCCTGAACCGATTTACCAAGAGTTGGAAGCTATGGAAGCCCCTCTTTGTTTTGACAATAACTGTTTTTTACTATAACACTTTAACGGTCACAATTCAACCTTTTTGCCAGCTTCACTGCCTCCGCGGCATCCTTAGAATAGCCGTCTGCTCCTATCTCGTCCGCATATTCCTGTGTAATGACGGCTCCTCCTATCATCACCTTTGCGGAAAGCTTGTTTTCCCTGACGGCAGAAATAACCTCACGCATTCTCTGCATGGTGGTTGTCATCAGTGCGGACAGGGCTATAATCTGCGCGTTATGCTCCTTTGCTGCCTCAATGATTTTCTCCTTGGGAACATCCTTCCCCAGATCAATGACCTTAAAGCCGTAATTTTTAAGCATCAGCGCCACCAGATTCTTTCCGATGTCATGGATATCGCCCTCCACGGTGGCAATTACCACTACGGGCATATCCTTGTTTTCGCTTTCCGTTAAAAGCAGCGGCTCCAAAACCTCAATGGAATTTTTCATTGCCTCGGCGCTGGCTATGAGCTGGGGTAGGAAATATTTCCCTTTGTCAAAATAGTCACCTACTGTATTGATTGCGGGAAGCAGCACATCATTTAGCAGCGCATCCGGCTTCTCCCCCAGTTCCAATGCTTCTTTTGTAAGGTTGGCAATGCCGTTGCGGTTACCCTTTAATACAGCGTTGTAAAGCGCTTCCCCGGCTGGTACAGCGCCCTCTGGGGATTTTGATGCCTGCGTGTGTGTGTCCGGGTTGTCTTGTGGACCGGATGCAGCCTTACCTTGAGAATCGGCGCTTTTTTTCTCTCTGTTTTCTTTCACCTGATTAGCATATTCAATATAGCGGATATCCGCCTCATCCTTGGCAAGCAGCAAATCCGTCGCCAAAGCGCAGCTTACCAAAAGCTCCTGCGAGGGATTGGAAATCGCCATGGTAAGTCCTTCCCTGATTGCCAGCGTGAGAAATGCGGTGTTTACAAAACCGCGCTCCGGCATACCAAAGGAAATATTGGAAAGTCCGCAGATAGTGGCAAAGCCAAGCTCCCTGCAATAACGGATAGTCTCCAGAGTCTCGACCGCCGCCCTCTTATTTGCTCCCACGGTGGCAACCAAGCCGTCCACGACAATATCTTCCCTGCTCATGCCAAGGGATAAGGCTCTTGCATAAATGGTCTGTATAATCTGCTTTTTCTCATCGAGATTTTCCGGCAAACCCTTGTCCGACAGGGGAAGCAAAATGAACATTGCGCCGTACTTTGCCGCAATGGGCAAAAGCTTCTCAAATTTCTCGCTCTCCAGTGAAACGGAGTTAATCAGCGCCCTTCCCGGATAATGCCTAAGCGCCGCCTCCAAAACCTCCACATAACTGGAATCTAACGATAAGGGAAGGCTGGTAACACCACTTATCTCCTCAATGGCTCGCAGCATCATTTCCTTTTCGTCAATGCCGCTCATGCCCATATTTACATCAAGAATCTGTGCGCCGCATGCTTCCTGCTCTTCAGCAAACTGCAGTACTTTTTCCATACTGCCCTCTCTTAGCTGCGCCTGTAAAAGCTTCTTGCCTGTGGGATTGATACGTTCTCCCACAATAATGAATTTATCGGAAAGCCCAAAGGAGACGGTCTGTCTCTCCGAGGTAAGGTAACGGATTCCCTTGGGTCGTCTGGGAACTTCAATGCTTTTCTTCCTGCCGAACTTCTCCCCAAGTCCTCTGATATACTCCGGATCAGTTCCGCAGCAGCCTCCTAAAATAGTGGCTCCCGCTTCTACCAGCAGCTGCATTTCCTCAACAAACTCCTCCACCTGCATATTGTAACAGGTATTGCCGTTTTCATCTAAATAAGGCAAACCTGCATTGGGCTTGGCAATAATAGGAATCGTTGTCANNGCTGNANGATTGGAAATCACNTNACGCATATGTGCAGGTCCTGTGGAACAGTTTGCTCCGATGGCGCAAGCTCCCAGACTTTCGGCAACAATTGCCGCAGTCTTGGCGTCTGTGCCGTAAAGAGTTCTCCCATCTCCCTCAAAGGTCATAGTTACCATCACCGGCAAATCACAAACCTCTTTTGCTGCAATCAGCGCTGCCCTTGACTCTGCAAGGCTCATCATAGTCTCCACCACCAAAAGGTCAACTCCCGCATCTACAAGGTCTATAATCTGTTCCTTGTAGATATTAATCAAATGCTCTAATTCCATATTTCCAATGGGCTTTAACGCCTCTCCAGTCATNGTCAGGTCTCCTNCAACATAGACCTTCNTTTCGCTGCTATGCGCAGCTTCCTTGGAAATTGACACCAAATCCTTTATCATGGTGTGCATCTTNTCCTCCAAGTGATATTCCTGAAGCTTGACTCGGTTTGCCGTAAAGGTAGGCGCATAGAGAATATCGGTTCCCGCCGCCGCATATTCCTTCTGCAGCTTAAGCATCACCTCTTGGTTCTCCAAAATCCACTTTTCGGGACACACGCCCGCAGGCATTCCCGCCTTTACCAGATTAGAACCGGTAGCGCCGTCCAAATATAATATCCGCTCCTTTGCCAAGGCTAAAAATTCTTTTCTTGTCATACTTCGTCTCTTTTCTCCCGCTGCTTGTATTTGAGGGGCTTGCATTTTTTGCTTTCCCTATCATAACATATGGCGGATTTAATCGTAAAGGGTACGATTTAACTTATTTTCATAAAAGGTTGCGAAAAACAAGATAATATGATAAATTTTTTATATTATATATTAATTATTCCCGCAGGCAATAAGCCAAGCGGATGCGCAGGGAAGCTTTGGTTCCCTACCCATATTGGCGAATGCTGCGAGGGTCAAAAACCCCGCAGCCTGCTGCGTTGCAAATTTGGTACCTGTCAGTTTGCTGCGGGGCTTTTGATTGGAGGGCATATCATGCAAAAGAAATGGACTCTCCTCGCTGCAAGTCTTATCATGTCAACGCTTTTTAGCGGCTGCGGCAAGGATTCCGAATTAACACAGTTTAGACAGGATATTGATACCTTCTGCACAGATATATCTCTGTTGGACACATCCATGAATAACGTAGACGCTTCCAGCCCTACGGCTAAAGCTGAGCTTTTGGGGTATCTTGATGAATTGGATGAGAAATTCCAAGGCTTTGCCGCACTNGATTTTCCGGAGGANTTTGACTNTNTGGAACATTTGGCAGANGAATCCAGCGAATACATGANTGAAGCAGTAGTCTATTACCACAAGACATATGACGAAACAGAAACCTTTGACGAAATAAATGCTCAATACGCACAGGAAAACTATTCCCGCGCTCTAAAGCGTGTTCAAATTATCATTACCTTTCTCCACGGCGAAGAGCCTACGGATATAGACGTAGAAATAGAATATGAATAAAAATGCAATAACACAAAAAGTTCTCCTATCGCTCATTTGAGTGTAAGGAGAACTTTTTCATCTTATAAACCGGACAGTGAACCTAATAATGCTGCTCCCGATATAATTACGATAACAGCAGGAATAAGTCCAATAATTCCGCACACCAAACCTGCGACCGCCATACCTGTTCCACCCATTTTTTTAGCCAACGATATACCGCCCAAAATAACGGCAAGCAATGCAAATATAATGGGCAAATAAGGCACACAACATGCCAATACTAAGGCACAAATACCCAATACCATAGAAGCCACTGCCAAGCCCACACTGGAACTTCCTCCTTGTGGCTGTATAAGAGGAGCTTGTCGATTCTGATTGTAATCCATTATTTGATTCTCCTTTGCTGTAAAAGTATTGTCACTTTTCACACCTGCACCGCCGCGAGGCGTNTTATGCATATTTTNCATAAANATCCGTGAACANTAACAAAGNATTTNCCTTTCCATTNTACAAGACATTTTTATATTTATTAATTAAAAAACACCGAAAATTTCTATGTTCATATTACTGTACTCCGGCATTATATGTGCATGGGCGTATTGTAAAAAAAAGAATCACTTCACCCAAAAGAATGAAGTGAGCCTTTCAAGAATTATTTTAATATTTTAATGGAACCGATTAATGGAAGTTCCTTATCCTGTTCCTGAGCCGCATAAATAATACCCATAATAGCATATACAAAAACTGCAAGGCTGAGAAGCGAAGACAGAATCATTCCTACAATAGGAATAATAAATGCAAGAATAGTGGATAAAACACCTGCGGCAATACCGCCGATAGCAACTACTAACGCCTGATTCAAGTGGAATTTTGCACCTTCCTTGTCGCCTGCACAATATGCAATAACCCATCCAATAATACTGATATAAGCTATAATTCCAGTAACCTTCTTATCCATATAANCATTCTCCTTTTCTGCCCCAGCGGGCCTATTCTTACGTTTAAAGCATCNTAATACCNAAACAAAATTTCAGTACATTTTTTAAGATAAAGTTTATAACTACCAGTGCCAGTGCCCCATACAAGTAACCGGCACGGAATTTCATTCCCTTAACGCCAAACAGATGTAATCTTTCCAAGGTACAGGAAACCATAAAGCTCAGGTATAAAGCCACTCCGTATACAATAAGCGGATGATACCACAGAGATTCCACAAATCGACCTTGGAAGAAAGCAATCAGTGAACGGGTTCCACCGCAGCCCGGACAATAAATTCCCAAATATTTCCAAAAAAAGCAGGCTGGCTGGGGTATTTTTACCTCAGGTAAAAATACCGTCAGCAAACATACCCCAACGCCTGCAAGTACCAGAAATATGAGACCTATGTAATAAAGCTCATCCTCCAGTGTCCTCTGTCTCATAATTTTAGTAATAGGCATTCAGCTCATCCAGCATACTGAGACCTACAAGACCAAGAATAGTAATGATAAGCGCTAAAACAATACCGATAATAGAGCATACCATAGCAGCGGTAGCAAGACCTGACTTAGCCTTCTTCTTGGAAAGGATTGCCAATACTAAACCGATAATACCGGGAATTAAGCCCCAGTACGCACAACAGCTCATTACAATAGATAAAATACCTAAAATTAAGCCTACGATCGCCAAGGGGTCAGTAGAGTTCTGACCTCCGCCAGTTACTACGGGAGGTACCTGATAATTTCCCTGATTGTTTTGTTCATTCTGTAAATTCTGTCCGTCCATTTGTTTTCTCCTTTTTCTAAAATAATTTTGCAAATTGATTCTTTAATCCTTGAGCAGATTACCATTCGCATCTGTGTTAATCTTGCCAGTCAGAATCATATTGCCTTCAACAAGTCCCCATATTCCGATCCCAAGTACTACAAATGCACCACCAACAATACAGCTTAAAAGAATTCCTACTATTGAACACACAAGCTGTATAACTGCTTTTGAGGTATATCCGAGATAAAAGTTATGTACACCGAAGGCGCCTAAAAAGATACCTAATAAACCGGCAGCCATTTTTGACTTCGCCCCTTCTGTAGCAACCTTTGTAGGAACACCACAAGTCAGGCATACCTGCGCATTAGGCTGAACCGGCTTGCCACAATTATGGCAATAATTAGAGCCAAGTCCCNTGCCCACACCGCACTNTACGCACATCACTGCTTCATCGGNCACATANGGTTCTCCACAGTTTTTACAAAAGTACATGTAAAGCATTTCCTCCTCTCATAAGTATATGTGTCTATATAATAAACAATGTTATTATATAATATATTAATAATTATTTCTACTAAAATTTAGAAAAAAATTAATCTTTTTTATTATAAGTTTAGAAAGGAACAAAATTATCCCTTCACCACCCCCATGGTCCTAAGCTTCCTGACAGGCGTAACGATATCCGTCTGCTGTGCCATCACTTCATCAATATTCTTATAGGCAAAACGACACTCCTCCGCCACATCATTCTTCTTCCTCTTGCCGAGGGTGATACCCTGTTCCTTTAAATCTACCATAACCTGCTCCGCCGTAAATGCCTTCATGGCGCCGCTTCTGGAATAAGCCCTGCCCGCGCCGTGGGAGGAGGTACAAAAGGACTCCTCATTGCCTTTTCCTTCCACAACATAACTGTAGGAACCCATAGCGCCCGGTATAACGGCACGTTCCCCCAGCCTTACCCTTGTAGCGCCCTTGCGGTGTACCCATACGTCTGCGTCGTAATGATTCTCCAGCGAAGCGTAATTNTGGTGACANTTTATTTTATCGGTAAAGGTAACATTTAAACCTGCATATNTGGTAATANGCTNCTTTACCACNTTACAGGTCTTTTCCATCATGCGCTCCCTGTTTTCAAAAGCATAGTCAAGCGCAAGCTTCATCCAGTCAATGTACTGCTTTCCCTCATCGGTTTGTACCGGAAGAAAAGCCAGCCTGTACTCGTCCGGCACCTGACTGTACCATCTTTGGTTCAGCTCTCTTGCTTTATTGTGGAAATAATCACAGATTTCCTTGCCCAGATGACGGCTTCCCGAGTGTATCATAATACAAAGATAACCCTCCTCGTCTACCTGAAGCTCAATAAAGTGATTCCCGCCTCCAAGGGTACCCACCTGAAAATAACCCTCCTCGATTAAATGAAGCAGCTCAGGATTCGCCCCATACTTCTCCATATTTTCAAGCGCCAAATCCAGTACAGCGGATTCCTGCTTCTGTTTATGGCTTTCATAACCCACAGGTATACAGCGCATGATGCCGCCTATCATAGACTGCATGATTGTCGCGGTACCCACCTTTCTATCTTTAATATCCTCATATTTGATATCAGTTGCCACAAATACCATGCCGCAGCCGATATCCACACCTACCGCGTTGGGAATAATCACATCCTTTGTTGCTATCACACCGCCAATAGGCATTCCCTTTCCCGTATGGGTGTCCGGCATGAGGCACACCCACTTATGGAGGAACGGTAGCTTAGACAGATGATATGCCTGCTCCAGACAGGACTCTTCTATCTTGTCTATTCCGGAAAGCCAAGTTTTTATAGGATATGTTGTATTTTCGTCAAATATTACGAACATAAATAATCTGCCACCTTTCTATATCTCTCACTCTCAAGAATCTTCTTTAAGCATACAAACGGGTTCAGCTCGTTAGAGAGAACCATATTACACACATTAACGGAAAATCCGCTAACCAGACCTACCCCAAGCTCATTTTCACGTATGGGTATCACATTAGTCCTGCTGTTCACATTCCAAAACACCAGCTTGGGCATTCTGTAACCGTATCCCCCAAACCGCTTCTTAATGGAATCAAACAACGCCTCGGTATTGCTGCTGTGTGTTGCACAGTCAAATTCCATATCCGAAATCACAAGGATGGTCCGGGGCAGCTCCTCCTGCTTCAGATGATTTCTTACCGCCGTTTCCAGTACCAGCATAAAGGTCGCCTCTATATTGGTATTGGTACANTCGTTGTGGNAAAATGNCAGCTCAANCCNACNAGAGNCTNTCCCNTTGTCTCGTAGNCTATAACGCCGTTCTCGGTCACTTTCTTATTATCATTTAANACAGTATGNNACTTTTCCATAAAACTCATAATAATCCTCCTTTCTTNCTCAAACCTGCGAATTTGAGCGCANGCATAATATTTGCAAAACGAACNAGTTCGNTTGTTAAAAATCAGNGATTTTTCACACTAATCACCGTTGCTTTCCGTAACCCGNACCTTAAGACCGCAGATACAAAGCTCCTTCATAATTAATATCATTGTGGGGATGGGATTTGAACCTATGACCCCTATGCCCATAGCAATGCGTTGCAGTACTAGCATTTTCTTTGTTGCTGTCAAAGTCTTTTTCAAGACTCATTTTTTGATTCACCTAAGAACCACCGCGATAAAGCTGCCTTCCGACTTGGGAAAACCTTGAAGCTGCCATCGGGGGGGAATCGAACCCACGACAACGCACTTGACAGGTGTTTTAGATTGCTGTTAAGGTCTTTGTCAAGACCTGTTTTTCCGCGCTCTACCGGCTGAGCTACCTGACAGCCGCCTCCGGCCGTTTTTCCCTCGTCTGAATATAGAATACAATTTATGGAAAAAATTATCATTTCAAAAAAGTTGCGAAGTAGATTTTAATAAAAAAACTATCTGATAAAGAGAGCCTATGTTATACTGAAATAAGTACCGGTGCAATAACGCCGCACCTCAATTAATACCGAAATTTTTTATGCCCCAAATTCGCATGTTATAAACAGGATGAAGCTAAATTGTAATTTTGTTTTATCGCTCAAGTTTACAGATTATAAGCAAAATGAAGCTAAATTGTAATTTTATCTTAGTGTCCAAGTTTACAGATTGTAATCAGGATGGTGGATTATATGTCAGAATTTAAAGAATTAATCAAATCCTTTTCCAAAAGCCGGGAGTATGTCCGTGATTTCTTTGTGTACGGTTTTAAGACCCGTGACGAATTCGGCGGCTGGAGCAGCCGCACCTACGATAACGAACGCCGCAGGCTGGAGAGCTGGCTGTCCGGCTATGTCAGACAGGATTATACCGAAAAGGGGAAAAATATCTATCTGTCCATTGACAGCAATCTCCTTGACACCAACCCTCTGTATCAGGTCTGGAAGGCAAAAAGNTTCACCGACAACGACATTATGCTGCACTTTTATATTTTGGATTACCTGCTGCAATCNGAGGNAGAGACTGCTGANGNGNTAACCGACGGCATTCTGGATATATATGATATTATGTTTGAATCCCAGATGGTACGGCGCAAGTGTAATGAATATGCCAAGGACGGAATGCTTATAAAAGAAAAAAGCGGCAAGGAGGTACTGTACCGGCTCAATCCTCCGTTTCGGGAATTACTTGCCTCCTATCCCGGCTTAGAGGATGCCATAAAGCTATACCAGATCTCGTCTCCTCTCGGGTTTGTAGGTAACACCATTATGGAAAATGTTTCCCTCACAAACAATATCTTCCGAATCAAGCACAATTTCTTTGTGCATACTCTGGAGGACGAAATGCTGTTACTATTGCTACAGGCAATGCATGAGAATAAAACCGTGCATATCAGCATTAAAAGCACCCACACGGAGGCTGTGCAAAATATGGAAGGTGTTCCGCTGAAAATATTTATCAGCACCCGCACCGGCAGGCGTTTCATATGCCTCTATCTGCAAAGAAAACGGCGCTTCTCATGTGCCCGGCTGGACGCCGTAAAGGAAGTGACCGTTCAAGAGCTTTATCCTCAATATAAGGAAATAAAAGAAAAATTAGAAAAAAATAAAGCAAGCGCATGGGGCGTGTCCTTTCAGAATGACGATCGTACCCGTTTGGAACACGTTAAGCTTACCATACATATTAACGAATTGTCCGAAGCCTATATCCTGAACCGTCTGGAACGTGAAGGCAAGGGCGGAACAATCCTGCGCATTGCCCCTGATACCTATACTTATGAAACAGATGTTTTTGATGCCAACGAAATGCTTCCGTGGATTCGTACCTTTATCGGAAGAATAGTCGATATCGAGTCGAACTGCCAAAAATTGAATTCTCTCTTTCGCAGAGATTTTTTGGCAATGTATAAAATGTACTTTGAAGAGAATTGAAGCGCCCACATGAAATAAGCCACCGACTATTTGCCACATAATTAATAAAAACATATATTCCGTTGACTTATGAATGGGCATGGCTGAGCTGATACGAATTTCCACGGCAGAATGAGAGGAAAAAATGGCAGAATTATTTTCGGAAGTCTATAATTGCTATTTTCAGGTAATAAAATCCCTGATTGAGAAGAAAAATTATATATCAGAGGATGAACTAAATTTCCGTATAAAGACCGGCGGTTTTGAGGAAAGCATTCTCTATCTGCTTCCTAAACTGACGGAAGAAGGATGGGGGTTCTATGAAAAAAAGAACGGGATTTTACATTCAAAATTATCCACGGATTTTTATGTTCCGCTAACCGACCTGCAGAAATCCTACCTAAAGGCTATTCTGATGGATGACAAAATAAGTCTTTTTCTAAGTGATATGGAACTTAACAAAATAAATACTGCATTTGCCCATATCCCACCGCTCTATTATGCGGATGATTTTTATTATTATGACCGTTTTGCCGATAAGGACGACTATAAGAATCCCGATTATAGAAAGCATTTTCAGATGATTATTGCAGCCATAAAAAAACATGAATATCTTGACATTCTTTATGAATCACGTTTTGAACACAGGGTACACCACTGCTATCTGCCCTGCCGTCTGGAATATTCCATAAAGAATGACTGCTTCCGCCTGCTTGCAGTCGAACAACATAACCTGCGAAATCCGAGAATTGAAATTTTGAACTTAAGTCGTATCAGGGAAATCTCTCCCACTGCCACAACGGCTGCGAAGCTTCCCGACATCAACCGCTCGCTGCAGCGTTCCTATTACAAGGAGCCTGTGCGAATCATCATAAAGAACCGGCGCAATGCTTTGGAGCGCGCCATGCTGCAATTTGCAAATTATGAGAAAAATACCCGTAGACTTGACGACAACACCTATGAATGCCTGATTTACTACAATAAAAAAACAGAGACAGAACTTCTTATCGAAATTCTGTCCTTTGGTCCTATGATTAAGGTTGTGGGAAGCGAAGCCTTTCTTCAGCTTATAAAGGAGCGTCTGGAGCGTCAGCACACCATGTTGTCCGTTCGGACGCCGCCTTCATAATTCCTGCTTTCCTATATTGTCAAATTTCTCCTTTTATCCCTCAATTCCGTTATCTTTTGGAAAGCCTCATCCAGTGGAAGCTCCCTCCCTGCCTCCATATCGTCAATGCCCCTGTCAAGCACCCTCATCAGGTTTTCATTCCCCTGCTGAGTATCTTTCACCTTATTATCTAATGCAGCCTCCATAACATTCACCTCACATCATTTTTCCTGACGTTAATAGTATCTCCATACAACCCAATCTTACCACACAACAAGGTAAAACAGAAGTAAATTTTTTTAAATGGCTGCAACGCCGCATTGTTTCCTGACAGTATTAATCGCTTTATTTGGTTCTTTTTTTATTCTACCTATCTCCCCAAAAACATAGGTATGTGTAGCGGGGTAGGTGAAAAAATAGGAGCAAATCAAACCATATCGCCATTTGATTTGCCCCGAAAATTCAACGTTTTCCTATATTTCCTTAAAACTTGCAGCCGTTTCCTAGAAACGATTTTCNTTAGCAGCTTCCTCAATAGAAACGGCAACAGCAACGGTCATACCAACCANAGGGTTGTTGCCTGCTCCGATAAGTCCCATCATCTCTACATGAGCGGGAACAGAGGAAGAACCTGCAAACTGTGCGTCAGAGTGCATACGACCCATGGTGTCGGTCATACCGTAGGAAGCAGGACCTGCAGCCATATTGTCGGGATGAAGGGTACGTCCTGTGCCGCCGCCTGATGCAACGGAGAAGTACTTCTTACCCTGCTCGATACATTCCTTCTTATAGGTACCTGCAACAGGATGCTGAAATCTGGTAGGATTGGTAGAGTTACCGGTAATGGAAACATCTACGCCCTCCTTATGCATAATAGCAACGCCTTCGCAGACATCATTCGCACCGTAGCAGTTTACCTTTGCACGAAGACCTTCCGAGTAAGATTTGCGGTATACTTCCTTAACAGTGTTGGTGTAAGGGTCATACTCGGTCTCAACGAAAGTAAAGCCGTTGATACGGGAAATAATCTGTGCTGCATCCTTTCCAAGACCGTTTAAGATAACACGTAAGGGTTTCTTACGAACCTTGTTAGCTTTCTCAGCGATACCGATAGCGCCCTCAGCCGCCGCAAAAGATTCATGACCTGCAAGGAAGCAGAAACACTCGGTCTCCTCCTCAAGAAGCATCTTTCCGAGGTTGCCATGTCCAAGACCAACCTTACGGGTATCTGCTACGGAACCGGGGATACAGAAAGCCTGTAAACCTTCACCGATTGCAGCTGCTGCATCTGCCGCCCTTCTGCAGCCCTTCTTGATCGCGATTGCAGCGCCTACTATGTAAGCCCAGCAGGCATTTTCAAAGCAGATAGGCTGAATGCCTTTAATCTGATTGTAAACATCAAGACCGGCATCCTTAGTGATTTTCTCAGCTTCCTCAATTGAAGCAATACCATAACTGTTTAATACGGAATTGATTTTGTCAATTCGTCTTTCATATGATTCAAATAATGCCATTTTAATTGTCCTCCTAATGAAGTTTACTTCTGTTTACTCTTGTCTGGGGTCGATAATCTTTACAGCATCAGCCACACGACCATACTGACCCTTAGCCTTCTCATAAGCGGTGTTGGGGTCATCACCCTTCTTGATGAAGTCGGTCATNTTNCCAAGGCTTACAAACTGATANCCNATNATCTGNTCNTCAGCNTCNAGNGCNATACCGGTTACATANCCCTCTGCCATCTCCANNTANCGNGGACCCTTCTNCAAGAGTNCCNTACATNGTACCNACCTGNCTNCTNAGACCCTTNCCNANATCNTCNAGNCCTGCNCCNANNGGAAGTCCNTCCTCGGAGAAAGCNCTCTGNNTNCGNCCGTAAACNATCTGNANNAACAGNTCTCTCATNGCGGTATTGATNGCATCACANACAAGGTCNGTNTTCANTGCNTCNANNACNGTTCTNCCGGGNAGGATNTCAGCAGCCATAGCNGCGGAATGNGTCATACCGGANCANCCGATNGTCTCAACCAATGCCTCCTGAATGATACCTTCCTTAACATTTAAGGTCAGCTTGCAGGCGCCCTGCTGAGGCGCACACCAGCCCACGCCGTGTGTAAGACCGGAAATATCTTTAACTTCTTTTGCTTTTACCCATTTTGCTTCTTCTGGGATAGGAGCACAACCGTGAGCAACGCCTTGTGCTACTGGACACATTTCTTCAACTTCCTTTGAATAAATCATGTGAAATCTCCTTTCAAATCTGTACTTATAATACTATACGAAATAATATCATAATCATCGTGTACATTTTCTCATATTTACTGCAAAAAATCTAGAGGTTTTTAATAAATTTTGTCATTTTATTGTAACAGCGCAACCATGCGGGAATGATTGTCAGTTTGACCGTGGGAGCTTGCTCACTTAGGGCAAATCGTATAATTATTTCCATTAAGCGGGATGCCCCGCATGAAACCAAATACCCCACAGCAAGCTGAATGCTCTTTAGCGCATTGGTATTGCGGCATGGCTTAACNGTNACTTACTTTCACTNTTAGNAATAATATTCTCGNNGTNTTTNTAGATACTGCNGNCAGGTACCACCCCTCTCACCATNGAAGTGGGATAAATATTGGAATCCCTGCCGATAACCGTGCCGGGATTTAAAACCGAATTACAGCCTACCTCCACTCTGTCTCCCAGCATGGCTCCCATTTTCTTTAAGCCTGTTTCCAGATTTTCGTTGCCGCTTTTTACCGTCACCGGAGTTTTGTCGCTCTTTACATTTGAGGTGATGGAGCCGGCGCCCATGTGCGCCTTGTAACCAAGCACACTGTCACCAACATAATTATAATGAGGCACCTGTACCTTATTGAATAACACCACGTTTTTCAGCTCTGTGGAATTTCCTACCACTGCCCCCCTGCCTACAATTGCATTTCCTCTGATAAATGCACAGTGGCGTACTTCCGCCTCTTCGTCAATAATAAGGGGACCGTTTAAGCATGCGGTGGCTGCCACTTTTGCGTTCTTTGCCACCCAGATATCCTCCGCTCTCTTTTCATAAACATCCTCAGGAAGGCTTTTCCCAAGTTCCAAAATAAAATCATGAATCTTCGGCAACACCTCCCATGGATAGATAATATCCGTAAAAAGCGCCGATGCTATCGTCTCCTTTAAGTCGTAAAGCTCACTGACCATAACCTGATTCATTTTCTCAACTCTCCTTTCCTATTTTCCCCCTATTTATTCTCTCTGAATTTGTTCTCTCTTTTCTTATCTTAATATTCCTTAATATCATATGACACAACTGTCGCAATACATTCAAATTCGTTTTTAACCTCAATTCTTACCTTTCAGGCATATCGCCAAGCAATGGCTTGAAATGAGCATGATACGATGTGAAGTCAGGCTATGCTCTTTGGCTTCACATTAAGTCTCAAGCCCGACACTTCTGTCAGTGTTTACTTTTTCGTATAATTTGCCTCTGCCGTCCTGAATTGGTCGTATAAAAACCGCTGATTATTCAGCTGCTTTACAATATTGGTTCTGCGCGAAACAAAATCCGTGAGCTTTCTCATATATTCGTCAGCCGAAATGCTGCCGTCTGCCACCATGGTAAGTCCCTTTTCCCAGCTTGCCGTAAGCGCCGGGTCAAGTAACGGCTTAATGGAGCTGCTCACCACATCATATATCATTTCACCCATAAGCGTGGGAGTAAGCACCTGCGTTTTCTTGTTCAAAGCAAGATATTCGATATTTACCAGCTTTTTTAGAATTTCTGCCCTTGTGGCGCTGGTACCGATACCGCTGCCCTTGATCTGTGCCCGAAGCTCCTCGTCTTCAATAAACTGACCTGCATTTTCCATGGTTAAAATAATGCTGCCCGAGGTATAACGCTTTGGCGGAGAAGTCTCACCTTCCTTAATCTCGTAGGAATCTACAATTATGCGGTCGCCCTTTTTAAGCGCCAGCAATAGCCTTGTCAGTTCCTCATCACACTTCTCTTCGTTCTCCTCGACCTCTTCTTTTTTGCCATTTTCCTTTCCGCCTGTCTCCTGTTTACTGCTCTCCTTCTTGGCAGAATTATCATTTTTGAAAGAAAACGAAGCAACCCTTAAGTATCCTTCCTCAATCAGAACCTTAAAGTTTGCAAAAAACTTTTCTTCCTTAACCTTTATGCAGAGAGCAAATTTCTGATACACTGCAGCGGGATAAAAAATACTTAGGAAACGTCTCACTATCACCTCATAAACCTTTACCGAGGTAGGGGGCAGCGAGGATAAATTATTGATACCCTGCCCTGTAGGGATAATGGCATAGTGATCGGTAATCTGTTTATCATTCACATAACGGGTCTTTGCAATTCCCTTATAGCTTCCCTTTTGTAATATTTCCGCCGCAAAATTCCCTGCGGGAACATAATTCTTTAATCCTGAAATATTCTTATGTATTTCCTTTGCCACCGCACTGGAAAGCACTCTTGCATCTGTACGGGGATAAGTAACCATTTTTTTCTCATACAGCTCCTGAACAATGCGCAGCGTTTCATCAGGGCTGATTTTAAAATACTTAGAACAATCATTTTGAAGCTCTGCAANATTATACAAGAGAGGNGGATTNTTNTTCNCCTTTTTGCGCTCAATACTCTCCACCGCTAAATCGCCTACCGGTTCCTCTTTCAAATGAACAATCAGCTTTTCGGCGCTTTCCTTATCCTTAAAGCCATTCTCCTTGTAAAGTGCAGGGGAAGCATAATAGGGAGAACCTTCCACTGCCTTCCATTCGCCCGCAAAAGCCTTATCCTGAAGCTTAAAATTGCCAAGCACCCGGTAAAAAGGAGTTTTTACAAAGGAGCGAATCTCCCGTTCTCTGTTCACAATCATTCCTAAAACGCAGGTCATAACCCGTCCTACGGAAATCACAGCTCTGTCTCTCTTAAGGTAATCCTTCACCGTCCTGCCATATTTTAAGGTAAGTACCCGGGAGAAATTGATACCCATCAGGTAATCCTCCTTGGCACGCAAATAAGCAGCATCGCTTAAGCTGTCGTACTCTGCCAAATCCTTTGCTTCTCTAATGCCGCGTAAAATTTCCTCCTCCGTTTGGGAATCAATCCAGACCCTTTTGCGCTCTTTGCCTGTTACCCCAGACATCTGCTCCACCAGCCGATAGATATATTCTCCCTCCCGGCCCGAATCGGTGCAAACATAAATGGTAGAAACATCCCCCCTCTTAAGCAGGGAGCTTACAATCGTATACTGCTTCCGTACCCCATCAATCACCTCGTACTTAAATTCCTCCGGCAAAAAGGGAATGGTGTCAAAGCTCCAGCGTCTATATTTTTCATCATAAACCTCAGGATAACTCATAGTCACTAAATGCCCTACGCACCATGTGACGATCGCCTCCTCAGATTCCAGATACCCATCCTTTGATTTCATATTCATTTTTAATGCATTGGCAAATTCCCTTGCCACACTGGGTTTCTCCGCAATAAATAAATTTTTACCCACAGGTCGTCATCCTTCATTTGCTATAATATGCTGCAGTTTCACATTGCCGGATGCCGCCCCTCCAGCTTCAACTTATTGTCATAATTCCTCTCGCTGAACAGTCTGATATTGTCTGCATTAACGAAACACATGTGCCTCACAACAGCTTTTGCAGTAATTTTTCTATTTCCTCTGCCGGCTGTGGTTTCCCCAGCAAAAAGCCCTGCGTCACATCACAGCCAATTGCATGTAAATAATCATATTGTTGCTCTTTTTCCACGCCCTCGGCAACGGATTCAAAGCCCAATGATTTAACCATATCGACAATGGATTCTGTAATGATTCTCGTAGCCGAGTCCGTAAGTACCGTATCAATAAAGCTCTTATCAATCTTTAAGGTATTAATGGGCAGCTTCTTCAAATAACTCAGAGAAGAAAAGCCTGTTCCAAAATCATCCAGCGAAATGCGGATTCCATGCTCCTTTAAAATTTGCAGCTTGGCGGAAACCGCTTCAAAATCATCAATTAAAATACTTTCTGTCACCTCAAGCTCTACTTCACAGGGGTCTACATTATATTTCTGCAGCACACCTAAAAAGAATTCTACGAAATCCTCCTTTTGGTACTGCTTAGCTGAAATGTTGATGGCAAGGACAAGACGTATTCCGAATTGATTCCGCCAGCTTGCATACTGCTTGATACTTTCCTCTACAACCCAGCTTCCGATGGGAACAATGGAGCCGTTCTTTTCCGCAATGGGAATAAACACGGCAGGACTTATCATCCGCTCCCCTTCATCCCTCCAGCGAATCAATGCTTCAAAACCGCGAAGCCTCTTATTGCCGGTATAATACTGAGGCTGATAATAAAGCTCAAAATGCTTGTGAGACACGGCTTCCTTCAGCTTATTTTCAATTTCCACAGAACGGAGAAATTCATTTAAGGTCAGATTATCATAATAATGTATGGAATTCTTGCCTAATGCCTTACACTTATACATGACAATCTCTGCGCAATTAATTAATTCCAGTGCCGTAGCCGCAGCCTCCGGATACTCCGCTACACCAATGCTGACAGTCAGATAAATATCCTGTCCGCTGCTCAACCTGAAGGGTTCCTTGGTTCTCTTCTGGATTGCCTTGTGAAGCTGATCCACGCTACAGGTACCGGAAGAATTATAAACGGCAATACAATACACATCACTGTCCAAATGGCAGACTAATACCCTTTCATCCGAAAATTCCTTCAAAAAGAAACCCAACTGCTGTACTACTTCATCACCGATAACCATACCCAGACCATCATTAATCTTATGAAAATCGTCAATATCAATCATCATCACACTGACAATATCATTATGTTCCGATGCTTCCCTGATATATTCACCCAAAAGTCTCACAAAATAATTTCGGTTGTAAAGCCCTGTGATACTGTCATAATAAGCAAAGTAAGTCAATTCCTCATTTTGCAGCTGATACTTGGTAATATTGGTTATTGTGATTATTTTTTCAATCGGCTGACCATCGGCATCATATGTTACACTTGCACGAAAACGGAACCAAACCTTTTTATCTCGCCTTCTGCACTCTATGGCAGCGTTTTCCTCTCCGCTCTTTTCCGGAAATAACGCTTCTCTCAGAGGTAGGACATAGACTTCCTCCACTATGTCATAGAGCTTTGCCATGTCCTTGATCTCCAAGATATCAAAGTCAAAAAATTCTTTCCATTTTCCCAAGACAATCACTTCGTTTTTGTCGAAGGAATAGTATAAAAAGGCACAATCTGCCGCATCACATACTTGGTGATACATTCGCTCTCTATTACTCAGCTTCTGATTCATCGCCTTCAATAAATCCAATTGATAGTGCAATTCATTCATAACTCGTCTCCCTGGCGTTATGCTTCACACACCTAAATTACTTTTTTACAATATATCCCTGTGCCTTCAACAACTCCGCACATAGTACTGCTCCGCCTGCCGCACCGCGAACGGTATTATGAGACAGACCCACAAACTTGAAATCGTAAACAGTGTCCTCGCGAAGACGTCCTACACTGATACCCATACCATTCTCATAATCCACATCCATAGTTACCTGTGGTCTGTTGTCCTCCTCCAAGTACTGAATAAAATGCTCGGGAGCGCTGGGAAGACCCAATCTCTGAGGCTCACCAGAAAACGCACGCAGCTTTTCAATCAACTGCTCCTTGGTGGGCTTCTTTTTAAATTTTACAAACACAGCCGCAGTGTGACCGTTAAGCACAGGCACTCTGATACACTGACAGGTAATAACAGGGCTTACGGCAGGCTCAATCACGCCGTCCTTAATCTCACCCCAAAGACGGAGAGGCTCCTTCTCGCTCTTCTCTTCCTCACCGCCTATATAAGGAATAATATTCTCCACCATTTCAGGCCAATCCTTAAAGGTCTTGCCTGCGCCCGAAATTGCCTGATAAGTCGTAGCAACCACTTCATAAGGCTCAAATTCCTTCCAAGCGGTAAGTACGGGCGCATAACTCTGAATGGAGCAGTTAGGCTTAACGGCAACAAAACCTCTTGTGGTTCCCAGACGCTTCCGCTGGAATTCAATCACCTTCATATGCTCGGGATTAATCTCCGGCACTACCATAGGAACATCGGGAGTCCATCTGTGTGCACTGTTGTTAGAAACAACAGGAGTCTCGGTCTTGGCATAATCCTCTTCTATCTTTTTAATCTCTTCCTTTGTCATATCCACTGCACTGAATACAAAATCAACCTCAGATGCAACCTTCTCCACCTCATTGACATTCATAACCACAATTTTTTTCACAGCCTCGGGCATGGGAGTAACCATTTTCCATCTATCGCCTACCGCTTCCTCATAGGTTTTACCTGCGGAACGAGGACTTGCTGCAATCGTAGTTACCTCAAACCAAGGATGATTCTCCAAAAGAGAAATAAATCTCTGTCCAACCATACCGGTTCCGCCTAAAATACCAACCTTTAACTTTTCGCTCATAATTTTCCTCACCTTCTGCCGATTTTACGGCTTTCTCTTTTTCATTCCGGCATAGCCGGTCCTCTCATATATCAATCAACCGTTTCCACTCTGCGGGGCGGTGACATACTTCATAATTTTCTACAAAACAGACCTTCACTGCTCTATCTCTTATTCCTCCGGCATAGCTTTGTCAGAAAAAAACTTTTCCTCCTGCTCCAGATAAGCCTTGTGGAGGTTAATGACCTCCCGCATAGCGTCGGGTCCCGGTGCTCCCACCGTGAGACGCTTCTCCACACAGGTCTTTAAGGATATGGCATCATAGATGTCAGAGCCGAATTTATCGCTGATTGCCTGCAGATCCTCCAGACTTAAAGCATCGATAGAAGTATCCTTCTCAATACAGTAAAGCACCAGTTTTCCGATAATACCATGGGCGTCTCTGAAGGGAACTCCCTTATTAACCAGATAATCCGCTGCATCCGTGGCATTGGTANAGCCGTTCATGGCNCTCTTTTCCATGCGGTNCTTCTTNAATTTCNTAGTGGCGNGCATCCCTGNAAATAGCGTCAGACAATCNTCCACGNTNNCAANGGCATCANAGGCANCCTCTTTATCCTCCTGCATGTCCTTGTTATAGGCAAGAGGAATACCCTTCATAGTGGTAAGGATGGACATTAAGGCTCCGTAAACACGCCCTGTCTTACCCCTTACCAGCTCCGCAATATCGGGATTCTTTTTTTGGGGCATGATACTGCTTCCGGTAGAATAAGCATCATCTATCTCCACAAACTGATACTCGTTAGAATTCCAGATGATGATTTCCTCACTGAAGCGGCTTAAATGCATCATAACTGTGGACAGAGCCGCCAAAAACTCTATGAGATAATCCCTGTCTGCCACGGAGTCCATGCTGTTAAGGGTAGGACCCTCAAAGCCCATAAGAACCGCCGTATAATTCCTGTCCAGAGGATAAGTGGTTCCGGCTAAAGCTCCCGCCCCCAAAGGACAGTAATTCATACGCTTGAATATATCCTTCATGCGCTGCCTGTCTCTCTTAAACATTTCAAAATAAGCTCCGTAATGATGAGCCAGAGTTGTAGGCTGCGCCTTCTGCAAATGGGTAAAGCCCGGCATGTAGGTTTCTACATTTTCTTCCATGGTGTCCAAAATGACCTGCAGAAGCTTTTCCAGATGAGCGTCCACCTCAAGCACCTTAAGGCGGGTGTAAAGTCTCATATCCAGCGCCACCTGATCGTTGCGGCTTCTTCCCGTATGCAGCTTCTTTCCTGCATCTCCGATACGGTCAATGAGGTTTGCCTCCACAAAGCTGTGGATATCCTCGTATTTCTCATCAATGACAAGCTTTCCTTCATCCACATCCTCACGGATGCCGGTCAAGCCCTTGATGATTGCGTCCTTTTCCTCCAAAGTAAGAATCCCCTGCTTGGAAAGCATAACGACATGGGCAATGCTGCCCTCAATATCCTGATGAAACAATCTTTTATCAAAACGAATGGACGCATTAAAGTGATAAACCATTTGATCCGTTTCTTTGGTGAAGCGTCCGCCCCATAATTGTGCCATAGTATTCCTCATTTCTGCGCTGCTTTTAATCGCTCTGCCTACCGAGGCAATGTGTATTGGACAACTTTGTGCCAAGCAACGCGCAGGCACAAGGTGCGGTGTGAAACATCTATCATAAAAAGAATGAACTAGAATTTGATATTACCATAAAACATATTTTATTGCAATATAGCGAAGCATGTCAAGCCGCTTTAACATTTCCTTTTTTTTTTCATATTATAAAGCAAAGAAAAACGCGGCACGAAAGGTTCTGTTTTTCATGCAAAATATCCTTGAACTAAAAAATATCGGTTATTCCTATCATGCGCTACAGGGAGAAACCAAAGCCCTGAAAAACATCTCCTTCCATGTGAAAGAAGGGGAATTTGTTGCAATTGTCGGGCCAAGCGGCTGCGGTAAATCCACTCTGCTGTCTATTATTGCAGGGCTGCTTACGCCGGAGGAGGGAACTATTCTGGTAAATAACCCCGACGGTTCCCTGCATTATCCCCGTGTTGGCTACATGCTGCAGCGCGACCACCTTCTGGAATGGAGAAACGTGTACAAAAACGTGATCCTCGGTCTGGAAATCAATCATATGATGACAGAGGAACGGCTTTCTTATGTAAATCAGCTCCTCTTTGACTATGATTTAGATAAATTTAAGAACAAACGCCCCAGTGAGCTTTCAGGAGGAATGAAGCAGCGCGCGGCACTGATCCGCACCCTTGCTCTCGACCCACAGCTTTTACTGTTAGATGAACCCTTCAGCGCTCTGGATTATCAGACAAGACTGATGGTGTCCGCCGATATCTGCCACCTTATCCGCAATACCGGAAAAACCATGATCATCATTACTCATGATTTATCGGAAGCAATCAGTCTTGCCGACCGCATTATTGTCCTCTCCCCCAGACCCTCAACGGTGAAAAAGGAAATGGAAATCCACCTGACGCTTCAGGATAATTCTCCTTTAGCGGCAAGAAACGCACCTGAATTTTCCGGCTATTTTAATCAATTATGGGAGGAATTGACCATTGAATAATCATTCAACTGAGCTATCCAAGCAGGAACAGTTTGTAACAATTTGCAGACGACAAAGGCGGCTCATTACCTCCTACCGCTTTTTGATAATGTTTGTTTTTCTGATTTTATGGGAGGTTACTGCCAATCTTGGAATGATTGACAGCTTCTTTTTTTCCAGCCCCAGCCGTGTGGTACTTCAATTTGTAAAGCTGTGTGCCGAAAACAATCTATTCTGGCATATCGGCATCACTCTGGGTGAGACCATAATCAGCTTTCTGCTTGTATTTATCATAAGCCTTGTGGTGTCCACCCTGCTATGGCACTCTAGCAGACTCTCCGAAGTGCTGGAGCCTTATCTTGTCATCTTAAACAGTCTCCCTAAGTCGGCGTTGGCGCCTCTTTTTATCGTATGGCTGGGAACGGGTATGAAAACCATAGTAGTAGCGGGCATTTCCGTTGCGCTTTTCGGCTCCATCATCAGCTTTTACACCGGCTTCAGGCAATGCGACCCTGAAAAGATCACACTGATTTACACTCTTGGAGGAAGCAAGCGAGACGTGTTCCGCAAGGTAGTACTGCCGGGGTGCCTGCCCACCCTGCTTTCCACCTCCAAGGTCAATATCGGTCTTGCGCTGGTAGGTGTAATTATCGGGGAATTCCTTGCCGCCAGACAAGGACTGGGTTATCTTATCATCTACGGCTCACAGGTATTTCAGCTCAATCTTGTCATTACCAGCGTCATCATCCTGTGCATTATCGCTTTCGTCTTTTATAAGGCGATACAAGGAGTGGAATACCGTCTGAAAAAACACATGGGAAGCTAATGCGACCCAAAGCATCCGCAAAGTATTATAAAAAACGATAAACACGGCAGGCTACCGTGTTTATCGTTTTTACCAAAAGCTGAAAATGGGACTCGAACCCACGACCCCTTCATTACGAGTGAAGTGCTCTACCAACTGAGCTATTTCAGCAAGATACATTCAGCCGCATCAAAACGACTAAATGTATTATATATGTTCTTATCCATTTTTGCAACAAGGAATTTGTTAAAATTTTAGAATTTTTGCAACATTTCTGTCATGCGGGAATAAATGTGCAATTTGATCGTGGGAGCTTGCTCAATAAGGACAAATTGCACATTTATTCCCATAGGGCGAACGCCCTAAATGAAATAAGTTGGCGGCCAGACACTTGAATAATCAGCAAAGATGTAAATTCTGCCAACTTATGAATGGCATGACGGAACTGTTACAGAACTTTTTCAACCCCCTGTCAAATGCACATCCATCTGAGGAAATGGAATGGTAATACCCGCCTCGTCCAAAGCATACTTACAATTCTCCGTAATACGCCACTTGCCCTCCCAATAATCCTCTTTATCCAAAAAACATCGCACTCCCAAATCCACACTGCTTGCGGCAAGCTCATTTACAAACACCCGCATCTCCATATCCTTTTTGGCTGCAATGTCCGTCTCCAAAACCTTTTGCAGCACCTCCTTCGCCTGTCTGATATCGGCATCATAGGATATGCTGATACTGATATCCAACCTGCGGAATTCTGCCGCCGTCACATTTACCAAACTATTGTTTGCCAGTGTACCGTTGGGCAGTACAATCACACGATTATCCGGCGTCGCAAGCTTGGTATAAAAAATCTGTATTTCCGAGACGGTTCCCTCCTGCTTACCGGCATTTTCAATAATATAATCTCCCACCTTAAAGGGCTTTAGTAAAAGAATTAAAACACCTCCCGCAAGATTTGACAGGCTTCCCTGCACCGCCAGACCAACGGCAACACCAGCCGAGCCTAAAAGCGCCACAATACTCGCCGCATCCGCTCCAAGGAAAGAGGCAATGAAAAATACCAGTATCACATACAATGCCGCCTTCACAAAGGAATCCACAAACTGAACTGCCCCTGTTTCCACATGGGCACGCTCCATGGATTTGCGGATAATTTTCCGCACAAGCTTGACAAGCTGCACGCCAATCAGGAAAATAAGCAGCGCCAACAGCACGCGCACTCCTAGCTGTAATATTTTACTGGGAAGCTCCTCAAGAAAGCTGTTTTTTTGAAAAAAGGCTTCCAATCTTCCCGGGAAACCGGATATATATATGCTCCTCATTGTTATTTGTGCCTTCCCGTTTTTATATTGTCTGTTTGTTCGATTGTTGCCGGATTGGCAAATTGTTTGCCCTCGCCCTTATCTGACTTCACCGTCTCTGTCTTCGCGGATTTTTTTCGTGATACCGCCTTCAAAGCTGACTTTTGCTGTGCCGCAGACTTTTCCTGAGACATTGACTTCTCTGGAACCTTTTTCTCCTCTGCCAAATCAGCTGCCTTTTTCTGTGCCACGGATTTTGCCGCCGTCTGCTGTGCCGCGGATTTCACCGCCGCCTTTCTCAATTCTTCCTCCGTATAAGGAACATACTGCAAAATACTTAAAGACAACGGAGCCAGCTTCACAGTAACGGAGTCAGGTCTGTCATCCCACTCACTTTTCTTTGCAGTTTTTATGCGGGAATTCACTACACCGCTTCCGCCAAATTCCTTGGCATCGGTATTTAAAATCTCCTTATATTTTCCGTCAAAGGGAACTCCTGTAGTGATTTCCTGCGGAATACCCGCAAAATTTGCAACCACCAAAAGAGTGTCTTCCTTATCAATTCCCTTTCTGGCATAGCTCAAATAACAGTCGTTTGCAGATATATTGTTAATCCATTCAAAGCCGTCCACAGAGTTATCCAGCACATACAATGCCTTATTGTTCTGATATATATGATTCAGGGTTTTCATAAGGGTGGCGATACCCTTATGCTCCGGTACTTCAAGAAGCTCCCATTCCACGCACCTGTTCTCATTCCATTC
>WFLX010005760.1_pt1 | contig 27134 bp, 21 predicted proteins | sample 4967041 | NCBI WGS metagenome assembly WFLX01 (sample SAMN12857096, study PRJNA449069) | gut metagenome | isolation source: stool from male and female vole | host: Microtus ochrogaster | place: USA:Florida | collected 2017
ATGACCAAGATCATCACCAAGAAATACGACAGCCGCCCGGGCGATTTCTATTCAAGGATTAAGTCAATCGGATTTTTCGAGCCGTTCAATACAGGAATCACGGGCGAGCGCACCCCGCGCTTCGACTCCGTGCCCAACAACCGCGGAGGCAGGATCACGCTTTCGCGTCAGTGCTACGGCTACGCCACCGAGATCCCGCCACTCTATACCCTCTCCATATATAATGCAATAGCCAATGGCGGACGCTATGTGCGCCCCCGCCTGGTCGGAGGCCTCCGCACCGCCGAAAAGGATTCGATCATGCCGGTCACCTATGTCCGCGACAGGATCTGCTCCGAGCACACGGCAGCCGTGATGCGCGATATGCTTGCCCGAGTGGTGTGGGGCGACAACGGTACGGCGCGCCGTCTGCGGTCAGACAAAGTCCGGATTGCCGGTAAGACAGGCACCTGCTACATGGTGTCGGCCAACGGAGGATATGACTCGCGCAAGCGTCTGGCCTTCTGCGGATTTTTCCCTGCCGAAAATCCCAAATTCTCATGCATGGTGCTCACATGCAATCCCCGACAGAATGCATTCGGAGCGGCATCAACCTCGGGTGAGGTGCTCAAAAATATAGCGCTCAGGCTCTATTCTCGCGGTATGCTCGGCAACAGCTCCGACTATAAGGCCGAGCCTGCACAGGGCGAAAACAGTGTCGCAACACTGTATGCTCTGGCTGATAAGGAGCGGAAAGAATCGGTGCACGAAGCGTTTGACCTGGGCTCGCGCCACACCGTCATGCGTCGTCCCGAAGAGACACCCGCCGGCTCGGTTCCCGATGTGAGGGGTTTCGGCCTGCGTGATGCCGTGGCCGCGCTCGAGAAAAGAGGCTTCAGCGTGTCATTCTCCGGATCGGGCTATGTCTCGTCGCAGACACCCAGAGCCGGCGCCAATGTCCCCAAGGGATCGGCCATCGTGCTCTCCCTAGTCGAATAACCATGTAAACCCAACCGATACATCATATAAAAAAATTAATCACTGCCGATATATGCGTTCACTTGCCGAACTACTCTCAGCCATAACCGTTGAGGAAATAATAGGCGTCGAAGACAAGCCTATCCATTCTCTACAGTCCGACTCCCGTAAGGTGAGCCGCGGCGATCTATTTGTGGCCGTGCGCGGCGTCAATGTCGATGCACACAAGTTTATTCCCCTCGTTACTCTGGCCGGAGCCGCTGCGATAGTCTGTGAGGAGCTTCCTGAACGTCTTGAGTCGACCGTGACCTATATCCGGGTGTCAAACTCGGCTGTGGCTCTCGGTTTCCTTGCCTCGCAGTGGTGGGGCAATCCGTCGCGCAAGCTGAAGCTCGTGGGAGTCACCGGTACCAACGGCAAGACCACCACCGCCACGCTCATCTATGAGATGGCACGTCTGCAGGGCTTCAAGGCGGGTCTGCTGTCGACGGTCTGCAACTATATCGACGAGGAGGCCGTGCCCACTACCCAGACCACTCCCGATCCTCTCACCATCAATGAGCTCCTTCACCGCATGGTTGTGGCCGGGTGTTCCTACGCATCTATGGAAGTGAGCAGCCACGCGGCCCATCAGCACCGCATCGCCGGCCTGACATTTGCCGGAGGTGTATTCTCCAATCTCACGCGCGACCATCTCGACTATCACAAGACCTTCGATGCCTATCTGAAGGCCAAGCAGAGTTTCTTCGACATACTGCCTTCATCGGCCTTTGCCCTGACCAATATCGACGACAAGGTGGGCGAAGTCATGATCCAGAACACCCGCGCTCACCGCTACACCTACTCACTGCGCACGCAGGCCGATTTCACCTGCCGCATCATCGAGAGCCGTCTCGACGGCACGCTACTCAGCCTCAACGGCCATGAGGTGCACACTCTGTTCACCGGACTGTTTAATGCTTATAACCTCACGGCAGTCTATGGCGCCTGCCTCCTCGTGGGTCTTGATCCTGAGCAGACGCTGATCGACATGAGCCGTCTGGTTCCTGTCGCCGGTCGTTTCCAGACCTTCCATTCACCCTCGGGAGCAGTGACGGGTATCGTTGACTACGCCCATACGCCTGACGCAGTGGTCAATGTGCTGACAGCCATCCGCGACGTGGTTGGAAACAAGGGCAATATCATCACTGTGGTTGGTGCCGGCGGCAACCGCGACAAGGGCAAGCGTCCTATCATGGCAGCCGAAGCAGCCCGCCTCAGCGACCGTGTGGTGCTCACCTCCGACAATCCCCGCGATGAGGTGCCCGAGATGATCATACGCGATATGGAAGCCGGACTCACCGACGAGACCCGCCCGCGCACCCTCAGCATCACAGACCGTCGCGAGGCTATCCGCACCGCAGTGGCTCTCGCGGCTCCCGGCGATGTCGTCCTCGTGGCAGGCAAGGGACATGAAGACTATCAGGAAATTCATGGCGTGAAGCATCATTTCGATGACCGGGAAGTGATTGCCGAAGCCCTCAAGACAGCCAGATAACTACCAGCGATGCTATATTACCTTTTCCAGTCAATACAGGACAGCGGCATCCCCGGAGCCCGTCTGATGACCTACATCACGTTCCGCTCCGGCGTGGCGTGTCTGCTGGCTCTCGTCATCGCCATATTCGTAGGTCGCCGCATCATCGACCGGCTCCAGCTCATGCAGGTTGGCGAGATTGTGCGCGATCTCGGCCTCGAAGGCCAGATGAAAAAGACGGGCACCCCCACTATGGGCGGCATAATCATCATCCTTGCCACTCTGGTGCCTGTGATCCTCATAGGCAACCTCGCCAATATCTATATGCTCCTGATGATCTTTGCCACGGTGTGGCTCGGGACTCTCGGATTTGCCGACGACTATCTCAAGCTGTCACGCCACAACAAGGATGGCATGAAGGGTAAGTTCAAGATCATCGGTCAGGTTGGTCTCGGAATAGTGGTGGGTCTCACNATGTATCTCAGCCCCGATATCGTGATGCGCGAGAATCTCGGCGAGGCTCCCGCGGTCGAGACAACCGTGGCGGGGGGCGACACGGATATTGTGGAGCACACCGCATACGCGCCCGAGATGAAGACCCCCAAGACCACTATCCCGTTTGTCAAGAACAACAACTTCGACTACACNTGGCTCACCTCNTGGATGGGATCTTACGCCGCAGTAGGCGGGTGGGTGGTGTTCATCCTCATCACCATCTTCGCCATATCCGCCACGAGCAACGGCGCCAATCTCACCGACGGCCTCGACGGCCTATGTGCCGGACTGTCTACTACGATCAGCGCCGCTCTCGCCGTGATGGGCTATCTCGGGGCGAGCATGGTATATGCCACATACCTTAATATAATGTATATCCCGGGCTCGGAGGAGCTGGTGGTGTTCATGGCCGCCTTTGTCGGGGCACTGATAGGTTTCATGTGGTATAACACCTATCCGGCTCAGGTATTCATGGGCGATACCGGCTCGCTCACGATAGGTGGAGTGATTGCGGTGTTTGCCATCCTCATCCGCAAGGAGCTTCTGATCCCCCTGCTGTGCGCCATATTCTTTTTCGAGGATATATCGGTCATGGTGCAGGTGGCCTACTACAAGTACACCAAGAAGCGCACGGGTGTGGGCCGGCGTGTGTTCAAGATGACACCGCTTCACCATCACTTCCAGAAACCCGGCGACGGAAGCATCCAGGCCCTTCTCCAGCGTCCGTTCCAGCCTATAGCCGAGCCTAAGATCGTGGCCCGGTTCTGGATTATCGGAATCCTTCTCGCCGGAATCACATTTGCCACTCTAAAAATCCGATAGAGACAATGAATAAGGAAAACGAAAAAACGACACGCCGCCTCGTGGTGCTCGGAGGCGGAGAGAGCGGAGTGGGAGCCGCCATTCTCGGCAAGGACAATGGAATGGAGGTGTTTCTATCCGACTTTGGCACAATCCCTGCCAGATATGTGGCTATGCTCGAATCCGAGGGGATAGAGTATGAGCAGGGCACCCACACTATGGAACGGATTCTTGCGGCCGACGAGGTGGTCAAGAGCCCCGGCATCGCGCCGACTCTTCCAGTTGTGAAGGCTATCGTCGAGAAGGGTATTCCCGTGCTGTCGGAGATCGAGTTTGCCGGACGCTACACCGACTCGAAAATGATATGTATCACCGGATCAAACGGTAAGACCACCACTACGCTGCTCACATATCACATCCTGCGCGAAGCGGGTGTCGATGCCGGTCTGGCAGGCAATGTCGGCAAGAGCCTGGCGCTGCAGGTCACCCGCGATCCGCACGATGTTTATGTGATCGAGCTATCTTCGTTTCAGCTCGAGAATATGTATGAGTTCAAGGCCGATATAGCTGTAATCCTCAATATCACTCCCGATCATCTTGACCGATACGACTATAAGATGGAGAATTATATCGCGGCAAAGTTCCGCATACTCAATAATCAGACACCTACCGATGCCTTCATTTACTGGCAGGACGATCCTGTGATCGCAAGCCAGCTCGAAAAGGTCACCACCACTGCCCGCCGCTATCCTTTCGGCCTCAAGTCTGAGGACGGAACGCGCGGCTATGTGGAGGATGAGGATGAGACCGTGGTGTTCGACGGTAAGCCAGGCACATCGTTCCGTATGCCCCGCGCCGATCTGAGCCTCAGCGGCCTCCATAACCTCTATAACTCACTGGCCGCAGGCCTGTCGGCCTGTCTGCTCGATATCCGCAAGGAGGATATCCGCCGGGCTCTCTCCAACTTCGAGGGTGTGGAGCACCGTCTGGAATATGTCGCCACGGTTGATGGTGTGCGTTATATCAACGATTCAAAGGCCACCAACGTCAATTCATGCTGGTATGCACTCGAGAGTATGCCCGACAGCCGCTCGACGGTGCTGATCCTCGGCGGCAAGGACAAGGGCAACGACTATTCGGAGATTGCCGATCTCGTCGGGCAGAAGGTCAAGGCAATAGTCTGCATGGGCCTCCACAACGAGAAGCTGATGGAGTTTTTCAGTGGCCGTGTGCCGGAGATACGCTCCACCTCGTCGCTCGATGATGCCGTCAAGGCCTGCCGCGAGCTTGCTTCGGCCGGCGACACCGTCCTCCTCTCGCCCTGCTGTGCGTCGTTTGATCTCTTCAAGAGCTATGAGCATCGCGGCCAGCTGTTTAAGGAGGCTGTAAGGGCTCTGAAATCCAACAACTGAAAATGATTTAATACTTAAGCATAAGTCAATGTCAGAAACTACTGCTACGGCCTACGGAAGCAGCGCGGTCCATGCGAGCCGACCGCTGGCCAAGCCCGACAAGCATATCTGGGGTATATACATCGCCCTCATCATCCTGTCGGTAGTCGAGCTCTACAGCGCTTCGTCGCGCGAGGTGGCTTCTTCGTCGATGGGCGTTTTCGGTCCCCTTATCCGTCACATGGCCATGCTCGGCATGGGGCTTCTCATCATTCTGGGTCTTCAGCGCATCCACTACCGGCATTTCTACAGTTGGTCGGTGCTCTTTGTCCTGCTGTCGGTTCTGTCGATGATCTACTGTATGTTCTGCGGCGAGATCATCAACGGCGCCCGTCGCTCATTCTCGCTTCTCGGATTCAGCATACAGCCGTCGGAGATGCTCAAGATCAGCGCGGTGTTCATAATAGCAATCGTGGCCCACCGCACTCAGATCAAGGGCGGGGGAGTGACCAATACCGGAGTCGTCATCATGGCCTCAGTGGTGATGCTGTTTGGCGGAATGCTCATAAAGCAGGGTCTGACAAACACTCTGCTGCTCATGGGTATAAGTCTGTCGATGTTTCTCATCAGCGGCATCCAGTGGCGTAAGTTCTTCATGGTTGTCGGAGTATATCTCGTGTGTGTGGGTGTGTTTGCCCTCTTTGGCAAGAGCCGGGAGGAACCGGCTCCATCGCAGGTCAACGTGACGGCCACCCATGAGGCCGATAAAGCCAACAGCACCGCCGGCGAGCGTAAGGGCACATGGTACAAGCGACTGGAGCGCTACTTTGACAGCGAGCCCAAATATAATCAGGAGATCAATGCCCTCAACCGTCAGGAGATGTACTCATATATGGCTCAGGCCAATGGCGGTGTGCTCGGTGTGTTTCCGGGCAACTCGCGCGAGACAGCCCGTCTGCCTCTGGCGTTTTCCGACTATATCTATTCCATCATCATCGAAGACCTCGGGCTCGTGGGCGGCCTGGTCGTGCTGATCCTCTACCTATGGCTCATGGCCAGGGCAAGCGGCATTGCGGCGCGGTGCACGCGGGCTTTCCCGGCGTTTCTNGTGCTCGGCATGGCGGTGATGANANTGATTCAGGCTCTGTTTCATATCGCGATCGTCACTGGTGTGTTCCCGGTGTCGGGACAGCCTCTTCCGCTCATATCCAAGGGCGGCAGCTCCATTCTCGTTACCTCGATAGCTTTCGGCATAATGCTCAGTGTGAGCCGCCACACGGCCCGCACCGGCAAGAAGGATGCCCTGAAGGCCGAGATCGACTCCCTGCCTGAAGATCTCCGCACCGTCAATCCCACACAACTCTGACCCTCAATATCACCCAGCGCTATGTCATTGAGAATACTTATAAGCGGCGGAGGCACGGGAGGGCACATATTCCCGGCCCTCTCGATAGCCGATGAGATGAAACGCCGTTATCCCGATGCCGACATCCGTTTTGTCGGTGCAATCGGAAGAATGGAGATGGAGAGGGTGCCGGCGGCCGGATACCCGATCGAGGGTCTGCCTGTGGCCGGCTTCGACCGCCGTCGCATCTGGCGCAATATCGCCGTCCTGTTCAAGCTGTGGCGATCGATGCGCAAAGCGCGCCATATTGTCCGCGAATTTGCCCCCGACATAGCGATCGGTGTGGGCGGATATGCGTCGGGACCCACCCTTAAGGCCGCCCAGCGTCTCGGCATACCCACTCTGCTTCAGGAGCAGAACTCCTATGCAGGGGTCACCAATAAGCTGCTCGCCGGCAAGGCCGCCAAGATATGTGTGGCCTATCCCGATATGGAGCGCTTTTTCCCGGCCGATAAGATAGTGATGACAGGCAATCCGGTGCGTGCTTCCCTGCTCGAGACTAAGATCTCGCGCTCTGATGCAAAGAAAAAACTTGGCTTCGATCCGGAGCGGCCTCTGGTGCTCGCGCTCGGCGGCAGTCTGGGCGCAAGGACCATCAATGAGGCTATCGGCGCTTCGCTCCCTACGCTTAGCGAGGCCGGAGCGGGACTTCTCTGGCAGACCGGCAAGCTGTATGTCGGAGAGTGTATCCCCAAAGTTGCCGACTATCCTCAGTTTCATGCCACTGCCTTTGTCGATGATATGGGCACAGCCTATCGTGCCGCAGATCTCATAGTGGCCCGTGCGGGAGCCGGAACCATCTCGGAGCTCGAGAATCTGGGTTGCGCGGCCATCCTCATTCCGTCGCCCAATGTGGCCGAGGATCATCAGCGGCGCAATGCCGAAGCGCTTGCCAGCCGTGGAGCAGCAGTAATGATTCTGGATGCCGATGCCGTGGAGCAGCTGCCATCGGCAATAGCCTCTCTTCTGAATGATCCCGACCGACGTAAGGCCATCGGCGAGGCTGCATCGGCTATGGCACTCCAAGACTCAGCGGCTGCCATTGGCGACCAAATTGAAAGCATACTCAAGCAATGAGCAACACTTCGTTTCCCAAAAATATATATTTCGTTGGCGCAGGCGGCATAGGTATGGCCGCCCTTGAGCGTTTTTTCCTTTCGAGGGGCTGCAAGGTTGCGGGCTACGACCTCACTCCGACCGATCTCACGGCCGCTCTCATCTCCGAGGGGGTCGATATTGTGTTTGACGATGACCCGGCTCTCATTCCACAGGTCATGCGTCGGCCTGACGATACCCTCGTGGTCTACACTCCCGCCGTGCCTCCGACCCACAGGGGNCTGCAATGGTTCCGCGACAACGGATTCAATGTTGTGAAGCGGGCGGAGGTCCTCGGCATAGCGACCCGTGACGAAAGGGCTATCTGCTTCTCGGGCACTCACGGCAAGACCACGACCTCGTCAATGGCCGCTCATATACTCCATTGCTCCCCCTACGGCTGCAACGCCTTCCTCGGAGGTGTATTGCGCAACTATTCGACCAATTTCCTGCTCGACCCGTCGAGCGACATCGCAGTGGTGGAGGCCGACGAGTATGACCGCTCGTTCCATCATCTGCGTCCGTGGGTGGCGGTGATCACGGCCACAGATCCTGACCATCTCGACATCTACGGCACCGAGGAGGCCTATCTCGAGAGCTTCGCCCATTTCACTGAACTCATCCGGCCCGGTGGTGCGCTGCTCATCCACGAGGGCCTGAAGGTGCAACCCCGTCCCGCCAAGGATGTCAGGGTTATGACCTATTCGCGTGATGCCGGCGACTTCCATGCCGAGAATGTCAGGTGTGCCGAAGGGAGGATCGTGTTTGATCTTGTNACACCNTCGGGTCTGATTCCAGACGTAGAGCTCGGCGTGCCTGTCGAGATCAATATCGAGAATGCCATCGCTGCGATGGGCGCCCTGTGGCTTGCCGGAGTGCTTGAGCCTGATTCGGCGCGCAAGGCCATGGCCTCGTTCATGGGGCCCAAGCGCCGGTTTGAATTCTGGCTCAGGGAGCCGGAGCGTGCCATCATCGACGACTATGCCCATCATCCCGACGAGCTTGCCGCTTCGATTGCGTCCGTCAAAGCCCTTTATCCTGACAAGTCACTGACCGTCGCATTCCAGCCTCATCTGTTCAGCCGCACACGCGATTTTGCCAAAGAGTTCGGGCGCGCCCTATCCAAGGCCGACCGGGTGATTCTGCTTCCGATCTATCCGGCCCGCGAGCAACCGATCGAGGGAGTGACCTCGCAGCTTATCTATGATGAGATAGATTTGGAGGATAAAATATTACTGTCGGATAAGAAATATTTGCCGGATGCGATAAAAAATAGTAATTTTGAAGTCATTCTTACCGCAGGAGCCGGAGATATATGCAATTTGCTCCCGGCTATTGTGGAAACTGCCGCCAGATAAGTGANATGACTGGACTGTTCAAGAAACTGATTGCGCCGATCGCTGTGGTTGCCATGGCGGCATATCTTTTTGTCGCCTTGTCGTTTACCTCGCGTAATGCGGCCGAGCAGCTTTGCTCGGGGCTGCACATTGTGGTGCGCGACAGTACGGAACATCCTTTCGTGTCGGCTGTCGAGCTCTCNCATGAGCTCGGCAACCTGCCTGAGCGGCTTTCGGGAATGAAGCTGGCTCAGGTCAATACCGATTCCATCGAAGATATTTTCAAGGGAATCGACAAGATCGAGAAGGTCAAGGTCGTGACGCTGACCGACGGTTATATCCTCGTCGACGTGAACCCCATGGAGCCGGTGGCGCGCGTGTTTCCCAAGACAGGCAAGAGCTACTACATCAACCGTTCGGGCAAGCGCATCATCGCCTCTCCCCGCTACCANATNGANGTGCCGGTGATCCATGGCAAGTTTTCCGACTCCGACACCTCGTTCTCGGCCATAAAGATTCTGCCGCTGCTTGACTGGCTCGACGCCCATCCCGGATGGAACTCGCTCGTGTCGGCCATCAAAGCAGATTCGCCCACCGACATCATCATTGTCCCCGTGATCCGCGGCCATGTGGTCAACCTCGGCACTCCCGACGCCTTCGATTCCAAATTTGCCCGCCTCAAGCGTTTCTATGAGGAGGTGATGCCGGTCAAGGGCTGGGATATGTATGACACCGTTTCGGTCAAGTGGGGAGGACAGGCCGTGGCCACCAGGAGGGTCAAGCGGCTGCCCGCTCCTCCGGCCATAATCGAGATAGAGGAGGAGGTTGACACCAACACAATGATCGGCGTCAACAAGCCCCGGCCTCTCTCCTGACCCTCCCGACAGTCCGCCAACATATTCTCTCTCATCATTTCAAATCACAGAAAGATAATCATAATCCCCTACAGACAGGATGCCACAGTCTGATTCAAAATATATAGTAGCGATCGAAATCGCCAGTTCAAAAGTGAGGGCCGCAATCGGCCAGACGCAGAACGGAGCCTCGCTCACGGTGACAGCCGTAGAGGAGGAGCTGCTGCCGACCGATATCGTGCGCTATGGCTTGATACGAAATGTGGAGAAAGTAGCCAACGCACTCAGACATATTCTCCTTAGACTGGCGACACGGGTAAGTCCCCGAGAGATAAAATCAGTCTATGTTGCCATCGGCGGACGGTCGGTGAGCTCGTCGGAGTGCACCGTCGAGCGTCAGCTACCGGATGAGACAGAGATCACTCCCGGCCTTTTGGAGGAGCTCAGTCTGGAGGCTCAGAGCTTCGGGCCGGCCGGATTGCCCGGTGTCGACGATGTTGTGGCNGCTCTGCCCCGTGCCTTCACTGTCGACGGTCTGACCACCCATCACCCCGTTGGTGTNGTGGGGCGCGACATCACTGCCTGCTTTGTCATTATCGCAGCTCAGGACAAGCTCCGCAAGAACATTACCCGCGTCGTGACGGAGAAACTCGGACTCGGTGTGGCAGGCTATATCGTGCGTCCCATCGCTGTGGCCGACTTCGTGCTTACACCCGACGAGAGGTCGCTCGGATGTATGCTCGTCGATTTCGGAGCCGAGACAACATCGGTTGCCATCTATAAGAACAACAACCTGCAGTTTCTCATCACCCTCCCCATGGGATCGCGCAACATCACGCGCGACATCATGGCGCTCACTTACCTTGAGGAGCAGGCCGAGAGCCTCAAGCGCACCGGAGGCAATGCGGCTCCCCGTCAGGGCGATCAGACCGTTGCCGGCGGTGTCGATTTCAGTCAGATCAACAACTATGTTGCGGCACGCGCTCTTGAAATCATAATCAACATCCGCGCCCAGATATCCCGCGCCGGACTCACTCCACAGGATCTGCCCAAGGGCATCGTTGTGGTGGGCGGGGGCGCCAAACTCCGTGGTTTCAACGACCGTCTGGCCGAGCTGACCAAGATGCGTGTCCGTGCCGGGTTGCCTTCGTCGCGCCTCCGTGTGGCCGACAGCACCATCGCTCCGGGCGAGCTGATCGACATAATCTCCATACTGGTCAAGGCCGCATCCGACAATCCGGTTGAATGTCTGTCGGCTCCCGCAGTGCCCGAGCCCGCTGTAGCAGATCCGGAGCCGGATCTCGAGATTCAGGATGAACCCCAGATACAGAAACCTGTCAAACCGGAGAAACGGGGCCGGTTCATACGCTCGCTCGGACAGCGCATAGTCGATCTGATGAAAGGCCCCGACGATTTCGACGATGATGACGAAGATATGCGCGACGACGAATAATCCTACACTTTCCCAGAATTAAATCTCCCCCATCCTTTATGGACGATCAGGATCTCAATATCGACTCTTTTACACAGCAACTTTCGCAGGGCGAGGGCTTCGACGCACGCTCCAACACCATTATCAAGGTGATAGGTGTAGGTGGCGGCGGCAATAATGCCGTNAACCACATGTATCTTCAGAATATAAAGAACGTGTCGTTTGTGGTGTGCAACACCGACCGTCAGGCTCTGCGCAACTCACCGGTGCCCGTCAAGCTCCAGATAGGCGACGGACTCGGCGCCGGCAATAAACCCGAGCGCGCACGCGATGCTGCCGAAGCGGATATCGACAAGATCCGCGAGCTCTTCGACGATGAAACCCGCATGGTGTTTGTCACGGCCGGTATGGGTGGCGGAACAGGTACGGGTGCGGCTCCTATCGTGGCCCGCGAGGCCAAGGAGCGCAATATCCTCACGGTGGGTATCGTCACAATCCCATTCCTGTTTGAGGGCGAGCGCAAGATCCTGAAGGCCCTTGACGGTGTCGACGAGATGGCTAAGAATGTCGATGCACTNCTGGTGATCAACAACGAGCGCCTGACCGAGATCTACGGCGATCTCGACTTCATGAANGCNTNCGGCAAGGCCGACGACACACTCTCTACAGCTGCATCTTCGATCTCAGAGCTCATCACCGCCGACGGTTACATGAACCTTGACTTCGAGGATGTCGACACCACGCTGCGCAATGGCGGTGCCGCCATCATCTCGAGCGGCTACGGCGAGGGTGAAGGGCGCGTGACCAAGGCTATCAAGGATGCCCTCAATTCTCCGCTGCTCAAAAACCGCGACATATTCACCTCAAAGAGTCTCCTGTTCAACATCTACTATTCGCGCAATGCCGAGAAACAGTTCAAGATGAGCGAGGCTCAGGAGATCACTGACTTTGTGAGCGGCATCAATTCCGATGTCGACGTGATCTGGGGTGTGGCGTTTGACGAGAACCTCGGCGAGAAGGTGCGCATCACCATTNTGGCCGCTGGCTTCGAGGTGACGATCCGCGAGGAGGAGACGGCNGAGATGGTTGCATCGAAGCGNGGCGGTCCGTCGCGCGGCCCCATCAAATGGGGAGGTGGACGCAACAAGCAGCCCGAGCCTATGATGCCTCGTCCGGGAGGTGCATCCGGTGCCGATAAGATTGCCGAAGAGTATGGAGGTGAGAAAGTGGCCAATCTCCGGTTCAACTATATCACGCTCACTCCCGAGCAGATGCTCGACGATGGCGCCCTCAAATGCTTCGAGTCGACCCCGACATTTACGCGCGACCGCAAGAGCGCAGAGCTCCCTGCAGTGGCCCGTCCGGCTGTAGCCGCGCCCGAGCCCGAATCCCCTGCCAAGCCCGGCAGCCAGATAATGTTCTGACCCTCTGATCTGATTATTCAATAATACCTTTCATCATAACCACCATGACTCTCACTCCCATTCAGGAAAAGCAGCTCGAAGAGCGCGGCATAGACCGCGCCACTGTCGATCAGCAGTTTGACCGCTTCAAAACCGGTTTTCCCACACTCGAGATAGTAGCCGCCGCCACTCCGGGCAACGGTATTACGGTGCTCAGCGAGGCCGAGGAAGAAGGCGCCGAAAAGCGTTGGGACATGTACCTTGCCGAGGGTGGCACGGTCGTGAAATTTGTCCCTGCCTCAGGTGCAGCGTCCCGTATGTTCAAGGCACTGTTTGAGTTTGCCGACGGAGACACCGACGAGGCTGCTCCCGACAGTGCCGTAGGCAAGCTGCTCGCCGCTCTCGACAAGCTCCCGTTCAAGTCCGATCTCGATGCTGTGTGTGTCAAGCTCTACGGCGCCGACAGCAATTCCCTGCTTTCCGACGGACGCCGCCGCGACATCATAGCTGCGATCATCCGTCCCGAGGGCCTGAATTACGGTCAGCTCCCCAAGGGTCTGCTCAAATTTCACAGCTACGACAAAGGATCACGCACCCCCCTCGAGGAGCATCTCATGGAGGGCGCTCAGACAGCTTCTGACGCAAACGGCACTGTACGTCTCCATTTCACAGTTTCGGAGAATCATGTCGATCTCTTCCGCGAGGAGGTTGCACGCGCGGTACCCGCTATGGAGGCTGCCACCGGCAAGCACTTCGAGGTGAGCTTCTCGATCCAGCAGCCCCGCACCGACACCGTTGCCGCNAATCCCGACGGCACCCCNTTTGTNGTNGAGGAGGGCAAGNTGCTGTTCCGTCCCGGAGGCCATGGCGCCCTCATCGCCAACCTCTCTGAGCAGTCGGAGGCAGTGGTGTTCATCAAAAATATAGACAATGTGGTTCCCGACAGCCGCCGCGAGTCGACCGTAGTATTNAAGAAAGTCATTGCCGGCTATCTCATGGAATTGCGCGACAAGGTTGTGGCCTACCGCCGCGCCATAGCCACCGGAGTGGCCGATGCCGAGAAGCTCGCCGAGATGGAGAAGTTCCTCAAGCAGGCTTTTGCCGTGGAAGTGCCCGAATCGGCTCACGCAGATGATGCCTCCCTCGCCGCATGGATCGACGATCGCCTTAACCGCCCGATCCGCGTCTGCGGTATGGTGCGCAACGAGGGTGAGCCCGGTGGCGGACCGTTCATCATCAAGGAGGCCGACGGTGCAACCGGACTGCAGATTCTCGAGAGCCATCAGATTGCACCCGAATATGCCGAGGTTGCTGCAAAGGCAACTCATTTCAACCCCGTCGATCTGGTTTGCTATATACGCGACACCGCAGGCAAGCCCTTTGATCTCGCTGCATTTGTCGATCCTACAACCGGCTTCATATCGTCAAAATCGTTTGCCGGTCGCGAGCTGCGTGCTCTGGAGCTTCCCGGTCTCTGGAATGGAGCCATGGCCCGCTGGCTGACCGCTTTCGTCGAGGTACCCGCTTCGACTTTCAATCCCGTCAAGACAGTCAACGATCTCCTTCGTCCCGCCCATCAGGGCTAAGGTCCGGACTTACGAGATCGTATCATAACAACGGCAGCCCCGCGGCAAGTGAAGTCGCGGGGCTGCTGTGTCAATGGGGAGGACGGACGGGAATCAGAACGCCGTGAGGAGGTAGACGCAGACGAATCCGTTGACTGTTCCGGCGAGCACCTGCATCGGGGTGTGGCGACGCAGGATCAGACGCGAAGTGCCAACCAGTCCGGTCGCTATGATCGTGGCGATAAGCCACCCCTCGGCATTGAGGATGGCAAGATTGTCTATGATGAGACGCACTACAAAGGCCACCAGGCCGCCCATGGCGGTGAGATGGACTGAGATCTTCCAGCGCAGGTTGATCAGGGCGCCAATGACCAGTGCTACCAGTCCTCCGGCCATAAACATTGTGAGCCATGCCGGGGAGTGTATGTGATGGAGAAATATTATGCAGCCTATATATCCGGCCGCTGCCACAGCAAAGGGTATCGTGCGCTCCTTCTGGCGGTTGAGTCCGGGATCGCTGACAATGCCGAGCTTATACAGCACGGCAATGGCTATCATGGGAAAGAGACAGGTCAGGCCAAACACCACGAGCAGCAGGGTCCGCATGGTGCCGGATGGCAGAAGGGTCATTATTGTAGTGTTCCAGACGATAATGATGGCATACGACGGACCGAGAAGCGGGCTGAAAATGAAAGAAAAGAAGTTGGCGGCGCTCTTTATGATGCGTTGCCCGGTAGTGAGGGTTTCGGAGGTGTCGGTGGATGAGTTCATGTCGGTTATGAGGTATAAAAAAGGAGAGGCTGTAGGTGTTGTGTCAATCGAGATTCCTGCGGAGCCGGGCCACGGGGATCGAGGCTTTCTCGCGGTATTTGGCCACTGTGCGCCGCGCTATGTGGTAACCGCGGTCGTTGAGCATCGTCGTGAGGGCTTCGTCGCTCAGTGGCTCGGACGGGTCCTCGTCGGCTATCAGCGACCGCAGCGTCTCGATGATCTTTATTGATGAATCGGTGCTTTCGGCGGTGGGAGCCTCGTTGAAGAAAAATTTCAAGGGATATGTGCCATGGCGCGTCGATACATATTTGCCGGCTGTTGCGCGGGATATGACCGAAATGTCGTCGCCGGTGATGGCGGCCACGTCCTTGAGGATCATGGGGCGCAGGGTAGAGCGTTCGCCATCGCTAAGGAAGAATTCGCGCTGAAGTGAGATGATGGCACGCATTATGCGGTAGAGGGTCTGCCGGCGCTGATCAAGGGCATGGATATATGCCTCGGCATCGTCGCGCCTTGAGCGGATGAATGCCAGCGCGTCGTTGGCTCCCTTGCGGCGCGGGGGCAGGGCGGCATCGTCGATATTGAAGGATGATTCAACCCTGAGCGCCGGTATGGTGTTGGTCATCTGGAGCTCGATGTTGTGTCCGTCGGTGTCGACAATGAAATCGGGAGTGATCTGGTTGGTGAGGTCATCGGCATGGCTGCCGCTTATGACTGAGCCCGGTTTGGGGTTGAGCGACCTGACAATGTCGACAGCCGCCCGGAGCTCGTCGCGGGTAATGTCCATGGCCGAGCACAGACGGTCGAAATGGCGCTTGGAAAAGAGATCGAAGTAGTCGGCTACCATCTCGCGGGCAATAGCCACGGATCGCGATGGGTCGGTTTCCTCGCGGCGCTTGAGCTGAAGAAGCAGGCAATCGCGCAGATCGACAGCGCATATACCCGGAGGATCAAGACGGCGCATGGCCTCAAAGACCTTGGTGACATCGGCCAGTGACACATCCACGCCGTCGTTGATGGCCAGATCATCGGCTATCTGTCGAAGCGAAGTGGTGAGATAGCCGTTGTCGTCGATATTGCCGGCNATGTGGGAGGCCACGATCCGCTGCCGCCCGTCGAGCGGCAGCTCTCCTATCTGCGATTCGAGATACTCCATAACCGACGATCCGGCGGCCGAGTCGGCTGCCTCGCGGTGTGGCATATCGTTGTCCTGCGATCGCCGGCCCGCGATAAATCCGTCGATCATGTCGGCGGGGCCGGTAAAGGGGACATCCTCNTCGCGCATGAAGTCGGANAGCTGGAGATGCTCGGATGTCTCGTCAAACGCATCCTTGCTGTCGTATGACTCCTGGGGCGGCATCTTGCTTTCCAGATCGGTCTGGTCGGCCACGAAGTCTACAGCCTCCAGAGCCGGGTTTTCGTCGAGCGACCGGCGCACCTCGTCTTCCAGTTCGAGCGTGTTGAGGCTCAGCAGACGCATATACTGCAACTGCTGCGGCGACAGCGTCTGCTGTTGCTTGAGGCCCTGGATCTGACCTATCGACTGGTGTGGCGAGGAGTTTCNGGGAGACATTCGGATCAGTTGTTTCTCTTTATATATAAAGGAGAGGGGGCGGTTAAAGTTCGATGAGTGAGTCGTAGGGAAAATCCTTAACCGCTACGGTCCCTATCACTTCATCCCATCTCATTNNCGNGATGCCATTGCCGGGACNNTTGACCGTTATGTTGTCGGGTGTGAGCAGCNCGCNCTTGCGTATGTCGCGTGCGGCCACGATGCTTTTGNGCGNAACCTCGATANTGGGTGCTTCGGAGGGGGCGACGANTTNTGCGNCGCTACCGAGAGNTGNCTNGACGGCGCGTATGGCGCTGACCATCCGTGCGAGNTCTTCCGGCTCAAGAGATGCTTTATGATCGGGACCGGGGAGAGTCCTGTCGAGTGTGAAATGTTTTTCGATGACCTGCGCTCCCCGCGCCACCGCGGCAATCGGGATCGTGATGCCTCGGGTGTGATCGCTGTATCCTACCCCGCCGCATCCGAGCGTGGCGAGGGTATCCATGGCTTTCAGGTTCACATCNTCGGCCTCGGTGGGATATTGGGTGGTNCAGTGGAGGAGGATTATGTCGGCCCGCGGTGTTCCGGCAGCTTCGAGCACTTCAACGGCGGCTTCAACCTCATCGAGGGTCGACATGCCGGTAGACAAGATCACTTTCCGGCCGAGTGCGCCTATCTTGCGCAGATAGGGCAGGTTGGTTATCTCGCCCGACGGGATCTTCCAGTAGTCCATCCCCAGGGGTGCTAAGGTGTCGATGCTGACGAGGTCAAAAGGGGTTGAGATGAAACCTATGCCTCGCTCTTTGCAGAGGCGGGCGAGTCCGGCATAGTCGGATAGGGGCAGATGAATCTTCCGGCACATATCGAGCTGGCTCTCTGCGCTGCCGGTGGTCTCTTTCTGATATTCGGCCTTGGGGGCGATGGAGGATATGACGAGCTCAGGCACGGCGGTCTGAAACTTCACATAGTCAGCTCCCGCTTGGGCTGCGGCATCGACCATCCGGCGAGCCATCTCGAGAGATCCGTTATGGTTCACGCCGGCTTCGGCTATTATTATGGTATGAGGTCTGTTGGTTGTCACTGTTTGATTTCGTGGATTAAGTTTCCGTCGATAAACGATACGTCCTGAAAACACCGTGCCGTCATGACTCCCGGTTTGGCATTGCGGGCGGTCACCGGCCTACCGGTTGCCTCCTCGATCATCATTGACGGGATATCGGCTCCTGCGGCCACCGATGCCGTGGCTCCTCCGCCGAGGCGGGGGTTGATTTCCATCAGCAGGAAGCGACCGTCTTTGTGAAGATACTGAATTGTAAATGCGCCCCGGAGCATGAGGCGGCGGGCAACGGATTGTGCGTTGGCCNTGAGCGCAGGGATCTCGACTGTCACCGTGCGCAACACCTCTCCGCCGAGAGTGACGAGGCGCTTGCGGGGCGAGAAGACNGAGGCGCTTCCGTCGGCTGTCACGAAACAGTCTACCGTAAACTCGTCTGCACCTTCGATATATTCCTGAATGAGAAAACCGTCGGGCGAGGGGAGCAGACGGAGGTCATCATCAGTACGGAGAATACGTATGCCGGCCGATGCCGATCCGCAGCGCGGTTTGGCAATCAGGGGAAAGCCGGGATGCGTGCCCGGGCGGTAAGTGGCCGGGATCTCTATGCCGTTTGTCTCAAACAATTCTGCCGACCGGCACTTGTCGAAAAGCGCACGGGCCATATCGGGCGAGCACACAGGACAATAGACCTCCGGATTGCGGGCCGCTACGGTAGCGGCAATATCTATCGCGCCATCGACAAAGGGGATGAGCATCCGGATATTCCTTTCGCGGATCACCCGCTCGATATCCTCCGTTACACCCCGATCGCTCCATCTGAGACCTTCAACTATGCTTGCAACAGCGGCTATGGGCTCTTCGCGCGACAGCTCATAGCTTGTCAGCCGGGCTTCCATGCCGTGAGATGACGCGGATCGCAGCAAACACCGGGCCATGGTCAGGCGCTTGGCTCCTCCGAGAAAGAGGATCCCGAGTTGATTTGAGGCTGCGGTCATCGGTTGTAGATATCGGGTTTGTATTTGGCCAGATTGGCCGGATCGGTAAACCAGCGGATAGTCTCGGCAAGACCATCGCGGAGGGTGAAGCGGGGAGCCCAGCCGGTGAGCTGACGGAGGACAGAGCTGTCGCCGCACAGGCGGCGCACCTCCGAGGCTGCGGGGCGCAGGCGTGCGGGATCAGTCACCCACGTCACGTCGGCATCCATCAGCGAGGCAATGGTCCCGAGTGTGTCGGCCATCGAGACTTCGGTCCCGGTAGCGATGTTGATCTCGCGTCCTTCCACCCCCTTGGCTCTGGCTATAGCAATGAATCCGGCGGCTGTGTCGGCCACATAGTTGAAGTCGCGTGTCGGTGTGAGATCACCTACCTTTATTTCGCGCCGGCCCGATGCAATCTGTGAGATAATGGTCGGGATAATGGCGCGGGCGCTCTGTCGCGGGCCGTAGGTGTTGAACGGACGGGCTATCACTACAGGCAGATCGAAGGCTGCGTGAAAACTGAGGGCGAGAGCGTCGGCTCCGATTTTGGTGGCGGAATAGGGGCTCTGAGGCTGACGGGGATGGGTCTCGGAGATAGGCACGGTGATGGCAGTGCCGTAGACCTCGCTGGTCGATGTTACTATTATGCGCTCTATGCCGGCTGCCCTGGCTCCCTGGAGCATATTGAGGGTGCCGCGGATGTTGGTGTCGACATAGCTGTCGGGCGCCACATAACTGTAAGGAATGGCAATAAGGGCGGCNAGATGAAACACTGTGTCGATCCCCCGGCACAACTCGCGGCAGAAGTCGGGATCTCGCACGTCGCCGAGCACCGTCTCCAGATTGGGATGGGACACACCCTCGAGCCATCCGAGATTGCCGAACGAATTATACAGACACAAGGCACGGACTTCCACACCCTCATCAAGGAGAGCCTGAGTGAGATGCGAACCGATAAAGCCGTCGGCACCGGTTACAAGAACTTTTTTCATAATCTGTAGAATGACTGATAGACCCGGGTGAAAGACAACATCCGGCAGATGTGCCGGCGCGTTTAATTCAACAAAGTTACATAAAAAAGTTGAATATAGGCGGATGCTTTTTCGCTCTGAGAGATTAATTATCTATCTTTGCGGAGGTTTCAATCAACAAACCAGTATTTCCTGATATGAAAAAAATCTTATTCGCGTCGTTGGCGGCGCTGACGGCGCTGACAGCGGCTGCCGAAGGGTATCAGATCAACACCCTTAGTGCCAAGCAGCTCGGCATGGGCCACACCGGCACAGCGCTCAAACTCGGAGCCGAAAGCATGATCTTCAATCCCGCCGGTCTTGGCTTCTCCAACCGCACCCTCGACCTCACGGCTTCAGTAACCGGCATCAAGGCCGATGCCTCGGCAATATACGAAGGCGCGACCTACCGCACCGACAACGGCCTGAGCACCCCGCTCGGTCTCAACGCCTCGTTCAAGATATATGATAATCTGCAGGCAGGTGTCAGCTTCTACACCCCCTACGGCAGCGCTATCAACTGGACCAACAACTGGCCTGGAGCTATACTCAGCCAGAAGGTGAGCCTCAAGACCTATACGGTGCAACCAACCCTGTCATGGCGCATCACGCCCCGGCTATCCATCGGTGCCGGACTCATGATCACCTGGGGCAGTGTGAATCTNGACAAGGCGCTGGTGAGCGGCATTTCGTTTGACGCGGTTGCCGGCGCTCTGGGGCTTCCGGCCGAAAATCTCGGTCATGCAGCCGCGGCATCGGTCAATCTCAACGGCACATCGGAGGTGGCGCTCGGAGGCAACTTCGGCATCATGTATGACATCAGCGACCAGTGGACTGCCGGTGTCAATTTCCGCACCCGCATGGGGATGAAGGTCGGAGCCGGCATAGCCCATGTGTCTTACGCCACCACCATGGCCGAGACCATGCTTGAAAACCGTCTCGGCCTCATCAACGAGTCTAATTTCTCGGCNTCGATGCCGTGTCCNTGGATNCTNAATTTCGGNGTATCNTATAAGCCGGTCAAGGCCCTTACCCTCGCGCTCGACGCGCAGCTCACCGGATGGAAGACCTATCGTCAGCTCAACATTGTCTTTCCGGAGCCTCTCGGCGCGTTTAACCAGAATATCACAAAGGACTACCGCAACGCATGGTGCTTCCATCTCGGAGCCCAATATGCCATGACCAAGCGCCTCGATCTGAGGGCCGGACTGATGGTTGACACAACTCCGGTCAACAGCTCGTATTACAATCCCGAGACTCCCGGCATGACCAAGATCGAACCTACCGTAGGCCTGTCGTTCCGCCCCATAGAGAGCCTTTCGATCGACCTCGCGTTCATGTATATCGCCGGACTTGGAGCCGACAATGTTACTTGCCCTTACGACGACCTGCTCCTGCAGAAGCGGCTCGAATTCAGGGCTGACTATCGCGTCCATGCCATTGCTCCCTCGATCGGTGTCAACTTTTCGTTCTGACCTTAAATTAACCATAAATAAGCAATAATGAAGCGATTAATCCCGCTGCTTCTTGTCCTTGTTGCGCTTCTGCCAGTGCGTGCCGCAGCCGACAACAGTGCCAAAGATCTGGAAGCCATCCGTGCGCTTGCCGCGCGCGTCGTGCCTCAACAGGCCGAAATGTTCGTCTTCGAAGTCACCCCTTCCCACGACGATGAGTTCACAATCTCAGCCGCCGACAATGGCAAGATCCGTATCGCCGGCAACAATGCCAACTCCATGGCCACCGGNCTCAACCACTATCTCAAATATCTCTGCAATGTAGAGANCGGATGGNTCAANCATNATACATACACACTNCCTGCCGTGCTTNCCCAGCCCTCCGAACCGATCCATCTCAAAGCCCGTGCAAANGACAGATTCTTCCTCAACTATTGCACCTTNNGCTATACCATGCCCNGGTGGGAATGNGAAGNGTGGGAGCACTTCATCGACTGGATGGCTCTCAACGGCATCAATCTGCCCCTGTCCATAACCGGACAGGAGAGCATCTGGGAGAAGGTGTGGACCGAACTGGGTCTTACTCAGGAAGAGGTGCGCAACTATTTNACGGGNCCGAGCCATCTGCCCTGGCACCGTATGCTCAACATCGACTANTGGGGAGGCCCGCTCCCCCAGTCGTGGCTCGACGGCCAGCTCAAGCTCCAGCAGCANATCACGGCCCGCGAGCGTGAGCTCAATATGCGCCCCGTGCTTCCNGCNTTNGCAGGCCATGTGCCCGCCGAACTCAAGCGAATCTATCCCGACGCAAAGATCACGAAGCTGGAGGCCTGGGCCGGCTATCCCGANGANTATGCCTGTTCCTTCCTTGACCCGATGGATCCGCTCTTCACCAAAATCCAGAAGAAGTTTATCGACACGGAGATCGAGCTCTATGGCACGGATCATATCTATGGCATCGACCTCTTNAATGAGCTGACTCCTCCGAGCTGGGATCCCAAGTATCTCGGTCGCGTCAGCAAGCAGGTCTATCAGTCGCTCGAAAAGGCCGATCCTAAAGCCGTGTGGCTACAGATGACATGGCTCTTCTACAACGAGCGCAAAGACTGGACCAACGATCGCGTGAAGCCTTATATCACATCCTATCCNCGCAACCGTTCGATCCTGCTCGACTACTATTGNGAGGCTCAGGAGGTGTGGCAGCGCACCGAGCAGTATTATGGCGTGCCTTATATCTGGTGCTATCTCGGCAACTTCGGAGGCAATACCATGCTGGCAGGTGATCTGCATGTGATCAACGAACGTCTGGAAAACACGATGAAGAATGGNGGCAAGAACTTCCGTGGTATCGGCTCGACGCTCGAAGGCTTTGACTGCAACCCGTTTATCTACGACTATATCTTCGAGAAGGCATGGGACAACGGTCTGCACACCGACGTAGCGGCCTGGACTGAAGCCCTGGCTGACCAGCGCATAGGAAAAGCCGATGCCAATGGTCGCGAAGCCTGGAAGATTCTTGTTGACAGCATCTATGTAGGCCGCTCCGTTCCCGGCCATTGTCCGCTGATCAACATTCGCCCNACATTCGGCAAATTCCGTACATACTATGCCAACCCCCGTCTTCCCTACGACAATGCCAATCTGCTTCGCGCAGCTCAGGCTATGATCGCTGCCGACGGTGAGGGNGATGCNTATGAATTTGATGTGACCAACGTGGTGCGTCAGCTTCTGAGCAACTACTTCCTGACCTCTTTCCGCGAGTATGAGCAAGCATACAATGATCGCAACCGCAAGGAGATGGCACTCCGCCGCATCGAGATGGAATCGATCCTGACCGATCTGGAAGAGTTGCTCGGCACACAGACATATTTCCTTGTGGGCAAATGGATAGAAGACTCCCGCAAGTGGGGCACCACTCCCGAGGAGAAAGATTATTTCGAAAGCAACGCCCGAAACCTCATCACTACCTGGGGCGACCGCGATATGCTGCTCAACGACTATGCATCGCGCACACTCAACGGCATGGTGAGCGGTTTCTACGGTCCCCGCTGGACAATGTTCTTCGATGCAGTCGACAATGCCCTTGACAACGGCGGAGAATTCGGAGAAGCCGAATATGAGGCCTATAAGACTAATGTGTGCGACTTCGAGAAGGACTGGTGGACAAACCGTGTCGGCACATATCCGTCGACTCCTTCCGGCGACAGCAAGGCCATAGCAACGCGCCTGCTTAAGAAATACGGACCGGCGATTGCCTCAAACCCTGCCGCCCGCAAATAATCAGTCTCCACTTATCGAGCCAACCAGGACTCTGTGTCATACTTTGAAAGTTGACACAGAGTCCTTTATAGTTCTTCCGATAGGGGGATAGGTCTGATGAAGATCGAAGGTGAAGCTCCGGTTAGGCGCTGAAAGCACTGTGTTCAACAGCACCTCTGACTTGTCTGTGCTCTTTATGCCGTGTGTATATAATGCATCTATATATTTGGGAATTGTAAATATCTCTGTAAAAATCCCGACATATTTTCTCAGACTCATGGATTCTGAGAGTTTTTTGGTATATTTGCAAATCAATGAAATACTTAAATGGAAGAAGTTAATAATAATTCTTTGCCCGAGTTGTCAGGCGAAACTTTATCAAGCATGATGCCCGTTGAGAAACTTATTCATACTGTCCGGGGGCAGCAAGTAATGATTGACGCTGATTTAGCTCGGTTATATGGAGTAGAAACCAAGCGTTTGAAAGAGCAGGTGAAACGTAATATTAATCGTTTTCCATCTGATTTCATGTTTGAACTGACTAAAGAAGAGACGATAAGTTTGAGGTCGCAATCTGCGACCTCAAACCAAGACGGAGGAAGAGGAGGTAATCGCTATATGCCGTATGTGTTCACGGAGAACGGAGTTGCGATGTTGAGCAGTGTGTTGAAATCAGAAACGGCTATCGAGATAAACATTCGTATTATGAGGGCTTTCACAGAAATGCGGAGTTTCTTGATGAGTAATGCACATATCTTCCAACGACTTGAAGCAATTGAGCACCATCAGCTGTTGTTGCAGAATCATCTGTCTGAACACGATAACAAGATTGATGAGGTATTGACACGGCTTGAGGATAAAGACACCGAACCAATTGAAGGCTTCTTCTTTGAGGGTCAGATATTTGATGCTTATACTCTGATATCGGATTTGGTCAGGAAAGCGCACTCCCGCATTGTTCTGATTGACAGTTATGTTGACGACAGGGTTCTGAGGTTACTGGATAAGCGTAAGGACGGAGTTTCGGCGACAGTATTCACTAACCCTCGTAATTCTCAAATCAATATTGATATTAGAAGACATAACGCCCAGTATCCCGAAATCAATCTTTGCAATTGCAGTAATGTCCATGATAGGTTCCTGATCTTAGACGATACAGTTTATTTTATTGGTGGCTCTATCAAGGATCTTGGAAAAAAGATTGTGGCTTTTTGCAAGATGCATCGTTCACCCGAAGACATCATATCCAGAATTAGATGATGATTTGATATTAGATGTGGATAAACAAAAGGATGGGCCTGTGTGACAAGCACGGGTCCATCCTTAAATATTTTCTTGATGAAGGGTTATTTGTCGAGTTGGCGGAGCACGCTGAGGGCTGCGTCGTAGTCGGGCTCGTGGGTGATCTCATCAACAAGCTCCCGATATGCGATGTTGCGGTCGCGGTCAATTATGATGACGGCGCGCGCAAGCAGCCCGGCAAGAGGACCGTCGACAAGCTGGACTCCAAACTTCTGGGCAAACAGCGGCGAGCGGAAAGCTGACGCCACTACTACGTTTTCGATGCCTTCGGTGGTGCAGAAACGATTCATGGCAAAGGGAAGATCCATTGACACGCAGATAACTACTGTGTCTTTCATCTTGGCGGCCTCCTCGTTGAAGCGGCGCACCGAGCGGGCGCATATCTCAGTGTCGAGACTCGGGAAGATGTTGAGCACTACGTTCTTATCCTTGAAGTCAAGACATTGCACCTGATCGAGGTTACGACCGGTGAGGTGGAAGCAGGGAGCGGGAGTGCCGACCTGNGGAACGGTGCCGTATGTGTGGCAGGGCTGGCCTTTGAAGTATACAGTCTCCATAATGGTGTGTGGTTAGCGTTTTGGATTAAGGGGTTTGGTGATTAGGGATATCAGGGGTTTAGTCCCATCATTTTCTTTAAAACATCTGAGGAGAGGGAATTGTTGTATCCGGCCGTAAAGTCTTTGACTATTCCGTCGCGCCCGGCAAAGATGATGGCGGGAAGCATTGATCCGGCACCGCAGTCGCGTGCCACGGAGCGTGCGCTTCGAAGGATAGTCTCGTCGCTGCCGGGCTTGGNTATCACGGCCTCAACATCGTTGGGATTGGTGTCGGTGAATGTCCACAATATGTCAATGCGCCATGGGAGCTGACGTGCCGCCTCTCTCACGGCCTCNATCACCTTGGGGGTAAATTCGCTTTTGGCTTCGAGAAGCACGATGACGGTAGGCACGTCGAATCCCTGCGAAGCGGTGCGGGTGTAACGATCATCGTCGTCGGAGGATGATGTGGTGCGGGTGGGGCGATCTCCGTTCAGGATGGGGACAGCTATGGCCGGGAAGTGTCGGCCCGGGAGAGTTTCGAGTCTGTATGACGAGGTGCGGAACCGCTCAAACTCATCGGGATAAGCTGCTATGAGCTGATCCTCGCTCACGGGGGCGGGAGCGCTTCCGGCATCGGTCGGACGGTCGAACTTGGTTGTCACCGTCTGCTCGCTTATCGACCCGGTGTTGTTTTCGAGAACAATGCGGCGGGGTGTGAGGCGCTCGCCGGGATAGAAGAGATATTCGCCTTCCGATGCTACGGCGCCGTCGACGGTCATGCGGGCGATGAGTGCAACCGCTTTCTCGCCTGCCACTGTAGTGTCGGCCACGGCAGTCAGCGTATATCTCGGGTCGGCGCTCATTTCGCGCAGACGGTTGGCCATGATTGCCGGAACAAGATCGGCAAACTGTGATGTGACAGCCACACCTCCGCGCTGAGGCCGCATGAAGGCTCCGGGATCCGACTCGATGTGACGCTCGCGAAGCCGCTCGGCGATCAGATTGTAGTGATTGCCGTTGAAATAGGATGTGAAGCCATGATCTGACGGAGAGGGAGAGGTCATGCCGGGACGCTGTGTGATTGCCCAGTCGATGAGATAGGCCGCCGGACAGAGGGTGTCGGTCGGGGCGGGTGTCTGGCTGATGGTGAGGGAGTAGATCACATCATCCGGGAGCTGCGGCATGGTGACGGAAAATGTGGCGTCGGCGCGGTAGGCTCCGGTGTCTATGCGGTTGATGATGTCTTCGGGGGTAACGGGGCTGCTTGCCGATATGGCGGCAGCGAGTATGGGATATAAAAAAACAGAGAGCATAGCGTGAAAAGAAACTGTCCGGCTCCGTGGCGGGACTAAAACTGTCCCGCCACGGCCCGACCGGCGCGCGCGGCGCCTGAATCAATTGAATGTGCTAAAATGGATGAATTGAAGGAGTATCCCGCATACGCGGGTTATTTATATTAAAAACGCACGGAGAGGCCGGATAGTTCACGCGAAGACGCAATCTTTTTTTTCAGTCGGGCCAAAGGGCATGGAAATGGTTGACCGGGCCGTGGCCATGGCCGATGACATAGCGCGCCCCCGAAGCGATTGCTGCCGAGACATATTCCTTTGCCAGCCTGACCGACTCGGCCAGCGGGTAGCCTTTGGCCAGATAGGCGGCTATGGCGGAGGAGAGGGTGCATCCGGTGCCGTGGGTGTTGACTGTGTCGATCTTTGGCGACGGCAGGGTGTGGACGGCTCCGGTAGTAGCGTCGTAGAAATAGTCTACGAGGATATTACCATCTTCCAGATGGCCGGCCTTAAGCATCACTGATATACCCCCACGGGACGGATCGCCAAGACGCGACAGATCCCGCACCGCATCGGCAAACTGATCCTGCCGGTCGATGGTCTGGCCGAGAAGCAGTGAGGCTTCGGGCAGGTTGGGTGTGATCACTGAACAGTAGGGCATGAGCTCGTCGCG
>WFLX010379405.1_pt1 | contig 27128 bp, 28 predicted proteins | sample 4967041 | NCBI WGS metagenome assembly WFLX01 (sample SAMN12857096, study PRJNA449069) | gut metagenome | isolation source: stool from male and female vole | host: Microtus ochrogaster | place: USA:Florida | collected 2017
TCAAGCTGTTCATGGTTCAGGTCAAATTCAAGCCTGCAAGCCTTGTTTTTTATGCTTCCGTTGGAAGTTATCAGCAGAATGACATAAAGTCTTTTTCCTGTCGGGATAACCTCAACTTTTGAAATTACGGAAAATCTTGGTACAGAATTTGTAACAACGGCTGCACACTGGGTAATTTCTGTAAGAGCAGTAGCAGCATTCTGTATAAGAAGTTCTTCCGGAGTATCCTTACCGCCGAGCATCTGGTCAAGACGGCGTTTTTCCTCATCTGAAAGGTCAGCCGGATTCATAAGTTCGTCGATATAAAGTCTGTAACCGAGAAAAGTCGGTATTCTTCCGGCAGAAGTGTGAGGCTGTTCAAGATAGCCGAGATGTTCAAGTGCCGCCATATCGTTTCTGATAGTTGCGGCGGAAACATTTATATTGTCAAGCTTAGAGATTGCTTTTGAGCCGACGGGTTCACCTGTTCTGATATATTCGTCAACCACAGCAGCGAGTATTTTCAGCTTTCTGCTGTTCACGTTTACACAACCTTTCGCTTATTTAGCACTCTTACTCTTTGAGTGCTAAATATAATTTATCACTATTATTTCACTTTGTCAAGCATTTTATTCATTTTCGTCCTTTTTTACTAAATTTAACACATAAAACAGTGCAAATATAGTAATTTTTTAAAAGAAAATATTAATTAAGCAGAACAGCCCCCTCATTTAAAGAGAGAGCTGTTCCTTGTAAAAAGGAGGTTAATATATATTAAAACTGGATTTCATAAATCAGGACTGTTCACTGAGGAGAATACCTATACGGCTCTGAAGCTTGTCAATAGCCTGCTGTGAGTCAGCCTCACCCTTGAAATACTTTGTTACTTCGTCCATGATGATTTCTGAGATATCATCTGAAATGCTTGTATCCAGTCTGGTGGCATTCTTTACATAGTCAACGACAAAATCCCTTTCGTCCTTTGTAAGAGGTTTAACATTTACCTCATGACCGTTTACATAATAGGTATTTTCGTATTCTACTTTGTTTCCGTCTTCATCGAGATAGTAAGGTTTTTCCATAGATTCGTCGGCTTTCTTTTCAAATGCCGATACAAGTGACGGAAGTGAATAGGAATACTGGTTGTTTGTCTGATAGTCCTCGGTAAAGAATTCCTTTATAAATTCCCAGCAGGCATCTTTTGACGGTGAACTTTCAAGAATCGCCATAGAATTGCTGAATGAAAGTAATGCACCGTTGCCATCATTTGATGGCACACCAACAAGCGTAATGTCATCGTTGAAATAAACGCTTTTTTCTGTTCCGTATTCTTTAAGGTCACCTAAATATACACTGTCAAGCAGAGCCTTGTCATTCAGACAAGCAACTTCCGTTTCGTTCCAGTAAGCTTCCATTTCGTCCTGAGTAGCGGTTTCCCAGTTAATCTGTTCATCTTCGTCGGGGAACTCGTTGCAGAACTCAAGCAGTTTCTTGAACTCGTCTGAATCAAAGTGACACTCTGCCTTATCATAATCAATAAACTGATACATCATAGAAGCAGCTAATTCCAAAGCTGATTCTTTGGAGTTGCCGTAACGTGTCAACTGCATATCGGGGTGTTCATGATAAGTGTCAATCAGTTCGTCAAGAGTCCAGTTTTCCTTGTCAAAGAATTTTGTCTTGCACGCTAAAGTATTGACGCTGAAATTCGGTGAGAGGGAGTAAATTTTTCCCTTTATTTCACTTGCCTTGAGAATGTTCGGCATAATATCATCTTTGGAAAGGTCGCCGTCTTTTTCGAGATATGTGGAAAGGTCTGTAAAAGTTCCTTTCGGTGCGAGTTCGCTTATAAGAGTGTAATCATATGTTACAATCATATCGGGAGCATTTCCGGAAACAATATCCAGTTTAAGCTGTTTTGAAGCAGAATTGAGACGTTTTTCACCTTCATCGTCCCATTCGTTGTACTTGCTGTAGTCGGCGATTTTTATTCTGTAATCAGTCTGAGACTTGTTGAAGTCAGTAATCTTTGAAGTAATTGCTTGGTCGCTGTAGAGCATACCGATTGTAATTATAGTCTGGTTAGCGAGTTCTTCGGGATTTCGTTTTGTAAGGCGTGAAAATCCGGAAGTACCGTTTGAATAGTTGTCATAGTAGATAATGAAGTCACCATCGTCAAGACCTATTACAGACCGTACAGTGTCGCCCGAAATGTCCGAATCAACCCAGTTGATTATTTCTGTGGTTTTATTATCCTTGTCAATGCCATAGAGAGAAGACTGAGTACTTGCAAATAAAGTATATTCGCCTATACCCGCATTAATTCTGTTTATGTTGAGTGAATCGTCTATACTGATACCGCTGTCCGTGAACTTCTTTGATTCAACATCAACATATTCTATTGCTGCTCCTTTTAAACCATAGACAACACATACAGGATTGCCCTCTGAGTCCGTGCTTATGGAGTTTACCCAGTGAACATCACCTTTATCAATTTTTCCTGTGATTTCACCGCTTTCATTCATAACAAGATACATATCTTCATCACTGTATGCCGTAAGAATTATATTACCGTTTGCGTCGGCGGTTATATCCTGTATGTGAATTGTACCGTCCGGTGAATCACCGTCACCATATTTTTCAAGATTTTCAACAGGACTTTCGGAAACTATCTGACCGTCGGAACTGAGTTTATAAAGTGTGTAGGAATACTGACAAGCTTCATTCATGGCTTCATAGTCGAAATTTTCGTAATCAAAGTCAGGGTCATCATAGTCGGGGAGCTTGAAGTCACCATAGTCCATAAGTGTCATGAGAATATATATAAAGCCGTCGGGTGAAACGGTCGTCCTGAGATAAGACTGTGAATTTTCAGGACGGTCAAAGTTGAGATTAATTTCATTGAAACCGCTGAAATCGACATCAGTAAGATAGAGTGCTGAACCGTCGTTATTTCCGCCGAGTATAAGAATCTGTGCAGTGTCCCTGATATAGAACATCTGTTCAATATAGTCTGCCGGAATTTCAGTCTCTATATCAATGGAACTGTATGAGTTTGTTATTACTTCGTTTGCGGGCTGAGCAGTTTTTGTGCTGTTCTGCTTGTCGGAATTTTCGTTTTTGTCACCGCATGAATATGCCGAGAATACCATTGCAACGGCAAGTACTCCTGTTACTGAACGTGTGATAATTGAATTTTTCATAATATATTCAACCTTTCTGTATATAATTTTATTTAANCTTTCTTTTGTTTGTTNTTTAATTTTTCTTTTATATCTCTCCGCCNTCTGTCTATGAAGATTGATACAGCACGCAATACANCAGGTTTCTTTTTCTTTAAAAATTTTATTGCGAGAACNGCAAGCNATANNNGCGTGAGTACCGGAAATGTGAATAATAACCGTCTGAAAAAGTATATGAATGATAATTTAAACTCAACAAGCCGTGAGGCGTTTTCCCAGTAGGGATAGTTTATACTTTTCTTTATAACGGCATAATCTGATATTTTTTTGAACGCTTTGACCCTTGCCGACGGTGAAAAGCGTACACTGTTCTTTACTATTGAACATTTATCCTTGTAGCTTTCGGAAAACTGTGTTTTTACCGCATTGTAGGCGAAATTTTCAACGGGGTCGGGTATTACTGTTTCATAACAGGTTATATTTCTGAATCCTGTTACAGCAGAATTGTCCGAAAATTCTGCATAAGTGCTTTCGGGATTTGACGAATCGGCTGAAAGCATTGAAAGACTTGATGCACCGTCATATGATATATATATTTTCGGAAGTTTTCCGGCACAGTGTTTTTCCGGCTTTGTGTCAGGATTTTCTATAACTCCGGAAATATAGAATTTAACGCCGTTTATATAGATATTCATTCCGCTTACTTCATACGAACCATAAAGCGACCATGCAATACTTCTGTCAATAACCGCACCGTCCTGCATCAAATCGTTTTCACTGAAAAATGAACCGTTGACAAGTTCAAAGTTACGGAACAGAAAGAAGTCTCCTCCTGTGGCGGTAAGGTCAGCGTCGGTACGTCCTGTCAAATCGCCTTTTACGGTAACTGTCCCCATTGAAGCACTGTATGCGTCCGAAAAAGGAAGTCTGCCGTTTTCCGTCTCGAAAGAAGCGTTTTGCAGTTCTTTTATAATACCGGCACGGACGGCATTGAGTGAATCGGTATTGAATCCCGAATCATCTGTAAAAAACGTGCTTACCTGTGCAAAATTTTCTTTGCTGTCATTTTTCCAGCGGTCAGCGGTATAATTGTACTGCTGTGATTTTGCCGACGAACTGCCTATAACAGTAAGTATGCCGATTGCCGTAAGTGCTATCACGTTGACAGCGGTTACAACTGCGTGTTTTATCTTGAATTTCATGAAACACACCGCCTTATTTGTCTTTCATACGAACCTGGTCTTTAGGATTTACGGGCTTGCTTGCGGTTGTTATAACGTAGTCGCTGGGATTTATTGAACCTTGTACTGCACTTGAAACTTCGTCTGATGCAAGAACTTCTACATCTACTCTTTCGGCAAAGTATCTGTTTCCGAGAGGTGAACTCTTTGAATTTACCACAAGGACGAAATAACCGTTATTGTCCTTGTATACCGCACTTTTCGGGACTATAGTGTCATAGTTTCCGCTTCCGCACGGTATGGAGAGGTCAAGCATTGAGCCTGTACTTACATCGCCCGTAACAGAAAATTTGAGTATTCTGTTTTTAGAACCTGCTTTGGTGTCGTTTTTTATTTCTGTAAGAACTGCTGTAACGTCGCCGTTCCAGTTGTTGACAACTTCCGCCTCAATGCCCTTTTTGATTTTCTTTGCTTTTTCTGCGTCAACTGTAAGCTCAACGGTGTATCCCTCGTCTGCAATGTCTATTATTGCCAGAGGCATATCGGGAACTGTTTCCTCACCGGGCTTGACGTTTATTGCACTTACTATACCATTATATTTTGACTTGATTTCAGTGACGGAATTTTCTTTCTTTATTTTCTCAATTTTTTTCTTCATGTTGTCAAGTTCTTTTTTCTTGGCTTCAATTTCAAGAGTNTTTGTNTTGTNGAGNANGTCGNTTTCGTTTTTCGACTTTGCAANTNCTGCAATAANTTNNTCNNGGGCGTGCNGTTTTGCCTGAACGTCCGCNTCANAGTCCTCAATAGTCATTCCCGAACCTGAACCCTGTGAAGCCTCATATGCTGCAATCTGTGTGTTGAGATAATCTATATCGTTTTCGATATTGTAGAGCTGATTTATAAGGTCGTTTCTGATGTTGTTTTTTGCTAATTCGTATTCATTACGTGCATTGTTTCTGATTTCTTCTTTTTTGTATGCGTCAGCTTCCAGTTGATTTATATCATATGACATATTATTCTGTGAAGATGTTTCATCAGACTGATTGTTTTCGTTATCGTTGTTATCTGTGGGCTTTTTACCGCCTGTTCCCGTCAGCACCTGTGAATAGAGAGAATATGCGGAATTATAGTCATTTTCGGCTACTGCATACGCATTGTAGAGTGAAACGAGATTGCCTGCATATTCAAATGACGCAGTGGAATAGTCATTTGTGTCAATAGCTGAAATCGTGGACTGGATTTTTTCAAGAATATTTGCTTTTCTTGTAAGTTCACTCTTGTTGCTTGTATAGTCATAAAGAGCCTGCTGGTCAGAGCCGGAATTAGCTGCGGCATTGTTTCTCTTTGCGATAGCTGTGTTAAGGTCATCACGGGCGTTGTTTATAGCCTGATTTTCGGCAGTATAGTCCTCCGGAACACCAAGAAGTGCTTTCTGATATTCAAGTTCAAGAGTAATTAAAGTGGCTTCTGCTGTTTCAAGTTCTTCGTTTTCTTCCGTACCGATTGTAAAAAGAACATCGTCCTTTTTTACTTCCTGACCAGTTTTGACCATTATAGTATCAATGGTTCTGTTTCCGTCGGTCTTGACTTCATATGACTGGTTGGATTCCACAAGACCGCTTCCCCTTACACGTTCGGTAAGTTTTCCGGACGTTGCTCTTTCGGTTGAAATTTCCGCNAGCGATNTATTCATAANAGTATNTGAAAGCAGTNNGAGTACAAGCATAATTGCAAGNNAANTAATAAGTNCTGTTTNTANTATTNCTCTTTTTCNGCCCGGATTATATTCTTTTTTTTCTTTTTCTTCGTTCATATAAATTGCTCCTTATTAATATTTTATCCTTTTATTCCGCCGGAATACGTCATTCCCTCAATAAGATAGTCCTCACCGTAAAGAAACATTAATATTGTTGGTATCATGTATACAACTCCCACCGCAAACGCAAGACCTATATCGTTGGTGTTTATCTGTGAAAGGAATACTGAAAGCGGGTGCAGGTCGGATTCTTTCATAAGTATAATAGGTTGTTCTACCATGTTCCAGTAGTCTATAAATACAAGCATACCGATTGAAACCATAGCGCCCTTGCATAGTGGAAGAAATATCTGTGTCATAATCTGCCATTCGCTTGCACCGTCAAGTTTTGCCGCCTCAACGTATGAAACCGGAATTCTACGCATTACCTTAGTCAGCAGGAACACGCTGAATGGTGAGAATATTCCCGGAAGTACTATAGACCATCTTGTATCAAGCAGATTGAATTGTTCAGCTACGAGGTAGTTCGGCACAAGCGTTACCTGATACGGCATAAGCATGAGTATTATGTATACAAAGAATATCAGGTTTTTCACTTTGTTGTTGTATCTTGAAAATCCATATGAAGTAAGTACCGCAACAGCAAGCTGAAACAATGTAATCGGAACTGTAAGAATGACGGAGTTCCAGAACTTGAACAGATATTCCGGATTCTTGAATAGTACTTCTTTATACTGTGAAATTGTTGCTTTGTCGGGAATGAATTTAAGATTTACATTTTCTGATATAAAAACTTTCTTTTCGTTCGTCATATTGCCGAGCATTGCACCGTAGTTTGCAGATATTTCACTTGATGTCATGAAAGAGTTTGCTATGGTCAGCACCGTCGGCATTATAAAGAGAACTGCGGAAACGCATATAAAAACTGTCAGAATTATATTGAAAATTAGTGTTTTCTGCTTTCTGCTCATCAGCTTTCCACGTCCTTTCCGAAAATATGCTCCGAAACAAGCAGAACTGCAATTATAACAATCATTACCAGTGAGAAGAATACAGCCGCCGAAGAAAGTTTCTGATAATTGAGGTCAGTAAATGTATTGTTCATGAAATTCTGTAGCATATAGAGCTTGTCAATAGGGTGGTCGCCTATAAGCAGATAGACTTCACGGAAGATTTTGAAAGAACTAATCAGCGAAAGTATAAGTACAAAAAGTATGGTGGGGGAAAGATAACGGAGTTTTATGTGAAAGAACTGGTACGCCCTGCTTGCTCCCTCGAGTTCCGCAACTTCAATTATATCTTTGGGAATACCACCAAGTGCAGACATGAAAAGAATCATATTATATCCTGTATTCTTCCACAGAAACATAAGTATTATTACAAACATTCCATGTGAAGATTCCAGCCAGCTCACAGAATTACCACCGAATTTTTCAATAATCTGATTTACAGTTCCGTGATTATGGAAAAGAACCTGCCATACAAGTACTACCGAAGCCGTCGGAACCATAAGTGTACTCAGAAAAAAAGTTCTGAAAATACTTTTTCCGGGTATATTTCTTTCAAGTATGACGGCAAGCCAGAGAGGAACTATAACGGCAAGCGGTACTGCAATGCCCGAAAATAAAGCAGTGTTTTTTGACGNTGTTTTAAAANCATTNTTTTNCATANGNGNNTTGTAGTTGTNAAGCTGTACAAATTCCTTTGATACCGGATTGCTTATCAGAGAATNATATACTATTATNNCNNACGGTANCANAANGAAAATCAGTACACCCACAAGGCTTGGAACAATGCACAGATTGCTGAAAATTTTTTCACCTCGTCTCCCACACTGGTTTTTTGAATTTTTCTTCATATTTTATCACAACCTTCTGAAAAATATAGACTGTCCCTATTATATAACACTGTCCGTTTAAGAAAGTGACAGTGTATAAATATATTTTTTTATTTTTACAAAATAACCCCGACCTTTCATATTAAAAAACCTTCATTTATACTTTCATATATAAGTGATTTTAAAGGACAAAAAAGACGAAGAAAAAATATATTTTTTTCTTTTTACTATTATTGCCTTTTATTATAATTATTATATCATATATTTCTTTATTTTGAAAGTATAAAAATCTTATAATTTTCTTAATGATTATATTATAATGTTTTTTTCTTACATGTCAATGACTTTAAAATAACAAAAATGTCATTTTGAAATTNTAATANTCATAGTAACTGAAATCCAATNATTAATATTTATAGTATATATTATAAGGAAATAAAAGNNAATAGTCTGTTTAAAATAAATTTCAATGCCTATATACTTTAATTGTATATATCATAAGGAGGTTTTATTTATGGGCAGAATAGCTGTAGAAACGGGCAGACGAATTAGAAACTACAGAACACATATGAATATGAGTCAGGAGGCTTTTGCGGAAAAATGTGGTCTGCACCCGACGTATATAGGACAACTTGAACGTGGTGAAAAAAATGCCACGCTTGAAAGCATCGAAAAAATAGCCTGCGGACTTTCTATACCTCTCAGCAGGCTTTTTGAAAATATTGATTGCTGTGACAACAGTGAGAATATTCCGCTTGAAGCTTATCGTCTTTTACATGAGAGGTCTGAAACCGAACAGAAAAAGTTGCTTCAGATTCTTCAGCTTGCAGTTGACCTGCTTGAATAGTATATTATACACAATTATGTTTTCTGATTATAAGAAATATTTGTGTATATAGACTTTTTTTGGATTTTGCTATTGACATTTACCGCTTTTTGTGATAAAATAATTCTTGTCGAAACGCTAATGCGGGTGTAGTTCAATGGTAGAATTCCAGCCTTCCAAGCTGGTTACGTGGGTTCGATTCCCATCACCCGCTCCATTTTTTATGCGCCTTTAACTCAGCTGGATAGAGTAACTGCCTTCTAAGCAGTAAGCCGCTGGTTCGAATCCAGCAAGGCGCGCCACTTCTGAAATTCTCCTGTGGGGAGTTTCGTTTTTTACTGAATATGGTGGGTGTAGCTTAGTTGGTTAAAGCGTCGGATTGTGGTCCCGAAGACCGTGGGTTCGAATCCCATCTCCCACCCTGAATAAAAATCCCCCTGACTTAATAGTCAGGGGTTTTTGTTTATTATAAGGTTTCTATATAAGACATGAATTTTTTATAGCCTTTCATGTTATATTCAAAAATATTTTTGAGATTCTCATATATAAAAATCTGTGCTTCTTTAGAATAAATACATCGTCTGTAATTATCATGCACTAATTCTGTCATTATACCGAGCTGTCTGCCGTATTCTGTAGCAACTTTAAAATCATCTTTGTTCACTTCAATGGCTTTTATTTCAAGAAGCCAGTTATATACCATTACAGCATTAATTTTTTGTGTATCGTTATTTTCTGTAACTCTGTTCAGTTCGTTGATAATGTCACGCATAGTAGAATTTTCCATAGTATTCAGTTGTGCTTTTTGTTCTTCTGATATAAAAAACGCTTTTTTTCCTGATATTTCAAGCTTTATGGGGTTAAAATCATTATATTCAAAAGCATATATTTCTTCAATATTATCATATATAAAAGACTGTGCCTGTTCATTATAATAATTTATCGGACGGTTAACTGAATTAAATGTAATTATACCTATTTCTTTACCTTTAGCAGAAGCTATTCTTTTCTTTTTTCCATTAAGTGTAAGAAATCCGCCCCAGAAAAGCCAGTCAGAAATTGATGTTGATTTGAGTTTTTTTACATCATTGTTTTGTACAGCTGAATTCAGTTCATTTACTATATCAGTTACTTTTGCCTTTGGCATAAGTATAATACCAGAAAGCTGTTCTTTAGTGATAAAAAATTTTGAAACTTCTGCTGAATTATTGGTTTTATCACGTTCAGGCTGAATATTTATGTCAGGCTGTTTTTCAGATTTATCATCAGATAAAGCCATATCTTCCAGAAGTTCGGAAATATATTTCATACACTGTAATATATTTCTGTTTATAAGCTTGTCCTTGTCATAATCAGAAGAATTATTCAAATCTTCCTCTGTCTTGTCTATGTATTCTTTAAGACATTCAAGTTTTTCATATTTGTCCATAAAATACCTCCCTACGTTAAAATATACTGTTATTTTAACATATTGGAAAAATATTGTCAATAATGAATTTTTATACTTGAAAATACTGTTAGGCTGTGCTATAATATAACGGTAATCGCAGTCAAAAAGAATTGAAACCGTAAAAACGGGGAATATTTTTATTGAGGAGATTTTTTAAATATCAAAAAGGAGAAAAGCTTATGAAAAATACTGTTGCCACTATGCTGAAACAGAAGCAATCGGGTGAAAAGATAACGATGCTTACTGCCTATGACTACACAACAGCACGTATTGAGGACGAATGCGGAGTAAATTCCATTCTTGTGGGGGACTCTCTCGGAATGACTATGCTCGGCTATGACACAACACTGCCGGTAACTATGGAGGATATGATTCATCATACAAAGGCGGTTACAAGAGGTGCAAAAAATGCGTTTGTCGTTGCAGATATGCCGTTCATGTCGTATCAGACAAGCGTATATGACGCAGTTGTCAACGCCGGACGGCTCATAAAGGAGGGCGGTGCATCTGCGGTAAAGCTTGAGGGCGGTGCAGAAGTCTGCGAACAGATTAAGGCTATTGTAGATTCTTCAATACCTGTGGTCGCACACCTCGGACTTACTCCGCAGTCGGTGAATGCCTTTGGCGGTTTTAAGGTACAGGGAAAGACTTACGACAGGGCAAAGCAGATTATTGACGACGCTCTGAAAATTCAGGAGGCAGGAGCTTGTGCCGTAGTACTGGAGTGTGTTCCGGCAAAGCTTGCAGAAATAATCACTAAGAAACTTTTCATTCCCACCATTGGCATAGGTGCAGGAAAAGGCTGTGACGGACAGGTTCTTGTATATCAGGATATGCTCGGACTTACAACAGGTCATACACCTAAGTTTGCAAAGGTCTTTGCAGAAGCAGGGGAGATTTTCAGAAAAGGTTTTACCGCTTATATTGAGGAAACTCAGAAAGGCAATTTTCCGTCGGAGGAGCATACTTTCAGTATAGATGACGAAATTACAGCAAAGCTGGAGGAGGAAGAACAGAAATGAAAGTTGTAAAGACTATATCGGAAGTACGTGAGCAGGTGAGGCAGTGGAGAGCAGAGGGACTTACAGNGGGGTTTGTGCCTACAATGGGATATNTTCACGAAGGTCACGNCAGTCTTATTGATGCTTCACACAGGGACAATGACCGCACTGTTGTTTCAGATTTCGTTAATCCTATGCAGTTCTCACCAAATGAGGATTTGGAGAGTTATCCGAGAGATTTGGAACGTGATTCAAAACTTGCCGAAGCACATGGCTGTGACATGATTTTCAATCCCGAACCCGAAGAAATGTATCATGAAAATTTTTCGTCTTTTGTCGATATGACAGTACTTACAGAAGAACTCTGCGGACTTAGCCGTCCGATTCATTTCAGAGGTGTTTGTACGGTAGTATCAAAGCTTTTTAATATAGTTAAACCCGACAGGGCGTATTTTGGTAAGAAAGACGCACAGCAGTTGGCGGTAATACGTCATATGGTTGATGACCTGAATATGGATATTGAAATTATCGGTTGTCCGATTGTCAGGGAAAGTGACGGACTTGCAAAAAGTTCAAGAAATACTTATCTCAGTGATGAAGAAAGAAAAGCTGCTGTGATTTTGTCACAGGCTGTTGAAGTGGGAAAGTCTGCCATAAGAAACGGTGTTACAGACTGCGGAGAGATTCTTTCTGAAATGAAATCAAAGATAGAAAGTGAACCTCTTGCAAGAATCGACTATGTAAAGATAGTTGATGCGGAGACAATACAGCAGATTGAAAAGATTGACAGACCTGCACTCTGTGCTATGGCTGTATATATAGGAAAAACAAGACTTATTGATAACTTTTTTACAGAGGATATATAAATGAAGATTTCAGCATTGAAAAGCAAAATTCACCGTGCCGTGATTACACAGGCGGAGCTTGATTATATCGGCAGTATAACCATAGACGAGGATTTAATGGATTCCGCCGGACTTTATGAATATGAACACGTTCACATTGTAAACGTGAACAGCGGAAGCCGTATTGAAACTTATGTTATAGCGGGAGAACGTGGAAGCGGTGTTATATGTCTTAACGGAGCAGCGGCAAGAAGCGGTCAGAGGGGCGACCGTATTATAATTATGTCATATGCTGATATGACACCCGAAGAATTAAAGGACAATCCCCCTAAAGTCGTATTTGTGGACGATAACAACAAACCTGTCCGTATTGCACGCTACGAAAAACACGGCAGACTTGAAGATTTGAAATAATATTAAACTCTCCGGAATGAAAAAGTTCCGGAGAGTTTGTTTTTCGTAGAGTGGACTGAATGTAATATTTATAAAAAATAACTTGACATTTTATATGCTATGTGATATTATTAAGTATAGGGCATACCGCCCACCGTCTGAAAAAGGTCGGCAAACCTGAATCAGACACTAAAACAGAAGTTACAACCGATAACTTTGTAATAGCTTGTGAGCAATACGCCCTATGACTTTATAATTATATCATATGGTGCGTACTTTGTCAAGACTTTTTTACTGTTGGTAATTTCTGTTATCAACAGTTTTTTTATTATTATTCAGCGAAGGAGGAAATGTAAATAAAATAATAATAGGGAAACTTAATTTTATCATTACTTAACGAAAGGAAGAAACTTTATGAATGAAATTCAGATTTTTAAAAATGAAGAATTTGGTGAAATCCGTACACTTGAAATCGACGGACAGATTTATTTTGTGGGAGTAGATGTGGCTAAGGCTTTAGGCTATATCAAAACAAGAAATGCAATACGTGACCACGTAGATGAGGATGATAAAAAAGTCTTTAATTTGAATACCGCCCTAAAACAAGGCGGTATTATATCCGCTGGAAATCCTAATGTTATACTCATTAATGAAAGCGGTTTATACTCGCTTATTCTCTCGTCAAAACTTGAAAGTGCAAGAAAGTTCAAACGCTGGGTAACGGCAGAAGTACTGCCAGCTATCAGACGTACCGGAACTTATGGTGTTTCTAATATTGAAGAAATTGTCAACAAAGTGATTGGCGAAAAAATAGAAACAATCATCAACAAAGTGATTAGCGAAAAAATAGAAACAATCGTCAGCAAAGTGATTGACGAAAGAATGGAAATCACTATCAACAAGGCAATTGACAGAAAATTCAAAGTTTTTGCCAAGGCAATGGATAAGAAGTTCAGAACTTTTGCCAAGGAAACAGAGAGAAATTCAAAAAAAATGATTATAGAGTCTGTAAGTGAGACTGCAAAGTCACTGGTTACATACTTTGATATACTGATTAAAATATTAAATAATCTGTACTGAAAATTGATTTAATCTGAATGGGAAATTAAAACGCTGTCAGCCATTCCATTTTTTCGGGTATTGTTGACACCGCACTGTCAAAATGGTATAATAAAAACATAAAATTTACAATAAAGGAGTTTGTAAAAGCTATGAGCAACAATAAAAACAGCTATGAAAGCCCGTTTTGTACACGTTATGCAAGTGAGGAAATGCAGTATGTTTTCTCCGCAGACAAGAAATTCATAACATGGAGAAAACTCTGGGTTGCACTCGCAAGAGCAGAAATGAAACTCGGTCTGCCTGTTACAGAGGCGCAGGTTAAACAGCTTGAAGAACATATCACCGATATTGACTATGATATGGCTGAAAAGCGTGAAAAGGAGTGCCGTCACGACGTTATGTCACACGTTTACACATACGGACAGGCTTGTCCCGATGCTATGCCTATCATTCATCTGGGAGCAACTTCCTGCTATGTCGGTGACAATACAGATGTTATTATAATGCGTGACGCTCTTGAAATCGTAAAGAGAAAGCTTGTCAACGTTATGAACAATCTTTCTAAGTTTGCAGACGAATACAAGGATATGCCTTGTCTTGCATACACACACTTACAGCCGGCACAGCTTACAACAGTCGGAAAGCGTGCTACCCTCTGGCTTAATGAGCTTCTTATGGACTTTGAGGATTTGGAATACAGAATTTCATCTCTTAAACTTCTCGGCTCTAAGGGGACTACAGGTACACAGGCATCTTTCATGGAACTTTTTGAAGGTGACACCACCAAAATTAAACAGCTTGAAAAGATGATTGCCGAGGAAATGGGTTTTGACGCTGTTGTTCCCGTTTCAGGGCAGACGTATTCAAGAAAAATGGACTCACAGGTACTTTTTGTACTCAGTGGAATCGCACAGTCTTGCAGTAAGTTTTCCAACGATATGAGAATTTTACAGAGTTTCAAGGAAATGGAAGAACCCCGTGAAAAGAAACAGATTGGTTCTTCTGCTATGGCTTATAAGAGAAATCCTATGCGTTGCGAAAGAATCACTTCTCTTGCAAGATACGTGATGATTGATAGTCTTAATCCGGCGTTCACGGCAGGAACACAGTGGTTCGAGAGAACTCTCGACGACTCCGCTAACAAGAGAATTTCCGTAGCAGAGGCATTTTTAGGCGTTGACGCTATCCTTAATATCATGATGAATGTTACAGATGGTCTTGTTGTTTATCCGGAGATAATCCGCAGACGTGTCATGGCTGAACTTCCTTTCATGGCAAGTGAAAATATCATGATGGACGCTGTAAAGAAAGGCGGAAACCGTCAGGAACTTCACGACAGAATTATGGATTATTCTATGATGGCTGGCGAACAGGTAAAAGTTTACGGAAAAGACAATAATCTTTGTGAACTTATTCTTGCAGACCCACTCTTTATGGTTACAAAGGAAGAACTCGACGCAGTTCTCAAGCCCGAAAGCTATACCGGTAGAAGTTCACAGCAGGTAGAAGAGTTTCTCAGCGACTTTATCAGTCCGATTCTTGAAGCTAATAAGGACGTTCTCGGTGAAAACTTTGAAATGAAAAATTAAAGTATATTAAAAAATAATAAAGTTAATTTGCTGAAATAAAACAGTCGTTCTGAACTTAAAACAGTGAATGGCTGTTTTTATTATATTATAGATTGAAGAAATTTNTTATTTNTTATTAAAATATAAATATATATGTGNACTATTGACTNTTNGTATNACGAATAATATAATTATATTGTGNCNCAGAANAGAGGTGATAAAATGTTATCAAAACCAATNGGCAGACCAAAATCTGAAAATCCCTTGACTATTGAAGTGAAAGCACGAATTGATAAAAAAACAAACGACGAACTTATTAAATATTGTAAAGAAAATAATATAACAAGGACGGACGTTGTCAGAGAGGGAATAAAATTAGTTATAACAAAAAAGTAAAACAGCCGTTTCCGAATTAAAACAGGCAGATATTCAGATGTCCGAATTTCGGACATCTGAAATTGATAAAAGGTTATCTTATGTAGGGCTTTTGCCGTAAAATAGGCAAATGCTCTAATGTACGAATTTCGTACATTAGAAATTAATAACAGAGGTATTACATTAATTACAGAAAAGGAGCTTTATTTAATGGAAAAAGTTAATATTAACGGCTTATCTTTGGAAATCAAGGAATACATGGGACACCGTGTTGTCACATTCAAGGATATAGACAGAGTACACGGCAGACCAGAGGGAACAGCAAGAAGAAACTTTAACAAAAACATAAGTTATTTTATTGAAGGAGAGGACTTTTTTGTGGTAAAACCGGCAGATATTCTAATGTCCGAATTTCGGACATTAGGATTTGAAGTACCAAACAGAGGTATCACGTTACTTACAGAAAGCGGTTATCTTATGATTGTGAAATCTTTCACTGATGACCTCGCATGGAGCGTACAGCGTCAGCTGATTAACTCTTATTTCAGAGTAAAGGAATTAACAAATTCTTATAGTGAGATTCTGTTAATGCTTATTCAGAAACACAACAAGCTTGAAAGCCGTGTAGAACAACTTGAGGACACTAAGCCGATAGTTTCACAGCCTGTTTTAACAGAAAATAATTCAATAGTGCTTGACTTTATAAATGAATGATGTGAACGCTGCTGCGGTACTCGTAACATGTAACGACAGCCGACCTTTANNGTGCTTTTCAAAAATGGTGCTTAAAGAAAAATATAAACGCAGTANGCAAACCGNCTTTCATAAATNAGATTTGTGTATATTTCCAGACCGACGAAAAAAGAACATCAGAAAAAATGTTGCTGGAAAATGGTACTACTTAATAACGCTTAAACCGTCCGCAATAAAAGATTTAATATAAATGTTTTGAAAAAAGATTGGAAATGAGGTGACTGAATGAAGAAAGTTTTAAAAATAACAGGTTTGATTCTTGGAGTTATAATTCTTGCTGTTCTCGTAACTGCCATTTTATTTCCGGCAATTCCGACATATTTCAGAGTGAAGAAAAACTGCCCCAATATAAATGACACTGTTGGAGTATATACAGACAGTGATATATCTGTACCAGAAGATTTCATACAGGCTGAAATAAAAGGTCTTATTATAAAAGCACCTGCTAGTACAAGAAATACTGAATCTGATATGATACCATTCAAGGACGGCAAAAAATTTATGGTCATGGTCAGTCAGAGCGAACTTTCGGATTATGATTTTTATGATACGGAAAATAAATTTTCAAAGCAGGACTATGAACATTTTTATAAAAAATTAAACGGAAGTATTCCGCAGAATACAGTTGAAGATATAAAATTCCTGCGTAATATGACCTTGAAAGAATGTCTGAAACTAAGGGGGACGGATATAAAGATTTTCGAGGAATTAGCAAAGCATAAAGAAATAGTATCAGACGTTGAAACGGTAAGTATTTATGAAAATAACGACATTTCAGGGCTTTTGTGCGATGTAGGGTATAATGAAGAAAAAGAATTTTTTAATCTTATGTTCAATCATAACGGCTATGAATATATAGTTACAGTTATAGGCGAGGATTCAGAGACAGTAAAACAAGTTATATCGTCGGTAACTCCGGCAGAATGAGGAATATTATGAAAGTATTTTTTACAGCAGATACGCATTTTGGTGACAGTAACATAATAAGGTATGAGAACAGACCGTTTTCCGATATTGAGGACATGGACAGAACTATTATAAAAAACTGGAATGATACTGTTTCGGAAAATGACAAAGTTTTTCTTTTAGGGGATTTTTCAGCGTACGGCTTTGAAAAGTCCTGTGAAATATGTAACAGTCTCAACGGCGAAAAGTTTCTTGTTATGGGAAACCACGACACAGAAAATGAAAAGTATTACTATAACTGCGGATTTTCGGGAGTTAGTTATTATCCGATAATCTATGAAAACTTCTGGATTCTTTCTCATGAACCACTCTATATAAACAGAAATATGCCTTATGCGAATATTTTTGGACACGTTCATGCTAATCCGATATATAAAGATTATTCGGAACAGAGTTTCTGCGTAAGTGCGGAAAGAATTGATTACAAGCCGATTGAATTTGGTGAAATAAAACAATCCATACTTGAAAGGAAGTAGTTTAAATGAAAAAAGAATATCTTGAAGCAGGAAAAATTGTAAATACGCATGGTATCAGGGGAGAGGTCAAAATAATGCCCTATACCGACGTGCCTGAACTCCTCTGCGAGTTTGAAAGACTTTTCATCGGAAAGGACAAGACTGAAATTATAATAGAGCGTTCAAGGGTTGCGAAAAATATGGTAATCGCCAAGCTTGAGGGCGTTGATACTCCTGAACAGGCTGAAAAACTCCGTAATAATCTCTTGTATATGCACCGTGACGACCTTGAACTTGATGACAACACATATTTTATACAGGATTTAATCGGCATTGAAGTAAAGGACGCTGACACGGATTTTGTCTACGGAAAAATCACCGACGTTATGCAGACGGGTGCAAATGATGTCTATGTCATTGAGGGCAACGGCAGAGAGTATCTTATTCCGGCTATTGCAGACGTTGTTATTTCCACTGATATTGACGGAAATTCAATGACTATAAGAGCATTGGAGGGGCTTTTTGAATGAGAATAGAAATAGCTACACTTTTTCCCGAAATGTGTGAAGCAGTACTCGGTGAGAGCATTGTGGGACGTGCAAGGAGAGCCGGAAAAATAGAAGTTCACTGCCGTCAGATACGTGAGTACACACAGGACAAGCACCGCCGTGTTGACGATACCCCATATGGTGNAGGAATGNGAANGGTAATNCAGTNNGNGCCGANTTATAANTGNTATAAAGCGGTCTGTAACGAAAACGGCAGTAAACCGCATACAATATATATGTCACCGAAAGGAAAGATTTTTAATCAGCAGAAAGCCATTGAACTTTCAAAAATGGACAATATCCTTATAATATGTGGTCACTATGAGGGCGTTGACCAGAGGGTGCTTGACAAAATTGTTGACGAAGAAATTTCCATAGGTGACTATGTTCTTACAGGTGGAGAAATTCCTGCCATGACCGTTGTCGACGCTGTTGCAAGAATGTGTGACGGTGTGCTTTCAGACGAAGTTTGTTTCAAAGATGAAAGTATTTACAGCGGTCTGCTTGAATATCCGCAGTACACACGTCCTGAAACATGGGAGGGCGAAAGTGTTCCGGCAGTACTTTTATCGGGTCATCATAAAAATATAGAAAAATGGAGACTTGAGAAAAGTCTGGAAATCACTGCCGAACGCCGTCCGGATTTGCTTGATATTTACAATAAGAATAAACAATAAGTATACTATCATAATTAAATTCCGTTTAGAAATATTCAACATATTAATGTGTGGAAAATTGTTGGAGTTCAACAATTTATGTTAAATCTTTTTGTGGTGAATATCAACAAGCAAACCGAAAAAATAACTCTCACATTTAATCTAAATGTAGAATTTAATGAAAAGTGACCATTTAAAAAAAAAAATCCGTTGACTATGCGGATTTTTGAATGTATAATTAATATCAGCAATTGAAATATATTTGCATAGGGTACTCAGAGAGAGAGTACAATATAGAGAATAGGAGAGNTGTATATGTTTGTNAAAGAAGTAANGGTNAAGAATCAGGTNGGACTTCNTGCAAGACCGGCTACTTTCTNTATCCAGAAGGCTAACGAATTCAAGTCGTCTATCTGGATTGAGAAAGAGGAGCGCAGAGTAAATGCCAAGAGCTTACTTGGTATTCTTTCACTTGGTATCGTAGGCGGTACTAATGTAAAGGTTATTGCAGACGGTGCAGACGAAAGAGCCGCAGTTGACGCTCTTATCGACCTCGTTGACAGTGGATTCAGCGAAGAAAACAGATAATTAATCCGGATTTTTGGGCGTTACGTTTGTAACGCCCGCTTTTGTTTATATGTGGAAAATTCAGCCTTTAAGATATTCGGTCATATTTTCTGCAAAAATTGCGTACCCTTTTGTGGGGTCTGAGACAAAAACATGAGTAACCGCTCCTATAATTTTCCCGTTCTGAATTATCGGACTTCCGCTCATTCCCTGAACAATACCACCTGTACGGTCTAAAAGTTCCTTGTCAGTTATGCGGATAATCATATTTTTAGTACTTTCGGAACTGTTATAGTCTATTTTTTCTATTTCAACCTTGTATTTATGCGGTAAATCTCCTGAAACAGTCGTCAGAATTTCAGCCTCTCCGGTTTTTACGTCTTGTCTGTAGCCCATTTTATACTGTTCACAGTTTACGGAAAGAGCTTTTACAGCCGATTCTGAAAGCAGACCGTAAACTCCGCAGGAATTATTCCGGTTCAGTATACCGAAACTTCCACCGTACATGAACTGACCGTGAAGTTCTCCCGGAATACCTTTTGCACCTTTTTTTACGTCTGTTATTTCAACCGGAACGGCTTCACCGCTGTAAATCGGAACGAGTTCCCCCGTATCAGAATCGCATACAGGGTGTCCGAGACCTGCAAATTCTCCGGTAGTTTGATTGAAGAAAGTCATTGTGCCTATACCGGCTATGCTGTCACGCACCCACATTCCACCACGCCAGTTTCCGGAAGTTTCAGAATAGGCAGGTTTAAGAAATACAGGGAAGTCCTTTTCTTCACGGCATACCATAAGTTTTATTTTTCTGCCGTCGCTTCCGCTTATAATTTTTTGTAATTCTTCGTTTGAAGTTATGTTTTTTCCGTCGGCTGATTTTATAACGTCTCCGACTTCTATACCGGCATCTTTTGCAGGACAGACTTTTTCGCCGTTTTCTGTTTCGACTTCACCGAGTTCCGTCACCATAACGCCGTCCATAAGAAGTTTTATTCCGAAAGGATTTCCACCGGCTACGAGTGTCGGGGCTTCTGCTTCATGGATTTCAATATTTTTTACAGGAATTGCCCCGAAAAGTGTAAGAGTTGCCNTGNTTNTATNNGNGACGTTTTTTAAAGCCGGANTAACTCNTATCGGATAANTACAGCAGNAAATTTCNGGATATTCGGCAATTTTTATTTCCTCGCCCACTTCTCTGGTAAGAGTTGACGGAAGATGAACCGAATAATATCCGGCAGTTCCGAATAAACCCAGCATACCCGCAGATAATATAACCGCAGTGCTTTTAATGATTTTTCTTTTGAGTCGCATTCTGTTTTTCCTTTCTTTTATTCTCACAGTGAGAACATATTTATTATATGTCAGACCTGCGGTTTTATAAATGAGAATTATCCNCANATTTTAATNCNAANCCCTGGCATNTTTNCAAGGAGTTTTCCAAAAANNGNCNGAAAAATCAAAAAAATCCGAAAGTTATGTTATAATTATTTTAAAAATCCTGCTGATTATGTTTACTGTCGTCTGGTCTTTTTTCATGGTCGTCATGACCGGTGCAGGACTTGTCTATAATCATGAAAGCTACGGTCAGAAAATCATGCAGACCGCAGTTTGCTTTATTATATCGGGAATACTTATGACTTCGGGGACGGTGCTGAGCCTGTTCCGGAAGAAAATACTGAATCTTATTTCTGTTATACTGTCGTGTACGGGTTTTATTTTATGTATGATAATGCTGTACCGTCTTGTAAACCACGCCGACCGTAACGGCTGGACTGATAATTTTACTTTAACGCCGGTAAGCGATATGTACAGAACAAGAATAATGCCTGTAATTGTTCCCTTTGTTCTTTCTGTAATAACAGCAGTGAGGAATTATCTTTCAGACAAATAACCACTGTTTATATTATAACCAAAAAAGGACGGGAAAACCGTCCTTTTTTGCGAATATAAAAATTTTTTTATTCTATCACACGGCAAAGGTTGGCTTCTCCCGAACTAAGATGTTTTATAGTACTGTCAGGAAGTTTTACAATAAGATTAGCATTGTCGTCAATTCCCTCTGCAAACGCTATTATAGTACTGCCGTTGACGTTAGCTGTTATGGTGTTTCCGGTAAGAATTTCCCTGCGTCTGTATTCCCTGATGTAGTTACGGTTTTCCATTTCCGAAAGGTATGTTTCCAGACTGTTTATTACTTCTGCACAAAGTCGGTTTCTGTCGATTTTAAGACCTGTTTCGTCCTCGACAGAAGTGGCTGAAACTCTTAATTCCCTGCTGAAACTTCCTTCCGCACTCCTCACGTTTATACCTATACCGATAATCGCATAGTCAAGCGATTTCATTTCAAGACCGAATGACGCTTCTGTAAGTATACCACATATTTTTCTTCCGTTCATGTAGAGGTCGTTGACCCATTTTATTTTTACATCATGTTCACAGAGTTTTTCAACTGCAAACGCTGTCGCACAGGCAACAGCCGAAGTTATGAGTGATGCTGTTTCTATACTGAAATCAGGACGTATTATAACACTCATATACAGTCCCTTGCCTTTTGGTGAAACAAAGTTCCTGCCGAGCCGACCTTTACCACTGTTCTGCATATCGGCAATAACTACTGTTCCGTGCATTGCTCCGGCGGAGGCAAGTTCTTTGGCAAAATTATTTGTAGAATCAGTTTCGTCAAGTACAATTATCTGATTTCCGAGTTTTTCGGTTTTCAGAAAGGCGTTTATAAGTTTTTCGGAAAGACGGTTGTTTTCTGCGGTAAGCCTGTAACCCCGTGAAGTCACAGCTTCTATTGAGTAACCCTCTGTTTCAAGGGATTTTACGGCTTTCCATACGGCATTTCTGCTGACACCGAGTTTTTCGGCAAGCAATGCACCGGAAATATATTCGCCGTCTGATTCTGCAAAGGTTTCCAGAAGTGATTCTTTAACGTTCATAAAAAGAATGCTCCTTATCTTTAATTTGATATTTCTTTAAAAAAGTTTATATATTTTTCGGTAACAGTATCATGCTTAAAGTTTGATTTTACGTATTCCATGCCATTCAGACCCATAACAGCGGAAATTTCTTTATTTTTCAGCAGATAGTCCGTACAGCATTCAAACTCAAAATAATCATTGAAATAAAGTCCGCCGTCTGATTCGGAAACAAAGTTTTTTGTGACTTCGCACCCCTCATGGACAAGCACAGGTCTTTTACAGAGCCAGTTTTCCATTATGACAAGTGAAAAGCTTTCGTTAAGTGATGGCTGACATAGAAATTCACACGCACTCATTGCATTGTATTTGTCCTGCTGGGAAATATATCCTAAATCAGTTATATTTCTGCCGTGTATAGTTTCCCCTTCGCCGATAAGTACAAGACGGAGATTTGTTTTATTTCGTTTTACGTATTCGGCGTGGTATTTAATGAGTGTGTCAATATTTTTTCCCTTGTCCTTTCGACCTGCATAGAGTATAAACGGTTGATTTATGTCGTACTTTCTGCGGAAATTTTCGGGATTTGCCATAATATCCGTATTCATGCCGATACCTGCTGTAAGAATTCTTGTTTCAGTCAGATTATAAATTTTTTCGGCAAGGGATTTTTCCGGTTCTGAATTGAAAATCATTCCTGCGGACTTCGGAAATAGTTTTCTGAAATGTTTCATATAAGCATATGGCTCGTCATGCAGACATGGAATAAGTATTGATTTTTCAGGGAAAAGTTTCATGCCGAAATAGGTTGTCCCGAACATATACGGAATAAACACAAAAACAGAATAATCGTCTGAATTTTCTTTCATATAGCGGTAAAGTGCGGTACTGTTCACCATTTCACGCAGGAAAATTTTTTCTTCTTCCGTCGTAACGGGAATATTTTTCATGAATTTCAGATTTACTGCATTGAAAGCGTCCGTATTTCTTTTTTTCATCCTGAAACGTCTTACGGTTATACCGTTTTTATTTAGTGAAGCCCCCTCCTGATAATAGTTTTTATTCCAGTCTGACCGGAAATCTTTAACACACGTAGTGAGAATTTCAACGGGGATATTTTTTCTGTGGAGATTTTCAGTAAGGTCACGGAGCATAGCCTCCGCACCGCCCGAAATATTGTCACCGTACCAAGAAGTAACAAAGCCGATTTTTTTCATATTCATTACCTGCTGTTTATAAATTTTTTAAGTTGTGTACGGAAAAGTCTGCTTGTTTTTTCGTATGAAAAATCAGCAAGTCTTTTTTTCTGTCCGTCAGTGATATGTCTGCGGAAATCGCTGTTATTTAACGTATATTCAATCATTTCTGAAGCAAAAACGGGGTCATTGTCGGGCAGGAGAATACCGCTTCCGCCGAGAGTTCCGGAAACTGCCCCTGCGTCGAGAGCAATTACAGGGACATTGAAAAACATTGCTTCTGTAAGAGGAACGCAGAATCCCTCGTGTTCGCTCATACACAGAAAAACGTCTGCAATACGGTAATATGCGAGTATTTCGCTGAATTTTACGTGTCCCGTAAATATAACATCACTTAGACCGAGAGTCTTGACATAATTTTCAAGACGTTCATAATAATTTTCCATACCTGCATAAGAACCGACAAGAATAAGTCTTGAATCGGGATTTGTTTTTTTGTAGAAGTAAAAAGTTTTTATAATATTTTCCTGTTTTTTGTTTGGAGCGATTCTGCCGACAAAAATAATATTTTTCTTGCTGTNACTGTATTTTCTGANTGTTTCCGCNTCGGGAGCTTGTNTGTAATCNTTAAAAGGTATAAGCACGGGTNTTACATCNACAGNACATTTATATCCGAAATCNNGCAGTCCGGACTTATTGTATTCGGANTCCGCAAGACAGTATTCAACTTTGTCATGCAGAAAATCAAGTCCCTCATATCCATACTGAGTGAGCGCAAAGGCTTCATGACTGTACGGGCGGAAAAATTCCGGCGGAGTTATATTGTGATAAATCATCATTTTACGGCACTTATATTTGCTGAGACTGAAATTAAGTTCAGTTCCGGTTGACATATGATAGATAATTATATCATCTTTTTTAAGATTTTTAAGCTGTCCGACTTTCTTAGCCGTACCGTCGGGAAGATTTTTCCCGATTATTTCAGCGTATATACCGGATTTAAGACCCATTCCGGAAATCACCCTGTCAAGTGCAAGAGCGTCATTACTTACAGCGTCCCCGTATGAAATTGTAGGTAAAAGCTGTATAACTCTCATTTTGTTTCTCCGTAAAGTTTTCTTTTGAGTGAGGCGTTTTCCTTTTCAAGCCGTTCTATACGTTTTATAAGATGTTTCTGAGTGTTCCGCACTGAACTTATTGCTGTGACAGCAGATGAATTGAAGTCATTCTGTTCTGAAATAACTGGTTCAACGTAAAATTTTATTATTTTTCTGATAATTTTCTTCATGAGTACAGCCAAAGGATTTCCGCAAATCTGATGATAAGTCTTTACATAGGAACGTGAACGGAGACAGTCAATGGCTTTGTCGGGATTCTCGGAAAATGAAACTCCGGCAGGTTTTTTATATGGAATATCCTCAAAACTCAGAATATCCGCACTTATATTCTTCTTTTTTATTTCAAGTCTGATTTCAGACATTATTTTTTCGGTGTTAATACTTTTGTCCATTATTTTTTCCTTTCTTAAAAAATATAATGAAGTATATTTTGTCTTATTATATCATAATTGGCGTATACTGTCAAGAATAACACGCTGTTATATAAAAATCTATATTAAAAGGGTGTTTTTGTAAATTTATTGTTTTCACATGATTTTTGACAAATTATCATGTTTTTAAGAAAAAATGTATGGGTAAAGTTTCAGTAGGCAAACCTCTATAGTCAGACATTTTGATATTTACAGTGATAGAGTAAACTTTTGAGAAAGAATGAACACCACTGCCATTTAAAAAATTTCTTTGCCTACTTTTACTTGACAGAAACCGAAAAAATATAAGTCTTGACAAAATCATGAGCTATGGTATATAATAGTATAAACAATATTTTTTAAAAGCGTAGCAGTCAGAGTAATTTTTTTGCGGTCTTTCAGAGAGCGTCGGGACGGTGTGACGACGCAGACGGAAAAAGTGAAGTGCGGCTGTCAGCTCTGCGGAGGAAATAAGAGTATTCCGCAGCGTTTCCTTCGTTACAGGATAAAGCTATAAATCGGAGTGGAACCGCGTTATATACGCCTCCGGAGGTGATTTTTTATGCCTCCGGAGGTTGATTTTTTAATAAGGAGGAAAAAACTTGTTCAGATATATACGGAGGGATATCCGGCTTATAAAGGAGCGTGACCCTGCGGCACGCAGTACTTTTGAAATATTAATGACTTATCCCAGCCTTACCGCAGTGAGAAGTTACCGTATAGCACACTGGTTCTATAAGAAAAAAATGTTTACTGTGGCACGTATGATTTCACAGCGTGCGAGAAGAAAAACCGGAATTGAAATTCACCCCGGTGCAGAAATCGGCAAGGGACTTTTTATTGACCACGGAATGGGCGTAGTTATAGGTGAAACCGCCGTAATAGGTGACAATTGTCTGCTTTATCAGGGTGTTACTCTCGGAGGTACGGGCAAGGACAAGGGAAAACGTCACCCCACGCTCGGACACAATGTACTTGTCGGAGCAGGGGCGAAAGTTCTCGGACCTTTTAGAGTGGGAAACAACGTAAAAATTGCTGCAAATGCGGTTGTTCTGAATGAAATCCCCGACAACTGTACAGCGGTTGGTGTTCCGGCAAGAGTAGTAAAGAGAAACGGTCGGAAAGTTTGTCCGGACGTTTGCAGGGAGATAGACCAGATTCATATTCCTGACCCTGTTTCTCAGGAGTTATGTCGTCTTAATGCGGAACTTGACAGGCTGAAAAAAGAAGTTTCAGATATGAAAAAATAAAATTAAGTGCCGGTATTACTCATAATATCGGCACTGTATAAAACNNTGTAAATAAAAGTNAAGGNNCTTGGATATGTCTGTATATTTTAATTTCGGACTNGAATACATACGNTTCAGAGAAACACAGATTGACGGANTTATTNACTATTTACAGTATGNNCTGAANNTNGACAGAGAGGAACTGGCAATGCCTCCCGAAAGAATGACAATAAGTTATGGCGTTTCCGACAAGACAAGGAGAATACGTGCCTCAATACTTCAATGGAGCAGTTTTCACAGCGGAAGTTTTTTTGACGATACATCAAAATACAACGATGTTGAAATAATAATTTCGCTCGACAACAAGTTTTTTACGGCACGAGGTGTAAAAAGTACTTTTATGGGAACTATATCGGAGATAGAATTTCCGCACGGCTTCCCCGACAACCGTTATTCATGGGACTGGTACGAACAGCTTGCTTATCAGGCTGGCGGACTTCTTACCGACGAAAAACGGCTTGCGGAATTTGCTTCGCAGGAAGCGGAAAAGGACAGAAATTTCAATCTCTTTAATAATGAAAAAGAAATTTTTCAGAGATATCAGAAATTATAATTTTAAAAGGAGTAGTTTACAATGCAGTTATATAATTCACTTTCACATAAAAAAGAGGAGTTTGTTCCCCACGAGGCAGGCAAGGCAAGTATTTACACCTGCGGACCTACTGTTTATCACTATGCACATATAGGCAATCTCCGTACTTATATTATGGAGGACATTCTTGAAAAATATCTGCGTTTTACAGGTCTTGACGTAAAGCGTGTAATGAATATAACAGACGTTGGTCATCTTACAA
>WFLX010038074.1_pt1 | contig 27068 bp, 25 predicted proteins | sample 4967041 | NCBI WGS metagenome assembly WFLX01 (sample SAMN12857096, study PRJNA449069) | gut metagenome | isolation source: stool from male and female vole | host: Microtus ochrogaster | place: USA:Florida | collected 2017
AGTATTTTACGGTTGGAGCGAACAAAGAGGAGGTCCGAAATAAAGGGGAGCTCCTTGCGGATTGTCTTGCCCCTCTCCACACGCAAGCGGACCGTCATGGGGGTAAACACCTGGACCTCCCGCTCGGCAAGGAGCCGGTAGGCCGGAAGTTTGGCGTTGCTCCGTTTCAGGTCGCGCATGACAAACCAGAAATTCCGCTCTTGTGTTTCCGATTCAGACATGTTTCTAATACAGAGATAATTCTTTCAATCCTGCAAGAATGTGTATTTTATTACATTTCAAGCAGTTATAATGATGTTTGATAAAAGTTCTGGATGTAGTTCCCATGTTATTTCACCGTAATTTGTTGTCAAAAACAGCCAGAATTTTGATACTTCTTTTCCTTAGAAATGTATCAAGTTGCAAATATAGATTAAATTCCTCAAATATTGCATTAATATTTCAAACAAATTGTATATTTCTTTAGAAATTACCCCCTAAAATAAAAAATATTCATAGTGAATACAAAATAGCAATTCCCTCTTTATTCGATTTTTACACAGGTTGTTAAGCGAATCGTCTTTTGAGAAACTATAGTGTAATCATTATCAACATTTTACCGAATACAAATACCCCCGATACATCTCTAAGGAAGAGAAGTATCATTTTTTCCGAAGCGATTTTGCTCCACAAGATTAAAAAAAGAGATAAATGATCGACGATAAGAGTAGCAGGGCCTGAAGAGGCCCTTTTTTATGAACATANGTTCGTGGGCAAAGTAAGTTAACTTCGTTGGCCATTTAAGNTGACTTAAATGACCNATNAACANATGTTCATAAAAATGGCATCTTAGGCTTCTGACTATGACTAAATTTACTTCACACAATTTGTTGTTATTTCCTGTTTCACTTCACATCGTCAGGAACTCTTTCCTGAAAGACTTTACAGCCCTGGCCGTTGTTTCCTGAATCGGTTCACAGGTGCAAAAGGGAACATTTTCCTTGCCGCAAATAAGGTGACTATATCTGAGTATTATATTGCTTTCAATACCCATTGTTTTACGAACTTGCAATCTGGTGTGTACTTGAATTTTATTTGTTATGTCGTTTGTCTACAGGCGTATTGATTGCCCCTCTAATTTTTCAGCGTTCTCAGCCGTTGATTTTAACGGCTGATTTGAGCTACGGTTATCTTCTATAGCCGTTCGTTCTTCATGAATTGAAATGACAATGGGAAGGGATTGGGTTTGGGTGGCTTTTTATAACGGAAAATGTGAGAATTATACATGATAAATAGGGGAAAATGTGAAATTTATATCCGTATATAGTACGGAAAATGTGAAAATGGTTATCTTTGCATCATAGGAATAATGATTTGTAATATGGACAAGTTACTGAAAAGGAAGGTCGATGCTTATTTAATGACCTGGAAGAATAATCCGGATAGAAAGCCTCTCATTATTAAGGGTGCCCGTCAAATCGGAAAGACGCGCTCTATAGAGTGGTTCGCTACTCGGAATTATAAAAACGTTATCCAGATTAATTTTATAGAACAGAAGAAATATAGGGATATTTTCAATGATGGATTTGAGGTGGATGTTGTTCTGAAAAATATCTCTCTGTTGAATCCTGAGTTCAAATTTGAGCCTGGAGAAACGATCTTCTTCTTCGACGAGTTGCAGGCGTGTCCCAATTGCGCTACTTCGTTGAAGTTTTTCAAATTGGATGGTCGATTTGATGTCATTTGTTCCGGTTCGCTGATGGGAATTAACTACAAAGAGATCGAATCCAATAGTGTCGGCTATAAAGAGGATTACGAGATGTATTCAATGGACTTTGAAGAGTTTCTTTGGGCTAAAGGCTATAACGAAGACTTTATCGAGGACCTTTTCTTTCACATGGTAGAGGTCAAACCTCTTGCGGCCTTGCAGATGGATATTCTTTTCGGTCTTTTCCGTGACTATGTTACTATTGGCGGTATGCCCGAAGTGGTTAATACGTATATAAAGAACAGAAATTTCAGTGGTACGTTGGGCATCCAGCAACAACTGTTGAGAGATTACGAGGAGGATATTACCAAATATGTCGAAGGTCTGGATAAAGCAAAGGTCAAAGCGGTGTATAATCATATTTCAACCTTTTTGGCCAAAGAAAAGAAACGTTTCCAGATTACCAAGATAGCTAAAAATGCAAGGAATAGGGATTATGTCGGTTGTGTGGAGTGGCTTGCCGATGCAGGTGTCATCAATATCTGCTATTGCCTGAATCAGCCTGAGCTTCCGCTAAAGGGAAATTACGATCCAAAACTCTATAAGATATATTTTAAAGATACGGGACTTTTGATAGCATCGCTTGATGAAGAAGCTCAGGAGGATTTGAGGGCAAATAAGAACTTCGGTACTTATAAAGGGGCTATTTACGAAAATATTGTAGGAGACATGCTTGTGAAACAGGGATATCAATTATTCTATTATAATAGTGACAAACCTGCTCTCGAGATGGACTTCTTTGTCAGAGATGCGGATTCGCTCATCCCGGTGGAGGTAAAGGCCAATGATGGGGCAACAGCGTCACTGAATAATCTGCTGAAAGAAGATAGGTATCCCGATATTAAATACGGAATAAAGTTGGGATATAAAAACATCGGCTTCAATGGAAAATTTTATACTTTCCCCTATTTCTTGACATGCTTGTTGAAGAGATTTGTCGCTGAAAGAGGTGTGCTTCATCGNGTTTAATATTCTTGANGTGACAGCCAAGCATGGAAAACGTTTATAAANGCACCAAAAATATGGAAAAAACTACAAATATACANNAGATATATTTGTAACTACCTTCGAANATGNTGCTTATTTTCTATAATAAATCTTAGAAGATTATCAATTCTTTGGTTGAATTTCTGAACATCATTTTGTGTGAGCTTAAAAACGGATAGCCGAGTAATCCGTTTATGCTAAGTTTCAAATGGCTTATGTCGCCTACCACAAACGGCTGTTCTTCAAATGATATTTCGCCAATTGTGAAGTTCAACTTACCGAATTTTTGCTCGGTAATATCGCCTGAAATACCCACAAGATTGGTCGTATCAAATTGAGCATCCTCTGGCAATGCCGACCCGTTAATTAGATTTGCACCTGCTCCGCAGTCTATACCCATATCATAATCTTTGCCTCCGATGTTTACCTTAATGCAGGGCAAATAGTCCGAAGCAAATTGGCTATAAGGAATTACCGCAATCGGAGTACCTTGCATCTGCATATTTACTGCGGAGTCAATTAGGGTCAGTTTTNTGGCATCATAATCATATAGGATATTATAACCACCCAAAATATCCATCCCGATCAATCCGGCAATCGGTATTTCTTCAGCATTNNCCTCCAAGTGCTTTAGACTTCTTGTAAGAAATGTGGCATTTTCGACAGTAATACCCCCTATATTCAGAGTAATGTTGTCTGCAACGGCTACACCAGTGGCAGACCTCGCATTAACTCCGCCCAGATTTGCTGTTCCGCTTTCAGATTCCGAATTAGTAAAATATTCTGAATTTAGTATGGAACGCTTTGCGCCTGNATCCCATANCAAATTACATTCNTTTCCATNTACTTGACCNTNCAGAATCACCAANTTATTTTTNTCCAAANCAANCGGAATTGAGATTACCGGTATTGCAGCTTTCTTAGCAAAAATCTTCTTAACCGTCTGTGATTTTGCCCCCGTCAGATAATCCAATTGGATAATCTTTCCGTTCTCATCGAATCCGAAGCTGGCATCTTTTTCTCCGAGAACTGAATAATTTATTTTATAGGTTAATATTGTNCCTCCATTAGCGGTAGGGTCAGAGCTTACAAGTGCCATACTCTCTATAGTATTGTTTGCAAGTGTAGCGAACACCGCTTTGAGTGAAGGCAATAGNAAATTACCGGAATTGCCCAAAATGGTACAATCCTCCGAGAGCAACCTATCCAACTTTGTAACATCTTTGTCGTTAAATGCTTCTTGAATTGCATTTAGCTGATTTTGATATTGCTCTTGTTGTGCGTAGGAGGTTAGCGCACAAATGAATGCCATAGCTATCAAGAGTATGTTTTTTTCATTGGGTGAAGTTATATTTATATTATTCGATGAAGTTTTTGATAAGAGATATGCAAATTTACTAATAATTTTCAATTATCAGCAGGTTTAATGATGGCTTTTCCACGGTAACTTAATACTGCATACTTCTGCCGTATAAATCAGCAATCGTATGGCTATTGACACAAATTCTCTCACTTGTTTGATCCCGGACTTCCGTAGGCTTCAGACGGAAGACTCCATTACGTCGGAATCCCCCGACACGATTTCGCAGTGTATCGCTGGCACGCTCGCCACTGCCGGAACTTACGATACGGTANAGAAAATTCAGAAATTGATTGACGGCTTCAATACTGNCGGTTGAGCTATTGNCGAACTTTTGCAGGGGGCAATCTTTTTTTATCGGGAAATCCTCAGATTTTGAAGCGTAGATGNTATCGCCGGCAGAAGCGGGGAGAAATGTAGGTGCGGATNCTGTCGGGCAGGAATAGGCGGTTGGCAGATGTCTGTCGGTTCTATCGGTGCGGATGTCAGCTGCAAGGCCGTCGTTGCTGCTTGCGGCGTTGGCGGAAGCAGGTCTGACGGAAGATGTGGCGAACAGAATTTTGCATGAGATTGTCTTTATTAAGTGTATGGTTCAATCTTGTGTGGCGTATGGAACAGAAATCGTCTTGTTGGCTCTTTCTTGTTGGCGGTAAAGGCAAAATCGGATATTGGAGGTGGTTGCTGCTGTGCTGTTTGTCGTATTGTGTATATCAGAGGCCGGTCGCGGCAATAGGGATGCCGTTGGATGCCGCTGTGGTCTCGGGGCACGATACTTTGTGCTTTTTTGGAGAGTCTTTGGTGTTGCCGGCCGTATCGGTGGGGGATCTGCCTTATTGCCGGGGGTGGTCGGAAAAAAAGGTGAAACGGTTTTATGGTGATTTGTTTCAAACGGATTTCAGGCAGTTTTTAAATTTCTGCACGGTGCAGGCCGGTGCGATGTGTATCGGCGATTGGGGATATTATCTTTTGGTAGAACGGATTGCGGCACACTATTTCCCCAAGGATACGTTGAGCGCCACCGTTTTTACCTGTTTCATGATGCGGCGCAGCGGGTACGAATGTACATTGACCTATCGCCTCCGGCAGCGTCAGATAGCCTGTTACGTATGCACGCTCCAGCGGGTGGACTATCGGCATCATCTGTATCGTCGGGGAAAGTGCTATTCGCAGGTGTGTGGCACCGATTGTCCGGGCGGGATAGAGTTGGACTGGTCGGAGATGGAGCGCAAGATGGAGTTGGGAAGGGGGCAGAAGGAAACTATGTCCCGGCTCAGGGCGTTGGACCTGCGGATGACAGAGGCTCCGCTCATCGGCTCCCGATTCTGTGAACGTCGGTTTTGCACGTCTATCGGTACCGACAGTCTGGAGGTTGCGGTCTGTTACAATCCGCAGCATCTGGTCTATTATGACCGGTATCCTTTCACATCGCTCGATGTTTATTTCAATACTCCTTTACCGGCGATGGCTGCAGAGCGGCTGAAAGAATCCTTTATGCCCCTGCTGCTGCGCTTGCCGCTCTTTGAGCGTGCCGATTTTCTGTTGCGTTATGTGCAGTTTGCCTATCGCTATGAAACCGATCATGCGCAATTCGGAAGGGAGAAATATAATTTTGCGGAAGAATCGTTGCATTATGACGCTGCCGATTGTGACGATCGCAGTATTCTGTATGCCACATTGCTTCGGCTGCTTGTTCCGGAGGTTGAGGTGATCGGGCTGAACTTTCCGCTGCATGTTTGTACGGCGGTTGCGTTTCCCGATAGCATGGGGATGGGGGAGGTCGTTCCACGACCTTTGGAAACAGGGGGAAATTGTGCCGGAAAATCCAAAAGCGCGGCAATCATCCCGTTGGGAGATGATGCGGACTTCATCGAGTGGAAAGGACGCCGCTATTATGTTGCCGATCCTACCTATGCCGGTGCGGGTATTGGTGAGTCGATGCCGGCTTTCAGGCAGATGGAGCCGGAGGTGATAGAGCTAATGCCTTTGTGGCGGAAGACGACTTGTGTTGATAAAGCGGGGGGATATTCCGACTTTTCTTTGGGACAAACTATCCGGTAGTTTTGTCAGGTACGATTCTGTTATTTGACAGATTGCAATGTGGCTGTCGTTATCTTGCAATCGGATGGACAAATACGGGGGTGGAGGACTTCGGATTACCGGCCTCGTCCTGCTTAGAACTTATAAGAAAGTCTGCAGGAGTGCGTGTGTCCGGAAATAAGAACTGGGGAGATGGATTTTTCAAAGAGGAAATACGGAAGGATCTTTATTGCAGTTATGGATGCAGGGAAAGAGTGATTGAAACCACACCGGAGGTCGCTTCGGTTCCGTAGTCGGGAGCAAGTGCCAGCCGGTAAGAGCCGCTGTAGGGAAAAGTAAGGGTTGATGCGACCGTGTTTTCACGTTGAATGAGTGAGCCCCAGGTTCCTCCGTCCCATCGGCCTTTTTCATCGGTGAGCGAAAGGCGCAGAGGCTGGCATGTTATTAAAAAAGTCTTTCCTTGCGAGTCGATATATTGCAGCTCCATTATTAATTTGAGTTCCTGATAGAGGAAATCCGACCTGTGACGTGCCCCGAGAGTGAGGTGATAGGGCCTTTGGCTGACAGGTCCCTGACCGGCCGGTTGGTCGGAGACCTCCAGCGGTAGATATAAAGTATCAGTCGATACCCATGCGGATGGGATATCGACTGATGCCTGATACGGAGGAATTTCTTTGCATGCGATGATGTTGCAAAGGATAGCAATATTTACGATTGCCGATAAGTATAAATGAATCCGCTTCANCGGCGGTAGNATCAGGAAGTGGGTGTTGTATTCTTATCTTTTGAATTGTTGCGATGGTGATGCCTCCGTGGTTTCTGATTTTGGGGAGAATTGTTTTGTGCAGGGGCCTGAGAAGGCGTTGCAGCCTTGGCTGCCGGCTCTTTATCATTTTTATTGGGTTGAGGTGGAGCGGCCTTGGCTTTGTTTTGATTGCTGTTCCTGTTTTCGCGGGAATCGTTGTTCTTTTTTCGGTTTCCCCGTTTGTTTTTCTTATGATCGAAGCGGGTCAGCTCTTCATCGCCGACGCCATCGGAGAATTCCGGAGAATTTTCTTCCGCTTCATTCTCAGGTGTAAGACGTTCCGGCTTTTGTCCGAGCTTGTTCATGCTGATTATTTCAAGAGCACGGGTTGCGGAAATGGTTTCCAGATTGAAGGCACCGTCTTTGCTGGTGGAATAGGAGATTTTCTTTCCGAGAATATCGGCTTTGAAGAAATGATAGTCGGCATCTTTGGTCTGTAAGATGATATCTTTGGCCGGAAGTTCCTTATTGGCTTCCATGTAGGTGTCGACTTCGTAATTGAGACAACATTTCAGCTTGGCACACTGGCCCGCCAGTTTCTGCGGATTGAGTGAGAGATCCTGGAACCGGGCTACACTTGTGCCTACGCTCATGAATTTAGTCATCCAGCCGGCACAACATAATTCGCGACCGCAGGGGCCGATGCCTCCGATCCGTCCCGCTTCCTGACGGGCACCGATCTGTTTCATTTCAATACGAACCTTGAACGCCTCTGCCAATACCTTGATGAGTTGGCGGAAATCCACGCGCCCGTCGGCTATATAGTAGAAGATGGCCTTGTTTCCGTCGCCCTGGTATTCGACATCGCCTATCTTCATTTCGAGCTTCAGATCTTCGGCAATCTTTCTTGCACGCAACATGGTGTCATGCTCTTTGGCTTTTGCCTCTTTGTAGCGATCGATATCCGTGGATTTTGCGATTCGGAAGACTTTGCGGATATTTGCGGGATCTTCTGTATGGGCGTTGACCTTTTTCATTTGCAGGCTCACCAGATAGCCGGTGAGGGTGACAATGCCTATATCATGGCCGGGGTTTCCTTCCACGGCGACCATATCTCCTTTATGAAGATCGAGATGAAGATGGTTCAGATAATATCCTTTGCGTGTATTTTTGAACTGAACTTCAACAAAATCGCATTCTTCTATTGTCTCCGGCGCATCTTTCATCCAGTCATAAACGTTTTGTTTACACTGGGTATGGCAAACTTCGCAGAGTCCGGCCTCCGGAGCTACGCAGTTGCTCTCCGGAGTGCCGGCCGGAACGTCCGGCATGGAAGTTTGGTTGTTTAATGTATTATCCATACGCCTGGGACCTTGTTATTTCGCGTAGCTGACGGCGCGGGTTTCTCTGATGACTGTAATTTTAACCTGTCCCGGATAGGTCATTTCTGTCTGGATCTTCTTGGCGATTTCTACAGAAAGCTGCTCGGCCTGGCTGTCGTCGATCTTGTCGGCGCTGACGATGACGCGGAGTTCGCGTCCTGCCTGGATGGCGTAAGTCTTGATGACGCCGGGATAAGCGAGAGCCATTTGTTCCAGATCGTTGAGACGTTTGATATAAGCCTCTACGATTTCACGGCGCGCACCTGGGCGTGCTCCGGAAATGGCATCGCATATCTGTACGATAGGAGCGATGAGGGAAGTCATCTCGCACTCTTCGTGGTGTGCGGCGATCGCGTTGCAGATATCCGCTTTCTCCTTATACTCTTCGGCGATTTTTGCACCCAATAATGCGTGCGGGAGTTCCGGTTCGTCATCCGGTACTTTGCCGATATCATGGAGCAAGCCGGCGCGGCGGGCTTTTTTGACATTCAAGCCTAACTCTGCAGCCATGATGGCACACAGGTTGGCGGTTTCACGCGCATGTTGCAGAAGATTCTGACCGTAAGAAGAGCGATATTTCATCTTTCCGATGAGGCGGATAAGTTCCGGATGCAGTCCGTGGACACCCATATCGATCGCCGTACGTTTTCCGGTCTCGATGATTTCCTCTTCCAGTTGTTTCCGGACTTTGGCAACTACCTCTTCGATACGTGCAGGGTGGATACGGCCGTCGAGGACAAGCTGATGCAGCGCAAGACGTGCTGTCTCGCGGCGGACCGGGTCGAAACATGAAAGCACGATGGCTTCCGGCGTGTCATCAACGATGATTTCCACTCCGGTAGCGGCTTCGAGAGCACGGATATTGCGTCCTTCACGGCCGATGATACGGCCCTTGATCTCGTCATTGTCGATGTGGAAAACGGTAACGGCATTTTCTGTCGCAGTTTCGGATGCCACACGCTGAATGGTCTTGATGACGATGGATTTTGCCTCTTTGTTGGCCGTCATGCGGGCTTCGTCCATGATTTCATTGATATAAGAGGCCGCTTCGGTCTTTGCCTCGTCTTTGAGGGAATCGATGAGCTTGGTTTTGGCTTCCGCTGCGGAAAGGCCGGCGATCTGCTCCAGAAGACTACGGCTTTCCTGCTTGATCTGTTCGGCCTCCTGGCGTCGTTGTTCTACGATCTCAAGCTGTTTTCCGAGGTTTTCGCGCTGAGAATCGTTGTCGGCGATTTTTTTATCCAGCTCCGATTGTTTCTGAGACAGCTGCTGTTCGCGCTGTTTGGCCCTCTGTTCCGACTGTTGCAGTTTCTGGTTGCGCTGGTTGACCTGACGGTCGAAGTCGGACTGCATCTTGACAATTTTTTCCTTTATTTCGAGAAGTTTTTGCTCTTTCAGCATGTCGCCTTCCTTGCCCGCTTTGACTAACTCGTTCTTATATGTTCTGCCGAGGAAGAGGTTCCAGACAGCAAATACGATAACGCCGCCTATCAGAATGCCGCCTATCGCTGCTATGATTATCCATGTTGTCATATCATGTATAAAAATTAAAAGTTTAATAATATATTTATTGTGTTTAAATGTTCTCTCGTTGTCAGTGGTTTAAAATAAAAGCACCGACACAATAGTTCCCTTGTCTTTGGTAGCAGACAAAGCACTTTGTTCGGTGCGTGCGATAATTATTGGTTAAGATATTGGCGCAATTCTTTTGCCATGGACTCTATTTCTGTTTCCGCGATGGCCGTATTGTTGTCGTTGTCCAGTTTCAAGTATCTGACGGCGATATCTACGGCGGCAAATGCTAACATATATTCTTGAGGCAGTTTCATTTTTTTATATTTCTCCGCATAGTGGGCAACCCGTTCGTTTACCAGCGCCGCGGCCTTTCTGACTACCTCTTCATCCTCAGGCGGAACCTGTAACGGATGTTTAGAGCCTCCTATCTTTATATTAATTTTCAATCTATCTTCCATTGCTGTCCCCTCATGAATAAAAGCAGGAAATGGTTCGGTATGATTACCCTTCCAATTTTGCAATGCAATCGTCGATTTCACGCACCATTGCCATGAATCTGTTTTTGAGGCTTTCGACCTCTTCGGTGGAATGGCCGGCGGCCATTCCGATCTGCAGATTCCGGTACTTTGTTTCGAGTTGTTGATTTAATATTTCCAGACCCTCGATCTGGTTCTTCTGTTCGGCCACCAGGTTGCGGAGATCCGTGTTCTGTGCCTTGAGTGCCGTACACCGTTCTTCGAGAGTTATTATCAGTGAGCGCAAATCGATTAGTTGTTTTCTGATGTTTACACTCATGGTTCCGATATTTATGATCATACGATAGATGCAGGTTGCGAAAGAACCGGTTGCATCCCGATTTTTTGTCTTGCAAACTATCTCAACTGCGAAAAATCTCTACAAAGGTATATTTATTTTTTGATATTGCAAGGGTTCTGAATTACTTTTTTCAATATCCATGCAATTTTATGCGATTATGCTTGGGATTTTTGCGGGTATGAACCTAAATCATCCCGGCCTTTTCCATCTCTGATTTGCAAAGTTCCAACTGTTGGTACCAGCTTTCTCCGAACTTGCGTATCAAGGCCTCTTTCAAGCATTGATAGACTTTGGTTNTCTGNTTTTTACCAAGAANTTGTGCGCANTGACACATTTTATCCTGCCTGTCGTAATTCAGTCCGATANATTCTCCGATTTTTTTTAATCTCACTNGNTATAAATGGCAGGAAATGGGCTTCATGAACGGTTCTTTTCCATCACGGTAGGATGCCAAAGTTTTGAATTTCCCTTCCCGGTATGCCTTTTCTACGGCACAAAGGCACATGCCCCCTTCTCCATAGGTACAGTACACGCAATCTCGGTTGTTGACGACCTGTGTCACCCAATCTCCGGCTTTGTCTTTGAAAAATGCACCCTCTTGCCGAATCGTCTCTCGGGCTTGCGGCGTGAGGTCATTCCATACGATCGGGATGAGGTCGCGCATGGCCGGCAATTCTTCTTCGTCCAGCGGGGCTCCGCTTTCTCCTTCCGAATTGCAGCAGTTGCCCAGACATTTGTCAAGGTCACAGCAGAAGTCGGCGGTCAGTACTTCTTCACTGATCAGGGTTCCGTCGATATGTATCATTGTGCGGATATCGGGTTATCGCGATGAGACAATCGGTTTACAGCGTCCATGTCGCACCGTCTTTGGTATCTTTTATAGTGAAGCCGTATTCTGCCAGTTTGTTGCGGATCATGTCGCTTGTCGCCCAGTCCTTGTCGGCTTTGGCTTTGGCACGCAGTTCCAGCAGCAGGTCTATCGCTTTGCCGAATGCCTCCGCATGGCTATTGCCGGCGTTGGCGCCGCTTTCGTCTTTCATTCCCAGCAAATCGAAAAGGAAAGTTTTCATTACAGCCGTAAGTTTTTCGAGACCGGCGGTATCGATGACGTCGCTGCCGTCGATCAGGCGGTTAATCAGTCCGACACATTCGAAAAGATTGCTGATGACTATCGGTGTGTTGAGGTCATCATTCATCGCTTCATACATGGCGGTTTCCAGTCCTGCGATTTTTTGTGCCGTGGCGGCGGTACGGGAATCGGTAGCGGTGGCTTTTACACGATTCAGGTTGTTGAAGCCCTCCATCATTCTCTTCATTCCTTTTTCGGCACCCTGCAATGCCTCGTTGCTGAAATCGACGGTACTGCGATAATGCGCCATCAGAATGAAGAAACGGATGGTCATCGGAGAGTAGGCCTGTGACAGTTTCGGGTGGCGGCCTGTAAAGAACTCGTCGAGTGTGATGAAGTTGCCGTAAGCCTTGCCCATTTTCTTGCCGTCGATGGTAATCATATTGTTATGCATCCAATAGTGTACGCAATGGTGACCTTGGGCAGCAACGCTTTGGGCAATTTCACATTCGTGGTGCGGGAAGAGCAGGTCGAGGCCTCCGCCATGAATGTCGAACTCCTCGCCGAGGTATTTTTCTCCCATTGCAGAGCATTCGAGGTGCCAGCCGGGGAATCCGTCGCTCCATGGGGAGGGCCAGCGCATGATGTGTTCGGGCTGCGCCTTTTTCCAGAGTGCGAAGTCGCAGGCGTGACGTTTTTCCTGCTGGCCGTCCAGTTCGCGGGTGGTTTCCAGCAGTTCCTCTACATTCCGTCCCGACAGGCATCCGTAATCATGATCTTTGGCATACTTCAGAACATCGAAGTAGACCGATCCTTCACTGACGTATGCGTATCCAGCATCCAGAATCTTCTGCACGTAAGCGATTTGTTCCATGATATGGCCGGAGGCATGCGGTTCGATGCTGGGCGGCAATACTCCGAGGGCCTCCATGGCCTTATGATAACGGTTGAGATAGTATTGAACGACCTCCATCGGTTCCTTTTGTTCCAAGCGGGCCTTTTTAGCGATCTTGTCTTCCCCTTCGTCGGCATCGTGCTCCAGGTGGCCTACGTCAGTGATGTTGCGGACGTAACGGACCTTATAGCCCAGATGCTGGAGATAACGGAACAGAATGTCGAATGTGATGGCCGGTCTGGCATGGCCGAGATGGCCGTCGCCGTAAACGGTGGGACCGCAGACATACATCCCGACGCGGCCCGGGGTCAGGGAAACAAATGCTTCTTTTTTGCGATGGAGAGTATTATAGAGAAAAAGTTTTTGATTCATAGATGTTTATTTTATGAAGTGTAATTTGTCATGAGTGATATGAACGGATCTTTCTTTTCGTTCGGCGCAAAGTTAGTGCAAGGTGGGAGAAGAGCCAAAAGAATATCGGTTTTTTTGATGCATGGAGTCTCAAAAGGCTTGCGCCTTATTGTTTTTTGCCGTATTCTCGGAGTGCGTTTTTTCGATGGTAATGGCTTTATCCTATTATATAGTGAGAAATTTATCCTGGGGCGGGCCCTCGAAAGTCTTTGTGCCGGATGAAAATAAATTTCCGGCATTCCTCGGACGGGAATGCCGGAAATCCTGGCGGAAAGAAGGGGATTCGAACCCCTGAAACGCTTTGGGCGTTTACTCGCTTTCCAGGCGGGCCTCTTCAACCACTCGAGCATCTTTCCTTGTTGTGGTTAATCGGCCGCAAAGATAAGTAAAAAATATGAATCGGCGGTCTTTTAGGGGCTAAATTGTGGTAAATTTGCAGATTTTTTCAAAAAATACGGGCATCGGGGTTGTTCACTGGGTGTTTTAAGCGATGTGTAGCTTCTTTTTAGCGGTTTCCGCGATGCGGCGAAGGGTATAGAGAGGATAGTTGCCCGCCGCCGTTGTGCGGGAACGGGGAACCATGGTATAGACGGTTGTTCACGTTTTCCATAATGCTCGGTATTGTTTGTCGGCAGCGTTTCCCGGGTTGCAGGAACGACCTTTTTCAAGGATATCGGCAGCATTTGTATTGCGTTCGCTTTGGCCGATAATGTGAATAGTACATAAGGCACCGCCTGCAAGACTGATAAAAGTCTTGCAGGCGGTTTTTCTTTTTTCTTGCCGGTCGGTAATATTCTGTCCTGTGTTTCCCGGCTGGGGTACGGCAGGTAAGGCGATTGATTTTCACGCCTGGGTCGTCCCGTCGGAGAATGCATTCCAGCCTTGTGCTTTCAAGGTGATTTCTCCGCCGTCTCTGGTGATCAGGGCGGCGCCGAGTTTTTCGTCGGTGATGTATCCGATGACCCTGATGGAGGATATTTGTGAAATCGCTTCATGCTGGGAGAGCGGGACGGTGAAGAGCAGTTCGTAGTCTTCGCCTCCGTTCATCGCGACGGTCGTCAGATTGAGGTGGAATTCTTCGGCCTGCGCCGCGGTCTGGTAATCGATGGGAATTCTTTCCTCATATACTCGGCATCCAGTGTGACTTTGGTGGCAGATATGAAGTAACTCGCTGCTGAGACCGTCGCTGATATCCATCATGGCGGTGGGAGTGATGTTGTGTTCTTTCAATTCTGTCACGATGTCTTTGCGTGCTTCGGGTTTAAGCTGCCGTTCAAGCAGGTATTCCCGTCCTTCGAACTTGGGCTTGAATTCCTGTTTTTCGTCAGGGGAGGTGGTGTTGAACATGGCTTTTTCCCGNTCGAGGANCNGCAGTCCCATATAGGCGGCGCCGNGATCCCCGCTGACGCAAATCACATCGTTGGGTTTCGCACCGTTTCTGTAGACCGGCTTGTCGGCAACGCCGATGCAGGTGATGCTGATGGTCAGTCCGGTCATGGAAGCTGAGGTATCGCCGCCTACCAAATCGACGTTGTAGATTTCGCAGGCCAGGCGTATACCGGCATAAAGTTCCTCGAGATCTTCGACTTTGAAGCGTTTGCTGATACCCAGAGAAACGGTGATTTGCCGGGGGGTGCCCATCATGGCATATACATCGCTGAAATTGACGACGCACGCCTTGTAGCCCAAGTGCCGCAACGGGCAGTAGGTGAGATCGAAATGAATGCCTTCCAACAGCAGGTCGGTGGTGACAACGGTCTGTCCGTCGCTTCCATCGATNACGGCGCAATCGTCACCGACCCCATANACAGAACTTTTCTGTCGCAACGGGAAGTTTTGTGTAAGGTGGCGAATGAGTCCGAACTCTCCGTAATGACTGATTTCCATGTGTAAAATAGTACTTATGAGTAGAGNAATGNTGATTCGCGAAGCCGGTTCATCAACTTCGTTTGATGATTTCAGCCATAATCATGGTCATGATCGGCTGAGCGGCGTTGGCGGCCTCTTGNACCTCTTCATGGCTGACTTCTACGGGGACNCCNAATCCTCCGAGGTCGGTAATGACGCTTACGCCGAAGACGCGGATGCCGGAGTGGCGGGCGACGATGACTTCGGGAACGGTGCTCATGCCTACGGCATCGCCGCCGATGGTACGGAAATAGCGGTACTCGGCCGGGGTTTCGAAGGTCGGACCCTGAGTGCCGACGTAGACACCTTTTTGAAGATGTACGCCTTTTTCCTTGGCAATTTTTTCGGTAAGGGCGATGAGGTTACGGTCATAGGCTTCGCTCATGTCGGGGAAACGGGGGCCGAGCTCGTTGAAATTCTTGCCGCGGAGAGGATGTTCGGGGAAGGTGTTGATATGGTCTTCGATGATCATGAGATCTCCTACGCGGAAAGAGGGATTCATACCGCCGGCAGCGTTGCTGACGAACAGGGTCTTGATGCCGCAGGCCTTCATGACCCGCACAGGGAATGTGACCTCTTTCATGCCATAGCCCTCATAGAAATGAAAGCGTCCTTGCATGGCCATGATTTCCTTGCCCCCCAACTTGCCGAAAATCAGTTTGCCGCTGTGGCCTTCTACAGTGCTGACGGGCATGTTCGGTATTTCCGTGTAGGAGATTTCCTCTTTTTCTTCAATATGATCTACCAATTGTCCGAGACCGGTGCCCAGAATGATGGCGGTTTCCGGCCGACGGGTTGTTTTGCCCATGATGTATTGGGCGGTTTCTGTGATTTTGTTAAGCATAAGGTATAATTATTAAGATGTTGGAAAATAGATAACTTATTTATAGGGTCCGGTCGCCGGTGGATGACGTTACTGAAACCGGATTCTCCGTTCATTCTTTATAATCGGTTACCCGATGGATTATGAATAAGGCGGACCGGAGGCTGTTGCCGTTATTTGCGGGATGGGAAGTTCCTGATGAATTCACAGATCCGGTTATTGAAAGCTTTGGTCTGTTGTTCCGACAGGAAATGGACTTCAGTCGGCAGATAGAAGATGCGTTTCTTCAATGTGTCGTCCACTGCCGGATGGGCGATCAGTCTGGCAGCATCTTTTTCGGTCGTTATTACTACCGGCCGGCGGGAACTATTGTCCGTGCAGTTTCCCTCTATATTGATGTCATTCAGATGGCGGCGGATGTTGTCTATATCTTTTTTGCTGAACCGGTGATGATCGCTGAAGGTCAGTTTATCGAGAAGCCGGTAGCGGGATTGGATATATTGTTCTATCGTAGTCGGGTCGGCGATGCCGGTAACCAGAAGCACCTGACAGGTATGGCCGATTCTGGAGGGAGTGCCGGTTGCCAGATTGATCAGTTCGCCGTGTTTATAAGTGCTGTGGAAAATCGGCTGGTCGTTTCCGGTCGGGAGGTGACCGCTGATTTCGGTCCGTTCTTCTGCCCGAAGGGTTGGCGGACATTTCGAGACGATCACTATGTCGGCTCTCCGGATTCCGCGGGAGGGTTCTCTGAGTAGTCCGGCGGGAAGCAGCAGGTCTTTGTAAAGAATCCGGTTATAACTGGTCAGGACAATACTGAGGCCGGGCTTGACATAACGATGTTGAAAGGCATCGTCGAGTAGGATGACGGCAGGCGGTTCCGGTAAGGCGAGCAGCTGACGGATGCCGTGGGGTCTGTTTTCATCGACGGCCACAATGACATCCGGAAATTTATGATACAGTTGGAAACTTTCGTCTCCCAGACGGTTGGCGGAGATCCCTGGAGCGGCCAATACGAATCCGGAACTGCGCCGTTTATATCCCCGGCTCAAGACGGCGATCGGCCCGATGTTTTCACGTTGCAGGAGACGTATGAGATATTCCGTGTGAGGAGTTTTGCCAGTACCTCCGGCGGCGATATTCCCTACGGAGATAATCGGGACGTCGAACGACTCCTGTTTGAGGTAGCCGTGGTCAAAGGCCCAGTTACGGAGCCTTACGCCGATTCCATAAAGCCAGGCGAAAGGCAAAAGCGGAAGGATTGTCTTGACTCGCGGGAGGTACATGTTCTTGAAAGATTAATGGTAAGAGATTCTGTCGTGGAAGTGTAAGGAAACTTGTTAAGCGGATCGGTTTCCCGTCGGGAATTTTCGGGAAATCGTTCCCGCTTAACTTGTTGTCCGGGATTAGAGAATGATACGGTCGAGGCTGAATGCCTGTACGTGATCTTCTCGCTGAAGTCTTTCGATGAACCGGAGCGCAGCCCGGTCGGTGCCGATGATTCGTTCGGCAATGCTGATGGTAGCATTGCCTGTGAATTGCTTGAGAAGGTTCTCGATGCCGGTTTCCGCACTCGGGTAATTGCCGATGTAATAGTTTCCGGTCTCGATTTCGGCCAGGGAAGCTGCTTTTTCGATGGCAAGATAAAGATCTCCCAATTCGTCGACAAGTCCATTCTGCAGAGCATTCCTGCCTGTCCAGACGCGACCTTCGGCAATGGAGGCGATACTGTCTTTGGTCAGTTCCGTACGGCCGTCGGCACAGCGGGTGAGGAAAATGTCATAGAATTGTTCGATACTGCGCTGGATTTTGGCTNNTTNCTGAGGTGTGGCGGCACGCATGNTGGTAAGTGTACCGNAGCGGTTGGTTTTCNCCTCTTCAAAATTGATGCCGNGTTTNCCCGACGCCAGGCCGCTGAAATTANGTATTTGGCCGAAGACGCCGATAGAACCGGTCAGGGTGGATGGTTCGGCAACGATATAGTCTGCCAGGCAGCTGATGTAATAACCTCCGGAAGCGGCATAGTCACTCATGGAAACGACAAGAGGTTTCTCTTTCTTGAGATCGGTCAGGGCTTTCCAGATCTGTTCGGATGCGAAGCCGCTGCCGCCGGGTGAGTTGACGCGCAGCACAACAGCCTTGACATCGTCATCTTTCCGGAGTTTTTCAATTTCGTCGATAAGGTCTTCCCAGTAAATATTGTTCATTTTATCCTGGGCACTGCTGATGATTTCGCCTGTCGCATAGAGTACGGCGATCTCATGTTTGCCGTTGCCGGCTTGGGGATCGTAGTTGCCGGCAAGTTGCTTGAGGGTCACGCCATGAAATTCTTTGCCGGTGAGTTGTTCGAGAATGGGAGTGATTTCGCTTTTGTATTTAGGAGCGGTAATCAGCCCTGTGGCGAAAGTTTCGGCAGGCAGCATATAGCTGACACCCTCGTTGGCGAGAGCGTTGAGGTTGTCGACACTGATGCCGCGGCTTTCGGAGATTCTTTCGAGCATGTTGTTCCAGATGGCGCCGAGGTAGCATTCTATCTGTTCACGGTTGGCATTGCTCATGTGCTCGAGGATGGACGGTTCGACAGCGGATTTGAATGTCCCAACGCGGAAGGTCTGCATTTCGATGCCGAGCTTGTCGAGAAGTCCCTTGTAATAAGGAATCACGCTTGTCATACCGTTGAAATCGATCTCTCCGAGAGGATTCAGATAGATGCTGTCGGCAACGGAGCTGAGGAAATACTGCCCGGTGGAAAATCCGTCGTTGTATGCGATGATGAATTTCCCTGTGTTCTTTTTGTAACGGGCCAGCCGTTCGCGAATGGCTTCATAGGTGGCCGGTGCGGCCTGCATTCCATCGGTGTTGAGATAAATGCCGGCAATGTTGGGATCGTTTTCCGCAACATCGATGGCCTGGCAGATCTGACGGAGGCTGATTCCTTCGTTCATGGAGAATCCGGACAGAAGATCGAAGTTAAACGGCATAGCCGGTTCCGTTTCCGAAACGACGTTGTTGATTTTCAGAATAAAGACATCGCCGGATTTTGTCGCGGTTTTTTCTCCTTCAGAAAGGGCTGAGACCAATCCGATAAATGTACATGTGTAGAACATCGAACTGACGATACCGGCCAGTATTATACCGACAAGACAGGCAAGGACGGTTTTAAAAAAGGATTTCATAATCAGACTTATTTAGTGATTGTTGTTTTTGTTACATTGTTGGGCGACAAGTTTCTGGCATTCCGTAAGCGGTTCGCGGACAAAATCACGTACCTCTATATGAGGATGCGGCAATGTGAGCCGTTCGCTATGATAATGCAGGTTGTCGTAGGTAAGTATATCGATGTCGATGATACGGTCTTCATAAGGTTCGCCCGGCCGGTGTTTGTTCCGGCGTCCCATTTTCTTTTCGATCTTCTGGGTTGTGTCGAGCAAGGTTTCCGGCGAAAGTGAAGTTGCCATAGCAGCGACGGCATTGGTAAAAAGATGCTCGGATTCGAAGCCCCACGGGCTGCTGGTGACAAATGCAGAAACGGCAAGTATCCGGCCGGCGCCTTCCTGCTCCAGAAGAGCGATTGCCCGGCGCAGATTTTCCGCGCCGGCGCCGAGGTTGGAACCGAGTCCCAAATATACCAGATGCTGTTCATTATTCATCATGTCCGGGCTTGAATATGATCGGATTTAATCATTCAGTATAAGCATGGCATCTCCGTAGGTGCCGAAGCGGTAGTTTTCTTTGACCGCGATTTTGTAAGCCTCCATGACTAAATCGTATCCGCCGAAAGCGGCGGTCATCATCAGTAATGTGGAAAGGGGCATATAGAAGCCGGCGACCAGAGAATCGGCGATGGAGAAGTCGTATGGCGGGAAGATGAACTTATTGATCCAGCCTTCGTACGGTTTGAGATGGGCGGTGGTGCTGACGGAGGTTTCGATGGCACGGAGCACCGAAGTATCGACTGCACAGATGCGGCGGCCTTCGTCTTTGGCACGGTTTACCAGGGTTGTTACCTCCTCCGGAATAATGATCTTCTCGCTGTCCATTTTATGTTTGGTGAGGTCTTCGACATCTATCTCGCGGAAGTTGCCTTGGTTGGAATGGATGGTAAGGAATCCGAAGTCGACGCCTTTGATTTCGAGCCGTTTCATCAGTTCNCGGCTGAAATGAAGGCCTGCCGTCGGGGCGACGACGCCGCCTTCCGTGNGGGCGAAGATCGTCTGGTAGCGTTCCCGGTCGGTGAATCTGTGTTCGTCATCGACGGGAGTATCGATAACATCCCGGCGTTGCTTGAGGTAGGGCGGGATGGGCGTTTCACCGAGACCATAGAGCGTGTTGATGAATTCTTCGTGCGTGCCGTCGTAAAGGAAGCGCAGTGTTCTGCCTCGGGAAGTCGTGTTGTCAATGACTTCGGCCACCAGACTTTCGTCTGGTCCGAAGTAAAGCTTATTGCCGATACGGATCTTTCTTGCCGGATCGACCAGAACGTCCCACAGGCGGATTTCGGGATTTAATTCACGGAGCAGGAATACTTCGATGCGGGCTCCGGTCTTTTCCTTGTTGCCATAAAGGCGTGCAGGAAATATTTTGGTGTCATTGAACAGGATGACATCCCTTTCGTCGAAGTATTGGATGAAATNCTTGANTATTTTATGCTCTATTTTTCCGCTTTTTTTATGNAGAACCATCAGGCGGGACTNATCGCGNTGNTCGGTGGGTNCAAGCGCGATGTGNTTTTNNGGTAATTTGNATTNAAACNGCGATAGTTTCATGTATGGATATAAGTTTNATTTGTCTTGAGTTTTAACAGCCGGTTCCGAAGAGTGTTCCATGGGAATTTCCGAAATCCATTTGTCCCAGTTTTCCACCTGCATGCAGTCTTCGGCGGTAATATCGCCGATGCGGGTACGACGCAGGGAGAGAAGATAGGCCCCGCTGTCCAATGCCTGACCGATGTCTCTTGCGAGGGCCCTGATATAGGTGCCTTTGCTGCAGACAATACGCAGGGTGATATATGTCAGAGCGCTGGTATCGGTCGGGATATCCTGTTCGTGGTTCCATTGACCGTCTGTCTCTTCAATATCTTCAAAGGACTGTTTCCGGCGGTTCTCTTTTTTGATATTGATATTATTACGGTCGGTTTTGGCAACCTCGCAGGCGTTGGGCGAGCAGATATTCTGTTCCGGCAGATGGAGGTCGAGCATTTCTATCTCGTCGATAACAAGTTCTTTTGCCTTTAACTCGACTTCGCTGCCCTCACGGGCCAAATCGAACGCACGGCGACCTTCAACCTTGCAGGCCGAATAGGCAGGCGGTATCTGCATGATGCTTCCCTGAAAACGCGGAAGCGTCTGTTCTACCAGTTGCCGTGTGATGTGGGCAGTGGGATAGACTCCGTCGATAGCCNGTTCCGCATCAAACGATGGGGTGNTGTATCCCAGCCTCAGTGTAGCGATATATTCTTTCGTACCTGCTTGCAGGGCCTCGATTTGCTTGGTGGCACGACCGGTGCAGACAATCAGCACGCCAGTGGCCAGAGGGTCCAATGTGCCGGCATGTCCTACTTTGAGCTTTTTGGTGCCCAAACGGCGGCATAACCTGTTTCTCACCATTTTTACAAGGTTGAAAGAGGTCCATGTCAGAGGTTTGTCGAAAGCCAGAATTTCTCCGGCCTGGAAGTCATATACTTTCATTATTATATATGTCGGCTGTATTTATCTGTCGGGCAGGAAACGGGACGCTNGACCTGGACAATGTGCCGGTGCCGGTCTCNGCGTATTCCTATAGGTAGAGCAATGCGAAGCCGCCCATAAGGGCGCAGTAAACGGCAAACCATATCATTTTGCTCTTCTTGACCAAGGCGATCATGATTTTGCAGGCCAGACATCCGGAGATGAATGCTGCCAGAAAACCGGCGATCATGACAAGAGGAGAGAGGGCGTCGCCTCCGCCTTCCAATAAGTCCTTGGCATCGAGGAGTGCTTCGCCGAGGATGGGAGGAATGACCATGAGGAATGAGAACTGGGCCAGTTTTTCGCGACTGTCGCCTAGCAACAGACCGGTGGCAATCGTAGATCCGGAACGGGAAATACCGGGCAGGACGGCAACCGCCTGCGCCAGACCGATGATGAAAGCATCGAGCGGAGTGATATCTCGTCCGACGCGGGGATGAAAGAAGTGCGAAAAGGCCAGCAGGGCGGCGGTTATCAGAAGGCAGATGCCGACGATGGCAATGCTGTTTTCGAAGATACTATCGATCTGATCCTTGAAGAAGACTCCGACAATGCCGATGGGAATCATCGAAATGATGATGTTCAGCACATATCGTTGTTCCATGTTGAATCTATTCAACCAATGGCTGCCGCTTCCTGCAGCAAGTGAGGCCGCCGGCTGTGGCTTTTTGAACAGGCCGCAAAAAATCCAGCTCACCTCTTTCCTGAGGATGACCAATGTGGAGAGGACCGTGGCGATATGCACGATGATGTCGAACGTGAGACTATCGGAGATCTCCACACCCAGCAGGTGACGGCCGATTTCAAGATGGCCGCTGCTGCTGACGGGCAGATATTCGGTAAGTCCCTGTATGAATCCGAGGATAAGGGCTTGTAACCAATCCATTATTGTAATGTAGATAATTAGATTTCAGNATTATCGGAGCGGGAGGAACGGGATTCGCTCCTTGTTCTCCGGTTCGTATTTCATTCTTCGGCGTTCTTCTTTTTGGACGGGAACATAATGCCGACAATCATCAGCAGGTAGCCGAAAAAGCAGATGTTGGGGGCCACGATAACCCGGCGGGTGCTGAAAATGTCGGGGTTGAATGCCTCCGGAGTGCTCGGTTCGCCGGTCATAAGAATGAATCCTATCAAGATACAGAGTGCGGCGATGCCCATGATGATGAAATTGATTTTACCTAAACAAAGATGCATTGCAGGATAGAGATTATATGATTATTTTNTTGGAATTTACAGTAAATAGAGATCGTCGGTCTTCATTTTCAGATATTTGTCGGTGGNGCGCCAGGCNGCGNCGGCCGGAATGAGAAGGCCGAGGCCGATCAGTCCGCCGGCAAAAATGCAGAGAATTTGNGGCNGCAGAATCAGCCGGATGGCGGAAACCGCGATGTCCTGTCTGAAACCATAGTACAGCAATCCGCCCAGTCCGCTTAATGCCAGAAANGCGGCAATGAGACCGCAGACAGCCCCCTGGGCAATGAATGGCCGCCGGATGAACCAGGCGGTGGCTCCCACCAGACGCATGGTGTGAATCAGGAAGCGGTCGGCATGAAGGCTGAGCCGGATGGTATTGTTGATCAGTGAGATGCTGATCAGCAGCAGCATGGCGGCGATGGCGCACAGAATGATGCTGATGCGGCGCAGATTGCTGTTGACCATATCGATCAGTGTTCGGTTGTATTCGACGGAATCGATGGCTTTCTGATGACGGGTGAGGATTTGCGCTTCAATGGTACTGATGCTGTCGCCCGTAGCATAAGCCGCACCCAACTGTAACTCAATAGAAGCGGAAAGGGGGTTGTATCCTAAGAAATCTTCGGGGTTTTCGCCTAACTCATCGGTGAGGCTGCGCAGCGCTTCCTCTTTACTGATGTGGCGGACGCTATGTGTGTAGGGCGCTTTTTCAAGCATCTGCATCAGTGTTTCGATCTGCTTGGCGTTTGCTTGGTCTTTTAAGACAAGGGTGACGGTGAATTTCTCACGCAGGAGGGTGGAAAGTTCGGAGGCGATGATTCCGCTCAGCCCCATGAGTCCTAAGACGAAAAGAACCAATGCGATGCTGATGGTGGATGTGAATCTGGCGCCAAGAAATTTCTTTTTCCGGACTTTTCCTTTTTGAATACTCATGCCGTAGGGTTATAACAGGGATATTTTATCCCAAAAGTTGGTGCAAATAAACAGAATAATGATGAGAATGTCAAATAATTTTGAATAAAAAATGAAAAAAACNGCGATTCTTGCGGCAAGGGGGGTGTAAGAGGTCGTAAATNGCCTGCGGGAATGATCGTTTATAGGCTGGGAGCCGTTTCCGTCATCGGGGGGATCGTCATTTATAGTAGTGATGGCGCAAACTGTGTTCTGGCGGTCGGCAAAGAGCAGGCAAGNGCTGCCCGAATGGTTGCGGCGGTCGGTGCTGACGGTATAGCCGGCCGTTCCGGTTTCGCAGGAGCTCCTGCAAAGAGGGTGGGCGCCTGTTGCGTGGCGCTCTGTGGCACTTCCGATGAGGTAAGTGGTTTTATTTTTATTCCGGGAAAGCAAAAAATGGTTTAAAACGGTTGTATTACCGGGAATTGTGTTAACTTTGCGACGCCGATTATTTCTTGCGTNCGATCGGAGGGAATGAAAACATAGGCAAATAACGAAAAATCAGATATGTCCGGAAGAAACTATTTTACGCAGGGCACTTCCATGNCCGTAACGACCAACATCATCATTATCAACGCTCTCATGTTGTTGGCCACTTTTGTGTTGGAGATGAAGGGAATCGATCTCAGGCATATTTTAGGACTGCATTATTGGGAGTCCGATGAGTTCCAGCCCTATCAAATGATTACCTACATGTTTATGCATGCCGATATTTCCCACATTTTCTTCAACATGTTTTCCATCTTCATGTTCGGTCGTCTGCTGGAATCGGTATGGGGAGGAGGACGCTATCTGATCTATTATCTGGTGACCGGCGTGGGTGCGGCCATTACCCAGCAATTGGCGTGGATGTGGGAAATCTCAGGTATCGTCAATCAAATCAATCTTGAAAATCCCGACGCATTGATTTCTTACGGTGAATTTATCCAGCAATATTCTGATCTGATCAACCGTTTTGTTACGATCGGTGCCTCTGGAGGTGTATTCGGTATCTTGTTGGCATTCGGCATGATGTTCCCGAATGCGCGTTTGATATTATTGTTCCCGCCGATTCCGATAAAGGCCAAGTGGNTGGTTATCGGTTATGGACTCATTGAGTTGATAACTGGTGTGGCCGGAACTACCAGTTTTGACAATGTGGCGCATTTCGCTCATTTGGGCGGAATGATTTTCGGTTTCTTTTTCATCTTTCTATGGCGTCGTCACCGGCGCAGAATGTTTTAGCCGGATGAGCCCGGATTTGATAACAGTGGCAGGAAATGAATCGGTGGTTGCTGAAATATAGATCGCTGGGGGTGCCTGGCAAGCTGGTGGCGGTGAACGTGATCGCCTATGTCATAACGCAGTTGTATAATCTGTTTTTGNTATTGTTTTGTGTGAGCGGATACCGCTGGCAGGACTTTCTGGCACTTCATTCCAATCTGCATGATTTCCTGTTGCAGCCATGGACGCTGTTTACCTATATGTTCTTGCATGCCGATCTGACGCAGGATTTCTTTCATCTGCTCTTCAATATGTTCTGGCTGTATTGGTTCGGACTTTTGTTCATGCGCTGGCATACGGGAAAGCAGTTCTTGGGTCTTTATCTGACCGGCGGTCTGATTTCCGGCCTTTTCTTTCTTGCNGTTTATAATCTGTTCCCCTATTTTTCCATCATGCGGCATTATACGGTGCTTGTCGGTGCTTCAGGAGCCATCATGGCATTGATAGTCGCCGTTGCCGTGCGCCAGCCGGACGAGGAGATCCTGCTGAATTTCTTTCTCTTGCGCGTATCTCTTAAATTGAAGTGGCTGGCAGTTATAGCGGTNGTTCTTTCCTGCATCAGCGTTTCCGGCCTTGATAATGTCGGCGGCAATGTGTGCCATATCGGCGGAGCGATCTGGGGATTGTTGTATGGGTGTATGGAACGGAATGGCAGGGATCTGACCCGAGGTTTCAACCGCTGGGCCGACAGGATTGCTGACATCTTTACCCGTCGCTCGAAGATGAAGGTCCATCGGGGAGGAAATCGTGTCTGGCCGGCAGACCGTCAGAAAGATATGGATTATAACGCCCGCCGTCGTGCACAGGAGGCTAAAATCGATGCAATTCTTGANAAAATGCGCAAAAGCGGTTATGACGGGCTGACGGAAGAGGAAAAACGGACCCTTTTTAATGCCGGNAAGAAATAGAATAGTGATGGACGGGACAGCAGAACAGCAGAATACCGTGCTTGANCGGATGAAACGGTGCACCGGCCAGGGTGTGCGTTTCCTCAGGTGTGTCTATCGCACGCTGATGTCGGTGCTGACTGTGTTGTTGGCTCTGGCATTTCTTGCAGCAGCCTTTTCCGATCATGTTGCGCCGCAGACCAATCTGTATGTTTCTTATCTGGGGGTCGCATTCCCTTTTCTGCTGTTGCTGGCGGTTTTGTGGGCTGTCATGCTGTTTTTGCTTCGCCTCCGCTGGCTGTCGGTATGCATGATGCTGGTACTTGCATTGGCCTATGAACCGGCGTTCCGTTTTGTCCCGCTTCATTACGGCAGTCGTTCGCCTCTTGCCGGTGAAACGGAAACGGCCGATCCGGTGGAAAAACTGAAGATTCTGACCTACAATACCTGCAGGATGGGGCAGACCCGTCTTTCCGACCTTTCGACGAAGGTTCCCGTACTGGACGTGATACGGAATTCCGGAGCGGATATCGTCTGCCTTCAGGAGTATGGCTTTTCATTGAGCAGAAACGGCTATACCGAGTCGCACATACGCCGTTCTCTGTCTGATATTTATCCTTATTATCATTATTTGCCCTATCATGGGGTCAAGGCGACCGGTATCGCGCTCTATTCCCGCTATCCCATCCGGGAGGCCCGCCGTGTCGACGATGCAAAGGAGTATTTTGCCTCGCTGTGCTATGTGCTTGACGTCGGCGGTAGGGAGATGGCGCTTATCAACAACCATCTCCATTCCAATAAAATTAAGCTCGCCGACCGTGAGTTCTATGACAATATGGTGGGACACTTTGAATCGGATTCTCTGGACCGCGTTCATTACAATTTGATCCGTCAGCTGGGGCGCGGATGTCTTGCCCGTGCCGGTCAAAGCGAGAAGATTGCCCGTGTGCGTCGCTCTTTGGGCGACAGTATCCCGATTATCATCTGCGGGGATATGAATGACACTCCGGTTTCCTATTGTTATCACACGGTGCGGGGGGATCTGGCGGATACATGGGCGGAAGGAGGTTTCAGTCCGGGCATTACATTTCACCGGCATAAGTTCTGGTTTCGTATCGACCACTTCTTTCATTCCCGGCATTTTTATCCGCTCGATGTTCGCGTTCTGGATGAATACGATTATTCCGACCATTATCCTTTATTGGCCACTTATCAGTTATTAACTCCTTAAATATATTCTCTTGACAATGTCTGCACACGCACTTGCCGCTCCGCAACTCTCCGATAACCCATGGCTGGTGGGCGGAATTTTCATCTTTATCCTTTTTTCTATTTTTTCGTTAGGGCCGAAA
>WFLX010246517.1_pt1 | contig 27064 bp, 39 predicted proteins | sample 4967041 | NCBI WGS metagenome assembly WFLX01 (sample SAMN12857096, study PRJNA449069) | gut metagenome | isolation source: stool from male and female vole | host: Microtus ochrogaster | place: USA:Florida | collected 2017
GCCGTTGCGCTCAACTTGTAGGTTATGACGGATATTCAAGAGATTTTCCGTTTGAGCGTTTAATGCGTGATGCAAAGATTACAGAGATTTATGAGGGTACGAGTGAAGTACAGAGAATGGTTATATCTTCATGGATGGGGATTAAGTAATCTATAGCATATGATTATATACAGAGGAATGAGTTGGTATATAGTAAAATAACTGTATTTATTGTAACAGCTATGCATATTTTTCAGATAAGGAACGGTAGCCAAAGTTGCTGCCGTTTTTCAATTTTTAGGAAAAACGGTCTGCTGGTGGGATGTATTCAGCAGAATTGATTTAATGGATTTTTTATTGGAATTATATGGACGGCGTGGTAAAATGTAGCTGTCGGATAAAGGAGGCTTGCCTGAAAGAATATATCGGGGGATGTGCAGAAATTACGGAAACATCAGATGTTGTATACATAGGCGCAGACTTTCCGGACGAGTTTGCACATTCCAAGGACACAAAGGCATTAAGGGGCGCAAATATGTATGCAAAGGCAAATTCTTCAAGCATTATCAAAGAGATGATAGAAATTGCTACAAATAAGACATTTGCAGAAAACTATGCGCAGAAACATAATACAGATGCAAAATTTGGTTGGTACAGGTATGATACACGTTTTGCAATACCCATTTATGACGATAACATGGAATTAATCAGGTATAATGTGTTTTCAGCAAGAATATTGGTACGCCACGCAAAAGATGGAAAATTATACCTGTATGATGTTTTAAGGACAAAAAAAGAAACGAGCAAGCCGCTTGAGCAATAGCTGTACGGTCGAAAAACTCATTTCTTTATAGTTCACATTTTAAAGGCATATGGCAGTTTTGTCAAGCGTCAACAATTAAATATTGATACATCAAATAAACTTAGGAATCCAGCTGCCAAGCGGCTGCTGTGCAATCGCACTCAAAGATTTTTTCATTATCATGTCAGAATACGGAGATAAAAGGTCGATGAACTATACAACAGAGATAATAAGAAGTAAAAGAAAGAGTATCGGATTTGAGATCAAAGAGGCCGGCAGACTGATTGTCCGCGTGCCTTTTTCCGTGAGCCGGGATCAGATTTTTCGGGAAATGGAAAAAAATCAGAACTGGATCGACAAACATATGCTGATCGTGCAGGAAAGAGAGAGGGAACAGGAAAAAATAACAAAATTTACCAGAGATGAAGTAGAAGAGATGGCGGAGGAAGCGCTTGTGGTGATCCCGCCCAAGGTGAAAGAGTATGCCGCCATTCTGGGAGTAAGATATGGAAGGATCACGATCCGCAATCAAAAGAGCCGGTGGGGAAGCTGCTCCGCCAAGGGCAATCTGAATTTTAACTGCCTTCTCGTAAAAGTGCCGGAGGATGTCCGTGATTATGTGATCGTACATGAGCTGTGTCACCGGATGGAAATGAATCACTCTGAAAAATTTTGGAAGCTGGTGGAAGGTGTGCTGCCGGACTACCGAGAGCGAAGGAAGTGGCTGAAAGAAAAAGGCAATGCATTGATCGAAAGGTTATAACAGGGGATTCTAAAAAGCATTTCTTTGTGGTATAATTTGGTATATAGAAAGAAAAAGGAGCCAAAGCTTTGATCATAAAGAATGTGAGACTGATCAATCCTGCCGACGGCAGGGATGAAATATGCCGGATCGATATTGAGAACGGTCTGATAAAAGAAATCGTGGGACAGGATTCACAGGGGGAATCTACTGAGAACAAACAATTTAACGAGGATTCCTCCCGGACACAGGAGATTCTTGATGCTAAAGGCTGTATTGCGGCTCCCGGTCTGGTGGACGTCCATGTGCATTTCAGGGATCCGGGATTTACTTATAAGGAAGACATTGAATCAGGCAGCCTTGCTGCAGCGAAGGGCGGATATACCAGTGTGATCCTGATGGCGAATACAAAGCCTGTGGTGGATCAGGAGGAGACGCTTTCCTATATTCTGGAGAAGGCAGGAAAGTCGCCGATTCACGTATATTCCTGTGCCTGTGTGACCAAAGGGATGAGAGGTCAGGAGCTTGTTGATATGGACCAGCTTCATAGATGTGGCGCTGTGGGATTTACGGATGACGGACTGCCGCTGCTGGAAGCGGAAGTGGCTAAAAGGGCAATGGAGCAGGCGGCGCGTCTGGATGTTCCCATCAGTTTTCACGAAGAAGATCCTTCATTGATTACGAATCCCGGTATCAACCGGGGGAAGGTGTCAGAGCGGCTTGGCATCGGAGGTGCGCCCAGAGAAGCGGAGATCACCATGATCGAAAGGGATCTGACGCTGGCGCTTGAGACAGGCGCAGCTATAGATATCCAGCATATCAGTACGAAAGAAGGCGTAGAACTGGTCAGGCAGGCGAGAAAGAAAAGCGACAGGATCCATGCGGAAGCAACTCCGCATCATTTTTCTCTGACGGAGGAGGCGGTATTGGAGCATGGGACGCTGGCTAAGATGAATCCGCCGCTTCGGACGGAGGACGACAGGCAGGCGATCATAGAAGGCTTGAAGGATGGAACAATCGATCTGATTGCGACAGATCATGCGCCCCACAGTGCGGAAGAAAAGGCAAAGCCGTTGACGGAAGCCCCAAGCGGCATTATCGGTCTGGAGACGGCCCTTCCTCTGGCAGTCACCAATCTGGTCCATACAGGGCATCTGACCATGATGGAGCTGATCGAGCGGATGAGTTATGCGCCGGCGAAGCTGTATCATCTGAATGCAGGTTCGATAGAGGTTGGGAAACCGGCGGACATTGTGATATTTCATGAGCAGGAGAAAGGACAGGCAGGACCCTTCCTCTCCAAATCGCAAAACTCCCCGTTTGCCGGACAGATGTTAGACGGCGTAGTGGAATATACGATCTGCGGTGGGGAGGTTGTATATAGTAGAAAGCAAAAGAAAGGATAATTAATATGGCAAAAAGAAAAGAGACTGCCAGGATCTATCGTCAGGAATTGCTGGCAGATAATATCTTTTCCCTGACGATCGAAACCTCCATGGCGGAGGAGGCTCATGCCGGACAATTTTTAGGCGTTTATATCGAGGATGCAAGCCGTCTGCTGGCAAGACCGATCAGTATCTGTGATGTAGATACCGCAAGGGGACTGATTAGGATGGTCTATCGTATCAGTGGCGAGGGAACAAGGAAGTTATCCGGATATCAAAGAGGCAAGTCATTGGAGATCCTGGGTGTGCTGGGCAATGGATATGATATCAGCGTGACGGAGGGGAAGCGTACCATTGTGATCGGCGGCGGGATCGGGATCCCACCGATGCTTTTTGCCGCGAAGTCTGTTCCTGGGGAAAAGGAGATCGTGCTGGGCTATGCCGATGCGGATAATTATTTAAAGGTTGAATTTGAAAAAGAAGCAAAGGTACATATTGCAACGATGGATGGAAGCGTTGGAACAAAGGGCACAGNGATCGATNCCATGAATGCTGATCAGATAGATGGCGACGTTATANTTGCATGCGGTCCGATGNCGATGCTCCGCGCNGTGAAGNAGTATGCAGCCGAACATCAGATAGAAGCCTATATTTCACTGGAGGAACGGATGGCATGCGGCATCGGGGCGTGTCTTGGATGCGTATGCAGGACGGTAAAGAAGGACAATCACACCCATGTCAATAATACAAGGATCTGTACGGAAGGTCCCGTATTTGACGCAAAGGAGGTGGAGATCTGATGAACACTAAAGTGACCATTGCAGGGGTAGAATTTAAAAATCCCGTTATGACAGCGTCAGGAACCTTCGGCTCCGGACAGGAGTACAGCGAGATGGTTGATCTTAACCGTCTGGGCGCAGTGGTAACAAAAGGCGTTTCGGCAGTTCCTTGGGAGGGGAATCCCACGCCGAGAGTGGCGGAAGTCTATGGCGGCATGCTGAATGCCATCGGACTNCAGAATNCCGGCATTGATGNATTTATTGNAAGGGATATTCCTTTTTTANAAAAGTTTGATACAAATATCATTGTGAATGTATGCGGTAAAACCGTGGAAGAATATCTGGCAGTTGTAGAACGGTTAAATGACCAGCCGATCGCCATGATGGAGATCAATGTTTCCTGCCCCAATGTAAAGGAGGGCGCTCTGGCATTCGGACAGGATGCCAAAGTTTTGGAACGTGTGACAGCAGAGATCAAAAAGGCGGCAAAGAAGCCTGTTATTATGAAGCTCAGTCCCAATGTAACCAATATTAAGGACATGGCACTGGCGGCTGAGGCAGGCGGTGCGGACGCAATATCCCTGATCAATACGCTGATTGGCATGAAGATCGATATTAACAGGAAAACATTTGCGCTGGCGAATAAGACCGGCGGATTTTCGGGACCTGCCATTAAACCGGTAGCGGTGCGGATGGTATATGATGCGGCGCATGCCGTGAAGATCCCCGTGATCGGCATGGGAGGCATCGGCAGCGGCGAGGATGCCGTGGAATTTCTGCTGGCAGGCGCGACGGCGGTTTCCGTCGGCACGATGAATTTTGTGGATCCGGTCATGACCATAAAGGTAGTGGAAGGCATCGAGGCATATATGGAGAAATTTGGACACAAGGATATCCGGGAGATCATAAAAGCAGTAAAATATACGCGAAAGCAATGAGCAGTGCGTGAGTGAGTGAAATTATATGTTGCCGGAAGCTTGCTTACGAGCGACATATAATTTCAGGAGCGAACATAGGGCGAAGCCCGCGAATGAGGAAAACCGAAGGTTTTCCGAATGGTGCACTGCGGATATGGTATAATAAGCACAGAAGGAAAAGTACATTAATAATGAAAGGGGTGTTTCGTATGAGTGAAAAAAGATTTGTGGTGGCATTGACAAGAACCTGCGGCAGCGGCGCGACGATCATCGGGCAGATGTTGGCAAAAGAATATGGAATCGATATGTATGATAAGAATATCCTGCGCATGGCAAGTGACGACAGCGGTATCAGCGAAGCCCTTTTTGCGCAGGCGGACGAGACCATGAAAAAAAGCCTTCTCTACAGCGTGACGAAGAAGGTTTATAATGGGGAGATCATTCCGCCGGAGAGCGCTGATTATACGAAAAACGACAATCTTTTCGCATTTCAGGCAAAGGTGCTAAAGGAGCTGGCGGAGCGCGAATCCTACATTTGCATCGGCAGGGCGGCAGATTATGTCCTCAGGGATTATCCGAATGTCATCAGCATCTTTGTCTATGCGCCGTTGGAAAAATGCATCCAGACGGAGATGAACCGTCTGGCGCTTTCCAGAAAAGAAGCGGAAAAGCGGATTTCCGAACAGGATAAGCATAGAAGGGCATATTATAAATACCATACCGGCAAGGAATGGGAGAACCCTTATAATTATGATCTTTGCTTAAATACCGGCGAGCTTACCTATGAACAGTGCGTTGAAGTGGTGAAGAGTTATCTGCGCATTAAACTTGGGATATAAGTGTGAGAAGAACTTCTAGCTGCTTGTAGCAAAGTGCTACCAAATTGAAAATCAAAGATTTTCAATTGCAGAGAAGTTCTAAGTCTCACACCGAAAAACGGCGTTGTTTAACATTTTATACAAAAAAATTCAAAAAAACTATTGATTTTTACAAGAACCGGTGGTATCCTTTATTGCAAATTAAGCATATGCTTAATGAAGTAGTAAGGGAGAGGAGAGAGATTATGAAAAAGTTATTTAGTATGATTTTGATTGCGGCTATGTCTTTAAGTCTTTTGACAGGATGCGGCGGCAATGAAGGTGACGGTGGTACAACAGGCACCGGTACATCAAATGCCGGTACATCAGATGCCGGTACATCAAATGCCGGTACATCAGATGGCGGCAGTACGTCAAATGCCGGTACGTCAAATGCCGGCGGTTCGTCAGAGGTATGGAAGATCGGCGGTATCGGACCGACTACCGGCGGTGCATCCGTATATGGTATTGCCGTACAGAACGGTATTCAGATCGCGGTTGATGAGATTAATGCGGCAGGCGGTATCAATGGTGTGCAGATCGAGTACAAGTTCGAGGATGATGAGCATAATGAGGAAAAGGGAGTTAATGCTTACAATGCGTTAAAGGATTGGGGCATGAATATCCTGATCGGTAATGTTACAAGCGCGCCTTGTGTGGCAGTTGCGGCAGAGACAGCTAAAGATAATATGTATCAGTTGACACCGTCAGCTTCTTCACCGGATTGCGCTAAAAATGCTAATGTATTCCAGGTATGTTTCTCAGACCCTAACCAGGGAATAGGTTCCGCGCAGTATATTGGCGGAAATGCGCTGGCTTCCAAGATTGCGGTAATCTACAATAGTTCGGATGTATATTCCAGCGGTATTTATGAGAGGTTTAAATCGGAAGCGGCTAATCAGTCATTTGAGATCGTTGCGGAGACATCCTTTACAGATGACAGCAACAGTGACTTTACGGTACAGCTTCAGCAGGCAAAGGATGCAGGCGCTGAACTGGTATTTCTTCCGATCTATGCTAAGGAAGCGGCGTTGATCCTGACACAGGCTGATGCGATGGGTTATCAGCCGATGTTCTTTGGATGTGATGGTCTTGACGGTGTGCTTGCCATTGAAGGCTTTAATACGGATCTTGCAGAAGGCGTTGTATTATTGACACCGTTCGTTGCGGATGCAGAGGATGAGAAGACACAGGCGTTTGTATCAACATATGTGGAACGCTATGGAGAGATCCCTAATCAGTTTGCGGCAGACGCTTATGATGCGGTTTATGTCATTAAGGCAGCAATCGAACAGAGCGGTGCAGCACCGGCGGACGGTGTATCCGGTATTTGTGATAAACTCTCAGTCGCTATGACACAGATCACGATTGATGGTCTGACAGGAAGCGGTATGACATGGGTAGAAACCGGTGAAGTTTCCAAAGATCCCAGAGCTATGGTTATCGAAAATGGTGTATATACCAACTTTCAGTAATTGATGCATGAGTTAAGGGGGATGCTTCATGGCACCCCCCTTTATCTCATTTATGGAAAGATGGAAAGGCATGGAGGATTTGTATGAGTTTTATTTCGTATGTAATCAGTGGAATAAGTTTGGGAAGTGTTTATGCCATCATTGCGCTTGGATATTCCATGGTATATGGAATTGCTAAGATGCTTAATTTTGCGCATGGCGATGTTATCATGGTGGGGGGATTTGTTGTCTATTCCCTGACGACAAGCAGCATGGGAATGCCGCCGGTCGTTGCGGTGATTTGTTCCATGATCTTCTGCACGGTTTTGGGCGTGGCTATTGAGAGGATCGCTTATCGTCCGCTTAGGAATGCGGCATCTTCTCTTGCCGTACTGATCACGGCTATCGGCATCAGCTATTTTCTGCAAAATATTGCACTGATCATATACGGTTCCTCGCCAAAGATATTTTCATCAGTGGTAAAGATTCCGTCATTAAAGCTTGCGGATGGGGCATTGACCATATCGGGTGAGACGATCGTGACGATCGCAGCATGTATCGTTATCATGACCGGTCTGACGTTATTTATTAATAAGACGAAGGCAGGGCAGGCGATGCTGGCAGTATCTGAGGACAGGGGCGCGGCTTCGCTGATGGGTATTAATGTTAATGGCACGATTGCGCTTACCTTTGCGATAGGTTCCGCGTTGGCGGCAGTTGCAGGCGTGCTTCTTTGCTCTGCTTATCCGTCATTATCCCCTTATACAGGTGCGATGCCTGGTATCAAAGCGTTTGTGGCGGCAGTATTCGGCGGTATCGGCTCGATCCCGGGAGCGTTGATCGGCGGTATCCTGTTGGGATTGATTGAGGCACTCAGTAAGGCATATATTTCTTTCCAGCTTTCGGATGCCATTGTATTTGCGGCGTTGNNCATTGTGCTGCTGGTGAGGCCTACCGGTATCCTGGGCAGGCAGATACAGGAGAAAGTATGATCGGATCCATCGCCGACAGCTAAGAAACTTGTTGAAATTATAGTTGAGGATATAGTTAAGAAAGGGGCATATCTGGGGATATGGAAGATGCAAAAAAGAAAAAGATGACTGCATATACAAAGCAGATGATCATTACTTATGGTATGGTCATTGCCGCATATATCATATGTGAGNTCTGTATGCATACGGGTCATATGTCCAANCAGATGAAAGGACTTTTGGTGCCGCTCTGCTATTATNCCATTATGGCTGTATCGCTCAATCTTNCGGTTGGCATTNTGGGCGAATTGAGCCTAGGGCACGCGGGATTTTCCTGTATCGGTGTGTTTGTCGGTGCGGTGTTTTCTATCTGTATGAAGGATGTGATTACGGTATCATATCTTCGGTTTTTCCTTGCGATCCTGCNTGGCGCACTGGCGGCGGGAGTGATCGGANTTTTANTCGNTATCCCTGTGCTTCGGNNTCGGGGAGATTATCTGGCAATTGTTACGCTGGCGTTTTGTGAGATTATAAAAAATGTTNTANATATCGNCTNTCTTGGAAAGGATTCCAATGGTCTGCATTTTTCTACCAAAGATANGATGTNGNTGGGCATGGAAGNAGGCGCAGTAGAGATCGTCAAGGGACCGCAGGGGATCAGCGGCATGCCTTCTGATGCCAATTTTACAATAGGCGTCCTGCTGCTTCTGATTACGTTGTTTGTGGTATTGAATCTGGTTCATTCCAGAGACGGCAGAGCGATCATGGCAATTCGTGATAATCTGATTGCCGCGGAATCTGTCGGCATCAATATTACAAAATATAAGCTGATGGCATTTTCGATTTCGGCGGCGCTTGCCGGTGCGGCGGGTGTGTTGTATGCACACAATTTTTCAATCGTAAAGGCAACTACCAATAACTTTGGTTATAATATGTCGATCCTGATCTTGGTATTTGTGGTGCTTGGCGGAATCGGCAATATCCGCGGTTCTATCATTGCGGCAGTCATCCTGACGCTGGTGCCGGAGCTGCTGAGAGGATTGCAGCAATACAGGCTTTTGATTTATTCGGTGGTGCTGATCGGCATGATGCTGCTTAACTGGAGTCCGAAAGCGATTGAATGGAAGGAAGGCATTGTTACAAAGCTGAAGAGGGGACGGAACAAACAGGTGGAAAAGCAGGCAGACTGATATCATGAGTGTTTCAGAGGATACGGAAAGGTCTGCGGGCGTTGAGGCTTTGCTGATATAGCTGAGAGAAAGGCATGGATACGATATGGCAATGTTAGAGGTTACCAATTTAAGCATATCCTTTGGCGGGTTGAGAGCGGTGGATGATTTTAATGTCTCCATTGAGGAGGGCGCGCTGTACGGGCTGATCGGGCCAAACGGCGCGGGAAAGACAACGGTCTTTAACCTTCTTACCGGTGTATATAAACCGGGTGAAGGTCATATCATTCTGGATGGTAAGGATATCACCGGAAAGAAGACCATAGAGATCAATAAGGAGGGTATCGCAAGAACCTTTCAGAATATCCGGTTGTTTAAAGAGCTGACCGTACAGGAAAATGTTATGGTCGGTCTGCATAATGAGATCTCGTATCCTACTATAGCAGGCATTTTGAAGCTTCCTTCTTATCGCAAGGCAGAAAAAGAAATGAGGGAGAAATCCATAGAGCTGTTAAAGGTATTTGATCTCGATCAGGAAGCGGACACATTGGCAAGCAATCTTCCATACGGTAAGCAGCGTAAATTGGAGATCGCAAGAGCTCTTGCCACCAATCCAAAGCTTTTGCTTCTGGATGAACCGGCAGCAGGAATGAATCCTAATGAAACGCTGGAATTGATGAATACGATACAGTTTGTCCGGGATCAGTTTAAGATGACGATCCTTTTGATCGAGCATGATATGAAACTGGTATCCGGAATCTGTTCAAAACTGACTGTGCTTAATTTCGGACAGGTATTGTGCCAGGGAGACACAGAAGAAGTGCTGAATAATCCGGAAGTCGTGAAAGCGTATCTGGGCGAGTAAAATATGTAAATAAAGCAAAAGAATGATGCGCAATAGAAAAAAGTGTGGTAAGAGTTACGCAATTACCTGATATGAATAGAACAATGAGAGGTAATAAACAATATGGCAATGCTGGAAGTTAAGGATCTACAAGTGTATTATGGCTTGATCCAGGCGATCAAGGGTGTTTCTTTTGAGGTAAATCAGGGAGAAGTCATTGCGCTGATCGGTGCCAATGGCGCAGGGAAAACAACGATCCTTCATACGATCACCGGCTTGATCCAGCCCAAAGCAGGCTCGGTCATTTTTGAGGGAACGGATATTACAAAGGTTCCCGGTCATAAGATCGTTTCCATGGGGATGGCGCATGTGCCGGAGGGCAGAAGGGTATTTGCCAATCTTTCTGTATATCAGAACCTGAAGATGGGCGCGTATATCCAGAAGGATAAAAAAGTGATCGATGAGACGCTGGAGATGATCTATAAGCATTTCCCGCGGCTGGAGGAAAGAAAAAACCAGCTTGCCGGAACGCTTAGCGGCGGAGAACAGCAGATGCTTGCCATGGGCCGCGCATTGATGAGTTCTCCGAAGATGATCCTGATGGATGAGCCGTCTATGGGACTGTCACCGCTGCTGGTAAAGGAAGTATTCTCTATTATAGAATACTGCCATGAAAGCGGCATTACGATCCTTCTGGTAGAGCAGAATGCAAAGATGGCGCTTGGCATAGCGGACAGGGCTTATGTACTGGAGACCGGCAATATCACAATGTCCGGAAAGGCATCTGAAATGCTGGAGAATGAAGATGTCAAAAAAGCANATCTGGGTGTATGATGCAATGATAGGNNCTCNTTTTGTGGTATTTAATGCTATAAGGCGGGAGCAAATGAAAGAAAACAGGAACCGTGCTTCGGTCCCTGTTTTTTTACTGTATTATGATCGTGACAGAATCATTATCTTTATTTGACGATAAAGAGTTTGTCGCCCGGATGGATCACATCACTGGTAAGATTGTTCTGCTCCATGATGGAAGCTACCGTGACATAGTACTGCTGACCGATCTTCCACAGGCTGTCGCCTTCTTTGACAAAATAAACGATGACACTTGGCAGGGCGTTTAATTTCAGCGGATCGATCTCATTCATCTCAATGTCTGTTATAAGATTGCAGCTGGCGGTCTCATAAACAAAGGTCTTGAAAGAGATCGTGGCGCGGATTTCCAGTTCTGTTCCATTGACCATATTAATATTCAACTGGTCAAGACAATTGTCGATGGAAAATACGGAATCCGTTGTAATCTGTGGCGCTTCTATCACATAGGAGAAAGGGATATCTTTCGTAAAGGAAGCGTATGGCGCTGCGTCTTCCTGGGTAACGTATAAGATCTGTACCTGCAGGACGCCGCACATTTCGATGCCGTTTTCTACGATCTTCGGATCATCAAGTTTTAAAAATCCATTGGAGTAGCATAGCTGCATTACGGCAGGAGCGTCTTCGGCTAAGGATACCTTTTCATTAAGTGTATGCTGGCTGGAATTATTGATGCACAGCCGCATGGTTTTTGCTTCTTTCATAACAGCATGATAATCATGCTGTGTGCCATAGATGTTGCACAGTACCGGCAGTGTCGTCTCGGTAAACAGCCGGATGGAAAGATCCAGAACCATGTCAATGCCGATGATCCGTTCTTCGCCGTCAAAGTCAGGGCGTACTTCCGCTTCTGAGTGGCTGACGTGGTAAGAAATTCTTGGGATCATGGAGGCGGTGCTGTTATTACATTCCAGAGTACACTGGTATGGAATGCTGGTTTCATAAAAACGGATGGGAGCATCCTCGCCTTCTCCGATATACAGCAGGAATACGGATATATTGGATTTGATCTGCAGGGTATCTTCNGCCGGTTTGATATCNACCTCCCCTAAGCTGATTCTTTTCCATAGAGTCTGCGCAATGTTGGGNTAACTTTTCGGCAGCTCGATTTCTTCTTTGATNCTGCAGATGTCTTTCTTTAATACGGAAAGCTCTAATAATTCACGGTTTTCCNTATGTGTTTCAATGATNTCGTCGGTTTCCAGACCGGAAGCNATCTCTTCGTCATAAAGTTCCGTCTTTACAGCGGAAAGATGAAGCAGTGCATGAAGATTTAATTTGCGGGAGTTGATGATCGTTACCTCAAAATCTTCCAGGGCAACAGAAGCATTGACGCTGTCATTATTTTGAAGACCGTCCATAAACAGCTGTTCTTCTAAAGCGATGCTGCCGGTCAGAGAGGACAGCCCCGCCGGCTGGGTATCCGTCTNATAAAGGATGCAGTAGTTTAGTTTTCCTTTGAAGACGATATGATTATCCAGTACGCGGATCTCATCCTGTATAATGTCGCTTTTGTTTAACAGAACTTTATAAATATCAGCCTTCTGATCGGGAATGATCAAATCCTCCTCTACCACAAATTGAGAAGACGCCTTAGGATATTCTCTTTCCATATGTACGGTTTGCTTGATTAAATCCATAAAAAACCTCCCATGCTATACAATGTAATCCGTTGTGTATTCGTTACATTATATGCATGGGAGGATATGATTATGTTGTATTTTTTTAAGAACTTACAGGCTGCCTCTTAAACCTGTGATTCCGTTACTTTGGAAGCNGAATTAGAATTTTCTTTCTTATAATTATCAAATTTCTCTATTACGGCATCATAAGTCCGTTTGCTGATATCGGGAAGAGCATCGCCCCANGCTTTCTCTGCNTNTTTATATCCCTTTAAGAAAGCATCACGCATTTNNTCCATCTTATCCGGATCACCGCCGGAAAGAGCCATTGCAAAATCAAAGATTCTGCTGGAGGTNTGGTCAACNCCCCAGTAACCGTCGTCTGCAATGTCTTTCTGAGCCTGCGCTTTTGTNGCNGCATCAACNTCAAGTGATTCATATAATCCCTTAAGACCATTGGCTTTATTGTATGTTTTGCCCTGTTTTGTCATCAACTGCTCTACAATACTCTGCAGCTGCTGGGCACGCTGGTTAGCGTCTTCCTTTAACTTTGCGATCAAAGCGGGATCAGCCTTATATGTTTTCTTTGTGGAAGCACTTGTTTTTGCTGTGTCCTTGCTTGCTTCATAAACTGCTCCGACATCTTCTTTTTCAGATGTTGCAGTATCTGCAGCTGCCTTTTCTGCAGTTTTTGTCTCTGTTGACTGATTGTAGTTGGTGTATCCACTGTAATTTGATGATACACTATCCGTAACTCCTTTTACGCTCATGATTTTATCCTCCTTGAAAAAATNATTTTTTGACAGTTTTCTTAATTGGTAATCTGCCTTATCAGTTATATCGGATGTACTTAACGAAAACTTTATAGCAAATTGAAAAAATTTTTAAAAATTATTTTGCAGGCTCCAAAGGGCGTCCTTCCTGGTATAATCGAAGAAGCTCTGCCCCGTCACGCTCCAGTATGTAGTTTCTGCCATCGCAGATGATTTCCTGACCGCAGATGATCTTGGGATTGCGTTTGCGCAGTTCCAGCATAATCTCTCTGCAAAGGGCGGCTTTTTTATCGGTGTCGGTAAACAGGGCAACCGACATGGCCTCTTTATCCTGTGTTGTTAAACATTTCATGGTCCAGGTATCCGTGCTGTCGGAAAATGCGACTGCAATAATGTCTTCCAGCCGCCTGACATATTGTTCCATAGCGTTCATAACCATATAATTTTGCGTAAGAAAACAGGCAATAAAATCATCTGCTGTGGAAGTGGGCTTCTGGCAAATGACAAGCGTTACAGACGGATCGGATAGTTCACGACCGATCTTCTGCAGCTCTCCCTCGGAAAAGCCGGTGGATTTCTGATAATAAGAGAGCCAGCCGGAATGACGTATACACTTTAGTGCGATTCCAAGTATAAGCAGTAAAATTCCGGGTGCAAACGCGATGTATGTGGAAATGTGGGCAGGATCCGCGATTAAAACGCGGAGCGTAAGGGGCAGCATACAAAACAAATAGATGATAGCGATAGTGATCAGGATTTTCCAGCCCTTCGTGTCAATACGTAAGGCTTTTAAAATGTTTCCGTTTCCTATCTTCATGTGTCGTTGATAAATTTTGTGATCTGTAGATGCAACCAAAGTTCTCCTCCGTTCTGCCGCGCAGGCGGCATATGTATTATTATATTTTCTTTATTAATAATGCCGCATTTTATTTATGGCGTTTTACGGCGGCGATTGCGGATCAATGAAATGGCACCGTAAATAACGCCTGATAGACCAACTACAAGAGTCTCCAATAGGACGCCGGGCCGCTTAATCGCCTGCAGGGTATAATTCTCCGTTCTGCTGCACAGGTATTCGGCGTTCACGTTTATTATGTTGGAGCCGTCATTGACTGCGAAGCTTTGCCCGCGTATACTGAGGTAAGAGTCTGCTCCAATAGGCAGATAGCTCAGATCTCTCATCACAAAATAACCGCTTACCGTAAAATTATATCCCACCTTTAGGAGAGAGTCAAATAGCCTGATCTGTTCCGCCAGAGGTTCGTTCCTGCCCGGCGTAAGGAGGATGATCCACTCTTTTTGGTCACAATCGCAAAATCTTGCAATACAGTATATGCTGTCATCATCCGTACCCGTTTTGGCATCTAAGATTTCAAGCTTTTCAAAATAATAGACTTTTTGAGAATCATGAAGTCCTCCGAATTCAATCTGATCCCCTTGGATCTCATGCGCGTTGCCCGCATGGAATGGAAGGATATATAAAAAAAGCAGTAACAGACATGTTCCGGAAATAAGGCAGACTTTCCCGCCGTAAATCTTCTCGCGCCAGGTACTGCTGCGGGAAAGGTTCTTTTTATATTCTTCGTAACTGTTTCCTTCTATATGTTCCGTATCTTCCATAAATAAGCTCATTCCTTCCATAAATATAATAAAGATTATCAAAATAGTGTTGTAGAAGTTGAAAAGACACCTTATACTATATCATATATCATGCACCTGATTATGGCAAGAGGTATCTTGCATATGCTGCGGACAGTGCTATCATGTGTGCGCCGCATAGACGTAAATAAGGAGAGATCTTATGAAAGCAAATGTGACGGTAAAGGGATATGCGAAGATCAATTTGGGATTGGATGTGATCGGAAAACTGGAAAACGGTTATCACCTGCTCCGCTCCGTAATGCAGCAGATTGATCTTTACGATACGATCGAGCTGAGTCGTCTGTCTGAAGCCATAAAGAATGAGCTGACGGCGGCGGTTGGGGATACCGGCATGCGTATTGCCCTGACTTCGGACAGTGATGAAGTTCCCCTTGATCAGAGCAATCTGGCTTACAAGGCGGCGAAGCTGTTGCTGGAACATGATAGTATCAGCGAGAGAGTACATATACATATTAAAAAGAGGATTCCTGTTGCCGCGGGACTTGCCGGCGGAAGCACCGATGCTGCGGTAGTTTTAATGGGGATGAATGAATTGTTCGGCTTGGGGCATAGTAAAGATGAACTGCAGGAATTGGGCGTAAAGCTGGGTGCGGATGTGCCATTCTGCATTATGGGCGGAACCGCTCTGGCGGAAGGGATCGGAGAAAAATTGACACCAATCGAAACGATGCCAGAGATGTATATCGTCATTGCCAAGCCCTCAATCGGAGTCTCTACCAAATATGTCTATGAAAANCTCCGGNTNGANCAGGTNACGCANCCTGATACGGAGNAGATCCTTNCGGCTATGCAGCGTAAAGATCTGANAGAGATGACAGGACTTCTGGGNAATGTCTTAGAATCCGTGACNATAGAAAAATATCCGTTGATACGTGAACTAAAAGATGCGATGCTGGAAACAGGCGCAATCGGTTCTTTGATGAGCGGCAGCGGACCGACGGTGTTTGGTATATTTGATACGATGGAAAAAGCGGCGGAAGCTGAGAAACGGATGTGGCGGAAATATCCGCAGGCTTTTGTTCAGGCGGCGGGTATCATCTGTTAGGAAAACATTGATGGAGGCTGAAAATGAAAGATTTTTTGCAGGTCACGGCAGATGAATACCTTCCCTTGCGTGATGTCGTTTTTAAGACGCTGCGCAAGGCGATCCTTCTGGGTGAATTGGAACCGGGCGAGCGACTTAGGGAGGTTTGGCTGGCAGAACGGATGGGGGTCAGCAGGACGCCGATCAGGGAGGCGATACGGATGCTGGAGCTGGAAGGGCTTGTTGTGATGAAGCCGCGTTGCGGCGCTGAGGTCTCCCAGATCACAGCCAAAGGGTTGAAGGATGTTCTGGAAGTCAGGACGGCATTGGAGGAGCTTGCGATCAAGCTTGCATGCGACAGGATCAATGAAGAACAGTTAGAACGCCTGAAAACGGCGATGGAGGAATTTGAGAAAGCTATCCGTTCTAAAAAGGAAGTAAAGATAGCGGAGGCGGACGTAAGATTTCATGATATCATTGTGGAGGCAAGCGGCAATAACCGCTTGGTGCAGATGACGTCCAATCTTTCGGAGCAGTTTTACCGTTACCGCTATGAGTANGTAAAGGATCCGNAAANGCATGAAGAGNTGATAGAGGAACACCGGCGGATGNTTNAAAGCGTTGCGCGCAAGGATAAGGAGAAAGCGGCTGAGATCGTGAGGCTGCATATTGCCAATCAGGAGACAGCCATAGCGCGCAAGCTGCATCTTGAATAAAGAACGGATTTTTTGCCCATACTCTATCTGACGGGTTGTGCCGGAGCGCTTCAAAGTTTCCGTATCGGAAATGTGAAACGGACAATTCCCGGATCATATGATAGAATAGGATGGGTGAGGAAAATGTTAAAGGATGGAGAAATGCCGGTATGGAATACGGAAAGCAAAAAATGCCGGCAGGTGATGCTGGGTAAATTGCTGCTGTCAGCGATGGTTATTTTCGGATGGTTATTTCCGGATTTTATCTGGAACGGGGATACGGCTTCCGTGACAGACAGGGACGGCAATGACGTGACAGCCGAGATGTCCGGACAGGAGATCTATGAGGGCATCTATGAAGCGGAGGATATAACATTTACAATAAGCTGGTTGAATTGATAAAGCTTGGAAAGTGAGGAGTGGCAGCATGACGAAAGATATTTTGATTGCATTAAAAGGGATCCAGTTTGAAGGCGGCGGAAGCGGTTCGGAGGAAATGGAGGTTTTTACTCCCGGAGAATATTTTTATAAAAATGATACGCATTATCTTTTGTATGAGGAGATGGACGAGAGTAGAAATGAGACATCCAGCCGCATCAAGATCAAAAAAGATGTTGTCGAGCTGACCAAAAAGGGCGATGTTAACGTACATATGATCTTTGAAGTCGGAAAAAAGAATCTGACCAATTATCAGACTGCTTACGGAACGCTTGCCATGGGACTTTATACTGACGAGATCGGTTTTGAAGAAGAAAAGGACAGCCTGCGCTTAAAGATCAGGTATCAGCTGGAGATCAATTATATGCCGATGGCGGAATGTGAGATCATACTGGAAGCGGTTTCTAAAGAAAAAGGATCGGCGCTGTTCCGATCCTGATCCTGCAATGTATTAATTTATTTTATCTTTATTCCCTTTATTTCATGGGTTTTGCACCGGCTTTTTCCTGCGCCTTTTCCATAGCGCGTTTGAAGAAGCCTTTCTTCTTTTCTTCTTTCTTGACCACAGTGCCGTGTACGCCTTTAACGCCGACAATGTAGATGCCGCTGATCTCTGCTTTGACTTCCTTCTTGACCGGAATAAGCTCAAAAACTTCTTCGTCGCAGAACATCGTCATGATCTGCGGNCCGACCTTTACTTTTACCAGCGGAACTTTAAGGTNTTTGGACATTTTCNGGATCTGCNCTGCGATCGCGGCGGGAAGCGTCGCATCTTTCAGCTTCATCCGNTTTTTATCAATGACCAGTNGGGAAACGGNCTGTTTATTANCTTCCAGCAAAGATTTTTGCTCTTCCTGTTTTTTCTGCAGTTTTCTTCCTACAAAATAAAGGATGGTCAGTAAAACGGCTATTATGCCTACGATGATCAATATAATATAAAGTGGTCTCAATCCGGTCACCTCCTGTCTGATTATCCCATTGTAGCATTGTTTCTTTAAAAGTGCAATTAAAAACTCTCTTAATATAAGACTTTACAATTTGTGTTCTGCGTGATACAATACATTACAATTAAAAATTAATTACATACAAGGAGGAAAGAGTAGTTATGGGTGGAGAAGATGCATTAGCGGCTGCCGCTGGTGTCACCGCAGTATATTCAATCGTTTGCTTGGTTGTGGCTGTGGCATGTTTGGTAGCAATGTGGAAAGTATTTGTAAAGGCGGGAGAGCCGGGATGGGCAGCTATCGTACCTATCTACAATGCTTTTGTGCTGTTTAAGATCACATGGGGTAAAGGGATTTTATTCCTGTTGATGTGTATTCCTGTTGTTAACTTCGTTGTTTTGATTATGACATACGTGAAGTTGGCTAAGGCATTTGGCAAGGGAACCGGTTTTGCGGTTGGATTGATTTTCCTGGCTCCGATTTTCATGTGCATGCTGGGCTTTGGCGATGCTCAATATGAAGGACCGCAATAACAAAACGAACTAAATGTAATAAGATAAGGTGCAGCCGTTGGATTCTGTATGTGATTCGACGGCTGTATTTTATTGTGATGAAGCGGAAATGAAAATATTTAGCGAAAGATATTGTTTTCTTTTTTGGAGCTATGTGATATGTTATACATAGAATGATCTTGTTTTTCATTCCTATTTGAGCCGCCAAAGGCGGCATGGAGGATTAATATGGAAAATCTTGCTGAGAAGGAGAAAAATCTGCGTATGTCGGCAGAACAAGGAGATGCACTTGCGCAATACAATCTCGGAGTTCTTTTGCATAGAGCCGGAAATCTCGAGGAGGCCGAGAGGTATTATCGCATGGCAGCGGAACAAGGAGTTGCTGCTGCACAATCTAATCTTGGAGTCCTTATGAAGGAAGCCGGAGATCTCAAGGAGGCCGAGAGGTACTATCGTATGGCGGTTGAGCAGGGAAGTGCCGAGGCACAATACAATCTCGGAATTCTTTTATATAGTGCGGGAGATCTTGAAGAGGCGGAGAGATACTATCGTATGGCGGCAGAGCAGGGAAGTGCCGAGGCACAATACAATCTCGGAATTCTTTTGCATAGTGCGGGAAATCTTGAAGAGGCGGAGAGATACTATCGTATGGCGGCGGAGCAGGGAGATGCTGCTGCACAAGCTAATCTCGGAAGGCTGCTGGTTAAAGCCGGAAACCTTGGAGAAGCGGAGAGATACTATCGTATGGCGGCGGAGCAGGGGGATGCTGCCGCACAAGCCATGGCCGGGGTAATTTTAGAAGAAGCGGGAAATCTTGAAGAGGCGGAGAGATACTATCGTATGGCAGCGAAGCAGGGAGATGCTGCTGCACAAGCTAATCTCGGAGCTCTTTTAGAGGATGCCGGAAATCTTGAAGAGGCGGAGGGATACTATCGTATGGCAGCGGAGCAGGGAGATGCCGAGGCACAATCTAATCTGGGGGTTCTTTTGCATAGAGCGGGAGATCTCGAAGAGGCCGAGAGGTACTATCGGATGGCTGCAGAACAAGGAGTTGCTGTTGCGCAATTCTGTCTTGGGCTTCTTTTGAAGGGAGCCGGAAATTTTGAAGAGGCGGAGAAATATTATCGTATGGCGGCTGAACAAGGAAATATCGAAGCGCAAAAAAATCTATTACTCTTAAAGGCATTAATGGAGGGATAATATCAGCAGGGTTAATGAAAAAGGGGTTGTCACACTAATTAGTGTCCGGCTCCTTTTTTATTATGCTGCAGCGGAAAATTCTGTAATTAGAATTCTTTTTTATATGTGCTTCATTGTAAAATCAAATGCGACAAGGGTAATTAACTCTATCGCATTTTGATTTTTCTTATAAAAATCAGAGAGTGCTACAAGAGAATTAAAACTCTTGTGGCACTCTTTTTTATTTCACAAAAAGCAGAAAGGAGATAAAAGGGGCATGAGGAAAGGAAATAGACGGTTGAACTTCACGGACCGGCAGACCATTGAGAAGATGCACACGGCAGGGGTAAAAGTTTCAGCTATTGCGGATGCGGTGGGTGTACACAGAGCAACCATATACAATGAATTGAAACGTGGTGGGGAACCTTACCGGGCAGAGGTAGCACAAAGAGCATTATAAACCAGGGAGCAGGACGGAAAGCGAGGTTTTCAGCATGAGGATGGAAGCCGGGTTGACATTGGGAAGCCTTTTTGACGGGATAGCAGGGTTTCCACTGGCAGCAGGGCGGCACGGCATCAAGACAATATGGACAAGCGAGATAGAGCCGAACTGTATAGACATAGCAAAACGGCACTTCCCGGATGCCGTGAACCTGGGGGACATTACCAGGATAAACGGCGGAGAAATCCAGGCGGTGGATATTATCAGTTTCGGAAGCCCGTGCCAGGATTTGAGCGTGGCAGGGAAGCAGACGGGGCTTGACGGTTCCCGTTCCGGCCTATTCATGGAAGCCGTGCGGATTATACGGGAAATGAGGGAAAAGACGGATGGAGAATATCCAAAGTATATCATATGGGAAAACGTGGCCGGGGCTTTTTCAAGCAATAAAGGAGAGGATTTCCGCCGGGTCCTGGAAGAAATCACAGAAACCAGTATTCCAATGCCTACAAGTGGGAAATGGGCATCCGCCGGAATGGTTGGAGTTGAGGGAGCAGGGGGGGAACTGCGGACAGTTGCATGGCGGCAGTTGGATGCCCAGTTTTGGGGAGTGCCCCAACGTAGAAAAAGAATCTACCTTGTCACAGATTTTGGAAATGGACGTGCCGGACAGATACTTTTTGAGTGCGAAAGCGTGTTGGGGTATTCTGGAACGGGCCAGGAAGAGGAAAAAGGAAGTGCCGACAATCCTAAAGATAGCACTATTGGAGAGGATTGCAGAGGAATGGCAGAAGAGCCGGACGGACAAATGAAATTAGATTTCGGCAGGACGGCGGATAGGATTTACATAAACGCCCAAAAGAGCGTAACCCTTATGGGAAGAGCAGGGGGCGGCGGTGGGAAAACTGGCCTTTATCTGCTGCCAGTGTACACGATAGCCGGAAACGTCATTGGCAGGGATGAAAAGCATGGCGGCAACCAATTGGGGATAAACCAGGATGTTGCCCCAACGCTGACAAGCACGGACCGGCACGCCATAGCATACACCCAAAGCGGATATGCAGAGTTTAAAGAGGGCGTGGGGACAATCAAAAAGAGCCGTGGGGCAGCAGGGGGCGGAAGTGAAACCCTGGCCGTGATAATTGAACGGATTGCCACAGCGGTAAAGTACCGGGTCCGCCGCCTTACGCCGCTTGAATGTGAACGCCTGGACGGTTTCCCGGATTACTGGACAAGGTATGGGGCATCCGGCAGGGAAATGTCCGACAATGCCCGTTACATGGCCCTGGGAAACAGCATTGCGGTTCCGTGTGCAGAGCGTGTATTTATCGGCATAAACAAAGCAGAAAGCGAGGAAAAGGAATGATGGAAAACGTGATGGTCATAGGCACAACCGCAATTATTATGATTTTAGGAATATTTTTGTACATAGCGCTGGCAGGGGTGGCAATTATCTATTCCATGGGAGCAGATAAAAGCCCTAAAGGCATCCGCATTTTCTATGGAATCCTGGGCGTGGCCATGATTTATGCATTTATCCGCTATGTGTGTCTATTTGCATAAGTAAGGTGGAAGCTATGACAGTACGGGATATTTTGGAAGTGATAAACAATTCAGATAATCTATTGATTGTACGGGATGCGGAATGTGAAAGCAAGCAGGAAACCATATACAAGGGGTATAAGGCATTGTTGGCATATGACCCCGTGGCGGATGCCGTCATGGATGCCCAGGTAAAGAAGTTTAGGGCATCCCCGGAAATCCGGCATAAGGAATGGGAAAGCAGGGGATTGATGCCGCCAATGGAGCCGGAGAAAACGCCGGATTTCTGCTTTTCTGATTTGCAGATGACCCTATATTACAAAATCATTATTTAGGAGAAAGAGAAATGGCGGAAATGAAATTGGCGGTGGAAATAAAGGACCTGCCGGAGTTTAAATCCTGGATTGCCAGGACAAAAAAGGTTATGCGGCGGCGTGCATGGATAAACGGCCAGAGGGCCAGGAAAGCGAGGAAAAGAGTAAATGGGAGCATATTGTAATTGGCACGGCAAAGAGTTGGTAAACGTGGCGGAGCATGAGCAGGAACAATGTTGGGAGCAGGGGCGGAAGTGTGAGGAATGCCCGTATTTTGGGGAAAAGGAAGATGGGATGGACAAATTGAGAATGGCGGAAACGAATTATAAAAACTATCACCCTATCAATGGCGTGGTGGAGCCGGATTTCCTGGAATATCTTAAGGAAACATTCAGAAAGTGGCAGCAGTACCACGAAGAGGGCGTGGCGTTGGGTAGCCGTGAAATTGCGAAGCTGTCAAACGTAGTGGCAGGGGCAAGGATGAATTCCCGGTTTGGGTTTGAGAAGTTTGCACAGCGTTTCACGGATGAAGAGGGCNAGGAATGGTTTTCTTTGATGATTTACAAGAACCGGGAGGAAATGGAGATTGATGCACAACNCTTATACCATTTCACAACCAGGATTCACAANTAGGAAAGAGAGGATAAGAACAGTGGGATTGATGGATGGATTCACAAGTGACGGCACCGTGGAAATGAAGCANACGGAGTATTNCAAACTTATGAGGGNAGCGGCAAAGGCGGAACTGGCAGAAAATGCGGCCAGGTGCAACGTGCCCCATGAGTACATCCGGGAAATGCTGACCGGGGAGAGGGAAGCCCCGGCGATTCTGACGGAAATAGAAGCGGACCCGGATTATGAGGTTGAAAACATACTTACGGCGGCACGCCGTTTCTTGCGTACAATGCAGGATGAAGAACGGGTGATAAAAGGTGCGGAAACCTTAAGGAATATTGTGGAATTGGCAGAAATGAAAAGGCTTAATGAAATCATCCTGGCCAATGATGAAAAGCTAAAGGCCANGGATGCCGCCCAGGAGAAGAAAACGCCGGATATTTGGAGTTGTGAAACGTNCTTCNATAACAGAAAAGGAAAGAAACTTCCTATCTGCGGAGGATGCGAGGATGGAAGCAAATACACGCCAATGGCTGACGGGCAGCAGGCCCAGGGAGAGGAAAAGGAGGATGGGAGCAATGGCAATGATTGAGTTGGTAAAAGAGGTTGAAGCCGCCACCATGGCGGAACTGAACCGGGCAAACGAAAAGTTTCCTTTATTCAATAGCAAGCATGAGGGTTATGCCGTAGTCCTGGAAGAGTTGGAGGAAGCAAAGGAAGCCATGAAAGAAGTGGAATTATCCATTGGCGTGCTATGGGATGGAGTAAGAGGGAAAGAAATAGCGTGTTTCCTGGTGGAAGATACAAAGCCCATGGCGATATACCACCAGGCCGTGAATGCCGCTTGTGAAATGATTCAAGTGGCGGCCATGCTGATGAAATATGAAATGAGCCAGGGGGATGCAGGAACCAAGGCGGAAAGCGAGGAAATAGACTATGGCGATATATGCGGTTGATTTTGACGATACCCTGGCCGTTACCAGGTTCCCGGAAATCATAGGGCCAAAGGAAAAGGTTGTGGCGGCGGTAAAAATGCTGAAAGCCAACGGCCATAAAATCATCCTTTGGACAAGCAGAGCCGGGAAAGACCTGGCCGCCGCCGTGGAGTGGTGCCAGGGNCANGGCATTGTNTTTGNTGCGGTGAATGAGNCGTTGCCGGNGCAGATGGAAAAGTGGGGGAACGATACAAGAAAAATCTATGCAGATTTCTACATAGACGATAAGGCCATGACCGTTGAAGCCCTGGAAAGCATCATGGACCAGGTTGTGGGCATTGTGGAAGAATACAAGTTGCGGCAGTAGAGGGGGACGGGATGATTAAACGTGTGATTGGTGCATTGTACGGGATTTTCCTGGAAGAGCCATTGAGCCGCTTGCATAATTGGCAATGTCGGTTTGAAAAGGAATATCTGAACTATTGCCGGACGGGATGTAAGGATTGCTATAAATGGAATGGTTATTGCCGTAGCCAAAAAGAGGGAACGCCCTATAAGAGATTCCGCCGGAAATATCACGATATGGGCAAATAAGAATCAGAAAGCGAGGGACTTAACATGGGAAATGCACTTGCATTATTTTTAGGGACCATGGAACGGGGAAAGGCGGCCCCGTGCTTCCTTATCGGCAGCAGGAACCACAAGGGCATCCGCCCGGAACTGGCAGAGGTAAGGGAAGTGAAAGCAATGATGGCGGTAATTGACCAGGAAATGGGAAATTGCAGGAGCCTGGCGGAACTGGATTTCCGGGCCGGGTATGTGGCCGGAAGAATCTATGAAAAGGAAGCCGCCGGGGGCATCACGCCCAGGCACAAGCAGGAACTTATAAATATTCTGTATGCAAAGTATGAAACCATCCGTGGTTTGGAAATGGGGGTGTAGGATGCAGTTTGTGATTGGTGGAATGAAGTATGACACTGAAAAGATGGAAAAGGTGGCAGGGGTAAAGAAATGGTATAGGGAAGATAATTTCATAAACCGTGCCATATTTCCAGGGCAGGAAGTTGGAAGAATCCGTGATTGTGAGTTATGGAAATCTGAAAAAGGGAATTGGCTGTTGACCCATGACGAGGATTATAAANCTTTTGGTGAAGCAATAGGNGANGAGGACAGCCAAAGCCNTTTTGATGCGGTNTGCAACGNAAACNTACGANAATATGNNCGGTGAATTGCCGGAAGCATGAATGGAAAAGCGAAACCCGGTTGCAAGGTGGGGAACCGAAACAACCGGGTTGGAACTTAACAAGGACATTATAACACAACATATAGGGGAAATAAAGAGTTTTCTTCTATATATAGGAAAGAAAGGCGGAAACCATGGAACTTTACATAATCTTTGCAGTGGTAGCGGCGGCAATGCTGATTATATCCGCCCCGGCCTTGTTAGGGCTTGCGGTAATAAAGAAAGCGTTTGACAGATTCCTGGATTAAATTTTTGGATGGGCGGTGCCCCTTGCCGTCCTTGTAATGGGTATTAGCATATCGGACACCCTGGAAAATATATGGAGATAGAAAGGGATAGGTGGGTGATGGGGTGGGATGGATGGGTGGGTGGATGATGGGGTGGGTGATGGGAGAGAGTACCCAGGAGCAGGGAAGAGGGTAGGGGCTTGACATATAAAGGTGGGGAACATGAAAAAGAAACTCTATGATGATTACGATTATGAGGAAGCATACCAAAAGCAGTGTGACACCCTGGAAGAATGGGAGTTGGAAAAGCTGTTAAAGGATGGAAAGGTGGGATGCCTTTACAGAACCACCACAACCAAGGCGGAGAACATACAGAGCGGCACCGTATTGTTGGAAAGCCAGGTATACCCGGCCTTTAAAGATAAAAAGGATATGCCAGTGACGGCAAAGAAGAGGGAAACCAGGCCGTCACAGAAGAACCTAAACGATAAGAACGCAAGGCGTTATCTCATACGTCTGGCAAATATCAATTTTGGCAAGGGGGACATATGGGCCACGTTTGGATGGAATGATGGTTGTCTGCCAGAGGACGAGGACAGGGCCAGGAAAGATATAACGAATTTCATCAAGCGGATAAACCGCCGCCGGAAGAAAGCAGGATTGGACAATGCAAAGTATATCTATATCCTTGCCTTTGACGGGTACAAACGCCCACACTTCCACATTCTGTTATCCGGGGATGGTATGGACCGGGACGAACTGGAAGAACTTTGGGGAAAGTGTGACAGACCGAACACCAGGAGGATAAAGCCGGATGACGATTTCCTTATAACCGGGCTTGCCACATACATATCACAGAACCCACACGGGACAAAAAGATGGTGCCCGTCAAAGAACCTTAAGAAGCCGGACAAGCCAACACGAAGCTATTCAAAGTTTGGGAAAAGCAAGGTGGAGAGGATGGCAAAGAACCATGAAGAGTTGAAAAGCCAGATGGAAAAAGCCTATCCGGGGTTTGAATTCCTGGATGCAGAGGTCAAGTATAACGGCATCAATGCGGCGTTCTACATATACGCCCGTATGGTGAAGATTAAGCGAAAGGAGCCTAACAAAAAATGAGAATTGTATCAATCATCAACTTAAAGGGTGGGTGTGCCAAAACCACCACCGCCGTTTCCATGGCGGAACTGTTGGCAGAGGGGGACAAGGGAAGAAAGCGGAGCGGCGTGCCTATGGGGCGTATGTTCTGCCGGGAATCATGCCGGATGTGTGAGAAGCACACGCCAACAAAGGCGGAAAAGGCCATTAACGCCAATATGGCGGCGGTGGACGATTGCTTTAAATTGCCAGTGATAAAGGCAATTGCAGACCTTTCCAACGGGAAGCCAATGCAGAACTTGACGTTGGAAGATACGTTGGAAACCATAAATAAAAACCTGGCACTTTTGGCAAAAGGCGATTGGATGACCGTGGAGCAATCGGCGGCGGTGCTTACCGTTGCCATGGATGCCTATAGCCAGGCAAAGAAAGGAGCAGATAAGGCATGAAGAAAAAGACAGATGGCGGCCATGAGATACCAGAAGAGGATTTGAGGGAATTGGAGCAGGAAGAGGGACGGGAAATGCCGGAGGGCGTGGAGAGCCAGACGGGATATTGCCGCTTTTGCGGCCAGGGCGGCGTTGTCCATACCATGATGGGATGGGACCAGGATGCCGTAAATGAAGCGGTGACGTGCCAGTGCCAGTGTGAGGAAGCCAAGAAGTATGCAGAAAGCAAGGAACGGGTACAGAAAGCAAAGAACAGAATACGGGAACTATTCAGCAGTGAAGCGGAAAAACCTATAGACCAGAACGTGGTTTCCATCATGTTCCTTGCCGTGGATGCCATAGAAGCCAAGGCAATGAAAGGGATAACAGTTGACGTTGGGCAGGGCGTAAAGGCAAGGGTTTCCAAGGTGGCCAAGGAAAGCATAAAGGTGGAGCGTTCCGAGGTACAGAAAAAGACCTATGAGGAATAGGGGGGGGGCAGGGATTGGAAAAGATGGATGCCGATATTAAGGCAGTAGCCAGAAGTATCATACAAGGCAACGAAAAACGGAAAAAGAGAATAAGAGCCGGAAAGGCCAGTGCCT
>WFLX010384987.1_pt1 | contig 27061 bp, 17 predicted proteins | sample 4967041 | NCBI WGS metagenome assembly WFLX01 (sample SAMN12857096, study PRJNA449069) | gut metagenome | isolation source: stool from male and female vole | host: Microtus ochrogaster | place: USA:Florida | collected 2017
AGAATATCAGACATGATCATGAGTCTTTCAAAAAAAGGGGCTCGCTTGATCGTCTTCCCTGAACTTTGCCTGACAGGATACACCTGCGGCGATCTCTTCAACCAACCTACACTCCTCAACGCAGCAATGCGCCAACTCGGATTTCTCCAGCAGGTAACAAAAGAATCTCATGTGACAGCCGTAGTGGGTCTCCCTGTCCGCTATAGAGGGCGACTCTATAACTGTGCCGCTGTAATTCAATACGGTGAGATTCTTGGCATCGTGCCAAAATGTTATCTTCCTAACTATGATGAGTTTTACGAAAAACGTTGGTTCTCATCCGGCCTTAAACTTGATATTCCATCAGGAAAGGAATACAATGTCATCGACTTCGACGGACATAGAATTCCTTTTGGAATAAATCTTCTCTTCCGTATCGAAAATGCAAAGTTCGGTGTCGAAATATGCGAAGATATGTGGGTGCCAAACCCTCCAAGTACAACTATGAGCGTAGCCGGAGCAGACATAATTGCCAACCTAAGTGCTACCAACGAGGTCATTGACAAACATGCGTTCCTTCTTTCTCTTATTAAAGAACGCTCATCAAGATGTAAGTGCGGGTATGTCTATGCTTCAGCAGGAGCTGGAGAGTCAAGCACCGACCTCGTCTTTTCGGGCAATGCGATTATAGCCGAAGATGGCCAAATTCTTAAGAAATCAGACAGATTCAAACGAGTAGAAGGATATTGCATCGCTGATATAGACGTCGAAAAACTACGTAATACCCGTCAACGCCAGTCAAGCTTCGGACAGAATGATATTGTCCTACCTACTTTTGGATTAGAAGAGTTCACTGCTACTCAGGCTGAACCAGCCAATCTGATGCGTGAAATTAATCCCTACCCCTTCCTATCCTCCAACAAAGAAAAATTTGAGGAACAATGCGCAGAAATAATTACAATCCAGGCATGGGGACTCGAACAACGTCTTTTGGCAACTCATTGCAAATGTCTCGTTGTCGGCGTCTCCGGAGGACTTGACTCAACTCTTGCGCTCTTAGTTGCAATAAGAGCATTCGACGACCTCGGTCTTGACAGAAAAGGAATCATCGGCGTGACCATGCCAGGTTTCGGAACTTCTGATCGCACGCACAACAACGCCGTAGATCTGATGGAGCGCATGGGCATTACCCACATAGAAATAAATATTTCAGAAGCAGTCAAACTTCATTTCAAAGATATCGACCACGACATCAACCTGCATGATGCCACATACGAAAACTCACAAGCTCGAGAAAGGACTCAGCTCCTTATGGACCTTGCAAATAAATATGGTGGAATGGTGTTAGGTACAGGCGACTTGTCTGAACTTGCTTTAGGATGGTGCACATATAATGGCGATCACATGTCAATGTATGGCGTAAATGCATCTGTTCCTAAAACTCTTATTCGCCCTCTCGTAAGACGAGTAGCTCAAGATTATGATGAGGACACTCGCCGTATACTCGAAGATATTGTAAGCACTCCAATCAGTCCGGAACTTGTACCGACAGACAACGAAGGAAATATCGCACAAAAGACCGAAGACCTTGTGGGTCCATACGATCTTCATGATTTCTTCATCTATCACTTCATAAAAGAAGGCTTCTCTCCTGCCAAAATATTTGTCCTCGCATGCAAGGCCTTCGCCGAAGGACCTTACGCTGATGGCCGACCGACCTTCAGCCGAGAAACGATAAAAAAGTGGCTTATTGTTTTCCTACGCAGATTCTTCAATCAACAGTTCAAGCGCTCATGCATGCCCGACGGTCCAAAAGTTGGACCGGTATCATTCTCACCGCGTGGAGATTGGAGAATGCCTTCCGACGCTGTAGCGCGCCTGTGGATTTCAGAAGCTGAGGCAATTCAAGTATAAAACTCATGGAAGAAAAAGAAGAAGTTAATTTTCAGCAGTCCGAATCTCGATATGACGAGTCTGACCTCAAAGAGGCTTTAAGAGTGTTAAAGGCAGGGGGTATCATCTTATATCCTACCGATACTGTGTGGGGTATAGGTTGCGATGCAAGAAATCCTGAGGCAGTCGAAAGAATCTACAAGCTCAAGGAAAGAGCCGACTCTAAGTCTATGTTGGTACTTGTTGGTTCAGAAGGGATGCTTCAAAGGAGTGTCAAAAGTGTTCCAGATATTGCTTGGCAACTCATAGATGTAGCAGTCAATCCGATGACTATTATTTATGATTTTCCTGTTGGAGTGGCAGACAATCTCAAAGCTGAGGATGGAAGCCTTGGAATAAGGATAACATCTGAAAAGTTCAGTCGTACACTATGTGAACGGCTCAAAGGACCTATCGTATCTACTTCTGCAAACAAAAGCGGCAAACCCACACCAATGACTTTTTCGGAAATATCTTCTGAGATAAAAAATGGTGTTGACTATGTCTGCAACTTCCGCCGGAAGGATAAGGCATCCTCAAAGCCCAGCAACATCATTAAAATAACCAGGGAAAATATTGTCAAAGTAATAAGATGATTGGAAGAATGGCTTCTGTAAAGTTGGAGCGATGGAAGCTCGTGTTGACGGACTGGATTACCGCCAACATATCTTTCATACTCTTCAATCTTCTCAGATATTTCGAATCATCTTGGACTATTCATTCTTTTGAATCCGCATTCAAGTATATTTTCCAGCCTAAGCTTTGCGTTGAGCAAGCGATTATTCCTATCTTTCTCCTTGGTCTGTATTGGCTTTCCGGTTTTTATAATAGTCCGTTTGGCAAATCTCGTTTCAATGAATTTTTGAATACAGCTGTAATATCTGCCATTAGTACAATTCTTATACACCTAACTCTTCTGACCAATGATCAGATGAGCGACATATCAGCCAATCTTCTTCAGATTTTCATCATTTACATTATATTCTTTTCTTTTACTTTTTTGGGGAGGCTCCTCGTCATCAACAACCAAATAAAACATTTTAAGAGTCGCGATTGGAAATATACTGCAGTTATTGTAGGGAACAGCAGGAAAGCCCATACGATGGCATCAAAAATGAATGAAAGTAAGGCTGTGATCAGCTACTCAATAAAAGGTTTTTTCAAAATTCCTGAAGAATCTGATTTTAATGAAGGAGGACTGGAACTTGATACTATTTTAGATTACTGTAAAGAAAATAATATTGATCAGATAATTCTTGCTCCTGAAAAATCTGATGAAGAAAGAGTTTTGAATCTTGTGTATCGTCTGTTTCCAATTGGAAAGCCTATAAAGCTATCTCCAGATATGTTGAATTTCATGACTTCTTCAATCAAACTTAAAGATATCTATGGTTTTCCTTTGGTAGATCTTACCTATTCAAGCATGTCAGAGTATGAAAAGAACATCAAAAGGACGATAGATGTAGTAGCAAGTAGCCTAACTCTTCTTATTTTGAGTCCATTGTTTCTATACCTTACAATAAGGGTTAAGAAAGATTCAAAAGGACCCGTGTTTTATCGACAGGAACGAATCGGACTTAAAGAACGTCCTTTTCAGATTATCAAATTCAGGACTATGCGTACAGATGCTGAAAATGATGGACCTCAACTTAGCAGCGACAATGATCCCAGGGTAACAAAAGCCGGAAAGATCATGAGAAAGTATCGTCTTGATGAGCTTCCTCAATTTTGGAATGTCTTGAAAGGAGAGATGAGCATCGTAGGTCCACGTCCCGAACGAAAATTCTACATCAATCAGATCATCAAGCAAGCTCCTTACTATACACTTCTGTATCAAACTCGACCGGGGATAACGTCATGGGGTATGGTAAAATATGGATATGCTTCCAAGATTGAAGAAATGGTAGAACGCTCTAAGTATGATCTACTGTACATCTCAAACATGTCGATTCTGGTAGATTTTAAGATAATGCTATATACGGTCTTGACAATCATGGAAGGAAAAGGTAAATAATAGTCATAATTCAATCAACAACTAATATCTTGGCATATAAAGAAGCACATAATAAATTCACTGAATGGTGGGCTGAAGTGGTCCAATGGCGTGAACGTCATATCAAGGAACGCAACTTCGTAATCATGCTTGCTCTAATAGTAGGTGTGGTCTGCGGGTTTGCCGCTCAACTCCTTAAGTATCTAATACACTCTATTGCGCACTTACTGACTCAACATTTCAGCGAAACCACCGGCAACTGGCTCAATNTTNTATATCCAGTCGTCNGNNTAATCNTTNTAACGNTTNTTATCAACTATGTTGTAAAAGATAATGTCAGCCATGGAGTGACTAAAGTATTATACGCTATCTCCCGTCGTAAATCTCGACTAAAGAAAAAACATTGTTATGCCTCTCTNGTAGGTTCTGCCATTACAATCGGTTTTGGAGGTTCAGTCGGAGCAGAGGGTCCTATTGTATATACTGGAGCTGCTATAGGCTCAAATGTAGGTCAGGCATTCCGCCTATCTCCAAGAATTCTGATGCTTCTTGTGGGTTGCGGGGCAGCTGCCGGTATCGCCGGGATTTTCCGAGCTCCAATAGCCGGGATGCTTTTCACTCTTGAAGTTCTGATGATAGACTTGACAGGCACAACTGTCATGCCTCTTCTTATATCATCTATTTCTGGCGCCACAGTGGCATACGTCCTTGAAGGATATGGCGCTGAATTCTTCTTTTCTCAGAGTGAGCCTTTCCACACTAACCGTATACCTTGGACCATCCTCCTTGGAATTATTTGCGGTTTCGTCAGTCTTTACTTCACCAGGGCTATGTTCATGCTAGAAAAGTGGTTTGGCGCATTCAAAAGTCGATGGGTTAAAATATCTGTAGGAGGGGTAATTCTCGCAGGCCTCATCTTCGTATTCCCTCCACTCTATGGTGAAGGCTATGAGTCAATCAATACTCTCCTTGAAGGCAATACCCAAGGAATTCTTGATGGCACAATCTTCTATGGAGACAGAATTAATCCTTGGTCGATTACGCTTTTCGTAGCTTGCCTTATTCTGACAAAAGTATTTGCAACAACTGCTACCAATGCTGCAGGAGGAGTAGGCGGCACGTTTGCTCCCTCACTTTTTGTCGGTGCCATGACAGGTTTCTTGTTCGCTTATATATTTAATCTTATGGATTTTGGAATCGAGCTGAGCCAGAAAAACTTTAGTTTGATGGGTATGGCTGGAGTCATGAGCGGCGTAATGCATGCTCCACTCATGGCAATCTTCCTTACGGCGGAAATGACAGGCGGCTATAATTTGTTCTTACCGTTGCTTATCGTATCTACCCTTTCATATATGACTATCCTTGCCTTCGAACCATACAGTATCTACACGATGCGCTTGGCAGAAAAAGGAGACCTTATCACTCACGAGAAAGACCGCACTGTCCTTACACTACTCAAAATCGACAATGTGATTGAACGCGATTTCATAGAGGTTCATCCCGATATGAGCCTAAAGCAGATGGTAGAAGTAATATCACAGTGTAATCGAAACTTATATCCTGTCACGGATTCTCAAGGGATGTTGAAAGGTATCGTGTTGCTTGATGACATCAGAAATATAATGTTCCGTCCTGATTTATATCGAAAGATGCACGTCAGCCGATTTATGGCTATGCCTCCGGCAAGGATTGAGATTACAGACACTATGGATAAAGTAATGAACACTTTCGACAAGACCGGTGCTTGGAATCTCCCAGTGGTAGACAATGGCAAATACGTTGGATTCGTCTCCAAATCAAAAATCTTTAATTCTTATCGCCGTGTGCTTAAGCACTACGCAGATGACTAAAAAAATGAAAAAAGAAGACCTCAAAATAGTTTTTTTCGGCACACCTGAATTTGCGGTGGAGAGCCTCGATGCACTCATAAACAATGACTTCAATGTAGTGGGCGTTGTCACTATGCCCGATAAGATTGCCGGACGTGGGCATAAACTTTATCAAAGTGATGTCAAGAGATATGCAGTGGAGCATAATCTTCCAATTCTCCAACCCGAGAAACTTAAATCTCAAGATTTCCTTGACAGTCTTAGAGACCTGAATGCCGACCTATTCATTGTGATAGCTTTCAGAATGCTCCCTCGTGAGGTATGGCAAATGCCACGATTAGGCACATTCAATCTTCATGCCTCTCTATTGCCAAAATATCGAGGAGCTGCCCCTATCAACCGCGCTGTGATGAATGGTGACACAGAGACTGGAGTCACTACTTTCTTCCTTAAACATGAAATAGACACCGGCGATATGATCATGCAGCGTAAGATAGAGATTCTCCCTGAAGACAATGTCAGGGATGTCCACGACAAACTGATGCATCTTGGAGCTGCAATGGTAGTTGAAACCGTAAATGCAATTACCGAAGGGACACTTACCACTACTCCGCAGCCAGAAGGAGAATTCACACCAGCGCCCAAAATTTTCAAAGAAGATTGCCATATCGACTGGGCAAAAACATCTTTTGAAGTGCATAATCAAGTGCGTGGACTCAGTCCATATCCTGCCGCATGGAGTGTAATCAAAGAAGAATCAGGGCGTCCACTGGAAAGCAAGATTTTCCGTACCGCTTTGACAGAGGCTCATGTTGGGGACAACCCTGTAGGTTCTATTAAAATTGAGGGCAAGCGAATGCTCGTGGCATGTGCCGACAAATGGCTGGAAATCCTCGAACTTCAACCCGCAGGCAAAAAAAGAATGGCAACCGAAGCTTTCCTACTCGGCTACCATCCTTTCTGTATGCAGTGAATAGTTTCAAAGTTTGATTTGAGATGCAATACTCTCAATATCAGCAAGTTCTTTGGTTGTGAAGTCTTTCGACTTCATAGCTTTAAGAGAATCTTCAAGCTGGCCTACACTGCTACATCCTATTATGACTGAAGTCACTCCCGGATGTGCCAAAACCCAAGAAAGTGACATCTGAGCAAGAGATTGACCTCGATTAGCAGCTATTTCATTAAGCTTCCCAATATGTGCGACAAGTTCTTCACTGATCTGAGAGGACTTAAGAAACCTCTGTTGCATTGCCCGGGAATCCGAAGGTATCCCATTGAGATATCTATTGGTGAGAATGCCTTGAGCAAGAGGGGAGAAAGCAATGAAACCACATCCATTTTCTCTTACGTTGGCAAGCGTGCCATCACTTTCCACTCTCCTATCAATAAGATTTAACCTATCTTGGAAAATCAGACATGGAGTGTCCCGCTCACGCAGATAGCTGAAAGCATATTTAGTTGCCACTACGGGCCAACGAGATATTCCCACATATAGAGCCTTACCTTGCCTGACAATATCGACAAGAGCCTGAAGAGTCTCCTCAAGAGGAGTCTCAGGATCATAACGATGACTGTAAAAGACATCAAAATAATCAAGTTTTGTCCTTCGAAGGCTCTGCTCTATCGACGCCATTAGATACTTACGCGATCCCCAATTTCCGTATGGACCGGGCCACATGTCATACCCAGCCTTGGAAGCCACAAACATTTCATCCCTATAAGGACGAAAAGATTTTTCATATACAAATCCGAATGTTTCTTCTGCTGTTCCATATCCCGGACCATAATTGTTGGCAAGATCAAAAGAGGTCACTCCATGATCAAATGCAAACCTCATAATATCTTTGCTCCTTTCAAGCGGAGCGGTCTCTCCAAAATTATGCCAGAAACCAAGTGAAAGTTCTGAAAGAAGTATTCCACTTCGGCCGCTTCTGCGATATTCCATTCCTGCCTCATAACGACTGGAATCAGCTTTATAAATCTCTTCTATCATAATATATCATTTTGATTTCGCAAATTTAATAAAAATTATTCAATTTTTATCATTCTTATTTTGTCAATTCCCAAAATAGCAGTAATTTTGTAGTTGATATATGCATTGAGTCTACATTTGGCTCACGATATAATAATATTTTGATTTATAACAATGTTTATGCATTGTCTACCATATAAATACATCATTAAAAGAACTCTTTCAGCGGTTGTGCTTCTGCTGATGTGTTTCTTATATTGCTCCGCTACCCAACAAACAGCCAGTAAATGCGGGATTAAGTTTGCACTTCTTGGAGACTCTATGACTTGGATCGGGGGCGATTCGTGTGAAAAAGCCACCGGATGGAGTCATATTCTTAAGGAAAGTGGAATGGCAGAATCAATTGGAATGTATGCAAGAAGTGGGGCCACTTGGACAAACACAGCTCAGACAAAACGTGACCCATCGTTCTACAGCGAAGTTCTTCACGACGATAATGTAGTCTATAATCAAGCTATTCGTCTGATTGAAGACAATAAAAATGGACTTATTAAGAGCCCGGATTGCATAATAATTTTTGCCGGAGCCAACGACGCTTGGTTTGCTAATCGTCGTCCGGGAATCTATGATACATGGGATAATACTTCCCGGTATTCCTTATCTACAGATCCATCAATTATTACCTCACTTTCAGGAAGCGTAGCATTGGTATGCGACTTGCTTCAAGAGGAATTTCCGGAAGCATGTCTGACAATTGTTACGCCGATTCAAATGTCTAAAGTTTCATCTGAAACTATCCATAAAACATCAGATATCATTGAGGCTGTAGCCCGTGCTAAAGGTATTGATGTGATTAGACCTGATAAAGAAGTCGAAATTACTCATGAAATAGAGTCTAAATCTCCAACTTTTACCTACGATGGAGTCCATACAAATCCCGATGGCGCCTATCTGGTAGGAAACTATATATTATCACATCTTCCCTACTACCAAAGTATTAAGAACTAAAACAGGAAGTAATATGGTATTCTCTAATCTTTTCTTCATATTCTGCTTCATTCCCCTTTTTGGAATATTATACTATCTTTTTGGATGGCTTGATAAAGCGAGGATTAATTTTGCAGACAAAAAAGATCGTCATCTTAAGCGTCCAATGCTCTTCCGAAATATAATCTTGACCATTTTCTCGATTTTATTTTATGCATGGGGCGAACCAATTTATGTATTTCTGATGCTTGCAGTAGTGTTGGTCAATTATTTCTGTGGTATACTACTATATAAGAAACACAATATAATTGGGAAAGCGTGGCTATTTATTGGAGTCGCAGCTGACTTGGCAGCTCTTGCAAGCTTCAAATATCTTGGTTTCTTCTCAGGAATAGTCAGAAGTATTGGTTTTGATATGCCTGATCCTCAGATAGCACTTCCAATCGGTATCAGTTTCTATATATTCCAATCAATTTCCTACTTGGTAGACGTCTATAGAGAAGATTCAAAACCACAGAGGAATTATTTCGATCTCTTACTGTATATCTCTATGTTCCCACAACTTATAGCTGGACCGATTGTGCGTTATGGTACAGTTGCCAACGAAATAACACACAGACGTGCTACAGCTGACGATGTTGCCGACGGAGTCTACAGGTTCATCATAGGTTTGGGTAAAAAAGTGATTATAGCGAATATAATGGGAGAAATCGCGACATCTCTCCTTGGAGGAAGTCTTGAAAATATGTCTGCTGCAGCTGCATGGGTGGGAATAATTGCATTCTCCATCCAAATATATTTTGACTTCTCCGGATATTCAGATATGGCAATCGGAATCGGAAGATGTGTGGGATTCCATTTTCCGGAAAACTTCAATCATCCATACATCAGCACATCAATGACCGACTTTTGGCGAAGGTGGCACATGAGTTTAGGATCCTTTTTCCGTGACTATGTTTATATCCCAATGGGTGGCAATCGACGTCATCAGGCATTGAATATCATGACAGTTTGGTTTTTGACCGGTATGTGGCATGGAGCAAGTTGGAACTTCATAATTTGGGGCCTTTATTTCGGACTCATCATTATGATTGAGAAGTATACCTTACTCAGATGGAGAGTACCCAAGATAGGTCTCTATGTATATAGTGTATTCTTGATTATCATAGGTTGGGGAATTTTCTATTTCGATGATTTTGGAAGAATGTCACAGTTCTTTACGGCATTCTTCGGGCAAAATGAATCGCAAGGACTTCCCATGCACGTGGAGAGTATTCTCATCGACAATCTATGGCTNTGGGNGGCAGCACTCATTCTTTGCCTGCCAGTCANAAAACNAGTGGAAAAANNTGGATATAAGATGGCNGATNAGATTCCATACGCNGGTAATTATTCAGTTCAATTTTGCCATNCTATTATTTNCATTACAATTNTTATTTGCAGTGTTGCCCTTCTTGTAGGCGCCACTAACAATGCATTCATTTATACAAGATTCTAAAATAAAGATGGACCAGCATACAGAAAAAGATATCCCAAAAGACGGGAAAGGAAAACATGGCGCGTCTGTCATGTATATAATATTGGTTGGAGTTTTCTTCGCCATAATGACAGTAGTGTTTGTATTTTTTCCAAGAACTGAATATTCAGAACTTGAGAAGAGAGACCTTGCTGAGTTTCCCGATATTTCAGACATCGAAAAGATCAAGAAAGATCCGGCAAAATTCACTGAAGAGGTGTCTACATGGTTTAGCGACACGGAGCCTTATAGAGATGAACTGATGACAATGAGCATGAAAATCCGTGGCGCTATGAAAGGGGATTTCCGAAATGACGATGAAACTGTATCCTTCCGTCCTTCGGAGTCCGCAGTCAATCCAGCATCTGAGGATACCAAGCATCAAGACGAGAACGTAGAGAAAAACAATAAAGATAATGAATCTGCTGAAGAAGCAACCGCAGCAACAGAAGAAGAAGATGATATGGAAGACGGGAAAGCAAAATTAGGAAGTTCCGGAACAATAATTATTGGTAAAGGAGACAAAGTCAGAGCCCTTATGGCATTTGGAGGCACCGCAAAGGGTGGAGGCGGCTATGTCGATCTTCTCAATACGCTTGCTAATGAATTCCCAAATGCAACTGTCTATGCGATGGTAGCTCCTCTTGCAACAGAATATTATCTTCCTGCCAAGGCTTCTAAAGCAAGTAATCCCCAAAAACCTTTTATATACAGCATCCGTGACCGTCTTTCTCCAAAAGTGAAGTTTGTGGATATTTACGATGAGTTGCTACAGCATAAAAAAGAGGATATTTATCTACGTACAGACCATCATTNGGCTGGCCTTGGAGGCTATTATGCAGCCAAACGTCTTGCTGAGACTGCCGGTGTGCCGTTCCGAGGTCTTGATGCTTACGAAAAACATGTNGTCAAAGNTTTTGTAGGCTCTANGTATNGATATTCTAAANACATTTCTGTCAAGAAAGCTCCTGAAGATTTCGTCTATTATACTCCTACACAAGTTGGATATGATGCAGAGTATGTGACTTATTCATTGAATAAGAACTTCAAGATTACTCATGAGTCAAAGCCTTTTAAATCAGCATTTTTTAAGAAATTCAAAGACGGCAACGGGAATGCATATTTAACTTTCATTGGCACAGACCAAGCATACGTGAAAGTAAAGACGTCAACTCCAGGCAATAGAAAACTACTTATAATAAAAGATTCATACGGGAATGCAGTCCCCGGTAATCTTTTCTACAGCTTCAATGAAGTGCACGTGATCGACTTCCGTTATTTCACACATAACCTAAAAGACTATGTGGCAAAAAATGGAATCACGGATATTGCAGTTTGCTTCAATGTTTTCAACGCATATAGCAGTGGAAGCGCTTCAAAAGTTAAAAAGATGCTCACTCAATCAGGTGGCATTTCAGCGCAACGTGATTCAGAGTCCAAAACTGATAAAAAGAATAAGGAAAAAATTCTGCCCGACAAAGAAAAGAAAGAGCAAACAATAGAAACTACTTCGACTACAACAAAAGAAGTGACCGAACCCATTGATCCTATAAAATCAGAAAACCCGGAAACTCCAGTTGTCCCTGATAAAACAGAAAATCCAGAAAATCCGGTAACTCCGGAAAAAACCGAAGAATGAATTATGGCTGACTTCAGACGCAAGCCGGAATGGCTCAAAATAAAACTCCCGAAAGGATTTAAGACAAGTCAAGTGGTAGGTCTTCTCAACGAGAAGCACCTCCATACCATTTGCTCAAGCGGCATGTGTCCAAACCGTGGAGAATGTTGGGGAAATGGAACAGCAACTTTCATGATTGGAGGAAATGTCTGCACACGAAGTTGTAAATTTTGTAATGTAGCTACAGGAAGGCCACTTCCTTTAGACAAAAAAGAAATTGCTGATATAGTAGAGTCAGTCAAATCTCTCAAGCTTAAACACATCGTAATTACGTCTGTAGACCGTGATGATCTTCCGGATTTAGGAGCCGGACATTGGGCTGAAATGATTCGAACTCTAAAGAAGGAATGTCCGGAAGTCACTATGGAGGTTCTTATACCCGACTTTCAAGGTCGAGAAGAACTCGTCAAGATGGTTATAGATGAAAAACCGGATGTAATCTCCCATAATCTTGAGACTGTCAAGAGACTCACACCTGAAGTTCGCTGCCATGCCACATACGATACGTCTTTGAAAGTCATCCGTCAGATTGCCGAAAGTGGAATTCGCTCAAAGAGTGGCATCATGCTTGGACTGGGAGAGACTCCAGAAGAGATAGTTCAAACTATGGACGATCTTCTGGCAGTAGGTTGTGAAGTTATGACAATCGGACAATATCTTCAGCCAACTGCCAAACATTTCCCTGTCAAAGACTATATACATCCAGACACATTTGAAAAATATCGCCTTGAGGGACTTCGCCGCGGTTTCCGGCACATGGAGTCAGCTCCAATGGTGCGATCCTCCTACCACGCTGAGCGACATATCGATTGATTGGCCAATTAGATGTGCACTGATTGTGTTTATGTTTTATTATTTATCAAAATTAANATTCGANNCATCAACCNTTACNGNAGCAACTTCACNCTTTGATTTTGTGNCNANATGGTGAGGTGCAAATAGCTCAATGCCAGCATCATTAAACGCATCTTGAATATTCTGGAGCATATCCGACATTATGTAGGGCATATCATCGGCTTGCTTGATGTAAGCATTAATTTGATAGCACATATAATTGTCGTTTAACTCGGTTTCAAGTACAAACGGGGCAGGATGTTCAAGTATTCCATCAGTTTTGAGTGCTGATTCTATCAATAAACGATGGACTGTGCGCCAAGGCACGTCATATCCCATCGTAAACATGGTATGGATAATGAGTCCGTGCTGACGAGCTGACGCTGAATAATTTACGGTATCTGAGGTCGTGATAAAAGAATTTGGAATCGTGACTATTTCATTTTTTATTGTTCTTATTCTTGTGATGAAAGGCGATTTTTCAATGACATTTCCCATTGTATTATTAACCTTTATAAAATCCCCCGTCTTGAATGGGCGCATATAAGTTATCACAAAACCGGCAATGAAATTGGATATCACCGAACTTGATCCTAACGATACTATTAGGCCCACAAACACTGATATTCCCTGAAATACTCCTGATTCCGAACCAGGAAGATAGGGATAGATCATTGCTATCATGAATGCGTAGAGTAAGAACCGAATGATATTGAACGTTGGTTCCGCCCAGTCAGAATAAAATCCGTGAATCTTCAGTTTTTCTGTTTTGATCTCTTCTGATATATATCTCAATCCCTTGACAATGTATCTTACGCAATACCATATTATGGCAATGATGAAAAGATTAGGGATGTAGTCAAATACAGCCTTGACTACCATTTTTATTGGATCAATAATATAATTAAATATCTTCATAGCCAGACTCTCCGTCTGGGGAAAGATAGAAAACAGAATGGGAATCGTGATTACAAAGAAAAATAGCAGCACGGCATACCTCAAAAACCTGCATAACACCAACAGTATCCTGCAAAGATAATTAGTGTTTAAAAGTTCATAATCCTTTATTACCAAAGGTTTAAGTTTATGTACTTTGAGCCATATAATTTCCCTCCTCAACTTTCTGAATAGGAAATTAATGAGCTTTAGAATCAGATATTGGCAGAAGATGACTATAACAAACAGCGCCGCTCTTTTCAGGATTTGCCATAAGCTATTCTCTTCTTTCATAAGTGTGATTTTATCGTCGATTATCGGCAACCATGTGTTTGCCAACACCGAAGGAGTAGTAGAGTGCCAAAGCGCATCATTCTCTGTCACACTGATGATGACCTTATCTCCGTACATTATGTCGATATAAGAGTCATTGTCTAAAAGATAGACAGAGTCTCTTCGTAAACTTCTATCCTTTCCGATCTTGATTAAGGTTTGTGTAGTCGTTTCCGCCCTATCTATAGCGGAATGTCCCCCTCTTGCAGCATATATCTTGAAAAGAGTGTCTTCTTCTACCACAACTGGAACACCCGGAGTGACAGCCCTCAATGAGTCAATCCGTTGCTTCTGCGCTACTTTTTTCAATGAATCCTGAACATGATTCTGATTGTTTTCATCGAGTTTTGACTTAAGTAATATCTCATTGAGTTTCATCTCCTCTAATTCAAGCATCAACTCAATCACTCTTACGGAGTCGGATTTTGACTCCACTTCATGACGATTTTGATCTTGTGAGTTTTTGATAGTGTCAGTATCTGAACTATTCGGAGATGACATAAACAATTCTCCAGCTTTCTTCAAAATCTGGGACTGGGCAAACGTTGGATACAATACTTGACCAAAAATCAAAATTGTGAACATAAATATTTTCCACTTATTTTCACATCTACCCAAGATAAATGTCTTGAATAAATTTTTATCAGATTTGCAGCGCATCTTAGTTTATCTTGTTTGAGATGCAAAATTAAGATAAATACTAAAAATATCCAAATAATCGAAGATTAATATTAAGGGGAAGTCGCTTTTGAGAGCGGCTTCCCCTTGAAGAAAACGGACAAATCCTGCTTATAGTCCGCTTGGGTTCTGTATCAAATTCGGATTTCTCGAAACTACATCATACGGATAAGCAAAATATTCATGCTTTCCTTTGACGAATCCTGTCTGCCCGACATTTGGATTAGAAGTCTCTACATACAGACGATGCTTTGCCTCTCCCTTAGTGAAGAATGCGTCGTATGTAGACGGAATGTCTTTACCATTGTTAACTACGCCATCAGTTTCACCCCAGCGAACCATATCGGGGAAACGAACACCCTCAATCCACATCTCAAACATCTTTTCATTCTTAACTTCTGTCATATTGAGAGTTGTGGATACATGTGCAGATCCTGCACGGTTCTGGATAGCCTGAAGATACTGTAAACCATCATTGTCATTAGTCTGTGCACATGCTTCTGCATACATTAAAAGCACTTCTGCGTAACGGAAAATTGTAAGATTCTTGAAGCCATACCATCCTTTCTCGTTATCTTCCTGCCATGGCACAATCTTATGAGCAAAGTAGCCGCCAAAACCATAAAGACCACCCTCTGCCTTGATACCTATTTGGTCTGAGGTCTCAAGCTGTGCACGTGTCAAATCTGTAGGCACACTGTTCCAAGCCATTTCATATAGGAATTCGTCGCCTGTCATGAATGTTGCCTTGCGGCGTGGTGAGTCACCATCATTCGCGAGCATCTTCTCTGCAAAATCCTTACGAATTGAGTGTCCACCCCAACCGTCCGGACCAATGAAAGAGGGTTTATTGGCAAGTTTATCAGTACGCCAGTTCCAGAACTGGATCCACATCCATGAAGTGCGTTGGATTTTGTTAGAGAAGTCAGATATATTGGCATTGTCAAGGCAGTTTGCCTGAAAAATCATCTCTTCGCAAAGGTCGCCCGATGCATGGAAGAGGTTGGCCCAACGGTCGGCAGGAACAAGTTCATATTTACCGGAGCTAATCACCTGCTTCAGGTCAGCTTTTGCCTTTTCATAATCACCGCGGAAAAGATGTGCCTTACCTGCCACAGTGAGAGCAAAACCTTTAGTTACTTTTGAAGCTCCAACTTTATCAGAGGGATTTGCGCGCTCTTCAAGATCAGAAACTGCCATCTCTGCTTCATTAGCAACCCATTCAAGAAGACCGTCATGGCCTCCCTCATAGTTTGTAGGGCGTGCATCTCCCGGAAGGATATGGTCAACCAATGGAGGACAATCCCAACCAATTGCGAGCATAAGATGAGACCATGCACGTAGAGTGCGAGCCTCAGCACGTACACGCTTCTTGATAGGACTANCANCTGAAATATTTTCAAGAATCNAGTTNCTGTCATACACCNCTGCATAAAGACCNGAATANGTATTNTTTATCACTNCATTCTGACTGTCATAACGGAATTCGTTGATCTGAGCTCCAAAATCATTGTCGCCATAATAGTTGCCGGCTGCAAGCATGTCGTCGCCTGCTTCGTTAAAGAGCACCGGTAGAGCAACATAGATACCCTCATTTCCTGCTATATGGAGACAGAAACACTGATATAGGTTATTTAAAGCATTCTGTGCGTCATCATCAGTCTTGTAGAATACTTCTGTAGCAATCACTCCCTTTTGGTCGATATCAAGTCTATTCTCACATCCGGTGAGAATGGATGCCGCACATACGACAGAGAGGGATAATAATATTTTTTTCATGATGAATTTTTTTTCTTTGTTGAAAAATTATTTCTGTAAAGGATGTCAATTAGAAACCAATTGTAGCACCAAAGGTGATCTTCTTCATAGTAGGATATGATGCTATATCAAATCCCATACCATCAGTCTTGGCAGTAGTCGCTGTCTCTGGATCCATACCTGGATAATTTGAGATTGTGAAGAAGTCATCGAGTGAGAAGAATACGCGGAGATCCTTTATGAAGGCCTTCTGTGTTATCTTCTTTGGCACTGTGTAGCCAAGTTGCAGCTGCTTGATCTTGAAATATGAGCCGTTGAACATTGAAGCACTTGAGCTCCAGAAATTCCAATCATGTGCTACTATTCCGACATCCGGCATCTTTGCATCCTTATTTGACGGTGTCCATGCATTATCCATATAATATTTCAAGGAGTTACGAAATGAGTTATCTGCACGGTAGAGAACGTTATAGATCTTGTTGCCTGCCACCCCGGTTCCGAATGCAGTGAAGTCAAAGCCCTTGTATGCGAGGTTGATTGTTATACCGTAAGTGAACGTAGGAATTGGAGATCCTATATAAGTCATATCTTCCATACTAAGTTCTGACGAGTGCACTATGTCTCCAGCTTGATTGCGGAAAAGCGGATTGCCGGTTTCTTTCTCAACTCCAACATAGTCAAAAGCACGGAAATACCAAAGTGAATAGCCTTGCTCAAATGCAGAACGAACCATGTTGTTAGTTCCATCAACTCCACCGTTTGAACTTTCAATGCGAGGTAAATCTTCGTAGAGNTAAGTCTACTCTGTTNCGAAGATNTGGAGATATTTGCTGTGATTCCATACGTGAAATCACCTACATTGTNTCTCCATCCAAGTTCTGCTTCAAAACCCCGGTTGTTGACTTTACCAGCATTGATGGTGGTATTGCCGTTGGCNTAAACTTCGGGAANTGGAGTGANNGTGACAAGAAGGTCCTTGGTGTTCTTGTTATAGAAGTCAAGTCCCACAGTAAGACGTCCGTCAAGGAAACGGGCATCGAGACCAAGATCGACCTGCTCTGAAGTTTCCCATCTCAGATCAGGGTTAGCCATGCCGCTTGGATATGAACCATAATGCTGAGCAGGATTGTCACCATACTGATACCATGCCTGATTATAGGCAATAGGTGAGGTATAAGGGTAATTATTCAGGACATTAATGTTACCGTTTTTACCCCAAGAAGCTCTGAACTTCAAGAATGAGAGTACTTCAGGATTGACATGGTCGCGTACGAAGCTTTCGTTGCTGATGGTCCATCCTGCTGATACTGATGGAAACTTACCCCAACGTTTATTCTTGGGAAGCTTGGATGTGTCGAATGCATCAGCACGGAAGTTAAACTGTACGCTGTAGCGATTGTCGTATGAATACATTACGCGTCCGAAATAGGAAAGGCTTGTAGCCAAATTCTCGATATTTCCGAAGCTCTTGGTTGTTGTCTCTGCTGAGTTCACAAAGTCGAGATATTCGAATACTGAAGTATCACCATTGAGAATTTTTTCTCCTCCGTTTCCTTTTGCTGATGCTGTCACATTGTCAGATTTGGATTGTGTGTAAGACATACCAATCATGGCGCTTGTGAAGTGCTTACCGAAAGTCTTGTTGTAGTTGAAGAAGTTTTCCCACTGATAGTAGTAGCTATTGTTGGCAGCTGCCGAGATCTCATAATCGTCAGCTTTTGCTTGGCCATTCATAAAGTATGGCTNGGAATAGTTATGGCTGTTGCTTTGCGCTATTCGATATGAGAATCGTGAAGTAAACATAAGCCATTTCCAAGGGGAAATATCAAGATAACCTGTTCCACGAACGGTAAATCCTGAGCTACGGTTATTGTTGCGATCTCTCTGGAGNAGTGGGTTACCGTTGTCATCGTTCTGAAGTTTCGCCGTGCCGTAGAANTTNCCATTAGGAGCCACCCAGATATTTTCCGGTTTTGTGTTGTATATATCCCTCATATCTGTTGTGAACTCATCTACACTTTCGAAATATACCGGAGTAAGTGGGTCAAGAAGAAGTACAGGGGCAAGCATTGATCCGTATGCGCTCTGCTGGGTGACGGAACGGGTGTGCCATCTTTCGATATTAGTATTCGTTCCTATCTTGATCCAATCATATAGCTTATAATCGGCATTCAACTGGGCTGTGAGGCGCTCGTAAGTATCTTTCTTGCCTCTTACGATACCGTCATTGTTTACATAATTGAGAGATGTAAAGAAATTACCCTTATCGTTACCGTTCTGGAACACTACAGAATGTTGTGTAGCCCAGCTTGGAGCGAAGACTGTATCAACCCAGTCAGTGCCTTTTATTTGGTTTTTCCAATCTTCGCCGGCATCTTTGCTTATATATCCAGCATCTATACATGCTGTCTTCACGTCTTCGCCGGCCCGCTCCTTATATTCGATGAAATCNNGAGNNCCNAAAATTTCNGGAGTCTTGCCAAGACGCTGGTTTACGGCCTTAAACTGATAAATCACTTTTGGTTGTCCATTCTGAACTGCACCGTTCTTGGTAGTGATTAGGATGACACCGTTGCCTGCTTCTGCACCGTAGATTGCAGCTGACGCAGCGTCTTTCAAAATCTCCATAGACTCGATCATGGATGGATCAAGATACTGGATATTGTCAACTTTCAATCCGTCTACGATCAAGAGCGGGCCGAGGTTGCCGGAATTAGATGAATAACCACGGATACGGATCTTAGCGCCTTCGCCCGGTGCACCCGAGGTGTTGAGGATCTGAACACCAGCAGCCTTACCTTGAAGAGCCGCACCGGCATCAGTTGTAGCCAATCCTTTGATGTCATTGGCAGAGACTGAAGAAACAGAGCCTGTTAGGTCACTTTTCTTTTGAACGCCATAGCCGACTACTACTAATTCATCCAAGCTATTGTTTTCTTCGTTCATACTGACACTTACCTGATGTTGACCCTTCAATGCTACTTTTTGTGTAGCAAATCCCACGTATGAGACAACAATGGTCGAATTGCCGTCTTTTACTTTTAATTTGAAATTGCCCTCAAGATCGGTTGTCGTACCGTTTTGAGTGCCATTTTCAAGAATTGATGCCCCAATGAGTGGATCACCATTGCTCGCATCAACCACCGTACCTTTTACTTCGAATTGTGCCCAAGCTGACATAAAGCTAACACACAAGAACGTCAGTAAAATCAGGAATCTTGTTTTCATAAGCTTTTCGTTAGGTATTAGTTTAAATTGTTATTGGTTACTTCTCGTTAGTTTTAGTTAACACCATGTTGCAAAATTAAACATACCTTAACATTTGGCTATGCATTTTTAGATATTCTGTTTGTATTTTTAGATATTTTTAATGTTTATCAGAAAATTTAAAAATTATTGATTACCAATCCTTATGAAATTAAGAAAATTCCTATATTCGTTTTCTACAAGCAAAAATTTTTACTTTTTAAGTATTTCAGACGGAGACTTACCAAAATTTTCCTTAAAGACTCTGCTGAAATATGCAGATGAAGAAAAGCCACACATTTCACTCACTTCTGTCACGTTGTATTTTCCACTTGTCAATAAAGTCATAGCATGATTTAGGCGTATGGAACGAATGAATTCTACTACCGACATGTCTGTAATAGCTTTTAGCTTTTTATAGAGCAACGACTGACTGATCATCATGGCAGAGGCAAATTCACCCTTCCCAAATAATTCATTCGAAATATTATTTTTGACACATTCCATAGCTTTTGAAAGAAATTCATCGTCAATGATATTTCCTTCTGCATTTTCATCATCATTTTCTGTAGAATGTAATACCACCTTCTTATCGATGGTTTCATACTCTTGATATTCATCTGATATTGCATCATCTGATTTTGGAATATTCTCTTCTCCAATATAGGGCAAAGAATAATGCGGAGCATTCTGCGACATTTGAAGCGTAAGAAGAAGTTTCTCAAAGGCATGTCTTCGCAACATANNTAAATNATAATGNNGCACTANTAGTGCTATCAAGGNAAGGATAGATATCAAGAATATTACTCGAAACCACAACTTTTTCCAAAACGGGGGTTGAACATTTATTGATAATGATCGTTCAGATACGATCCCTCCATCATACATTCGCACATTAAGAGTATAAGCCGAAGGAGCAAGTTTCGTATAATTGATTGATGAAACTGGTGATAAATCGGTCCAATCCTTGTCTATACCGTCTAATTTCCATGAATACATGACATTCGACCCCACATTTCCAAGAGCAAGCAATGATAGTGTAAATGAATCATTCGGATACTTTAATTCCAATTTCATCAAACTATCAATTGGCATTGTCAATTCATCTTCATAAACATTACGTATGGATTGTCCTGAAACCTTAATGTCCGAAAAAAAGATTTTTCCTTGACTTTTATAGTCTAAAATCTTTTCAGGAAAGAACGTTACAATACCATTATCAGTTCCAAATGCTAATTTTCCATCTTCCAATTTNCATNATGAATTTTCTCTAAATGCATCACTTGTAAGGATATCTTTCCCCGGTAATGGCAGCATTTTACCTTCTTTAGTTTCATAACAACTCATTCCTAAAGCCGTCCCAATCCAAAGTTTCCCATTCTCCTTGATAATGCTCCTTGTGAAGTTACTGTGAAGACCTTCATTTACAGTCAGTCGTGTATTCTTACCTGTCTCCCTGTCCATACGAATAACCCCATTCCCAGAACTGCAAATCCACCAAGTACTCCCATCGACGAGAATCTGTTGCACAACATTGTCAGTCAAAAAAGTTTCGGTCTTTCCAGAATCCTTTTCAATTAGGATTAATCCATCTCCCCCACCTGTCAAAATCTTCCCTTTTTCTTGCTCCGCAAAACAGAATACTGGGTGTGATTCATATTTTTTGGAAGTATGGGTAGCAGGGGAATAGCAAATTATATCTCCTTTTACTCCTCCAAACCAGATATCTCCATCACTGTCTGTAAAACTCGCAAATACGTATGCCCCTTTTCCAAAGATGTCTGCTTCTTTTTCTGTCAAATGGTTAAGTTGGCTGTAGTTTTTTGGATTTAATACATAAACACCATGACCATACGTCGAAGCATAGATGAAACCCTCCATATCCTGTGCAAGAGAAAGGAAAGACAATTGTTGTTTTCCATAAAGTTGACGCCATGGACCTTTCATTGAATCCCTTATACTGATACCATCATTAGTGGCAGCCCATAATTTACCTTCTTTATCGGTAAGCAAATAATTGATTTCATTATTATGAAGCGATGATGAAGCATTATGTCGGTGCTGAATTCTAAAAGCATCTTCTCCATCTATATCAGAATATTGAAGACCTGCACTCGTTGTCGCTACCCACAGGCGACCCTGCAGATCCGTTATCATGGCAAAGACACTGTTCCCTTTTAAGGATGCAGGATTGTCTACATCTTCTTTTATCTTTTCTACGACTCTATTGTCGGAAGAATTTAAAACCATTATTCCTCCCCCTTCCATTCCCAACATATAAGTATTGGAATCAACCACCAATACTGATCTAATGATGAGTCCCGGAATTTCATTAGACTCTTTATGTGAAATAGTTTCGTTCCTTAAGCTGTATTCCCAAAGTTCGCCTTGATAAGTGCCCATCAATATCCGATCGAGATATTTATCAAATGCTGCATTTGAAATATATTGACCAAATGTCCCCGGCATTTTATGTAATTTATGATCTTCTCCTGAAATTATGTATATATGATCGTCTGCAAGTGCGAACATATCGGAGTGACCACACCTTATTATATATGAATATCCACGCAACTCAGGATGATATCGATCTATTTTCCCATCTTGATATAAAAAAATTCCTATGCTCGTACTTATCCACAGCTTACCCTTACCATCTATTACAATATTTGAAATCCAATCTTTCTTTTGAAGAATATCAGAAATAGAAAACCATAGCTCAAACCTGTCTTTAATTCTGTCATATCGGAATATTTGACCATTTTGACTGGCCGCGACCAACACCCCTTTATTATAAGCAACCTTCATTTGCATCACATCAGAAGTTGAAACCGGCAAATCATATAGTGACACATTCTGGGTCGTAGCTCTCAATATACCTATTCTCGATGCTCCCCAAATGAAGCCATTATCATCAACAGTCAGCGACGTGATACCTGACATAGGAATATACTTTTCCCCTTTGACGCTTACAAACTCATGAAATTGGGGCACAACTTCAGCCTCTGAGTCCAATCCCCAAAAAATTGTATAGAGAATAAGGAACAAGACTTTTATCCACATGCTATAGTAAATATCTTGCATGCTATATTTTTCAGTTTCCGAAGAATCCGACATTTTTTCTTTTTGTTTATTATGCTTTGTCAGTAAACAGAATCCTTTGATTAAAATGACATACAAAAATAAACAAAATATTCGATTCGGCAAAAAAAACATAAAAAATTATTTTTTCACGTAAATATACTTTTTCATTATCTGATTTTATATGAAGATTATCTAAAAGTACAAACTTTTTTTGATGATATTGTTTAACTTTGCAAAATCAAAATAATAAATTTCTATATTTTCATCATGAAAAAACTCATTTCATTATTGCTGATTATAATGATCAGCGGAGGGGCCGTCTCAATAAATGCACAGTTCTTCCAGCAACCGGATGAATCTTCTCTTAATGGCAAAAGAGGTCCTCTTAATGTCAGGAATGCAAGATATCCTCGTCTACTTCCCGACAACAGGATGGAATTCAAGGTTAAGGCTCCGGATGCCAAACAGGTTCAGATTGACCTTGGAAAGAAATATGATCTCACTAAGAATGCTGAAGGAGAATGGACAGGAACCACAGAGCCGTTGACACCAGGCTTCCATTATTATTTCCTAATCATAGACGGAGTTCAAGTTGCCGATCCAGCAAGCGAATCTTTTTATGGGTGCAGTATGCATACCAGTGGGGTGGAAATTCCATATCCCGACGGAGACAATCGTTTTTATGTAGCCGACGTGCCACATGGTGACATCAGAATGAAGCGATTCTATTCTACTACTTCCGGAGATTGGCGTCGGGCATATATATATTGTCCTCCCGGTTATGATGCTTCAAACGATAACTATCCTGTGCTTTATCTGCAGCATGGAGGTGGTGAAGACGAAAGGGGATGGGCAACCCAAGGACTGACAGACATTATAATGGACAATCTCATTGCCCAAGGGAAAGCCACACCTATGGTTATAGTAATGGCTGACGGCAATACCCCTGACTTTGAAAAGGAACTCCTCAATGATATCATTCCCATGACAGAGAAAAATTTCAGAGTAAAACCGGGAAGAGAAAACCGNGCTCTTGCGGGTCTATCGATGGGAGGAATCCAGACTCTTAATACCGGTATTCCAAATCTTGATAAGTTTGCATATTTAGGAGTTTTCAGTTCTGGATGGTTTGCTAATCCTAATCCTTTCGGTGGAATGATGGATTCAGAAAAATATTATGATATGCTCAACCAAAATAAAGACGCTTTCAACGATGGATTAAAGGTCTTCTGGCTTTCCATGGGTGGAAAGGAAGACATCGCATACGAGAATTGTCGTGTCATGCGTGACCGGTTTGACAAAATAGGAATTAAATATGATTATTTCGAAACTCCCGGTGGTCACACATGGCCTGTATGGCGTGAAAGCCTTTACAATTTTGCACCGCTATTATTTAAGAACTAACCTCAATTTCTAACTACCATGTAAAGCCAGCATGCCCGTTCCCTGTGAAGGAAACGGGCATCATTTTTTCTGCTGCAATTGTTTTTTTGAGTTATTTTTTCACTTTTTTATCAATACACTCCATTATTGATAGTGGATCCGTACAGCCAAGCATATATTGCCGCCCATCTTTGAGTCTGACAAGAAAGCAATCAGACGCTTTCCCATAGTAAGCAAAATATTTGCCAATTGATGATTCTCTAAACCAACCCCAATATCCAAACCATCCACCGCTTCCCAAAATTCGTCGTTCTGACATGGTCGGAGGGCATATCATTACCGACTCGATGCTATTCAAAGGAATTGATTTGATGCGAAGGGTCATGTTTACATTAAGGTACATGTCATCAACTGATACACTTATCGGCGTAAAAAACAATGCCAAAACACACATCACGACCAACAATCCTCCAATGATATATGAAAGAATACATAGATCTCTATTGAGATTAATGATCATCAATGCTACAAGGACTAAAAAGCCAATGATAGTCACGATCATCGAATATGTACTTATTTTTACTTTCCGAACCATAATAGAAATTTTATATACAATGCAAATTTAACAAAATAACTGTAAATTACCAAAAGAATATTTGACTACAATAAATATTTTCGCTATTTTTGCACAGTATTTCTTTAATATTTTTGAATTTTGAATGATGAAGTCAATCTTAAAAATGTTGGGAGGTCTTCTAATCGGTGGGCTAATCGGCTTTATCATTGGAGGTCTGATTGTAATCTTATTTACAGATACAACTTGGAATGAATATCTCCAAAAGTATTATTCAATCGATATATCTGAAGGGGTTGCTGTATTTCTTGTTGCCGTTGCTTCACTCCTCGTGTCTCTCGCCATCATAGTCCCAATTCATGAACTCGGTCATCTTATATGTGGATTGCTAAGCGGCTACAAATTTGTCAGTTTCCGTATATTTAATTGGACCATTATTAAAGAGAATGGGAAAATCCGCATAAAGAAATTTGCAGTAGCCGGAACCGGAGGGCAATGTCTTTTGACTCCTCCTAATCTTCCACTTGAAAAAATCCCCACAGGTTGGTACAACTTTGGAGGACTTCTTGCAAATATAATTCTTCTGCTAATAGTCCTTCCTTTCTTCTTCCTTGATCTCAATCCATTCGTGGCCGAATCACTCGCCATTTTTGCTATGATTGATCTAATCATGATTCTTCTTAACGGCATCCCAATGCAAGCAGGAGGAGTAGGAAACGACGGCCATAACATAAAACTACTGAAGAAAAATCTTCTGAGCAAGCAAGGAATAGTCAATCAACTCCGGGCAAATGCCCTTATCCAAAATGGTATCCGTCCGAAAGATATGCCGGAAGATCTTTTCTCTCATCCAAAAGATATAAACTACAAGAATGCTCTTGAAGTGTCAATCCCTTTAATGTACACAAGTCGATTGATTGATAATTTGAAATATGACGAAGCCTTGGAGGAAACAGAAGCGCTTTACTCGCATAAAGATGAGATAATGCCTCTTTATGTAAAAGAAATAGCTTGTGAACTCGTATTCCTATATTTAAGGACCGGGAATATCGAAAAAGCAGCCACACTGCTCGACAAAGATCTCAGGAAATATATTGACACATATCGCAAAATGATGTCATCAAAAGAAAGAATTCTTGTAGCGATTGCCCTTTATCTTGACAAAGACGAAGCCAAAGCTCATGAAATATATGAAAATTTCAAAGCAAGAAAAGATAAATATCTTCTCCAAGGTGAAGTCAAGAGCGACCTCTCCCTCATAGAAGAGATGCTTCAACTACAATAAGAATAACTCAACTTTCGCAAGCTTAAGTTGAAGGGTTTATCCCATTAACCTTAAGTTGAGCTAACGAAACTTAAATAATTTATAGAATATGGAAAAAGATTATTTCAGCAGAAGAATGACAGTCAGGAATTACGCAAAAAAGCACATTCCTGAAGACTTGATAGACAATATACTCGAAAAAGCAATGCGTGCTCCTACGTGTGGCAACATGCAACTATATAGCGTCATCGTAACCCGAGAACCTGCGAATATCGAACGCCTCGCTAAAGAACATTTCAACCAACCGGCAGCCACTGGAGCAGATGTGATTCTTACGATTTGTGCCGATTTCAACCGTTTCACGAAATGGTGTGAGGCAAGCAACGCAAAACCCGGTTACGATAACTTCCACTCATTCATGATGGCACTGACAGATGCAGTCATTTACACCCAGCAGATTGTGACAATTGCTGAAATGGAAGGAATAGGGACATGCTATCTCGGCACTGTAAACTATAACGCAAAGCAAATTTCAGAACTTCTTGAACTCCCGAATCTTGTAGTGCCAGTAGCCTCTATATCTTTAGGATACCCCGCAAACGAAAATGAAGAGCAATGCGAACGCCTGCCCCTTGAAGCAATCAGACATAATGAGACTTACCGAAAAGATTCAAAAGAAGAGATAATCGAACTCTTCAAGTCAAAAGATGATTTCGAGCCTAACAAGAAATTCGTAGAAGAGAATAAAAAGGATTCGCTTGCCCAAGTCTTCACTGACATCCGTTATCCCAAATCAGTTAACTTAGAAGTCTCCAAATCTTTCACTGATCTTCTCAAAGAAAAAGGTTTCATCAAATGAATCATAAACTAAAACTGCTATTAGCAACAACCGGCATACCATTTCTAATAACAGCTTCCCCAAACGAACCCACAGTCAGCTGGAAACTCCTGACAAACGATAAGGGTCAGTGTATCGAACGTTTCATAGTAAACAACGCAGACTCAGTTTCGAGACTCTGCTTCACTCAGCTCCCTCGTCCTCTGAAGACGGTTTCCCAAAACGACTCTATCGTAGAGATAAATGC
>WFLX010222193.1_pt1 | contig 27021 bp, 29 predicted proteins | sample 4967041 | NCBI WGS metagenome assembly WFLX01 (sample SAMN12857096, study PRJNA449069) | gut metagenome | isolation source: stool from male and female vole | host: Microtus ochrogaster | place: USA:Florida | collected 2017
CCATAATCCTCTAAGGAGTATTCCAAGGAGCCGCCCATGCCGCCCTGTGTCTGCAGCCTTTCATTGCCAAGACAGAATTCGCTGCAATGTAAATAGCAGCAGCTTCTTCCTTCATGTCAATAATGTGGTATTTCCTGCAGTTCCTCTCTGTGGTTTTCCCGATTACGAGAATATCCTGCCATTTCTTATGGCGATCCGATAATATTGAAAAATTCATGGCCGCACCTCCGCAACTCAATGGGACAATTATACCATGTATGCAAAAATTATTTTATGAGTGCGCTTCCTATCAAACACTGCGGGCATGGGAATATTATAAACCGAAAATAGAATTACAAAATTTAAGCGTTCAAAAATTTAATGATTTTGTTGACAAGGAAACAATCCTGCGTTAATATTGTTTCCGAGTAAACAAAGGAGAACGATATGGATTTATTAAGTTTGTTTAAAGAATACGGCGATAAGCAGGAAATATTATCAAAACTCAGAGAAGACCAGTCTCTTAGAGAATACAATAATTCTGAGCTTCATATCATCGCAGCTATCGGTGATCTGGAGCAGCCGAATGTCACTTCCCTTGCAGAGCATATGGGGATGACAAGAGGTGGTATCTGTAAGAACATAAAGAAATTGACGGAAGCAGGTCTTATATCATCCTATCAGAGAGATGGAAATGCAAAGAACATATATTACCGTCTGACAGACACAGGAAAGGTTATATATGAAAAACATGCCAAAGCTCATGAAGCATGGATTGCACGGGACATGGCCTTTATAAAAGGCTTTTCGGATAAGCAGATGAATCAGGTTGCAGATTTTATGAAGCTATATATTAAGCATATAGATCAATGCATTGAGGAGAGTGAAAGCGATGGCGAAAGTAAATAGCAAAGAAATCTTTGAAACCCTGCCCGTTCCAAAGGCGGTAAAGGAAATGGCTTTACCGACCATATTCAGCCAGATTATTGTTCTGATCTATAATATGGCGGATACTTTTTATCTAGGAAGGACGAATAATCCTTATATGGTGGCCGGTGCTTCTCTGATTCTGCCAGTGTTCAATATCTGCCTGTCACTTGCAGGACTGACAGGTATTGGCGGAGGGGCATTGATATCACGGCTTCTGGGTGAGGGAAGGGAAGATGAGGCAAAAAAAGTGTCCTCATTCAGCTTTTACTTGTCCATTGCCGTAACTGGTGTATTTTCCATAGTGATGTTTACACTCATGAAACCGATCCTTGAATTGCTTGGAGCCAGTGACAATACATATCATTATGCAAGGCAGTATGCTTTTTGCGTTATCGTACTTGGCGGAATACCAACCGTGCTTTCCAATGTGATGTCCAACCTGCTTAGAAGTGTAGGCATGTCAAAAGAGGCGGGCTTTGGCATCACAATGGGAGGAATTATCAATATGGTGCTTGATCCGCTGTTCATGTTTGTACTTCTTCCAAGGGGAAACGAGGTATTAGGAGTTGGAATCGCTACACTGATTTCAAACTGCATTGCATGCGGTTATTTCTTTTGTGTCATTTACCGGATCAGAAGACAATCGGTTATTAGCTTTAGTTTCAAACATGGCTTACCTTGCAGAAGGAGTATAGGCTCTATATTTAATGTGGGCATCCCTTCGGCGGTTACGACCCTGCTGTTTGATATAGACTATGTGGTCATTGATAAGCTGATGGCATCCTACGGTGATATTGCGCTTGCTGCCATTGGTATTGTGCTGAAAGCTGAAAGACTGCCTCTTAATGTCGGTGTCGGTATCTGTCAGGGAATGATGCCGCTTGTTGCATATAACTATTCTGCGAAGAATCATGAAAGAATGAATCATACCATAAAATTTTCCATCAAGGTGGGAATCATCGTCAGCATAATCAGTATTGCGTTATACGAAATTTTTGCAGGAAGCATTATGCGGGTATTTATACCGGAGCAGCAGACGGTACTGCTGGGGACCAGCTTCCTGAGAATCAGATGCCTTGCGACACCGCTGATGTTTATGAGCTTTTTCACGGTATATGTGTTCCAAGGCTTTGGTAAAGGAGATAAATCGCTGTTTCTCGGTGTGATGCGGTGGGCAGTATTTAACATTCCGATGCTGTTTTTACTAAACCATATCATTGGAATGTATGGTATTGTCTGGTCGCAGGTGTGTGCGGACATCCTGACGGTGTTACTTTCAATTTATGTATACCGCAGATATACGAATACAGTCTTAATTTCCAAAGAAAAGGGGGTTAAGATGTGAAAAGTAGGATGCTATGGAAAAGCTTCCGGAAGATGCAGGATAAAAGCAAGGTATTAATTGTAAGCATTGACATTACAACTAAAGCAGGATAGAATGAAGCCGAAAGGTGGTAGGTAAATATGCAGATTTCAAGTCGGTTTACACTGGCAGTTCACATCTTTGTCTGTATAGACACATTCGGAAGTAAATATAAGGTAACCAGTGATTTTCTTGCAGGAAGCACCAATGTGAACCCTGTCATCATTCGGAAAATTTTAGGGCAGCTAAAGGGAGCAGGTTTGATTAATGTGGCGCGGGGAACCGGAGGTACTACCGTTACAAAATCATTAGACGAAATAACTTTTTTAGACATATACAATGCTGTGGAATGTGTCGAAAATGGGGAATTGTTTCATTTTCATGAAAATCCAAGCACAAACTGTCCTGTGGGAAGAAATATTCATCATATTTTAGATGATAAGTTATTTCAGGTGCAGAGTGCATTGGAGAAAGAACTTGCTTCTATTACCTTAGCAGATATAAAAAAGGATACAGAGAAATACCTGAGTGAAGAAGGCAGCTAGAATTGCCGGAAAATCAAGGCAATGTGTGGATTATTCCAATGCCTTGATTTTTTTTGAAAAAACAATTGTAACCATTGACATTACAACGAAGCAGTGTTATAGTATGCTTGCAAGATGTAACAACGATAATTACATCAAATTTGTTAAACCATTAAAACAGGAGGATACTATTATGACACAGATTGAAAGGGCAAAGAACTGATGGGAAAATTCGAAATAGGGAATGCAGCATGGCCATGCAAAAGCAACGGCTGACAGGCACAGCTGGTTATCCTTATGTTCAATAATGGAAACATGGGAGGAATTTGTATATGCAGACAGCAGATTACTTAAAAATTTTGAAAGATGAGATTCATTCTGCGGTCTTTGCCACCGTAGATGAGAACGGTCTGCCGGAAGCAAGAGTGATTGATATTATGCTTGCAGATTCTGACAGTCTGTATTTTATAACTGCAAAAGGAAAAAGATTTTACAAACAGCTTATGGAACAGGGATTTGTGGCCATCAGTGGTATGACAGGTGGAGATCATTCGTTAGACAAAAAGGCTGTTTCGGTTCGTGGTAAAATACGCAATATAGGAAATAAAAAATTAGAAGAGGTTTTTACGGAGAACCCCTATATGAATGAAATTTATCCCAATATGGAAAGCCGGAATGTACTGGAGGTTTTTCAGATGTATGAAGGTCAGGGAGAATACTTTGATCTATCCGTAAAGCCAATTTGCAGAGAAACCTTCTATCTGGGTGAAAACCGTGGAACTCATACAGACGCACATGGCTTTTATGTTACGGATAAATGTAATCAATGTGGAAAATGCTTTTCGGAATGTCCGCAGAGCTGCATTGATGTTGCAGGGAAAAAGGTGTCAATCAATCAGGCACATTGTCTGCATTGTGGCAGATGTTATGAGATTTGCCCGAAGAAAGCAATTTTGAAAAGAGGTGAAGAATTATGAAGCAAAGTCAAAAAAAGAAGATAGATTGGTCCCGTTTTTTAAGCGGCATTCCGGCTGGAGACTATGTCTTTCAAAATATTCCTTATGAAGAACAAATAGAACGGGCCTCCACATTAATAAAAGAGGCTGACATCATACTGATTGGTGCGGGAGCAGGGACTTCTACAGCCGCTGGACTTGCTTATGATGGAGAAAGGTTTACCGATAATTTCAGTGAGTTTATAGAGAAATACGGATCTATGTATATGACGGATATGTATGCGGCGGGCTTTTATCCATTTCCCACAGAGGAGGCAAAATGGGGCTACTGGTCAAAACACAGCATGATAAACCGTTTTCTTCCACCTGCTATGCCTCTTTACAAGCAGCTTTATGAAATCGTAAAAGAAAAAGAGTATTTTGTTTTGACAACAAATGTTGACCACCAGTTTCAAAAAGCAGGATTTCAGGCGGAGCGCATCTTTGCAACACAGGGAAATTATGGTAATATCCAGTGTGAGAGAGGGTGTCATCAAAAAATTTACGATGCAGAGGATTTATTCCGTCAGATGGATCAGGCAAGGCATGATTGTTTGATTCCTTCTGATATGGTGCCGAAATGTCCGGTTTGCGGTGGTAATATGGCAATGCACCTTCGCTGTGACCAGTATTTTGTAGAAGATGAAAACTGGCATGAGGCAGCCGGGCATTATTATGACTTCCTGAAAAAAATGGAAAAGAAAAAGGGCGTATTGCTGGAGCTTGGTGTAGGATTTAACACACCGACGATTATCCGCTTCCCATTTGAAAAAATGGTGCGTGAAAACGAAAATCTGTCTTTGATCCGGCTGAATATGAGTGAAGCTGTTGTTCCCGAGAGTTTTGGAAAAAGGACAGTCGGTATTGGCGGTGATATGGCACAGGTTATATCTGATTTAAATCATCGGAACTGCATTTGAGGAAAGGCGGGCGCTTTGGATGAATGAAATAGGAAAAATAGATATTCTTCTGGAAAAATTAAAAGCAGATTCAGCGAAATATAAAGAACTTAAAACCAGCAAGTACAGTTTGGAAGAGAAGAAAAATGCAATCCGCTCCCTTATGAATATTCGTATGCCGGGAGAATTGTCCGATGAATTAAAGGATTTGCAGGACGAATATCTGCAGGAAGAACGAAAAGCAAAGGGAGTCGTAAGATTAGCAGATATTCCAACAATAAAGGAACAGTTACACAGTAAGGCTCCCTATGCAGAAAAAATATCGCTTTGGCAGGGAGATATTACAAGGCTTGAGGTTGGTGCCATTGTAAATGCTGCTAACTCGCAGATGTTAGGCTGCTTTGTGCCTTGTCATAGGTGCATTGACAATGCTATCCACAGTGCAGCGGGGATGCAGCTTCGGGAAGAATGCAGTCATATCATGAGCCGAAGACGGCTGAAATATGGCAGAAACTACGAAGAACCCACAGGCACAGCCACCTTGACTCAAAGTTACAATCTTCCCTGTGATTATATCATACACACAGTGGGACCGATTGTTTATAGTAGTTTAAACGATTCGCTATGCCGGGANTTGGAGAACTGTTATGAAAACATTTTGAAATGCTGTTTGGAACATCACNTCNAATCGGTTGCATTCTGCTGTATTTCAACGGGAGAATTTCATTTTCCGAATGNTAAAGCGGCGGAANTTGCATGGAAAGCAGTAACGGCTTTCCTGGATAAGCAAGGGGATTGCATGGAACGCATTATTTTTAATGTCTTTAAAGACAGTGACTGGAATATTTATGAGAAAGTTTTAGGTTGATTGAGTTAATTAAAGCAATGTCCGCAAGTACTATATCCTTGGGCTTCCAATTCACTTATACTTAAGTTTGATGTTGAATAGTTCTCAGGGGCTATTTTGGCGACATCATTACAGTTTGGATGGTGAATTTTCATACGGTCAGGGTTGGTATTTAGTACATAGTTGTCAGTGGTTTGCTGCTGCTCCGGATTATTATATGTGTTAAAATTATTTCCGTTTGAACTATTGTTAACAGCATAGTCNGCTTCTGNGGATGTGAATTGATCTCCGTATNCAGNGGTAAGCTGCTCCCGTATTGCATCGGGTGACATATTCATGGTATTCTGATAATTCTCTGCCTTTTGCAGAGCGTTATAATTCCAATCGGCAGTCATATTGTCTATTGCATATTGAGCGGCTTCAGGAGAGAATCTTTCACCATATTCTGATGTAAGCTGATCATAAATTGCTGCCTTGGACATATACATGGTATCGCTGTAATACATAGCTTTCGACAAAGCTGATTCGTACTCAGTTGAAATATCATTACTGCTGTCCGATGTTTGATCTGATGTGGAGGGCAGAGATACTGTTTCCTGATCAGTATCTGTCATATTATCATTTGTTACGTCAGCATGAATGGTATCAATATCGGATGAACTGTCTGTTGTAGAATTATCATTTTGAGCCATGTGGGAAGCGGTATTCTCAAAGGCAGTATCATCTGTTTGTGCGGCAGCAATATTCTGATCAGGCGTGCTCTTTTTTTTAAAGCCTCCGGTTATTTGGGTATAGACCACTATGAAGCAGACCAAAGCAGCCGTGCATAATCCGATTACACCCAAAAAAGCGGTCAGGATATTTAATAATTTCGTCGTACTTTTCATAAAGGGTTCTCCTGTTAAAGTTTTCCTTCAGATTTATGGGATGGTTTCTGAATATTGCATAAAAAATGGAAGCAATGGGGCTCGAACCCATGACCTCTCGCGTGTGAGGCGAACGCTCATCCCGGCTGAGCTATGCTTCCATAAAAATGATTATAACACTATGACCTAAAAATTCAATAGACTTTCTTTAAGTGGAGATAGCGAGACTCGAACTCGTGACCTATACGTTGCGAACGTATCGCTCTCCCAACTGAGCTATATCCCCATGAGTAAATTATAACACAGATGAAAAAGAATGCAAGGCTTCACCTTTAGGAGCATCAATCCGAAACCAGCGAAAAGACCGCTGATGGAACCGGCTTAAAACAACTGATAAATCACCGGTACAAGCAAGGCTGGGAGCAGGTTTCCTACATTAAATTTCTTTCCAAAGGCAATATTAACGCCCACACAGAAAATCAATGCCGATCCCACAAAAGAAATATCGCTGATCAGCGAAGGACTCATAAAGTCACCGAGAATGGCAGCAAGAAGCGTTATAGCGCCCTGGTAGAGAAACAAAGGCAGTGCGGAAAAGACAACACCCTTTCCCAGTGTGGAGGCAAAAATCATTACAATGACAAAGTCTAAAATAGCTTTGGCGGTAAGTGTGGAGAAGTTACCCGTCAGACCGTCTTCGATGGCGCCGACAATCGCCATAGCGCCAATGCAGATAACAAGGGTAGAGGTGACGAAACCTTCCACAAACTGGGTATCCTTTTCGGAATGAAGTTTTTTCTTTAATAGCTCACCAAGACGTTCTAATCGGTTTTCAATGGACAAAAGAGAACCAGCAAGTCCTCCAAGAACCAGTGAAAGGATCAGGAGAAAGGTTCCTTTTGTCTCTATGGAACTGCCATTTATGACAAGCATTTCTTTCAACGTACCGGAAACCCCGATAAAAATTGTGGCAATACCGCAGGCCTGCATCAGAATCTTTTGGCAGTTTTCAGGGATTCCTTTCTTCAGAACAACACCTGAAATACCTCCTGCAATGACAGCAGCAGTGTTGATGATGGTGCCGAAACCAAACATAAGAAGCGCCTCCTTTTCCAGATCCGCATATCAGTATAACAAAATGGAAGAAGAAAGTAAAATTGTTTTCCTGAAAATATGGTGTAAACGTTACCCTTCGGCTTTGCTGATTTCAGTTGCGGGTCCGAACTTCTGCATGCAGACAAAGTACGGATAAAAGGACAGACACAGAATGTCAAAAAATGGGTATAATATGCATAGACGCAGGCGTTCGCTTTGAAACGCGGAAAGAAGGGAATATGAATCAGGCAATCGGCTTTGCGGCAATGGGAACGGGTTTTACTTTTATAATGACTGTACTCGGTGCCGGTGTAGTATTCATTTTTAAAAAGAATATGGGGATGAACATTCAAAGAGCATTCTTAGGATTTGCTGCAGGTGTGATGATGGCAGCATCGGTCTGGTCTCTGCTGATTCCTGCAATTGACGAAACAGAAAGCATGGGCAGAATTCCCTGGATCCCGGCAGCAGGAGGTTTTGTGCTGGGAGGAATCTTCCTGTACCTGTTGGATTTTTTGATGCCTCATCTACATTTGGGAGAGGGGAAACCGGAAGGAATGAGAAGTTCCCTTCACAGAACCACGCTGCTGGTATTGGCGGTGACACTTCATAATATACCGGAAGGAATGGCAGTGGGGCTGGCATTTGCCATGGCAGCTCAGCATCCAGAGGATCCGGCATTATATGCAGCAGCGCTGGCACTGGCAGTAGGGATTGGTATTCAGAATTTTCCGGAAGGAGCGGCAATTTCCCTGCCCCTCAGGCAGGAGGGGATGAGCAGGCGGCGGGCTTTTGTACTGGGGAGTCTTTCGGGAATCGTAGAGCTTATTTTTGGAGTAGGAATTACCTTGATTGCGGTACAGATTACTCCTTACATGCCCTGGTTTCTGGCTTTTGCGGCGGGAGCCATGATCTATGTGGTGGTGGAGGAACTGATCCCGGAAGCAAACGAAGGAGAGCACTCAAATCTGGGAACCATAGGTGTTATGGTTGGATTTTTGATTATGATGATATTGGATGTAGCGCTTGGATAGCAGTCGTTGGAAACGGTCGTTAGAAACGGTGGTTTGAAAAGCAGGAAGTGTTTCTGACATGGTTCTTGTGCAGAAGATGTGGTGATGATATAATTTGGGGCAGAAAAGCATGGAATCAGGGAGGAAATGAGAATGCGGAAAAAGCTTTCTTTATTGATCTTGGCTGCAGTAGTTCTGCTCACTGCATGCGGTCAAAAAGCAGATGCAATAAAAACGGATAATAAACAAGAGACAGCGGAAGGGTCAGATCAGGAGAAACAGGACAAAGAAGCTGATCTGCCTTCAGAGGCGGAGGCTTCGGAGCTTTCGGAAGCTTCACAGGCAGAAATTCCTGAGCAGGAGAACTCCGAGTTCTCAAAGGGTACTGTCAGTGAAAGCGGATGGGAAAGTCAGTGGCTTGGCATGCGTTTTACAGCACCGGATGGCACAAGAATGGCATCCGAGGAAGAACTGGCTGAATTGATGGGGATCAGTGAGGATCTTTTGTCGGAAGATCTAAGTGATATACAGATTAAATATGCAGAGCTGACATCTGTGCGGGAAATGATGTGTTATGATGAACGTACAAAAGCAAATGTTATTGTGAGTGTTGACCGGCTGCCATTGAAGATGTCGGAAGAGGCTTATGCGGAACAGCTTGAACTGTCACTGTCAGCCGTTTCCGCTATGAAGTATGAGAAAGCAGATGAGGATGAGCAGGTGGAAATAGCCGGGACTTCTTACCTCAGATCCGGTTATCATGTGGAGGCAATGGGGCAGAGCCTTCACACAGATTATTATATTAGAATGATTGATGACAGAGTTGTTTCTGTGGTGGTGACTTACGGAGAAGATGCGCAGGAACTGGCATCCTCCATGGTAGATAGTTTTGGGACCTATTGATTTGCTCTCACAATTGGAAACGCCGGGCTTTCTCTGTGTCAATTCTGGTTTTGCTGCTATGACAGCTTTCGGGATTTTGGGAAATGGCTGTCAAAAATATCTATAAGCTGCCCTGCACAGAAACTCAATGCCCTGAATTGAAACAGATGTGAAGAGCTTATAGAATTTTTAGTGCAGAATCAAGAATCCGTCTCGAAGTAAATGTACACCCCGTTTTCTTTGTCCGAGCAGGGCGAGTTTGAAAACGGGGTGTTAATATCATTTCTGAGAGCGGATTCTTAGATTCTGCCTTAAAATTCTATCGCTCAAACAGATGTTTTAATCAGGGCATTTCAAACAACTGTTCCGGGCAGCAATATTCTTTTGACAGCCATTTCTCCAAAATCTATCGAAAGACTGTCAAAAGCCAGGCAAAACCAGAATTGACACAGAGAAATACTGACGTTTCCAGTTGTGAGGTCAAATTGTTTCTAAACAATTTATAAATTTGACAAAAAGCGTTGACAGTGTTTCTGGAATCTGTTAATGTAATAACACTTTCAAATTATCTGGATTATCTAGATCATCTTAATCTTTAAATTCTTTATTTTTTTCAGGAGGTTCCATTGACTACAATCACAGAGAAAAGAGTGTGCAGGGACAGATTTCTTTTGATCTTTGGACAAAAGGCCTGTACCAGAAGGAGACTTTCCGCATGTCAGGAAGGAAAATGCCGGCTTTATTTTTCGGCAGACGAGCTCATGCTGAAGGAGACGGTATCGTTTCGGGTTCTGCAGAGGGAGGGTATGTATTTTATTCAAGAAGAAAAGCTTTATGAGGAGCAGCCGTTCTATTATCATACGCTTCGGAGAGAGAAGCTGATGTTAATTCTAACAAAAGAGCTTGCCGGGATGGAGCGTGCAGGAAGGCTTTTGCTTCAAAGGAGTGAGAACTGTCAAATTGGAAATGCGTATAAAAACCGCATTTTTTATAACTGCTGCAGTTTGATTGGGGCTGAGGCTGCAAAGATTTATGTTATGGATGGGCATTATAGAATCTGCCCCCAGGCGGAAAGCGAAGGCATTTATTTAAATGAAAAGAGGCTGGATCGGGAAAGGGAGCTTTCAGATGGGGATCAGATTGACATTTATGGACTTCACCTGCAGCTGTACGGAGAGTTCTTTCTGTGTGTCTGCTTTGCGGGAGCAGTAAGAATTGCCGGGGAAAATGCAGCATTTGAGGAAATGTATCGAAGAGGGATTTCTTATCGGTTTTGCCTGCCCGCTTCGGGAAAAGGCATGGTGGAGCGGGAGCCTTTCGAGGAACAAAAGCTTTATACCGGAGAACGGGAGATTTTGCCGCCAGGGCCCAGACCGGGCAGAGAGGGAACCCCGCTGCTTTTAAGTGTCGGGCCATCTATAACAATGGTACTGCCTATGCTTCTTATGGCGTTTGTGGGCAGCAGGCTGATGGGTCAGGGGAGCAGCTTTTATCTTTTATCTCTGACCATGGGAGTATGCAGCGGTATTTTGGCGCTCTTTTGGGGAATTGCCAATCACTGCTATAAGAGATATACGGAACGGCGGTTTGAAAAGCACCGTATGATACAATATCGTGAATACCTGCAGAGGGTCAGGGAGGAGCTGGCTGAGTGGATGGAACAGAATCGAAGGATATTGGAAGCAAAGTACCCGGCAGCAGAAAGCTTTCTGGGAAGGGAAGGACGGCCGCCGGGAGTCTTGTGGAATCGATATTACAAGCAGGAGGATTTTCTGTTTCTGCGTCTTGGAACAGGAACAACAGATTCCCGGATTCAGGTGAAGCTTGCACAGCAGCCAGGGGACATTGTCCCTGACAGACTTTGTCAGGAAGGCAGCAGGCTTGTAGAAGAATTTCAAAAGGAAGAAGCGGTGCCGCTGGGAATTGATTTTTTCAAGGTGAGGCAGCTGGGAATAGAAGCAGATACGGACAAAGCAGAGGATTTTGCAGTGTTATTCGGCCTGCTGACACAAATGGCGGCCTGTCACTGTTATACGGAAGTGAAGGTAGTATGTTTTTATGACAAGTCCAGGATATGGCAGATGCGGTTTGCCGAAAGTGTTCGATGGATGCCNCATNTCTGNTCGCAGGATAAAAAGACTCGATTTCTGGCAGGAGATGNGAAAGAGAGCGGAGAGATCATTCCCGTATTGATGGCGGAACTGGAAAAAGGACAGATGAACAGGCGGACAAATGACCAGACGGCTGACAATAGAAAACTTCCGTGGTACTTGGTGGTTGTGTTAAACCAGGAGCTACTACAGGGAGAAAGCGTCTACAACTGTTTGACGGAAAAGGAAGGGGAATATCCGGTCAGCGCTGTTTTTGCAGGAAAGGAAAAGGAATCTCTTCCCAAAAGCTGTCTCACATATCTTACCTGGAAAAACAGGGAAGAAATTGTAAAGAAAGAGGAGGGCGAAATCAGCAGACAGCCCATAAATTTTGAACGGATTACAAAGGCGCAGGCGCAAGCCTATTTCAGGGAAATTGCAAGTCTTAAGGTCCGGGAAACAGGACTGGAGGAGCGGATACCGGATAAAGTGGATTTTCTGGGGCTGTATGGCTGCAGTCGTGTGGAGCAGCTTGAAAGTAATCAGAGGTGGGAAAAGAACCAGCCCGAAAAAAGACTGAAAGTTCCGATTGGGCGCGGGGCAGGGGGCAGGATTGTGAGTTTGGATATCCANGAAANNNTTCATGGACCTCATGGNNTGATTGCCGGAACAACANNANTNGGAAAAAGTGAATTGATNCTCACCTTTTTATTGTCCGTAGCTGTGAACTTTTCGCCGGAGGCTGTCAATTTCTTTATGATTGATTATAAAGGCGGCGGTACCGGAAACGTACTTTTCGATCTCCCCCATTGTGCGGGGGTCATATCAAATCTTTCAGGAAAACAAATCAAACGTGCCATGTCGGCAATTACAAGTGAAAACAAACGAAGACAGAAGCTTTTCAGTGAGTGGGGAGTGAACCATATTGATGCGTATACTCAGCTTTATCGGGAGAACAAGGCAGTGGAGCCTATGCCTCACCTGATCTTGGTGGTGGATGAATTTGCCCAGCTTCGAAAAGAGGAACCGGAGTTCATGCAGGAGATTATTTCTCTGTCGCAGGTGGGGCGGAGTCTGGGGATCCATTTGATTTTGGCGACTCAAAAGCCGGCAGGAACGGTAGATGATCGTATCTGGAGCAATGCAAGGTTTCATCTCTGCCTTAAGGTGCAGGACCGGCAGGATAGTATGGATATGCTCCATAATGGCGATGCGGCGCTTTTAAGGACCCCGGGGCAGTGCTATCTGCAGATTGGCAGTCATGAGTACTATGAATTATTTCAGACAGGATACTGTGGACAAGAATATTGGGAAGAACCGGAAAACCAAAGCAGCACGGTGCTGGTGGAAAATACAGGAAATCGAGTTTGTCTTAAGAGAAAAAAGGAGAATAATCAAGTAAGTCAGTTGGAAACAGTGATTAGTTATGTAAACCAATTGGCGGACCGGCAATGCAGGAGGCGGGCAAAATCACTTTGGATGCCGGAATTGCCTGAGAAAATCGCCTTTACGGAGCTTGACGAGATAAGACAGAGGGAAAAAGAGGAAGAAGCAGCTTTAGGGAATATCCGGGAAGAAATGGAAATTCTTTTGGGGCTGTGTGACGACCCGGAAAATCAAAGGCAGTTTACCTTTTCTTACCGGCCGGAACAGATGGGACACTTGATTCTGTGCGGGGGACCGTTGTCAGGAAAAACAAAGCTGATACAAACAATTCTGTGGCAGCTTATGATGCAGGGGGCGATAGAATCGGTGATGATGCTGGGAGTGGATATGAGTCAGGGAAGTATGAGGAATTTTGCCGGTATGCCGGGAGTTTTGGGAGTGCTTCAGGAGACAGAGGAAAAAGATATCTTTTTTTACCATCTGGATAGACTGCTTCAAGAGAGGAAGGAAGGGCTTTCCGGAAATGGGGAAAGAATGCCGCCGGTATTTTTGCTCATTGACAACTTCGCAGCCATGTACACAGTTTTGGAGGAAAAGCAACAGGAACTGCTCTTAAAGCTTGCCAAGGAGGGAATGGGATACAGCATCTATCTGATTTTGTCAGTGTCCTCCGCGGCAGAGATTCCGGGACGGATCTTTGAGAAGGTGAAGACAACACTGGCTCTTTCCATGAGTGACCGTTTTGCGTACGGAGATATCTTACGAAGATACAACATGGATGTACTTCCAAAAGAGAATACTCCGGGAAGAGGTCTCTGCAGACAGGAAGAGAGAATTTTGGAATTTCAGAGTGTGCTTTTTGAGGAGACGCAATGGTTGCAGGATAAGATCAGAACGATTGGAAATTGTCCCAAACCTTTCCCGCACCTTCCCAAACCGGCGGGTTTTGAAACCATGAAAAAGGAGTATTCATGGAGGGAAAATTGTATTCCCCTCGGGTATTCACTTATCACTGGTGAGATCAGGGAATTAAATCTTGAGCAAAATCCTGTATTTTTGATTTCCGGCAGACAAAAGCGCCATGAACAAAGATTTCTTGAAGATATAGAACAAAGTCTCCTTATTATCGGAAAAAAGGTGGTATGGGTAAGCGACGGTAAAATTTTGCAGCTTCATAGAAAGGGGGCAGAGGAGAAGTGCTTTTTGATTGCGGATCTGGCCGAGTTTATACGGCAGATTCATGAGCCGGATGAGGAGTGCAGGGAAAGGATGCATTTCTGGGAGATGCTTGCCCAGGGCAGAGTGAAGGGCAGTTTTTTGGCAGGAGCTTACAATTGCATGCAGGATTCCCGCCTGCTGGCAGAACCAATTTTCAGGGAGCTTTCGCAGCATCAGAGCGGGATTCATATTGGAGGAAATGCAGGGGCTCAGAGAGTATTTTCTTTTGATGATTTGGGATATGCACGATTGAATCAACAGGAAGCTGTCAATACAGGATATTGGAAGCAGGGGCCCTTTTCCCAGTCGGAAAGGATTTTTATACCCGGCATTTTAGAGGAGGAACAATGATTTTGATAGAAGTGCAGGTACCGGCGCTTGCCGGTAGTTATGATTTTGAGTGTGATGAACGGACGCAGGTGGAAAAGCTGATTAAAGAAATGATTTCTCTGATTGAGGAAAAGGAGAGGATCCCATGCAAAGACAGAAAGGAACGATATCTGTACATTCCGGGGCAGAGGAGATTTCTTAAAATGGATGAAGAACTGGAAAAACAGGGAATCAAAAGCGGGGACAGACTGGTACTGATCTAAGAAGAAAAGATAAATCTGCAGAGCAGATATGGGAAGTCAGCAGGATTCTACAGCAGATAAGGAGACAGAAGCGATGGATCATTTTCAAATACGGCTTTATTCCACCGGGGGCAGGGGAGAATTGGAAGGATTGGAAAGAAGCCTTACCGATGTAAGGGACAAGCTGGACATTCTGAGGACACAGACGGAAGTTCTTAAGACTTACTGGGAGGGACCTGCCTGTAGGCAGTGGAGCCGGGAATTCACGGCTCAATTAAGGCAGATCGAGGACTGTCTGAAGGGATTGAACAAATTGACTGATGCAGTAAACGAAATAGCTTGCAGGCTGACGGAAACGGAAAGAAATAATGAAAAATTGGCTGATCAAATGTATTGAACAATATAGTCAACAAAAAAGGAGGAATTGTGAAGGAAAAAGTCAGAGTCAATACCGAAAAGCTGAAAGAAAAAAGCCTCCAATGGACGGAGGAGGCAGAAGCAGCCGGAAAAGAATTGAGAAATGCAGGAACAATTATGGAGAATATGCAGACAGTCTTTTATGCGGAGCCGGTAGTTTCCATTCAGAAGGCTTTTGAACAGCTGGTAGAAAAGGGTTACCGGCAGATGAAAGAACTATGTGATCATTTGAAAAAGCTTTCCGATATAGCGGAAAGTTACGAGGAGGCAGAAAAAGAAAATGAATTGGCCGTCAAAGACAATTGAGATGCATTTCCGGGAAATTCTTTCCTTAACGGACAAAATAAAGTGTTTGTCCGAAGATTTGACCAGGATTGGAGAAGAAACAATTCCTGAAGCAATCGTTGCAGCAAAAAGGGGGTGGAACAGTGAGAGCGGCAGAAAGCTTATGGAGAGGGAGCTAAAAATAGGAATGCAGGTCAGGGAGGAGTCAGAAGCTCTAAGACACCTGGCGGAGGAGATGAAAAAGCAGGCAGAAGATATGTACCGGGCGGAACAGATGAATTCTCAGCTTGCAGTTACAAGAATTTATTAAGAGTCAGGAAGGAGAAAAGGATATGGCATTTTTTCAGGTTACATCATCAGAACTTAGAAACAAGGCATCACGCCTTCAGGAGCTGAACAGTCAATTTAAAGCAAAAGCAGCAGAATTGGGAGAAAAGGAAACTTCGCTGTGCAGCATGTGGGAAGGAGAAGCCAAAAATGTTTTTCATCAGGCTTTTCTGAGAGACCGGTCAGCAGATGNAGGCTTNTTACNAGCTGATCGNACNGTATGTACAGNCACTTTTGGNAATTGCAGCCAGATATGAAGAGGCGGAGGCAAGAAACCGGGAAATTGCTTCGGCGAGAAAATATTGATTAGAGAAAGGAGAATCTTATGGAAGGTATTTTAAAGGTTACACCCGAAAAGTTAATTCAGACATCAGGAGAATTTGCAGCCACAGGCGGACAGATGAAAAATCTTACAGGGGAAATGATGTCTCTGGTACAGGGAATGAAAGGAATCTGGCAGGGGGAAGCGGCAGCGTCTTATAGCGGAAAGTTTAACTCTCTGCAGACAGATATGGATAAACTCTGCCGTATGGTTCAGGAACATGTCAGTGATCTTCAGGAAATGGCATCACATTACCAGAAGGCAGAGCTGGGCAATGCAGATCAAAGCGGTGCATTAAACAGCGGTGTGATCGTATAAAAGACAGAGATTCCATGGAGTCGGAAAGGAACAAATACAAGAGATGGAACAGATTTCAGAGGCGGAGATCAGTATGGTGCTGGACACCTTTATGTATCTTAACTATCAACAGGCGGCAGAAGGAACCAGTATCAGGGAAATCCTGAAGGAACTGGAGCAATATCCGGATTATCAGGAAGACGGCTGTCATTTTGGTGAATACACGATCATTGAGCAGGCGGCTCAAAATGATGCGGTGGGTGAACTGGTCATAGGCTGTCAGAGTGCCAACATGGGATATGACCGGGGAACTGCAGCCTGCACCTTTTCGGCTCCGGATAAAAATACGATTTATGTGGTATACCGAGGAACAGGAGACGGCGAGTGGCCGGATAACGGAATCGGGATGACAGATGCCGTGACCACGCAGCAGGAACGTGCGCTTCAATATTTCGAAGAAGTAGTTGAGACTATGGGAGTCGGAGATGGACAGAGGCTCGTGGTTACCGGACATTCCAAGGGAGGAAATAAGGCTCAGTTTGTTACTATGGAATCGCAGTATGCGGATAAAATCGGCGCATGTTATTCGGTGGATGGACAGGGCTTTTCACAGCAGGCAGTCAAAAGATGGCAGGATAAATACGGTAAGTTGGGATTTGAGGCGCGGACGCAGAAAATTCAGGGAATAAACGGGGAAAATGATTATGTCAGTGCTTTGGGAAACTGCATTATACCGCAGGAAAATATCCGATATGTGAGAACTCCTGTGGAAAAAGGTAATTTTGCCGGTTATCATGATATTAAGTATATGTTTGCGGAGAGAAAAGATGATTTGGCGGCAGGAGAATATACGACAGTTTTTCGAGGAAGAAAAAATTCATACACATCAGAGCGGGGAACTCTTGGAGAATATGCAGCAGTGCTGTCAGCCTGGGTTATGGCACTTCCGGATACGGCTCGGGACGGGTGTGCAGCTATAGTCATGCAGATCATGGAATCCCTACAGGGAACAAAAACAGGATTAAACGGCGAAAAGCTGAAATTTTCGGATTTTTTGGATTTTTCGTTTCTGGGAATTCCTGTTATTGCGGGCAGCCTGATTGGGGGAGAAGAGGGAAGAAGCTTTTTGGGAGCGACTGCGTGGAAAGAGAGCTTTAGCGGACAACTGCAGGGAAAGATAAATTTGGAGATTGCCTCGGAGGCATTGGCGGGAGGACGAGCCGGTCTGGAACAGGCGGCGATTAGAATAAGTGATCTGACCGGACAGATCAGAGAATCGGCAGGAGAGATTCCTTCTTATATGAAAGGGAGCATGGAATGGTATCGTAAGCTGCGTCTGTTGGCAGAAACAATGGAGAAGCTGGAAAAGAAGCTTAAACAAATGATTCAAATACACGCGGAAATTGCGATCAATTACCAGAAATGGGAGGAACAGGCAGCACAAACAGCAGCTGCTGCAATTGCTTTTTGCCGGGAAATTCAGTAAGATAAAAGAAAATGCAGGGAGGAAGAAGAGCATGGAAGAAAAGCGGCCGGGAAATTCAGATCAGATTACCAGAGATTACTTTGATTCACTGCTTGTGGAGATGCGGCATTTGGATGGACAAAAGCCGGACACAACATTGGAGCTGTATGGAGAGAAATTTCAAACACCCATTATGATGGCGGCATTGTCTCACCTAAACAATATTTGTGATGACGGTATGGTGGAGATGGCAAAAGGGGCGGCACTTGCAGGAGCAGTCAACTGGGCTGGAATGGGAGACAAAGAAGAACTGGAAAGGATCACGTCAACCGGGGCAAAAACAATCAAGATCATTAAGCCTTATGCGGACAATGAGCTGATCATGGAAAAGATTGCACATGCAAAGGAGTGCGGGGCATTGGCAGTGGGGATGGATATTGATCATGCATTTAACGGACGGGGAGAATATGACAAGGTTTTGGGTTACGATATGAGGCCGAAAAGTCATGAAGAGATACGCAGATTTGCAGAATCTACAGATCTTCCCTTTGTGGTAAAGGGAGTACTCAGTACCCGGGATGCTTATAAATGCCTGCAGGCGGGGGTGAAAGGAATCGTAGTTTCCCATCATCATGGGATTATGGATTATGCCATCCCGCCTCTTAGAATATTACCGGAAATTGTGAAAGTAGTGAATGGACAGATCCCTGTTTTTGTGGACTGCGGGATTACAAGCGGTATGGATGCGTTTAAAGCATTGGCGTTAGGTGCGAAGGCTGTTTCAGCGGGGCGTGTTATCCTGCAGCCCCTTGGAAGATCAGGAGCACAAGGAGTGAAGGAGCAGATAGAACGGATGAACGAAGAATTAAAAGGTGTAATGGCACGGACAGGAAGCAGGGATCTTGGGCATATCGATCCTTCGGTTATATGGAAATAGAACGGAAGGAGTTTTCGGCCGGATCATTTCGAATACTCTTTTTATATTCACTTGGCGTGCAATTAAGATACTGCCGAAAGACTTTATTAAAGTAGCTGGCATTGTTAAATCCGACAGCAAAAGCAAGATCGGAAATGGAGCGGGAAAGTGGATCATCCTTTTGGATCATATTGGCAGCTTTGAAGATCCGGTATTTCATGAGATATTCAATAGGGGTGATCTGCAGGGTTCTCTTAAAACATCTGCAGCATTCGCTTTTGCTGATATGTATGGAAGCAGACAGATCATCCAGCGTGACACGCTCAGAATAGTGGTTTTCAATATACATAATTGCTTCTTTGACACGGGACTCATCCAAGGTCAGATTGGTATTTTTGTGTTTTTGAATATTCTGCGGGATCACATATTCTAATAAAATGACCCAAAGCTGACACAGGTAGGATTTGGTGACCAGCTCATAGCCGTACTTTTTAGTCATATTCACGGCGATAACGGAATTGACCAGATCCATGATCGGGGCAGAAACCGTATCCTGTTCGTCCAAAAGCATAGTGCGGAAAACAGGAGAACTCAGTATGGGAGAGAGATACTTCCCGGACATTACGGTATTTCCGTAGCCAAATAAAAATGAGGGATGAAAAGTGGTGGAGTACAGGGAGCAGTTACAGTCGGAATTAACAGGTTGAACGGAATGCATGATGTTTTGATTGATCAGAATTCCCTGTCCTGCTTTCAACCGGATTTTTGCATCATCTGTCATAAAATCAACTTCTCCGTGATTGATGATGATGATTTCAATTTCCGTGTGCCAGTGCCAGCGGATACGCTGCATATACATTTTGGCCAATTCAATAAAATAGACATGGATCGGATAGCCGATTTCGGCATCATTATCGGTACTGTCAGAAGAAAAGCTTTGACTAGAATTTTCCTGTGTAAGCATGGCACTCTCCTTTTGCAAGTATGAATAATTTTCAGATATTTTATGATCAGGTAATTTCATTTTAAATTATTTTTATGAGATGTTCAACCTTAGAATTTTATTTTTCAGGCAGGAAATAAGGTGTGCGGCATTGACGATGAGTTTTCTGTTATGATAATATAAACAAGAAGAAATTTGTCCGAGGCAGGGACAAAACGCAGGGAAAAGAAAAGGAGTGAAAACATGGACGAGGTATTTAAAAAACAGCTTGAGGAAGGCGGAGCGGATGTTGATGTCACATTAAAGCGCTTTATGGGAAATGAGGCCATATACATGAAGTTTATTTTGAAATTTCTGGATGATAAAAATTATGATATGATTATGGACAGTCTTGAGAAAAAGGATTATGCAGGCGCTTTTGCAGGCGCTCATTCTTTGAAGGGGGTTTCAGGAAATCTGGGGCTTAATCCTGTTTATGAAGCATCGTCACAGATCACGGAGCTTTTAAGAGATAAGCAGGATGCGGACGTGGATACCCAGAAACTAAATGAGGCTAAGGAACAGTTGGAGAAATCCTATTGCCGGTTACAGAAAATTATCAGAGAAAATAACCCCTGATCTGTTTCGCAGCGAATGAATCTGAATTGACATTTACATTGAAAAATGTTAATTTATATAAGAATAGGAAATTTTATCAGGTGAGGAGACATGATGGATAAAGAGCAGATTTTAATTGTTGATGATGAGGAAGTAAACCGTGTGATATTAAGCGGTGTTTTTGAAGATGAATACGATATTCTGGAGGCTTCAAACGGACATGAAGCAACCGTTCAGCTTGAAAGAAATCATAACATTGTATTGATTCTGCTGGATGTTGTAATGCCGGAACTTAATGGGTTTGGGGTGCTGGAATACATGAAGGAGCACAACCTTTTGGATAAGATTCCTGTTATATTGATTACTAGTGAGACTATCATTGACAGTGATGATCAGGCATACTCCTTTGGCGTGGCGGATGTAATGCATAAGCCATTTTATCCGCATATTGTCAAGCGCAGAGGCAAGAATATCATCGAACTGTATCAGAATAAGCAGCTGATGCAGGAACGTCTTAAAGAGCAGGAAAAAGAAATCCGGGAACAGGAAAAGCAGATTCGCGAGAACAACGAATTCATGATTGATGCGCTCAGTTCCGTAGTAGAATTTCGAAGTCTTGAGACGGGAGAGCATATCAGAAGGATTAAATACTTCACACGAATTATGTTAAAGTATCTCATGAAGTATTTCCCCAAATACGGTTTGACACAGACTCAGGTTGATGAGATTGCAAGAGCGGCAGCCCTGCATGATATTGGCAAGATCGGCATTCCGGATGCGATCCTCTTAAAGCCGGGACGTCTGACTCCGGAAGAATTTGAAGTAATGAAAACGCATACTACAATCGGATGTGACGTCCTTGAAAAGTTTCGGGAAAAGCAGTCAGGTGATTTTTATAAATATTGTTACGAAATCTGCCGTTATCACCATGAAAGATGGGACGGAAACGGATATCCGGATCACCTGAAAGGAGATGAGATTCCCATTAGTGCTCATATCGTAGCGATTGCAGATGTTTACGATGCATTGGTTAGTCCGAGAGTATACAAAAGTGCATACGCAAACAAAATTGCGTATGATATGATCATGAACGGTGAATGCGGACAATTTNCTNCTGATGTTNTTGAATNTNTTGCGNTTGNCAAGGAGGACTTCTTCAANATTGTGGAAGTAATTAAGATGTTTANCTTTTCTTGATAAAGAAACAGCAGGNAGCAAAAATAAATCTTTTGCTGCCCCGTTTTTTGGTTCAAAAAGATCGTTGATATTGAAAATAAATTTGGTGATCTTTAAGAGGGCTGATGATGAAACAGGTCGAAGACAGTATTTTCCCTATGGAAGACGCTCTGGAGATGATTTTGATGTTTGACCGGAGCGGAAATATTTCTTATGCAAATGCAGCGGCAAGACAAAAGCTGGAATATGACGATGCGCTGTGCGGCAGACATATCAGTGAAGTGTTTCCGAACACTTTTCCCATGGGGAAGAGTGTGGAAGAGGCGGAAAGCTTATCACAAAGTGAATTATGTTCTCTAGTGGCATACCGCCAGAATCACACTTGTTTTCCGGTCGAAGCCAAAATTGTGAAAGAGGCATCAAACCCGGAAGAATATATATGTATGGCCAATGATATTCTGGAAAGGGAATTTCTTGGCAGGGAAATCGAGCGGATCAGACAGGAGGCGGATCAGGCGGCAAAAGTGAAATCGGAATTCGTTGCAAATGTAACGCACGAACTTCGAACTCCGGTAAACGGTGTGCTGGGAAATATCCGGGAGCTTTTTGACAGGCCGTTAGATGAGGCTACGTTGAAATCACTGCATTTGGTAGAGCGCTGCTGTGATGATATGAATAAAATCATAAACAGTATTCTGGATTTTTCGAAGCTGGAGGCAGGTAAATTTACACTGGAACCGCGTAAGTTTCATTTTCGTAATATGATGGATTATGTAAAATCCAATCATATCAATAAAATTACAGAAAAAGGATTAAATTTCTTTATGACGGTATCTCCGCAGATACCGGAGTATGTTATAGGCGACGAACTGCGGATCGTTCAGATTTTGAATAATCTGCTGTCCAACGCACAGAAATTCACCTCAATCGGTAAGATTTCTGTAGAGGCAGTAAAGACTGCACAGGTAAATAACAGATTAGAACTGTTTTTTATTGTATCTGATACGGGAATCGGAATTGATAAGGCCGATACCGATAAGCTGTTTCAAAGTTTTTCGCAGGTGGATGCTTCCATCTCACGCAAATATGGAGGAACCGGTCTGGGGCTGAATATCAGCAAACAGCTGGCGGAACTTATGGGCGGAAGGATCGAGGTAGAAAGCGAAAAGAACAAAGGCAGCACATTTTCCTTCTCCATATGGGTAGAAGGCTGTGAGGAAGAGGGTGCACTGCAGGCTTCGGGTATTGGGGAGCTGCAGCCTGGTATGGCAGCAGGAGCACTTTCAGAGGAAGAAGATCTGCTTGAAGATATCCGGATTTACGGCACGGATGAAAATCAGAAGAATCTGAAGAAAAATCTCTCCAAACTCATTTTGTGTGTGGAGATGGAAAATTGGGAAAAAGCAGAGATGTTTATGGAGATAGTCAGAGAGCTGACTGCTCAGGCACCACAGGACATAAAGCGTACAGCTTTAAGATTGAAAATGGCTATCCAAAAGGAAGATTACGAAAAGGTAGCCAAAGCATTTGAGGAATTAAACAATTTCCTGTAATGGAAAGGGGATAGTTACATGGCTTCAGAGGACAGGAACAGCGGCAAGGCCAGAATCCTTATTGTGGATGATATGGAAATGAACAGGGTGATTCTCGAAGAGATAATCAAAGACATCGGTGGTGATCCTGTTTCGGCAGAAAGCGGCGAGCAGGCTCTGGAATTGGTAAAGGAGCAGTGCCCGGATCTTGTTTTGACTGATATTTCCATGCCGGGGATGGACGGATATGAACTGTGCAAAATTCTAAAGCGCAAAAAAGAGACAAGAAATGTTCCTGTTATNTTNATTTCNGCATATGATGAGCCNGAGGCTATCGTGGAAGGTTTNTCACTTGGCGGGGAAGATTATATTACCAANCCATTTATTCCGGANGTGGTGCAGGCCCGGGTAGGNGTTCANCTGAGACTGTATGANGCTAAAAGGGAACTGCTGGAGATGAACAGACGTCTTCAGATNTCTGTGAAGGAGCAGCTNCGGCAGATAGANNNGGAAAAGAAAAATATNNTATATGCCATGGCNAATATTGCTGCNCAAAATGCAAATTATGAAAAAGAGCATATGGACCGGGTAGGCAGGAATTGCAGAATTCTTGCACAGGGAATGCAATTATCTCCATTGTTTGAGAATCAAATTTCTGATTCATACATTGACATGATTGAATTAGCTGCGCCTCTTTGTGATATTGGATATATCGGAATATCTACGGATGTTCTGCAGAAAAAGAAGGAACTGACGGAGGAAGAGAGGGCAGTTATCCAAAAACATACAACGATTGGTGCAAAGCTATTGCAGGATCTGCACGTCAATAGTGATTATAATGATTTTATCAGCACGGCTGTAGATATAGCGAAATATCATCATGAGAACTGGGATGGAAGCGGGTATCCAGACAGGCTGACAGGGGAAAATATCCCTCTCGCAGCACAGATTGTCTCTGTTGCGGAAAAGTATTGTACCCTGACCGGAGAAGAAGCACTCTCCAGAGAGGAAGCTTTAGAAGTTATGGGCAGGGAGGCAGGTATCAAATTCAATCCCAATATTTATGAGATATGTCGTAAAATATCGCGTCAATTATGCTGATGAATATAGTATTTTTTTGACGGGAGGAATGGAAGTTGATTACAGATGAGGAGTTTAAACGAATTTCAGACCACATGAAACAACGCTATGGCATTGACTTAAGTCAAAAAAAAGTCATTGTAAATGGACGTCTGGAGAACTACATCAAGAAGAAGGGCTGGAATAATTTTCATGATTTCATGAATGCCGTGGAAAGTGATAAGAGCGGCAATGAGGAAAGAATGCTGGTTAATTTTTTGACCACCAACCATACTTACTTTATGAGGGAATTTGAGCACTTTGATTTTTTCAAGGGGACAGTACTTCCGTGGCTGCGGGTTAAGGAAGGCAGAAGTAAGGATCTGCGCATCTGGTGCGGAGCAGCATCCACAGGCGAGGAGCCTTATATGATCGCTATGGTTTTGTCAGATTTCTTTGGTTTGGAGAAAGATCAGTGGGACACCAAGGTGCTGGCTACGGATATTTCCACGAAGGTGCTGCAGCAGGCAATGGCTGGAATTTACAGCACAGATCAGGTGAATAAAATGCCTGAGCAGTGGAGGAGGCACTTTTTTAAATCGCTTCCGGGAGGGCAGTTTCAGGTAAAGGATGAATTGAGGAAGGAAGTGATCTTCCGCCAGTTTAATTTGATGGATCCTTTTCCGTTTAAGAAAAAAATGCACGTTGTTTTTTTACGAAACGTTATGATATATTTTGATGAACCGACCAAGCAGGAGCTGGTTCAAAAGGTGTATGACTTCTTAGAGCCGGGGGGCTATCTGTTCATAGGAACAACGGAAACAATTGACAGGAGTACAACACCTTTCCAGATTGTCAAACCGTCGATTTTCCGAAAGAGAGAGAGGTAGATATAAGGGATGGTACCGATTAAAGTTTTGGTAGTAGAGGATTCAATTGTATTCAGGGAATTGCTGGTTCAAAATCTGAGCAAGGATCCGGCAATACAAGTTGTGGCAACCGCAAAAGATCCTTTTGAAGCAAGAGACCTTATTTTGAAATATCATCCGAATGTAATGACATTGGATGTAGAACTGCCGAGAATGAGTGGAATTGAGTTTCTGCGAAAGCTGATACCCCAGTATCCGCTTCCGGTGGTGGTGATCAGTTCCTTAAGTGATAAGGTATTTGATGCAATGAACGCCGGAGCGGTAGATTTCGTTGCAAAACCGGCAGTATCCAGCCGGGCACAGCTTGAGGATTTTATCAGGAATGAGCTTTTGGTCAAAGTAAAGATTGCTTCTACGGCAAAGATCAGCAACATAAAGAAGACGGTTATCAAACAGCAGCAGGAAGAGCAGCATCTGGCTACAACAAGAAGTAACCTTATTGTGGCGATAGGCGCATCGACGGGAGGTACAGAAGCAATTTTTTCCGTTGTTAAGGATTTTGGAACGGATATACCGGGAATTGTCTGTGTACAGCATATGCCGCCTAAATTTACGGAGATGTATGCAAAGAGACTGAATGATCAATGCCGCATTCAGGTAAAGGAGGCGGAGACCGGGGATCGGGTGCTTCCCGGGCATATGCTGATTGCACCGGGCGGTGACAGGCATATGAGGCTTGTGAAAATAAACGGAACTTATCAGGTAGAGGTTAAAGCAGGTCCAAGGGTGAACGGACACTGCCCTTCCGTAGATGTATTGTTTGATTCTGTTGCGCAGGTTGCAAAGTCCGATGCACTTGGAATTATTCTGACGGGTATGGGCGGTGACGGCGCGAAGGGATTACTGAATATGAGAAAGGCAGGAGCAAGGACCATCGGACAGGATGAATCCACCTGCGTAGTTTATGGAATGCCTAAGGTTGCTTATGATCTGGGAGCAGTGGAATACCAGGATAAATTGGGAGATATTGCAAAAAGAACATATGCATTGCTTAATAAAATGTAAAGGAGAAAAGGTATGAAGATTCTGTTGGCAGAAGACGATTTTGCAACGAGAAAGTTTATGATGAACTTTCTGTCAAAGTATGGTGAATGCGATGTGACTGTGGACGGTATGGAAGCAGTAGATGCATTCATGATGGCTTTGGAGGACGACGACCCTTATGATCTGGTGTGTCTTGATATTATGATGCCGGTCATGGACGGATATCAGTCACTGGTAGGTATCCGCAATCTGGAAAAGGAGAGAAACATCCCTGAGGATAAAGCGGTAAAAGTAATTATGACCACTGCCTTAAATGAGGAAAGAAATGTCAAAATGGCTTTTGAACTGGGATGCACAATTTATTCCGGTAAGCCTATTGATCAGGAAAGATTTGAGCAGGCATTGAAGAAATTGAATCTGATCTGATAAAGGAAAATAAGAATACAGGAAAGGAGAAGGATATGGCTGAAGAATTTAGCACAGATGGCATGCTTGATATGTATCTGTTTGAGAATGAACAGTTACTGGAACAGCTCCAGGAAAGAGTTCTTGAGCAAAAGGATGCAGATTGTTTTGATGAAGACAGCATCAACGAAATATTCAGAACCATGCATACGATCAAAGGCTCTTCCGGTATTATGATGTTTGATAACATAACGGCAGTGTCACATAAGCTTGAGGATGTATTCTTTTATCTCAGAGAATCGCATCCGGAGAATGTGCCGCATCTGGAACTGGTGGAGCATGTGCTGTCGGTGGAGGACTTCATTTCAAGTGAGTTGGAAAAGATCCGTAACGGAGATCCGGCAGACGGTGATTCCAGCGAGATCATCAAGGATCTTGACAAGTTTCTTGAGGTGATCAAAAACGGCGGAGTTGTGGAGGGAAATGAAGCGCCTCCGGAAAATGTTCATGTGGAACCGAAGCATTTTTACATTGCACCGGTAGCCACAAGCGCCAGTCGTTTTTATAAGATTTATCTTACTTTTTATCCGGGAACGGAAATGGCAAATGTCCATGCTTACAAGACCGTATATGCGTTAAAGGAGATAGCAGAGGATATTCTCTACTCTCCTGAAGATATCATTTCAGATCCAACCAGTGCAGATACGA
>WFLX010105024.1_pt1 | contig 27005 bp, 19 predicted proteins | sample 4967041 | NCBI WGS metagenome assembly WFLX01 (sample SAMN12857096, study PRJNA449069) | gut metagenome | isolation source: stool from male and female vole | host: Microtus ochrogaster | place: USA:Florida | collected 2017
GACAACAATACGGGTAAGGGTGACAATGAAGAGTATGCCTGCAAGATAGATTCGCTGAACATGGCATGCTTGTATTGGTACGGCGTCAACGGCGCTTCCGGATATCAGATTCGCGTGTCGACAGTCTCTTTGGTTGGCAATCCGGAGGGTTGGTTGGTACCCGAAAACATCCTGATTGATACTATTGTCGCTCCTGATGTTCTTGACTTGAAGTTGCGCCATTTGGAATATTTCACTGATTATCGTTTCTCAATCCGTGCTCTTGACCCCCGCGGTTATGATCCTGCAAATGGAATTTGGGATCCGGATTCTCCCTATCATTCAAAATGGTTCGGACATGGCGGCGGCCGTCAGTGGGCCGACTACCTCGGTCTCGCTACCGCAGCACGTTATGAAGTACCCGACGTAGTGGATATCACCTCCATCAGCGATAACTCGTTCCGTATCATGTTTGACTTGAAATATGACGGTACAGCCGAATATCTTGAATATTTCAAGGTGGACGAAAACGGTAACTATGTAGCACAGGCGATCATGATAGAACCGTCTCCTGCTAACAGAAACGCACAGCTTGATGACAAATGGCGTAAATACATGCTTACCCCCGAGGATTATGCAAGGGGTTATGTTGACGTAACTGATCTTTCGCCCAACTCATCTTATGTTGTAAACATCATTAACCTTGATGAATCAATTCCTAAGGTTGATGCCGTTTATAATACAATGGCGCCGCGTACTACCGGACCTGCTGGAGATCCGATTTTCATTCCGTGTGATTTCGCAAACGATACAATTCAGGGCGCTCATGAATATCAATGTGCCCGTATCGACACTATCATCAACAACTTCACGAATGATATATCTCTTCCCGAAGGACAGGTGTTCGAGCTTGAAGGTGGTAAAAACTACTATATCTATAGCCACACTAACATTATGAAGGGCTTTACTCTTCGCACTCGTCCTGAAGATGTGGCTCAAGGTAAGCGTGCTAAAGTGTTCCTCGGTGGTATTGATTATAACGGTACATCTGACCGCATTGCCAACTGGAACCTCGGTATGAACCAAACTCCGGGAATGTCGGACGCTCCTATCCTTGTCGGAGAGGTGAAGTTTATTGATATCGATTTTGATGTACCCTTGGCAACTAACTATGGCGATCAGGAGGCTAAAATCCGTAATGCTTCAGGTAACTATTTCGCAAATATGTTCTCTCAAGGTCTTGCGGTGACATTTGCCTCATTTGAAATACGCAATTGTACATTCCAAGGACTTATCCGCGGATTTATCCGTGTGCAAGGTCAGCGCCGCAAAGTGTTCGACAATCTTGTAGTAGACAACTGCATTTTCTGGAACTGTATGTACTACAACAATGATGGTCGCGGTTATGCTTGGTTCGCTTCCGATGGTAAGCCTTCATCGGGTAAGTCAAATGTGTTCCGTCATCTTGAGTTCACTAATAACACTATCGTTGACTGTCCTAACGCATCTATGTTTACCGATAACAACGTGAACTTGGCATGGCCGAGCTCGGTTCAGTTCAATATAAACTTGAGCAACAACACTATCTTGAATTACAACACCCGTAATGGTAAGAATAACGCTCCGCTTTTCAATTTCCGCTTCATTCCTAACGGCTCAACATTCAAGGCTCATAACAACTTGTTTATTCAGGCTAAGGATGCAAATGATACCCGTTCGATGAATTTCTATGGAGCAGATATGCGTACAATCAATGGTGACGCTCAGGAAATCACCATTGACTTCAAAGACAATTACGGCTCTAACTGGGATCCTGCAAATCAGGGTGACGATGCAGTCTTCTCTGGATCGGCATTCTCCGCCAAGTCTAACAGCTTCGGCAAGTTCTCTCTTGAAACTCCCGGCATCATCAATGGTGCTGACGAGTTGAAAGTTAAGGCTTCAGGTCTTCTTCCCACTCAGTTGATGCGCAATCCTAACCCGCCGCACCACCAGAACGGTTCAGCTGAAGACTTGCGTCTGATGCATAATCGTGAATCTCTCGACGGATTGTTCTACAATGCCACTCCTGAGGTTACCAATAGTGAGGTTTATCAAAAGAATATCGGTGACCAGCGATGGAAACGCGGATCTATTTGGTAATTTTGAAATTACTTAAAATTGAACTCTGATATAAAAAGGGCTGTGCTAATGTGCAGCCCTTTTTGTATTGAGCCCCGCAATATTCCATGTTCGTTCTGAGTGTTGAAATATATTAATCAGGCGGAACGGTTATTGCCCAAATAGAGATTATTTCGTAATTTAGCATTCTAAAAAGCAAGCCTATAATGAAAAATCGAAAATGCATCAATAATTTTATTACATTTGTCGTCGCTGCAAACCTGCTTGTACTATCGTCCTGTTCGGAAAACCACAACTCCAATGTTACATATTCAGCTATGGAAAATCTTCCATATAACATTGAGATAAATACTGATGCGGTTAGCAGGATTACGAAAGAATTCCCTGATGTGAAGATGTTCGAGACTGAATATCCCTCAATGAATGCTTTAGTCAAATATGCGATTGTTGTGCGGAAAGACTCTTTATCGACAGATAAGGTTATAACTGCACAACTTGAAAAGATGGCTGATGATGTAATTCATGATGATTGCGGCATCGTAAAAATAAAGGGGAATGATGGTATTTCGGGTTGGGTCTTTTCATCAGCTCCTGATAAATATCCGGTTCAGATGCTTGCTACCGACAGTTTTTCGGTAGTGCTACATGGCAGAATGGAGTTCACTTCGCCCCAGACCGACAGCGCCGGCGTGGTTTTCCCCGCTGTCGAGGCGATCGCCGCCGACATGGAGCATATAGTGAAGAATCTTAGATTGAAAAACTCGACCTCTCCAAAAACTGAATAAATTCTAATTATTCATAAAAACAAAGCCGCACACTCTGCGGCTTTGCTTGTTTTGCCTAAAAGTGTCAAATTCCCCTGTTGCCTATTATGGGATATTTTCGTAACTTCGCCGAAAATGTAACCGAATCATCTAATGCACCCGTTCATACATCTTCACGTTCACTCCCAGTTTTCAGTTCTTGACGGACAGGCTGCCGTGCCGGCGCTTGTCGACAAAGCCATAGAGGACGGAATGCCCGGCATCGCCCTCACCGACCATGGCAATATGTTTGGCATAAAAGAGCTGTATAATTATGTCAACAAGAAAAACGGCAAGGTCAAGGGAGCCATCGGCGACGCNGAGAANGCGCTCAAGGAAGCCGAAGAAGCCGGCGACACCGCTGCTGCCGAGGAGAAACGCGCCGAAATCGAAAAACTGAAAAAGAAAATTTTCAAGCCCATATTCGGCTGCGAGATGTATGTGGCGCAGAAATCGCTCTATGAGCACGTGGACAAGAAGGACACAGGACGACATCTCATCGTGCTCGCCAAAAACGAAAAGGGCTATCACAACCTCATCAAGATAGTGTCGCAGGCGTGGACCGACGGGTTCTATTCCCATCCGCGAACCGACAAAGCCGCGCTCGCTTCCCACAGCGAGGGGCTCATAGTGTGCTCGGCATGTCTCGGCGGCGAAATTCCGCGACTCATCCAGGCTGGCGAAATCGAGGAAGCCGAGCGACAGGTCCAGTGGTTCAAAAGCGTTTTCGGCGAAGATTATTATATCGAGCTGCAACGCCACCCCACCAACAAGCCGGGAGCCAACAGAGCGGTCTATGAAGTGCAGCAGCAGGTGAACCCCGAGCTGATCAGAATAGCCCGCAAGTATGACATAAAGCTCATCGCAGCCAATGACGTTCACTTCGTAAACGAAAACGATGCCGAGGCTCATGACCGCCTGATATGCGTGAGCACCAACAAGTTCCTCACCGATGAAAAGCGAATGCGCTACACCAAGCAGGAATGGATGAAGACCCAGGCTGAGATGAACGAACTCTTCGCCGACATTCCCGAAGCGCTCACCAACACCATCGAGATTCTCGACAAGGTGGTCCCCTACTCCATCGACCATAAGCCGATTCTGCCCAACTTCCCCCTGCCCGAGGGCTTCACCGACAACGACGAGTATCTGCGTTATCTCACCTACGAGGGCGCGAAACGCCGCTGGGGAGAAAGCCTCGACGACGTTCACCGCGAGCGTCTCGACTTCGAGCTCGACACCATCAAAAACATGGGCTTCCCGGGCTACTTCCTCATCGTGCAGGACTTCATCCGCGCCGGACGAAATCTCGGAGTGTCGGTAGGACCCGGACGTGGCTCCGCTGCGGGCTCGGCAGTAGCCTATTGCCTCGATATCACTCAGATAGATCCCATTAAATATGATCTTCTGTTTGAGCGCTTCCTCAATCCCGACCGTATATCCCTCCCCGATATCGATATCGACTTTGACGACGACGGGCGCGCCGAGGTGCTCCGCTACGTAACTGAAAAATATGGAGCAGAAAAAGTGGCGAGAATCATCACCTACGGAACGATGGCGGCAAAATCGGCAATCAAGGACGTGGCGCGAATCGAGCAGCTCCCGCTCTCGGAGAGCAATCGATTGACCAAGCTGATTCCAAAACACATGCCCGAAGTGAACGGCAAGGAACTAAAACCCACGCTGAAAAACTGCTATGAGCACGTGGACGAGTTCAAAGCCGAGCTGAAGAGCCCCAACCAACTCGTGGTCGAAACGCTGAAATATGCCAAGGAACTTGAAGGCAACGTGCGCAACACCGGCGTTCATGCCTGTGGCGTGATCATCGGCAGGGACGACATCACCGACTGGGTGCCCGTAAGCACCGCAACCGACAAGGACGGAACCAAATTGCTCGTCACTCAATATGAAGGATGCGTCATCGAGGACACCGGACTCATCAAAATGGACTTCTTGGGATTGAAAACGCTTTCCATCATCAAGGAGGCGCTTGCCAACATCAAGCAGACCCGCGGCATCGAGGTGGACATCGACAATATCCCTATCGACGACAAGAAAACCTACGAACTTTACTGTGCCGGTAAAACCACCGGAACATTCCAGTTTGAGTCGGCGGGTATGCAGAAATATCTGCGCGAACTACAGCCTACCGTATTCGAGGATCTCATAGCGATGAACGCGCTCTATCGTCCCGGACCGATGGACTATATTCCCGACTTCATCGCCCGCAAACACGGAAANTCGCCCATCGTCTACGATATCCCCATCATGGAGCAATATCTAAAGGACACCTANGGCGTNACCGTNTATCAGGAGCAGGTCATGCTCCTGTCGCGCCTGCTGGCCAACTTCACCCGCGGCGAGAGCGACACCCTGCGCAAAGCGATGGGAAAGAAACTCATCGACAAGATGAACGCCCTGAAAGCGAAATTTCTCGAAGGCGGACAGAAGAACGGACACGAGCCTAAAGTGCTCGAAAAGATATGGGCTGACTGGGAGAAATTCGCATCCTACGCTTTCAACAAGAGCCATGCCACGTGCTACTCTTGGGTGGCGTTCCAAACGGCATATCTCAAAGCCAACTATCCCGCCGAATACATGGCGGCGGTGCTGAGCCGAAACCTTGCCGACATCACCAAGCTCACCGTGTTCATGGACGAGTGCAAGGCGATGCACATCGAGGTAAAGGGACCCGACGTTAATGAATCATTCGCGGCATTCGGTGTGAACAAGGAAGGAGAAATACGCCTGGGAATGGCGGCGATAAAGGGAATCGGCGTCAACGTGGTAAATGAAATCATCCGTGCGCGTGACAACGGCGGTCCCTTCAAGGACATCTATGACTTCGTGGAGCGAGTGGACCGCAGCGCCATCAACCGCCGAGTGATTGAAAATCTCGCACTCGCAGGAGCTTTTGACTGCTTCACCGACTTTAAGCGCGAGGACTATTTCAGCACCAATGCGAAAGACGAGACTTTCGCCGAGCTGCTCGTGCGCTACGGACAGAACTATCAGAACGANAAGAGCAAAAACGAGAACTCGCTGTTCGGAGGATTTGACGACGATCTGACNANNGCNGGNCGTCCTCAGGTGAGACCGGCTCTGCCCTGGGTCGACATGGTGAAACTCGAAAAAGAGCGCGACCTGATAGGAATGTACCTGTCGGGGCATCCTCTCGACCCCTACTATATCGAACTGAACTATGGCTGCACGATGACACTGAAAGATTTCGCCGAGGAGCCCCCGGTGGAAGGGAAAGAGATCGTTCTCGGCGGCAGGGTGACCGATTTCACCAAGAAGATGGGCAAATCGGGCTATTTCGGAATCCTCAAGATCGAGGACTACACAGGAAGCTCCGAATTCATGCTTTTCGGAAAGGATTTCATCAATTTCAGCCCGTTTGGCATTTCCGATACATCCATTCTGATAAGAGGACGCTATGGGCGCCGATTCGCCAACAGTGATCTTCGATTCCAGATAACCCACATTTCGCTGCTTGAGGACGAGAAGGGGAAACTGGTGAGAGGAATAACGCTGATGCTGAACTCCGACAACATCAACGAGGCGTTTCACTCGATGATAAAATCGCTGATGACGACCGAAAACGAAGGCTCGCCCGTGGAACTCAACTTCCACATCCATGACTCACAGCTCAACCGCTCGGTCAACCTGTCGTCAAGCAAAAAGATTCCCGTGTCGAGAAAGCTGCTTAACTCGCTAACCGACATGAATATAGATTTTGAATTGAGCAGAAATTAACTCTCAGCGGCAAAATAATTTTGAACGAAATAATATCTTTGCTAAATTTGCCACTCAAATTAATAACCATAAACACAACTGAAAAATGGCGTTAGAATTTACTGACCAGAACGTGAACGAGATTATCGAATCAGGCAAGCCCGTACTCATCGACTGCTGGGCAACATGGTGCGGACCATGCGTGAGAATGAGCCCCATCATCGACGAAGTAGCTCAGGAACTCGGCGACAAAGCCGCCATCGGAAAATACAATATCGACGAGCAGAACGACTTGACCGCGCAGTATCGCATCATGTCGATTCCCACCATCCTCATCTTCAAAGACGGCAAGCTGGTGGAGCGTCTCGCCGGCTCGCAGCCCAAAGCCACTCTTCTTGAAAAGATGAACGCGCTCGTGTAAACCGCGGTCAACCGATCATAAAAACGACAGGCAGAAATCCATTCTCGGATTTCTGCCTGTCGTTTTGTTACGCAGTGCTATAGCCGGTTACTTAACGATGAGCAAATAATAACTCTTTTTGCCTTTCTGAACAAGAATATACTTGTCGTTGAGAAGGTCGGCTTCAGTCGCAGGGAGGTTGATGTCGGTCACTTTCGCCTTGTTGATCGAAAGCCCGTTCTGCTGAGCCAGTTTGCGAAGCTCGCCCTTGCTGGGGAAAATCTTAGCCTTGTCGGTCAGCAACACCGCCCAGTTAACCTCGCCGTTAAGATCCGCGCGGTCAATCTCATGCTTCTCTACGCCTTCAAATACATCGAGAAGAGTCTGCTCGTCAAGAGTGCGAAGCTTGTCGGCAGCCTTGTTGCTGAACAATATTTCAGAAGCTCCCACCGCAGCCTCATAGTCCTCAAGCGAGTGTACCATCACGGTCACCTCCTTGGCAAGACGCTTCTGCAAGGGGCGCAGTCCGGGATCCTTCGCCTGCTCAGCCTCAAGCTCGGCGATCTCTTCCTGAGTGAGGAAAGTGAAAATCTTGATATAGCGCGCAGCGTCTTCGTCCGACACGTTCAACCAGAACTGGTAGAACTTGTAGGGCGACGTGTAACGGCGGTCGAGCCACACGNTGNCNCNCNNGGTTTTNCCAANTTTAGTGCCGTCGGCTTTAGTGATAAGCGGGCAGGTCAGCGCGTAGGCTTCCTTGTCGTTGCCGAGAGTGCGGCGAATGAGTTCCGTGCCGGTGGTCATGTTGCCCCACTGGTCGCTGCCACCCACCTGCAATTTACACCCCTTTGTCTCGAAAAGGTGGAGAAAATCATAACCCTGCAGGAGCTGATAGGTGAATTCAGTGAACGAAAGCCCGTCGCGAGCCTCGCCGTTAAGACGCTTCTTAACCGAATCCTTAGCCATCATGTAGTTTACGGTGATGTGCTTTCCGACAGTGCGGGCGAAGTCCAGGAATGAAAAATCNTTCATCCAGTCATAGTTATTGACAAGNTCCGCGCGGTTAGGAGCATCAGACTCGAAGTCGNGGAATCGTGACAACTGCTTCTTTATAGCTTCCTGATTNTGGCGNAGGGTAGCCTCGTCGANCAGATTGCGTTCAGCCGACTTNCCCGAAGGGTCGCCGATCATGCCGGTGGCGCCNCCCNCGAGAGCGATGGGNTTGTGTCCGCAACGCTGAAAATGGCGAAGGATCATCACTCCGCACAAGTGTCCGATGTGAAGAGAATCGGCTGTTGGGTCAATACCCAGATATCCCGTCACGCTCTCTTTTGCAAGCGCTTCCTCAGTGCCGGGAATCATTGAATGGAGCATTCCGCGCCATTTCAGTTCTTCAACAAAATTCATTTAAGTATCTGTTTTTTGAATATATTCCGCTACAAATTTACTCATTTCCGCCGACAAAGTTCCTCAATCGGCAAGAAAAACTTAAATTTGCGCTATGGAAGAGCCGTTAATCTATTTGAACAGCGACACTCTGCGTTACATAGGAGTGTCACTCAACAACCCCCATCATGTCGAAATCCCCGAGGGGGTAACCGTGGTCATCGGTCCCAACGGAAGCGGGAAATCCACCTTCGGAAGAATCGTGGAAAAAGGGTGGAACATAGCCACCAACAGCATCTCCTCACCGCGAGGAAAAATCGCCGCTAAACTCATTGAATTCAATGACATCCACTCGCTGACAGGAGCCAAGGCGGAATATTACCAGCAGCGCCATGAAGCCACGATGAACGACGAAGTGCCAACAGTTAGAGAAGTGTTTGCCGAAAAAATAGACTCCGACCTGTGGTGCGATTTCTGTTCACGCCTGCGGCTCGAAGGCATCGAGGACAAGCGGCTGAACTTCCTGTCGAGCGGCGAGTTGCGAAAACTGCTCATTATCAACATCCTTCTTGATTCGCCCGACCTGCTCATACTTGACAACCCCTACATAGGGCTCGACGCCGCTTCCCGTCAACTGCTCGATGAAATGCTCGACACGGTTTCGTCGCGAGGCGTTTCCATAATAATGCTTTTGTGCAATCCGGGCGAAATCCCCGATTTTGCGACAACCGTCATCCCCATGCGCAATCTCACCCTGCTCAAGCCGGTCAAAAAAGAGAACGGAGCCGAAGCGCTGCGCTCGTCAATGATGTCGTTGATGGATTTCGCCGTGGATCTTGAATCCATCCCTCAGCCCTGGGAAAAACCGATAGAGCATGAAATCACGTTGCAGATGAACCGCTGCAACGTGAAGTATGGCAACAAGCAGATTATAAAAGACGAGTCGTGGACCATCAGAAACGGAGAATGCTGGGCGCTCGCCGGTCCCAACGGAAGCGGCAAGTCGGTGCTCCTCAGCCTTGTCAGCGCCGACAATCCCCAAGCCTATTCCAATGACATCACCATCTTCGACCGCCGGCGCGGATCGGGCGAGTCGATATGGGACATCAAGAAGCACATAGGCTACGTCTCGCCTGAAATGCACCTCTATTTCCGATTCAACGGAACCGTCACCGATGTCATCGCCCAGGGTCTCCGCGACACCGTCGGCAACTACGGGCAGGTCACCGCATTCGCCCGCGAACGCGCTCTCGCATGGATAAAACTGTTTCATCTCGAAGAGCTCGCCGACCGCCGCTACAACACCCTGTCGGCGGGAGAACAGCGGCTCGCGCTCATCGCCCGCACTCTGATAAAACATCCCGCCCTGCTCATAATGGACGAACCTCTTCACGGGCTCGACGCGGCAAGAAAGCGAAGCGTGAGAGCCGTCGTGAATCGCCTCGTGGAACGCGACAAGCCGTCGCTCATCTACGTTACCCACTTCCTGCCCGAGGTGCCTGAATGCGTAACCCGCACAAAGACCCTACAAAAGTTAAAAAATGTATAACCTGATATAGATTCGGTTGTTTGCCGTAACTTTGATAAATTACTTCAAGTTATTCCAATGACACGTTTAAACTTACTTTTGGTGCTATCCCTGCTGCTTGCCGCCTCATGCAAGAGCGCAAGCGTCAAGGAGACAGCCGAAAGCGCGCCAAAATTCAGTAATCCTATCGAATTTAACAGCGACAGCGCCTATAATCATATCGCAAGGCAGACGGGGTTCGGTCCGCGTGTTCCCGGAACTTCCGCCCACAACGCCTGCGCCGACTACATCATTTCGCAGCTCAACGGCGCCGACACCATAATTCTGCAAAAATGCCAAGCTAAGAACTTCCGTGGCGAAACGCTGCCTCTCACCAACATAATGGGACGCTTCAACCTCGCCGCCGGAAAGCGCGTATTACTTGCCGCTCACTGGGACACCCGTCCATGGGCTGACAACGACGGAGACAAGTCAAAACACTCCACTCCGATTGACGGCGCCAACGACGGCGGCAGCGGCGTGGGAGTGCTCCTTGAGCTGGCGCGGCTTTTCAATGAAAAGATGCCCGACGTGGGCGTCGACCTGCTCTTTGTCGACGGCGAAGACTCGGGCGACTCAAGCGGACTGCTGGAAAACAATGACGACACCTGGTGTCTCGGCTCACAATATTGGTCAACCCACACCCCCTATTCGCCCGATAACCGTCCCGCCTACGGCATTCTGCTCGACATGGTGGGCGGCAGGAATGCGAAATTCTACCGTGAATACACTTCGGAGCTTAACGCATCCGACATAAACTCGAAAGTGTGGGCTATAGCCAACGCTTCAGGCTACGGCGACCGTTTCATCAATACCGTGAGAGGAGCGGTAAATGACGACCACCTCCATCTCAACAAAGCCGGAATCCCAACCATCGACATCATCGAATGCGGAAACAGCTCAACCGGCTCATTCCCGCCCACGTGGCACACCCTTCAGGACAACATTGACAACATCGACCGCTCCACTCTCAAAGCCGTGGGGCAAACCGTTGCCAACACCATATATTTAGAAAAGAATTAAACAACCTCCATCATGACTATTAACGAACAACAGGATGCGATAATCGACGAATTCGCCGACATCGACGATTGGATGGACCGCTACGCCTACATCATCGATATGGGCAACGCGCTTGAACCCATGCCTGAACAATACAAAACTCCCCAAAACCTCATCGAGGGGTGCCAGAGCCGTGCATGGCTCAACGCCGAGCTCGATAAAGACGGAAAAGTGGAATTCCGCGCCGACAGCGACGCCATCATCGTGAAAGGTATAATCAGTATGCTCGTGAACGTACTGTCGGGACACACCCCCCAGGAGATTCTCGACACCGACCTCTACTTCATCGACAAAATAGGGCTCGCCGAGCACCTCTCCCCCACCCGCAGCAACGGGCTTGCCGCCATGGTGAAGCAGATGCGCCTCTACGCCCTGGCGTTCAAAGAACTTGAAGAAGCAAAGAAAAAGTAATATTAATAATTAATCCTCATCATTATCATGTTCAATCAACCAAAGGGTCTGATACCCGCCGCCCTGAGCAACATGGGCGAACGCTTCGGATTTTACGTCATGATGGCAATCCTGACGTTGTTCCTCATGTCAAAATTCGACCTCGACGGAAGTCAGGCGGGAGCCCTCTACTCAGTATTCTACTGCGCAATCTACATCCTCGCCCTCGTGGGAGGCGTTATCGCCGACAAGACCAAGAATTATAAAGGCACCATCATCGCCGGACTGTTGGTTATGTCGCTCGGCTACGCTCTTCTTGCCGTCCCCGCGCTCATCACCACCGAATGGATCGCCCTCGGCGCGCTGCTTGTCATCGCATTCGGCAACGGTCTTTTCAAAGGCAACCTCCAGGCTGTCGTAGGTCAGCTTTACGATGATCCGAAGTGGAGCCACAAGCGCGACTCAGGCTTCCAGATTTTCTACATGTTCATCAACATCGGCGGATGCATCGCTCCGTTTGTTGCCGTGTGGGTGCGCAACACGTTCGTAAAAATGCAAGGTTATGCCTATAATGCCGACCTGCCCGGACTTTGCAACGCATTGATCGCCGACCGTGAAGTCGATACCGACCTCTTCCTTGAATACGCCAATCAGGTTTCTCAAACCGAAGTCAACTTCGCAACTCTCCGCGAATTCGCACAGAATTATCTTGAAGCGTTCAACACCGGTTTCCACTACGCATTCTCAGTGGCAATCCTTGCCATGCTCATCTCGCTTGTGATATTCCTCTGCTTCAAGAAACAGCTTCCCACTCCGGGAGCCAAGAAGGCAGCTTCAGGCGACAAGTCGGCAGCTGAAAAGGAGGAAATCCGTCAGTCGGCAAAAGAAATCAAGCAGCGCATCATGGCGCTCATGGCAGTATTTGGCGTGGTTATCTTCTTCTGGTTCTCATTCCATCAGAACGGCTTGACCCTCACAATGTTTGCCAAAGACTACACCCACCTCGCCCTCGGCAACATGCAGCTCTCGGCTGAAATCTTCCAGTCCATCAACCCGTTTGTGGTCGTGTTCCTCACTCCGGTCGTGATGTGGATTTTCTCAGCGCTCGCCCGCCGCGGCAAGGAACCCTCTACCCCGCGCAAAATCGCTATCGGTATGGGTATCGCAGCTCTCGCCTATGTGGTTATGTGCGTGGCTTCAATCGGATTGCCCTCTCAGGCTTCTCTTGCCGGCGCTCCCGTTCCCGCAGCTGAGCGTGTGACCCCGTGGATACTTTTCTCGGTTTACTTCATCCTCACCGTTGCCGAGCTCTTCATCTCACCGCTCGGACTCTCTTTCGTGTCAAAGGTAGCTCCCGCCCATCTTCAGGGCTTGATGCAGGGCTGCTGGCTCGGCGCCACCGCCGTGGGCAACGCTTGCCTTTTCCTCGGCGCGGTTATGTATCAGAGCATCTCACTGTCGGCAACATGGAGCGTGTTTGCAATCGTCTGCTTCATTTCAATGGCAGTCATGCTTTGCATGGTTAAATGGCTCGAACGTGTAGCTAAATAAATAGAGCACCACCGTGTTTAAGAACCAACCTTCAGCACTATATGTCCTATCGCTCGCCAATATGGGCGAGCGATTTGGCTATTATACGATGCTTGCCATCTTCCTGCTCTTCCTCCAGACCAAGTTTGGATTCGATGCGGCAGTGTCGGGGCAGATTTATGCCATCTTCCTCGCCGTCGTCTACTTCACTCCGCTGCTTGGAGGCTGGGTGGCTGACCGCTGGAGCTTCTCGAAATGTGTCGTGACCGGTATCTTCGTCATGTTTGCAGGCTACCTTGTCATGGCGATACCGACCGAAATCCGCTCCACATCGTCATTCATCATCCTTTGCGCCGCATTGGTCATGATAGCTTGCGGAACGGGGCTTTTCAAAGGGAACCTGCAAGTGATGATCGGCGACCTCTATAATAGCCCGAGGTACTCTTCGCAGCGTGATGCCGCTTTCTCCATTTTCTACATGGCGATCAACATCGGGTCGATGTTCGCGCCGATGGCGGCGACCGCGATGGTCAACATGGCGATGCAGAGCCGGGGAATAATCTACAACCAGAATCTGCCGGCGCTGTGCAACAACTATCTTGACGGACATGAGAACGGCGCGGAACTGATCGAGCTTGCCGAATCTTGCGGCATGACCGCCGGACAGAGCCTCACCGATTTCTGCCAGTACTATATCTCGGCGCTATCAACAGGTTATAGCTACGGCTTCGGACTCGCTTGCATCTCCCTGGTCGTGAGCTATATAATCTATGCCGCAGGACGACGTACCTACGCCCACATCATTACCGACAAGAGCGTGAATACAGGCAAGCCCCTCTCCGACAACGAGCCGCAGTTGACTCCGCAGCAAACCAAAAGCCGTATCACCGCCCTGCTTCTGGTATTTGCAGTGGTGATTTTCTTCTGGATGGTGTTCAACCAAAACGGCGCCACCCTCACTGAATTTGCCAAAAGCTGCACTTCGCCCGACGCTTCGGGATGGACGCGTGTAGGGTTCAACGTGTGGGCGCTGTCGGCTATCGCCATCGGAATCTACGCCCTCTTCAATCTGTTTCAAAGCAAGAGCCGCCTGAGCAAGATCGTTTCAGGCGCGATTATCGTCATCGCCGCAGTTGTCGTGGGCTACACCTATAGCATCACCCCCGACCCTCTTTCGGGAATACAGCCTCAGGAGTATCAGCAATTCAACCCATTCTTCGTGGTTATCCTCACTCCCGTGTCGCTCGCATTCTTCGGCTGGCTCGCCTCACGCAAAAAGGAACCGTCGGCTCCGAGAAAGATAGGCTACGGAATGATTCTCGCCGCCATCGCTTACGCAATCATGCTTACCGGCTCGCTCGGCTTGTCGGGAACTTCGGGAAGCGTGTCGCCCAACTGGCTTATCTCAACCTATCTGCTTCTCACGCTTGCCGAACTGCTCCTGTCGCCTATGGGCATCTCCTTTGTTTCCAAAGTAGCGCCGCCCAAGTATAAAGGCTCGATGATGGGCGGATGGTTTGCCGCAACGGCGGTAGGCAACTACCTCGTGTCGATTCCAATGATTCTGTGGGGAAAGATTCCGGTTGCCGCTTTGTGGGGCATCCTCATCCTTCTCTGTTGCATCTCGGCAGTCTTTATATTCTCAATCATGAAGAAACTCGAAGCCGTCACCAACGACAACTGACCGCAACCACTAAACGACTCACCCCCATTTTAACAGGGGGTGAGTCAAAATTTGGCAACATTTATTTTTTCTAATGCTCCATCTCGGCGGCTTCAGAATCTTTTTGTTCCAAGTATGGAGATTGACTATATAAGATCATCATTATCAAATCTACATCCCATTTGGTGGATATAAGAACATATACTTAATTCACTTATTATCACAGATATTATTTCAATAATTTACGGTCTGTTTCGTTGTCCTCCAACACGCTCATCTGATGGATTGCAATTTGATTAAGTTTGATAAGTCGCTCTGATTGGGATAGCCCCTGCTCTATGAATACGGCATTAAGGCTTTCCATGTTTGAGAGGCAGATAACAGATAAGTTCGTTGACTGAGGCGTAGTCGCGGATATTGCCTTTCAAATCGGGATTTACTTCACGCCACTGTTTTGCAGTCATGCCGAACATTGCCACATTCAACACATCTGCTTCATTGGCATAAATGATGCTCGCCTGTGCTTTTGTAACCTCTGCCGGAATAAGGTTCTCCTTGATGGCATCGGTGTGTATGCGGTAGTTTATTTTCGACAACTCACGCTTCGCAGACCAACCCAACGCTTTCTGTTCCTCGGCTTTTAGTCGTTGGAACTCCTCTATCAAATAGAGTTTGAACGGCACGCTTATTGCAGATCCAAATTCAAAAGCGATGTCCATGTGGGCATAAGTCCCTCCGTAACGACCTTTCTTGACTACCAGTCCTATTGCTCCGGTTATCTCAATCCATTCCGAAGCACTCAATACAAAAGATGGCAAACCTGCACTCATTCTAAAGTGGTCAAATTCGACCACTTTGAAATTAGGATTGTGGATAAGTTCCCATGTGCCAAGAAACTCAATTGTATATCTATTTCTAAGCCAATTCTTGATAACATCCGCAGCCCTGCTGTCACCAGTTTTGGCTGTAGCCATGTCCGTAAGAGAAATATAGTCCTGCTCCTCGATGTTAAGAACGGTAATTGGAGTATTTTGAACTGTGATTTTTGCCATTTGGAATAAGCGTTTGTTTTAAAAAAGTACATAAAAAGTCTGACATATCAGCGTAGTAGGCTGCTTTTCATAGAGAGATTAAATAAAGATGTCAGTCAAGGTACGGTTCGATTGTTTCTGCAAGATTACCGTATTATTTTATAGTTATTATTTCAATTCTATTTTCGCCAGTTGAATTCGATTTCAAGAGCAGCGTTTGCATAGTATTTCCAGAGCTCCTGATCAAAATTCGGAGTATAGCGCGACATTGTCATCCGGTCCTCGTCCTGCAGTCCGTCGGGATACCAGGGCTGGAACCGATAGCAGCGGTCGGCAATCGTCATCGGGTCCTCATTCCAGTCAAGCTGATAAAACACGGTGCCGACACGCGTCATCTTACTGCATATTTCAGGAACGATGCTGCAATTGTCGAGAGCGAACGCATAAATCGCCTCCCCGTCCTCGTCATTCCATCCAAGCGTGCCGAGGGCGAAAGTCGCCCTGCCTCCATAGTCAATGTGGAGCACATCGCCGGTATAAATATCCTCGCCGTTGGAATCGCGATAAGGCGTTTTCACACCTGCGAATATCACACGGTGGCAGTAACCGCGATGATGGCATTCATCCCCGAAATATCCCTCGACAACATCCTGGTTGTGGTCTTCGGCAAACTCCTTGTTTTTTGTCCACACATATAAGTCGCCCGAAGGGAAGAAGAAAAAATCGCCGAAATCGGCATACCCGAAACGATCCTGCCCGATGACATAGCGTATGCGTATCTCTGGTTTCGGTGCGTAAATCATTCCGGCACCGATGATATATTTATATTCGTCACAGAGCCGTAACAAATCCTTTTCATTCAACGCCTTGGGAATCTCAATCTTCTTTTTCGACGGAAGACTCTCCAACATGACCGCATCGATAAATTCGTCATTCATCAGAATCGGAATCCATTCAAGCGGAAAGGTTACATTATAGAGTTTGTGGGCTTCCTTAAAAAGAGGCGCCATCTGCTTGTCGGTGAAACCGGCTATGCCACATCCTACCCGTGTCACTAAGAAACGGTTGTTGGGATGGGATTTGGCATATTCGACAAACTCATCGACATAGGGCTTGATGTCGGCAACTCCGCCATGCATGGTGGGAATCGCATAACACCGCCCGGTAGGACCCGAGCCAACGCCCCATTCAGCGCCGAAGCGCTCATGGGCGGCGCGCGCCGCACCTCCGTGATGGAGACCCTGAAGGTTGCTGCCAAACACGAATATCTCGCACATCGACAGCTCGGTAACATTTTTAGGGGTAAGTCTTCTCGACATATTTTTTTTCAGAATTATGTGTTTAAATCAATTATAATCTCGCTATGTGCTTATCTGTCATTTTCTGTACAATTCATCCATCTGCGCAATTCGATTTGCAATTTTCGCCCTTACCGACTCGGGGGCTATGACCTCCACCCTCGGTCCGTGGGAAAGAATCTCCNTTATNAANTCNTAGGTCGGAGCCACTCTGACGCGCCAGNGTNACAAATTCGNCCTCCTCCTCGNTCACGCGNTNCGACNAGTNCAGCNGGAGGCTTTTGAAATAGTTAGCCTGTTCCCGCTCCACTTTCAGCACAATATCCTCAGCATTAACTCCGTCTTCAACAATGATTCCGTAGCTATCGGCAAAAATTCGGTCAATGCTTAGTTTCGACGGCTTGACGTTTTCCCCGCAAGCAACGTCCATGAATCGGTCAAGAGAGTAGGAATAATGCTTGCCGCCGGGCTTTTCCGCAATGAGATACCATCGCTGGCGAAACAGCTTTATCCCGACAGGCTTCACGGTTATCTCCTCTTCCATTGCCGAATCATAGTTGTGGCGATAGCGGAGACGGAGTTCCCGTTTATCGGTCAAAGCCTTGATAATCGTCTGAAGGAACTCATTGCCGCCATAGATTTTTTCCAAGTGAACGTACCGCTCCAGGTCGGCCGACGACATGAGATTCTTAAGCATGATGGCGCTGCTCATCATCTCGTGGAGGCGCGTTTCCGACTCCATTCCCTCCGATTTTATCGAATACTCGTTGGTAGCGCGGTCGCAAACGATCTCCACGTCAAAAAACTCCTCGACAGCCCGGCGATGATTCTCGAAAGTCTTGTGGGGCAACGGCAATCCGTCGCCCAGTGAGGAGCGTTGCCACAATCGGTCAATCTCTTCGAATGTCGCCCCTCCCGCGCTCAACAGAGTCTCGTAGAGCCACATATAGCGGCGGAATACATAAGCCTGGCTACGGCGTTCACTCATAATCAATTGTTATTATACCCGAATTCGCGGGTCATGAATTTACGTTTATACAAATTCTCTCGTTCTATCGCATAGTCCTCAGGAACACCGAGATACATAATCTCAAGTATGCACCACTGGAAATGTCGGGCATATTCGGGGTCATCCGCTATCAATTTTTCAAGATCCTTGTTTCCGCCATGACCGCCGGTAGTAAAATAGCATTTCCACCTGCCCCATATTCCTTCAGATCCATAGGTGCTACCGACGTATTGCTTGCCGGTCTTGGTATCCTGAATAANATAGATNCCGTTCACCGATTGAAGCGGATTTTTCCAGCTCTCAGCCTCTTTAGAGAAGATAGCCTGAAGCTCGCTGTAAGGCAGCACCACGTCCTCATAGCTCTTAAACTGAGGCACTCCGTCGGCATCTTCAAATCCTTCATCAATGCGAATCACCGGCTTGAGCTGCTTGCGGAAATCCTGATGCCACGCCACGGTAGCCTTACCCCACTCAATAGTCACTTTATCGGCAAGAAAACGGAAATCTTCCATCTCCTGAAGATTGAGCAGACAGCAACGGCTGTCGTAGGGCGACGGTACAATTTCTCCTATTTTATACACCGCAACAAAGCGCGCCTTGGTGTTCTGTGTCCCTACGCAAACCACTATATAGTCGGTTTTGTCAAAGGTGCCCTTCAGCTGCTCATTCTGATACCTCATAAACATCTCCTTGTCATAGCGATACAGTTCAAGCAAAGTCGTTCGATAAGTTTTCCCCTCAATAGGGAGGTCTTTGCGCGAATCGGCATGACGGACAATCTTAACCGCCTTGCTTGCGTCAAAATCGGCATTTCTTCCTGCCAACAGCTCCTGGAGCGTCGCAATTACATTTTTCTCTTTTTCCATAATCGTTTATTTTTGATGCAAAATTAATCATAGCTTTCGCCATAACAAGGCTAAAGCTATTTTTTATTACCAATATTTCGGTTGAAAAAATTCGGTAGCTATATCAGGATTCCTCATTATAGCGAAATATAGATGCACTGCGATAGCAATTACAAGCACTATATACAAATTCACGACAAACGTCGCTGTTCCCAATAAATCAGGCTCTTGTCTGATGTCCAGATCCGCATCATATTCTAAAGGTCGGGAGAGCGAAAGGACCACGAAAGACGCCAAGCCGCCCATAAAGCAGTTCACCATCCACATCCACACTATTCTATGAAGCTTTTTAGCCTGAACATAAGTTGCGTAGAGCAAGTATCCTTCCCCGGCGACCAATAATAGAACCATCAGAATCAAATGACCCGTTATAGGATTAAGCGGCTTCCCTCTCCTTTCTTTTTTATGAGTCACGTCGTTTTCATTGGCATAATACTGATATTTCTGCCTGTATGCGCGAATATCGGGATCATAATACAATCCGAACGCCTCCATCAGATCATCATCAACCTCTGTACGATTCCAATCAGTGTAGGTTTCATTCTCAGGGTCAAAAATTTCATTAAGATCGGTCACTATCCGGTCTTCATGCCGTGACGATTTAGAGCAAGAAGCCAATGATATCACCATCACCAGCATTCCCAAGAGTTTCAAGAAATTTTTCATGGGGCGAATTTTACAAGAGTTCCCCGACGGCAGACTGTCAGAGAAGTTAAACATCAATTTATGTTATACAAAAAAAGCGGACTGCCCACCCCGCCCTCTTGTAGGTATCGCCAAACACCTGAATACACGCACGGATAGGCAGCCCACATTATATGAGCTGTCCCCGTGCCCCGGATATTCTTTGTTTAATTTGGCGATTTCACAAGAGACAAGGCACTTTTTTCTCTAATTTTAAACATGTTGCCGCTCTCGGCAACGCAAATATACTCAATTTCCCGTAAATCGGAGATATATCTGCTGAATATCACAAAAACCTTACGACAAAATTACCCCTCAAATCGCCATAACATGGCGATAGCGTAATATTCAAGCATCCTTCTCATCTTCACGTAATTTTTTCTCTAAGTATTCACGCATGAGACGATTTGTCTCTTCTTGTTCTGCTTGTCGTTCCTCTTCCTCCTCTCTTTTACGTTGCTTTCTGTTATATTCAATAATACCGCCAAGAAAGCCTAATAAAAAAATTATGGCAAGCAACAGAGACCCTAATTTTGGACCTAAAGAGATTATTAGATCTATTTCATTTACTCCATAGAGTAATTGGGGTATCACAATAATTATACCTATAGCTGAAAATCCATATCCAATACCCCACATTATTCTTTTCATATGTAGAAGTTACATTATAAATTTTTCATTAATTACGACGATATCACCATTATTTTAATGTTTCATTTTTTTCTTGCGCATAAGAATACGACGGGGAAAAAATCAGTAAGAATTTGACAATTCCCAAAAATAAAATAAATCTTTTCATGGGGCGAATTTTACAAGAGTTCCCCGACGGCAGACTGTCAGAGAAGTTAAACATCAATTTATGTTATACAAAAAAGCGGACTGCCCACCCCGCCCTCTTGTAGGTATCGCCAAACACCTGAATACNCGCACGGATAGGCAGCCCACANTNTATGAGCTGTCCCCGCGCCTNGGATATTCTTTGTTNAATTTGGCGATTTCACAAGAGACAAGGCACTNTTTTCTCTAATTTTAAACATGTTGCCGNTCTCGGCAACGCAAATATACTCAATTTCTCGTAAATCGGAGATATATCTGCTGAATATCACAAAAACCTTACGACAAAATTACACCCTCAAATCGCCATAACATAGCGATAGCGTGAACTTTATTGACGAGTTGCCGAAAAATCCGCTAAAAACTTCCTGCCGGTCACTATTTCCACTCGGCTGAAAGACGGCTTATGAGCGAAGCGCTCGCGCCTGTCGAACCCGTGTGCTGGATGCCAAACGCCGAGAAGTCGACAGGATCTATCCTCGCCGACAGATTCACAGCTTCCGCCACCCCGCCACGAGCTTCCACCGCCGCAGAAGTCGATGCCGATGCGGTAAAGAGATCCCCCTTGACGGCGAGATCAATGCTGCACGGAGTGCGATAGCAACTCGAAGCCACAGGCTCGCTGACAGGGGTCACTATACCGTTGTCGTAACGCACGAGCGAGAACACAACGGCGCGGTCATAGTCGGCTGTACGCTCGATTCGCAAAGCATAGCCCGACAGCGTCGCAGGGTCAAACTTTATATACACGTCCATGTATTGCCCCGTGGCGCTTCCGAATCCCTGCCCCGCCGGCTTGCACGGCTCGACAACGAGCGACAGCGACATGTCGCGGCACTTGTCACGCTCAGGCGAGTAGAACATGCGCGCCCCCTTGGTCATCTGAACAAGCCCCACGCCTTTCGCTCCGTCGGTCCCGTAGCCGTAATACCATCCATGCTCGGGATCGGGAGTCCAGTCATGCATTGCAGTATCGACAGGCTTGTATGCGTCAAAGGTCCACCATCCTTTTCTCACTTCAGGCTGATAATGCGCCGGAATATCCGAAAAATCGGTCGACAGGCTTTTCTGCGCTTTGCCCGCTCCGGGGATGTGGTGCGAAGATATGACCTCGGGAAATTCCACAAAAATCCGCTCACCGGGCTTTGTGTCATCCCCCTTTGGAGTGAGCGACGCGACAATACTGTAGCCTTCATCGGCATTTGCTGGGCGATAAAACGCTTGCCCGGGAACCTTGCCGTGGCGTATTCTGACGGTGTCGCCGGCGGCATCGCGCCTATACCATGCCACAAAACTTTCATCAAGATCGACCGCTTCGAGCTTATAGTCAAGCCGTAGGCGATGCGATGATTTGTCATAGACGATGCGGGGCGGCTCAATGACCGCAGGCGCATCCTTAAGATAGGGAGCCACGTTGACAATCACAGCACCACGCCAACCGTAATCATGTTCCATCGTCACAGCGCCCGACACGGGCTTCGACAAGAGATTGCCGCTAACACACGTAACATCGCCGCCAGTTCCCGCATATAATTTAAGCGACGTGGGATATGCCCACCGGGACTCGCCATCAAAATCATTTTCTATACAATCGTAACCGCCCCACAGCCTATAGCGGGGCTGAAGCGGCAGCTTGTCGCCCGACGCCTGCATGTCGACGCTCCTCGATCCGAAATCGACCATCACCGGCACTCCGAGCAATTTCCTGCCGGTAATATGCTCAATCTTTTCTATCTTGGGACGCAAGCCGAGCGGATCCCAGCCGTCATCCCCGGCAAGCAGATTAGGCGTATTGTAGATTGTAGTTCCGTCATGTTCCACTTTGTAGGCGGCAAGGAGCGGCTTATCGGTCAAGTCCACACTAAGATTCGGGCGTTCGCCATCAATAGAATACCCTTTGCCGTTGAAAGTCACGTTGCTCTGATAGCAAGTGTGGTGGGAGAGGTCGCGGGTCCATTGAATGGCTGGACGTTGACGGCTTGACTCCTCCGATGTGCGAAAACGGGTGTCAATGACTGCGACCATTCCGGGCACTTTCGTTATATATTGAGGAGAGCCCCCTTGCAAGTCTATGTCGCAGTTTAGGAAAACCGCGCCGGTAGCCGCTGTGCTGTAGAAGGGCTTGGTGCTGAACCACGTGAACCTGCAGTCAAGATAAACCGCCGACCCGGCGAGAGCGTCGTCGGTACACTCCATGTAGCAGTCCTTGAAGAGCGAACGCCGGGCGCCGACAAAAGGACACATGTTCAACCGGCTTATAAAGCGGCAATTGCGAGCAAACAAGCGGTCAGTGCCGTCGCATATCCCTATCTGAGCCTGCACGATGGCTTGACGGCGTTTCTCCCTGTTGAATTCAGGGCGCAGCGGATATTCCAAGTCCACATTACAGTAGTTGCCGAAGGTCACATTCTCCATTTCAAGCGAAGATCCGATAAAATGCACCATCGTGAAATTTCCAAGCGCTCCCTGGGTTTGCCCTCGATTGGCGGCGAAAACCACATTTTCAGGCTTGGCGGCAAGCCCCTGAATCGACAAGGTGTCGCGCCTCAACTCCACGGCGTAGGGGATGCCGTTGCTGTTGTCGGGGTTGCGCCTTATTTCCGGATCATCGGGATCGTCAAGCCAGTAAACCCACGGCGCGACAAGCAATATCACCTTCCCTGCAGGGGCGGTTTCGACCGCTTTCATCGCCGTGACGGCATCCCGAAACACGTAGGGCGAAGAGGGAGCTTCCTGAAGCGAGCCGTCAAGATACAGCATTGAAGGACCGAGATTGTAACACTTACCATCGAAAATCACCACCGAGTCATTGACAAGCTCTACAGGATGGGACGCATCGAGCGAATTGACCGACGCGGCAATCGGAAAAATTCCCGATAGCAAAATATAGAGGAACAGGAATGCGGCTGAAGTTTTTCTCATGGGACCGGATTTTATCTTTTCAACAATATGTGCAAAAATAACACATTCATCCCACAAATAAGCATAAAATTAGTATATTTGCACAAGTTTAATAACCAGAAGAAAAACCAATCATGAAATTACGCCACATTATTCTCAGCGCTATCGCCGCCATTGCCATGACGACATTGCCGGCGCAAGCCAAGACCGATTTTTCGGACTATTACAAAAATCTGCCAATCAAACTTCAACCGGTCACCGCGCCCGCAATACCCGACTATACCGTAAAATTGTCGGACTTCGGAGGCGTGAACGACGGTGTCACCAAAAACACTGAAGCTTTCGCCAAAGCTATGGCTCACCTCGCCCAGAAAGGGGGAGGACATCTGGTAGTGACCGAAGGTATCTGGTACACGGGACCCATCGCATTTGAGAGCAATGTCGATCTCCACCTCGACCGCGGCGCGTTGGTGCTGTTCTCTGAGGATCTCGCCGACTATCCCGTGCTTGCCTCCAACTGGGAAGGCATAAGCACCCACCGTGCGATGTCGCCCCTTTCAGCCCGCAATAAAGAGAACATTGTTATATCAGGTTTCGGAACTTTCAACGGCAACGGTCAGTGCTGGCGTCCGGTAAAGAAGGGCAAGATGACCGAAGCTCAGTGGAAAGAGCTCCTGAAAGGCGGAGCTGTCAACGAAAAAGGTGACGTGTGGTTCCCCAATGAACGAATCCGCGAAGTATACGAAGACAAGAACCTTCAAAACGAAGCTCATCGCGGAGATATTGCCAAGGCGGAATATGTCCATGACTTCCTCCGCCCGGTGATGCTGTCGTTCATCCGCTGCAAAAACGTGATGCTCAAAGACGCCACCTTTGAAAATTCACCCGCCTGGAACCTTCATCCGTTCCTCTGCGAGAATCTCATCATTGACAATGTGACTGTCCGCAACCCCTGGTATGCCCAGAATGGCGACGGCATCGACGTTGAGTCGTGCAACAACGTGCTGATTGTGAACAGCTCCTTTGACGTGGGCGACGACGCGATTTGTATCAAGTCGGGAAAAGATAAAGACGGTCGCGAGCTTGGCGTTCCATGCCGCAACGTGCTCATCGACGGCTGCACCGTTTATCACGGACATGGCGGCTTCGTCATCGGCTCGGAAATGTCGGGCGGCGCCAAGGATATCGTCGTCAAGAACTGCGTGTTCATCGGCACTGATGTGGGTCTCCGTTTCAAGTCGACCCGCGGTCGCGGCGGCGTTGTGGAAAATATCTATATCGACGACGTGAAAATGACCGACATATCGGGCGAAGCTCTTATTTTCGATCTCTATTATGGCGGCAAAGGCAACGCTACAGTTGTGCCGGTCACCGAAGAGACCCCTTCCTTCAAGGATATCTACATGAACAACATCACTTGCCGCAGCGCCAAGAGAGCGGCATTCTTCAACGGCTTGCCTGAAATGCCGATGAAGAACGTGCAGATAAAGGATTCGCGTTTCCGCGCCGACACGGGAATTACCCTCAACCATGTCGACGGGCTTGTTCTCGACAATGTGACACTCGACATCATCAACGGCGAGCCGCTCACCAAGCAAAACGGCGTGACCAATCTCGTAATCAAGTAAACAGGAACGGAGAGACCGTTTCGATAAACGGCGAGACTGTGATGAGGCTACACCCCCTCGACACAGTCTCGCATTGTTTTAACATGATTTTTGAGGTTTTTAGAGTGTTTTATGTAGCTCATAGCCCCTACGGGATTGAGAGAGTGGCGATTTTTTCTTAATTTTGCAGCGAAATTAACCATTTTCCAAGTCATTGAATAAGCAAACTATTTTCGGACACCGCAACAACCCGTCGCTGATTGTTTCAGTTATCCCGTTTACATTTCTTATCGCAAGTCTTCTCGCCATCATAATATGGCGCGGAGCTGACGGAGTTTTCACTCTCGGACCGCTCACACTTCTCTTCTCGGCGGCAATCGCATTGGCGCTGGCGAGAATTGGCGGCATATCTACCAACCGCGGGCTCCACGTGGGGCTCCGCCGGAGCGCCATCCAGATTCTTCCCGCCGTCCCCATCCTTATATGCATAGCTATTGTCGCCACCACCTGGATGCTTTCAGGCGTGGTGCCCACGCTCATCGCCTACGGACTCCACATTCTTTCGCCGCGCATGTTTCTTTTCATCACCTGCATGGTGTGCTCGGTGATTTCAGTCATGACGGGAAGTTCATGGGCCACGATAGCCACCATCGGCGTTGCCTTTATCGGAATAGGGCGAGTGATGGGCTATAGCGATCCGTGGATTGCCGGAGCTATAATATCGGGCGCCTATTTTGGAGATAAAGTGTCGCCGTTGAGCGACACCACCGTCGTAGCGTCGTCGACCGTAGGAGTGGATCTGTTTGACCACATCCGCTATCTGATGTTCACAACGGTGCCGGCAATGTCAATCGCCCTCCTCGTCTATATCGCCGTCGGCTTCCTCACTCCGCTGAACTCCTCGCCTGAATCGGCTCCGCTGCTTGATTCGTTGAACGCCACATTCCATATTTCGCCGTGGACCCTGTTGATTCCTCTCATCACGATGGTGATGATTCTCATGCGCATACCCACTTTCATCGTTCTGCTTGGGGCGGGCGCGCTCGGAGCGATAGGGGTATTCGTGTTCCAGCCTCAGATCGGTATGGAACTGCGCGAGCTAATTGTTTCAATATGGAGCGGCTCGACACTCACCACAGGCAATGACGCGCTTGACGAACTCGTTGCCACCGGTGGCATTTTAGGAATGCTCCCAACAATCTTCCTCGTGCTTAGCGCTATGGTGTTCGGATCAGTGATGATAGGAACCGGAATGCTCACCAAATTGACCGACTCGTTCACCAGCCGACTTCGTCGCCGCACAAGCATCGTGGGCGCCACCGTAGCGAGCGGGCTCACCATGAACTGCACCACTGGCGACCAATACCTGTCGCTCATCATCACCGGCAACATGTATCGCTCGCTTTACCGTCGCTACGGTCTCGAACCCCGCTTGCTGAGCCGTTCGATGGAAGATTCGATTTCAGTCACCTCGGTGCTCGTTCCGTGGAATTCATGCGGGCTCACCCAGTCGATGGTCCTCGGCGTAAGCACTCTCGCCTATTTCCCCTGTTGCATCTTCAACATCCTCACCCCGCTGATGAGCATTCTCGTGGCGCGCATGGGATTCAAAATCTACCAATCCTTTCCCTCTGCCGCCTTGCGCCTCCACTCCTCGGCAAAATAAGCCCCACCCCACAAGCCTGGAAGGCTCACACCTATGGATAACCCGGCACCCACAACGTAGTGACATCGCGTGCGATGTCACCCCAGTCCGCGAGCCTGAAAGGCTCACCCTTATGGATAACCCGGCACCCACAACGTAGGGACATCTCATGCGATGTCACCCCGGTCCGCGAGCCTGAAAGGCTCACCCTTATGGATAACCCGGCACTACGAGCGAAGCGAGGTGTGCCGGGATCACCGAAACAAAAGATCGCACTCTGCAAAGAGTGCCCCCTAAACCCACAAGGAAGAAAAGCGAACCCGCAAGGGTTCATCCATCGATAGCCGGGGGTGGAGCCCGCAGGGCGGAACCCACGGAAACAAGCAGCCCCACAAAATCCGATTCTGAAAGAACCATCTATCCGTGTCGTTCCTACAGAACTCCGAATTGCG
>WFLX010384934.1_pt1 | contig 26963 bp, 20 predicted proteins | sample 4967041 | NCBI WGS metagenome assembly WFLX01 (sample SAMN12857096, study PRJNA449069) | gut metagenome | isolation source: stool from male and female vole | host: Microtus ochrogaster | place: USA:Florida | collected 2017
CCGTTGTCCTTGAAAGACCAGTTGTCACCGCTTGATGTTCTGTTATTGTGCGGAACATTTTCAACGGGTTTGTTTGGAGTGTCCGGATTGTCGGGGTTATCGTCGGGCTTGGGAGGTGTTACAAATTCGCCGTTAGCTTCAATCTTGTCAACAGTAATTGTACCCTCTGATTCTCCGGCATAATAGTTTCTGAACTCAAACTTTCCGGGATATTTGGATGTTGATGGGGTATAACTGAGGTCAAGTTTTGAAACGTCAAAGGAAATTGTTACAGGTTCACCGGCTTTGCAGGCGATTTCAGTAGAAGCTATTTTAACTGTTCCTTCCTTTGAGTCGATGAATCCTTTTTTAGCATCATATTCAAGCCAGTAGGGAGACTTCTTGATTCCGATACCGAAACCGCATGAGAATTTACCTGTGAAATCAGGTGTAAATGTTATGTTTATTATTTTGAGACCGCTTTCGGCTACATCAGCAGTAAAACCTTCGTATACTTCGCCTACGCCGATACCTGAGTCAGTTTTCTTGTCAGTTTCAGCGTCGTCGTCAGTTGACGGAGAAACAACAGCACCGACAGGTACTGAAATCATTGCAGCAGGTACGCATGAAGCAGCCATGACAAGGCTCATAACGGAAGCCTTGAAACGTGCGGACATATTTTTCTTCTTCATTAAAAATCAATCCTCTCCGAAAATATTCATTAATTGTAAAAGTTATTTTGTATAAAGAAATTATAGCATATTCTGTACTGTAATTTGTTACTAAACTATGAACAAAGGGTGATTGTTCAATGAAAATCCATAATTTGTACAAAACTTGTGTATATTATATATTGATAATTACTAAAAGTATATTCAGCTTATATGGTATAAATGACTGTATTTGAAAATTTGTTCTTTATCCGTATTGACTTTGTATCTTAAATAATATATAATTAATAATGTATAACCACTTAAAAACTTCATATAATAATTAAAAACATTATGAAAGAGGGTATACGTTTTTGGAAATGAAAAACAAGGACGAAAAGACAGTCACAGAAGAAAAAACAGATGAGGCAAGGCTTATTGAAGAAACTGGACAGAGTATTTCGCAAAATTCAAAGCATCTTATTCACTGCCTTTCGGTCATAGGACAGATTGAGGGACATTACGTTCTTGCAGAACAGAACAAGACAACAAAATATGAGCATATAATTCCGGCACTCGTTGCCATTGAACAGGACAGAAGCGTTGAAGGACTTCTTATTATATTGAATACCGTCGGTGGAGACGTTGAAGCAGGTCTTGCAATAGCTGAACTTATTGCAGGAATGAAAACACCTACAGTTTCGCTTGTAGTCGGGGGCGGTCATTCAATAGGCGTACCGCTTGCCGTAAGTGCGAAACGTTCATTTATCGTTCCGTCAGCATCAATGACGATTCACCCCGTGCGAATGAACGGGACGGTTCTCGGTGTTCCGCAGACACTTTCATATTTCGATAAGATGCAGGACAGAATTATTAATTTTGTGACCGCAAACAGCAGTATAAGTGAGGAAAATTTCCGCAGTCTCATGATGAACACTCAGGAGCTTGTACTTGACGTGGGCAGTGTTATTGAGGGTGGAAAAGCTGTTGAACTCGGTCTTATTGACGAACTCGGAGGTCTTAGCAATGCGATGGAGTGCCTTTATAACATAATTGAAAATTCAGAAAAAAGATATTTATAAATTTATGTGGGCGGACATTGTTCGCCCGTAAAGTTGCTTATGCGGAGGATAAATAATGGCAGAATCCAAAAAGAAAAAATCGTCCGGAAAAAAGTCAGAATCCACCAAAAAAGAACCTTTTAAATTCGCATCGCCCGTAAATGACAAAAATCATTTCTGGTCTGTGGTGTTGTTTGCACTGGGGGTTCTCACGTTTTTTATGACATTTGTCAAAGGCTCGGCAGGCTGGCTGGCAATACATAATTTTTTACTCGGCACTTTCGGTTTTGCCGTGATTTTCGTTCCTGCAATTCTGATATATACCTCAATACAGATAGGAATGGAAAAAAGTGAAAAATGTGTTGCAGACCGTGCAGTCTGGGGAATCTCACTTGCTTTCCTTACAAGTGCGGCAATACAGATTTTTGCTGTCGGGGCGTTGCCGGGCAAAGAATTTTCCGGACATATTGAGGAGCTTTACAAGGACGGCGTAAAGCTTAACGGCGGAGGTGTTGCGAGTTATCTTATTGCAGGTCCTTTGCTGGGGATTTTCGGTGGAATCGGAGCAAAAATAATTACAATCATGCTTTTTTTCGTCACAGGTATGCTGCTTACACATAAAAGTCTGATAGAGTTTCTTGAATTTATTACAAGACCGTTCCGTAATTTCGGAAGGGTTGTTCAGGGACTTTACAGTATGCTTATGGGCGGGGATTTCAGCGATGTTTTTGAAGATGATGATTTGAATGATGATATTGAAAAAAAATCTTTCGCCAAAGACCTTGAAGCAATTGACATTGTAAATAACCGCACGGAACAGCCTGTACAGCCGGCGTTTGTGTCGGTTACAGTTCCGGTGAAAAACGAACCCGAACCAGAATTTTGGTTTGATGTGCCGCTTGAATCCGACAAGCTTATACAGCAACAGCCGGAGGAAGTCAAGCCAGAATCCGCACCGGAAAACAAAAATAAAAAATCTGAAAATGTTACAGAAAAGTCGGAGCAGGAAAGTGTTGACAAGAATCTTGACGAGTTGATTAAACGTGTGGCAAATGCAAAGAAAAAGAAAAATTCCGTCATTGAAGTAATAGACAATGATTTTGACATTGAACAGCGACCCTATAATCTGCCGTATCTTGATTTGCTTACATCTCCGAAAAACAGGCTGAACAGTGCAGAAGCCGCTGCTGAAATGCGTGAAAAGGCTGATATTATCGTAAACACGCTGAAAAGTTTCAAAGTTGAAGTCCGGATACGTGATATATTGAGAGGTCCGGCAATAACACGCTATGAAGTTCAGCCCGGTGTGGGTGTGCAGGTAAAGAAGATAAAAAGTCTTGAGGACGATATTGCTCTTAATCTTGCGGCACAGGGTGTAAGAATAGAAGCTCCCGTACCGGGAAAGTCAGTTGTAGGAATTGAAGTTCCGAACGAAAACAAGGACGTTGTTACGATAAGGGAAATACTTTCGTCACCGAATTTCGTTAATGCAAAAAGTAAGCTTGCCTTTGCAGTCGGAAAGGATATAGCCGGAAATATTATAATAGGTGATATTGCCAAAATGCCACACGTTATTATAGCAGGTACTACAGGCTCGGGAAAGTCCGTCTGCACACGTTCCATAATAATGAGCATACTTTACAATTCAACGCCCGACGAAGTGAGACTTATTCTTATTGACCCGAANNTAGTTNAATTTAAGGTCTTTGACGGTATACCTCATCTGCTTATACCGATAGTTACCGACTGTAAAAAGGCGGCAGGTGCTTTGAACTGGGCAGTAAACGAAATGATGCGACGTTATCAGATTTTTGCTGATGCAGGTGCGAATGACCTGAAGTCATATAATTCCTACGCCAAGCAGAATGAAGATATTCAGACAATGCCACAGATTGTCGTATTTATTGACGAACTTGCCGACATGATGCTTGTCGCCGGAAAAGAAGTCGAGGACTATATTTGTCGTCTTGCACAGATGGGACGTGCCGCCGGAATACATCTTGTCATTGCTACGCAGAGACCGACAACAGACGTTATCACAGGTCTTATCAAGGCAAATATTCCGAGCCGTATCGCACTTTCTGTTATGTCGCAGGTGGATTCACGTACTATTATTGACATGGCAGGTGCGGACAAGCTTCTCGGCAACGGTGATATGCTTTATATGCCTATCGGTACAAGCAAGCCTGTGCGTATACAGGGCTGTTTTGCTTCGTCAAAGGATATAAACGCAACTCTTGACTATATCAGGCAACAGGTTGAGGGTGAATATGACAACGATATTATGCAGGCAGTAGAAAATTTTGTACCTCAGACAAAGGGTAACAGCAATACGGACGATTTCGCAAGTACTGCTCCTCTTACGGACGAGGACTTTGTGGAAAAGGCGATTGAAGTCGCCGTCAACAACGGACAGCTTTCCACTTCCATGTTGCAGAGAAAGTTAAAACTCGGCTATGCAAGAGCCGCACGTATTATGGACGAACTTGAGGAACTCGGCGTTATAGGTGCAAGCGAGGGTGCAAAGCCCCGTAAAGTGCTTATGTCAAAAATGCAGTACGACGAAAGAAAATTAAGAAAACAGGAGGGTAATTAAATGCCGGATTTAATGGGTATGCTTAAATGCAAGGGTCTTGAATGCAGAAAAATGGCTGATGAACTTAAAAATTATTACAGGAACGCTGTTATTTTATTTTGTGAGGAAAAACAGAATATTCCTACAGGTTCAAGCAAAATGGGCGGATTTCCCGATTTACCACCCGAAATAGAATATCCCACAATGTCGGAATGTACAATAGGACGGGAACATTATGAAAAATCCGCCATGCAGTTGGTTGCACAGATTAATTTGTGTGAACTTGCGGAATCGGGTGCGGACGTTGAAAATCTTCTGCCGAAAACTGGTATGCTTTATATATTCTGGAGCGGTGAAGTTTTTGAACTTGAAAGCAATGAATATTTTGAAATGGAAATTGCTGAACCCGACAAAACGGCATTCCATAAAGTTATTTACTGGGACGGCGATATGTCAACATTAAAACGTACAGAACCGCCATGCCCTTATTACAGCAAGTACTTTGAAGAATGTTTTGAGGAATATTCTGTCACATTTGATTCTGATTCGGAATACAGTGAAGATTCAGCTTACAAAATAGACGGTCTTGAAGAAGCTGTTGAAACATATTCTTCTAAATTTGCAAATGGTGGCGATAAGATGTTAGGATTCCCGAAAGGTGCAAACGTTCCATATCTTGACGAAAACACTGTTAATCTTTTTCAGTTTAATTATTCTATGGGTTGTTTGTGGACTGAATATTGGTTGATAAACAAAGAAGATTTGAAAAATCATGATTTTTCAAGAGTTTTATTTAGTTGCGATATGGATTAGGAGGTGATACGCTTGTACAAGGGATTTTTGCCGATTTCCAGAAAGGAAATGGACGAACTCGGTATTAAGCAGTTTGATTTTATATATGTGACTGGTGACGCTTATGTTGACCACCCGAGTTTCGGGGCGGCTATCGTCACAAGGCTTATTGAATCTCTCGGTTTTACAGTCGGCATTATTTCACAGCCCGACTGGCACACGGACAGGGATTTCAGAAAATTCGGCAGTCCGAAATATGCTTTTCTTGTGACTTCCGGAAATATAGACTCTATGGTTGCACATTACACTGCCGCCAAAAGAAAACGTTCCGACGATGCCTATACAGCAGGAGGAATGGCAGGAAAACGCCCTGACCGTGCAGTTATTGTATATTGTCAGAAAATCCGTGAGTATTTCGGTGACATACCGATTGCAATAGGTGGACTTGAAGCTTCTCTGCGTCGCTTTGCCCATTATGACTACTGGGACGACGCTGTAAGACCGTCTGTGCTTGTTGACAGCGGTGCGGATTTGTTGATGTACGGTATGGGCGAACATCAGATACAGGAACTTTGCACACGTCTTGCAAACGGTGAAAATATCAGGGATATCCAGGATATCAGGGGAACTTGCTACATGACAGAACCAGTCAATACACCGATAGGGTCAGCACAGTGTCCGTCATTCGAGCAGGTGAGAGACAATAAAGCCGAGTATGCAAAGGCTACCAAAATACAATACGACTGGCAGGACGAAGTTTACGGAAAAACTGTAATTCAGCGTCACGGAAATATGATGTTTGTGCAGAATCCACCGGCTTACAGTCTTACAACGGAAGAACTTGACCATATCTATTCACTGCCTTATACAAGGGCATATCACCCGTCATATGAGGCACTGGGAGGAGTTCCCGGAATTGAAGAAGTCCGTTTTTCAATAACACATAACAGGGGTTGTTTCGGCTACTGTAATTTCTGTTCTATTGCACTTCATCAGGGTCGGCGTGTTACTTGCAGAAGTGAAAAGTCCATACTGGAGGAAGCCGAAAAAATAACACATATGCCCGATTTCAAGGGATATATACACGATGTCGGAGGACCTACTGCTAATTTCAGAAGTACATCATGTGAAAAACAGCTTAGCAAAGGTCTCTGCATGGGAAAAAAATGTCTCGCACCTAAACCGTGTCCGGCTNTTAGGGCGGACCATACGGAGTATATGACGATTTTAAGGAAAATCCGTAAAATCAAGGGTATTAAAAAGGTTTTTATACGTTCGGGAATACGTTATGACTATCTTATGGAGGACAAGAATGACGAATTTATGAGAGAGTTAATAAAGTACTACGTAAGCGGACAGTTAAAAGTTGCTCCGGAACACTGTTCGGCGGTCGTTCTTGACAAAATGGGTAAGCCACATATTGAAGCTTACAAGGCTTTTCAGAAAAGATTTTATGAAATCACCAAAGGCATAGGAAAAGAACAGTATTTAGTGCCGTACCTTATGTCGTCGCACCCCGGAAGTACGCTCAACGAGGCAATTGACCTTGCCGTTTTTCTGAAAGAAAATAAAATCCGACCGGAACAGGTACAGGACTTCTATCCCACTCCGGGAACTATTTCAACGTGTATGTTCTACACCGGACTTGACCCGTACACTATGGAAAGGGTTTATGTTCCGAAAACTCCCGAAGAAAAAGCGTCACAGAGAGCGTTATTACAGTATTTCCGTCCGCAGAACAGGGAAATAATTATAAAGGCTCTTAAAAAAGCAGGACGGTATGATTTGATAGGTTCGTCACCGAAATGTCTTGTTGATGGTGATTCAGACAAAAGTAACAGAAAGGCAGGCGGTAAAAGTTGGCAGAATTTAAACTCACAGAAGAACAGAAAAAAGCCCTCGGCAACTATGCAAAAAAGGCAAAGCAAAAATACGACGGTCAGAACCCAAAGCAGAAAAAGAAAACCCTGAAAACAGTAATTTCTGCTTTAATCTTACTTATAATAGGTTTTGCAATCTGGTATCTGTCGGGCGGTATCGGGACGGAAACAGACATTGAAAAACTTTCTGTACACTATATAGATGTAGGACAGGGTGACAGCATATACATAACGTCAGGCGGTGAGGGAATGCTTATTGACTGCGGAGAATCAGGCGATGCAGACAGGGTTATTTCTTATCTCGACAATATGGGTGTTACAAAAATTGATTATGTCGTAGGCACTCACCCTCATTCTGACCACATGGGTGGTATGAGTAAAATTGTTGAACATTTTGACATAGATGAAATGATTATACCACATATCGACGACAGTGACACCCCGACTACAAAGTATTTTGAAAAATTTCTGAATGCCTGTGCTGAAAAAGGTCTTTCGATTACAGAGGCAGAACTGGGCAGAAAAATTGAAGTAGGTGACGCAGAATTTGAAATAATTGCTCCGAACAGTCAGGATTACGGCAACGTCAATAATTATTCGGTAAGTTTTATAATGCACCACGGTGACAACAGTTTCATATTTACCGGCGATGCTGAAAAGCTTGCGGAAAATGAAATGCTTGAAAAGAACGTTTTAGAGGATATAGACGTTTACAAAGCAGGTCATCACGGCAGTGACACATCATCGTCTGAAGATTTTCTTAATGTCATAAAACCTGACTATGCTGTTATTTCGTGCGGTGAGGGAAATTCCTACGGTCACCCGAATGACATTACAATAGAAAATTTAAGTAAATTCACGGATAAGATTTATCGTACTGATTTATGCGGTACAGTGGTTTTTGAGTCGGACGGCAATGAATTGACCGTCAGGACGGAAAGGAACGGATAATGACTGTTATTGACCGGTTTGAAAATAATATTNCTGTTATTGAAACGNANAGTGGAATAATTNAAGTTGACCGCTCACAGNTTCCGGAAAACGCTCGTGAGGGTGACGTACTGACAGAAAATAACGGCGTATGGACTGTTGACGTTGATGAGACCGAAAAAAGACGTTCTGATATTCGTGAAATGATGAAAAGGCTGATGAAAAAATGACTGATATAATTATAATAGGAGGCGGTGCGGCGGGTTGCTTTGCAGCAGTCCATGCGGCACGTTATGGAAAAAGCGTACTGCTTTTTGAAAAAAATGAAAAACTCGGACGAAAACTCCGTATCACAGGAAAAGGCAGGTGCAATGTCACAAATAACTCTGATATTCAGGAACATATGAAAAATATTCCAGTAAATCAGAGATTCATGTACAGTGCGTTTTCTGTGTTCAACGCATATAATACAATGGATTTTTTTGAAGAAATAGGCGTGCCGCTAAAAACCGAAAGGGGAAACCGTGTTTTTCCAGTAAGTGACAAGGCTGACGACGTTGCTGACGCTCTTGCACGTGAGATGAAGAAAAACGGTGTAAAAGTAATTAATAAGCGTGTCACTAAGCTTATAACAGAAAATAACGTCTGCAAAGGTGTGAGGGCAGGTGGCGAGGAGTATTACGCCAAATCCGTTCTTATAGCCTGCGGAGGAAAATCCTACTCCAGTACGGGTTCAACAGGTGACGGCTATTCACTCGCTGAAAGTGTCGGTCATACTGTTACAGAGATAAAACCAAGTCTTGTACCACTTGTCTCGCCTGACAGGTATTGTTCCGAAATGATGGGTCTTTCTCTGCGTAATGTAACTCTTAGTCTATGCGACCGTGAAAAAGTCATTTATTCCGAACTCGGTGAGATGCTTTTTACACATTTCGGCGTTTCAGGACCTCTTGTATTGAGTGCAAGTTCACATATAAGAGAAATGTCGCCTGACAGGTATAAAATTTTAATTGACCTCAAACCTGCACTTTCTCCGGAACAGCTTGACGCACGTATACAAAGGGATTTTGCGGAAAATCTTAACCGTGACTTTGTTAACGGTATAAGAAAACTTCTTCCTGCAAAACTTATACCGGTTATTGTGAAGCTTTCGGGAATTTCACCCGAACAGAAAGTAAACGGTATAACCAAAGAACAGCGTCGCAGATTCGGGGAACTTGTCAAGGCGTTTCCTGTAAGAATTTCCGGATTCCGTCCGGTTGACGAAGCTATAGTAACAAGCGGTGGAATTTCTGTAAAAGAGATAAATCCGAAAACTATGGAGTCCAAAATAATCGAGGGACTTTTCTTTGCCGGAGAAGTCATAGACGTTGACGCATACACAGGCGGTTTCAATTTGCAGATTGCCTTTTCAACTGCATATTCTGCCGCATTATATATGTAAAAAGGAGAAATTATTATGAGTATAAACATTGCAATTGACGGACCTGCCGGAGCAGGTAAAAGTACGATAGCAAAAATGGTATCTGCGCAGCTCGGATATATATATGTTGACACAGGAGCATTATACAGAACTATCGCACTTTATATAAAGGAAAACAATATCACTGACGAAAACATTCCGTCGTCACTGAAAAATGCCGACGTTTCACTTAAATTCATTGACGGCACACAGAGAGTTTTTTTAGCGGACAGGGACGTTTCTGATATGATAAGAACTCCTGAAATCTCTATGGAGGCTTCAAGAACTTCTGCAATGCCGGCTGTACGTGAGTATCTTTTCGGAACACAGCAGAAAATTGCTTCTGAAAATAATGTCATTATGGACGGCAGAGATATCGGAACAGTTGTACTTCCGAATGCAGATGTAAAAATATTCCTTACCGCTACAGCAGAAGAACGTGCAAACCGACGTTACAAGGAACTTTTTGAAAAACCGAATTGTCCTTGTTATGAGGAGATTTTAAGTGATATTATTGAGCGTGACCACAACGATATGAATCGTCCTGTTGCACCTCTCAAACAGGCAGACGACGCTGTTCTTGTCGATACGACGAATCTCACGCTTGAACAGTCGGCAGACGAAATTATAAGAATTATAACTGAAAAGACAGGTAGGTGATATCATGATTTACGCTGTTATAAAGGCAATTGTCAGATTTGCCCTTAGTATAGCTTTTAATCTTCACTACGAGGGCAGGGAAAATATTCCGAAAGATACCGCTGTAATATATGCCTCAAATCACCGTACAAATGCAGACCCTCCGCTTGTAGGCTGTGCAACTTCCGGAAAACACGCTTTTATGGCTAAAGAGGAACTTTTTAAAAACAAACTTTTCGGCGGGCTGATACGTTCAGTAGGAGCGTTTCCGGTTTCAAGAGGTAAGGGAGATACCAGTGTTATTGACAAGTCTGTGGAAGCACTCAATGCGGGCAGAAGTTTATTTATTTTTCCGGAGGGTACACGCTCAAAAGACGGTAAGGTTCATAAAGGTCATTCAGGTGCGGCACTCATTGCGGCACGTTCCGGCAAGCAGATAATTCCGGTTGGTGTTGTTTTCGGTGAAAAACTGAAATTCCGTACAAAAGTAACAGTTACCTACGGTAAACCGATAAATCCGGCTGATTACTGCGAAATATGTGACGAACCTAATCCACGTCAGATTGTAAGGCTGAAAAATCGCTATATGGCTGATATAAAGGCTCTTGTTGAGGGTGAACCCGAAGAACTGAAAGGAGAGTCTGCTTCTGATGAGTAAAGTTACAGTGGCAAAATCAGCAGGTTTCTGTTTTGGAGTTGACAGAGCTGTCCAAATGGTGTATAATGAACTTGAGAAGGGTACTAAAGTGGCAACGCTCGGACCGATTATACATAATCAGGACGTTGTGAACGATATGGCAGAACGTGGTGCAAGGATTGTTGATTCAGTTGACGAACTTCAACCCGACGAAACTGTTGTTATACGTTCTCACGGCGTGGGCAGGGATATATATGAAAAAATCAGGCAGAAAGGTAACAGAATGCTTGACGCTACCTGTCCTTTTGTCTCAAAGATTCATAAAATTGTTGACCAAAAGACAAGGGAAGGCTGTTTTATTCTTATAGCAGGCGATGCAAGTCACCCCGAAGTGCAGGGAATCGTTGGTCATTGTGACGAAAATTGCCTTGTTTTTAAAGACGATTTTGAGCTAAAACACTTTTTTCAGAATCGGGACAAAAATTTCAAAAAAACTCTTGCTTTTGTTGCTCAAACGACGTATAATATATTAGTATGGGAAAAGTGTTTAAAGGAGATTCCGCAGAACGNCCCCNATATCGTTNTNTTCGATACANTCTGCAATGCCACCGATNCAAGGCAGACAGATNNACGTGNGCTNGCTCAGAGGTCTGACATTATGCTCGTTGTCGGCGGACGGCATAGTTCAAATACTGTCAAACTCTATGAAGTGTGCAGCCGCTACTGCAAAACGTATCATATAGAAAATTCGGAAGAGCTTCGTACTTTAAAGCTGCCCAGTGCTGAAAACATCGGCATTACTGCCGGAGCGTCCACTCCGGCTTATATAATTAAGGAGGTACAAACCAAAATGGCAGAGATTGAAAAGNAAATGATTCAGGAANAGGAGAATTTTGANGAATTANTNGACCAGTCATTCAAGAAAATACATACAGGGGANAAAGTAANGGCTACAGTAGTTGCTGTAAANAACACAGAAANTGCAGTTGACCTCGGCACTAAGCACGCAGGATATGTAAAGCTTGAAGACCTTACAGACGACCCTTCAAAGAAGCCTGAGGACATCGTAAGCGTAGGCGACGAAATCGAACTTGTTGTAATTAAGGTCAATGACGCTGAAGGCACTGCTGCTCTTTCCAAGAGAAAAGTTGACGAACAGGCTGGTTACGAGACTATTGTTAAGGCTAAGGAAGAGGGAACAATTCTTGNAGGCGTTATCAGACACGTTGTAAACNAGGGTGTTACACTCAATGTTCTNGGAGTAAGAGTATTTATCCCCGCTTCACAGACGGGTCTTCCAAGAGGAGCAGAACTTGAACAACTTCTCAATAAGAAGGTTGAGTTCATGATTATTGAAGTTACTGAGGGCAGAAAGAGAGCAGTTGGTTCAATCAGAGCCGTACAGAACGCACGTAAGGAAGAAGCTAAGGCTAAATTCTGGGAAACTGCTGCTGTAGGTGATATTTTCACAGGAAAGATTAAGTCACTTACAAGCTTTGGTGCATTTGTTGACCTTGGCGGTATTGATGGAATGGTTCATATTTCCGAACTTTCATGGAAGAGACTCAGACATCCGAGCGAAGTTGTAAGCGTTGGCGATACTCTTGAAGTTTACATCAAGGAACTCGACAAGGAAAGCAACAGAATTTCTCTCGGTTTCAAGAAGGCTGAGGACAATCCGTGGGAAATCTTCATGAACAACTATAATGTTGGCGACGTAGTTAAGGCTACTATCGTTTCCACTACTTCTTTCGGTGCATTTGCTCAGATTATTGACGGTGTTGACGGTCTTATCCACATCTCTCAGATTGCTGACAGAAAGGTTGAAAATGTAAAGGACGTTCTTTCTGAAGGCGACGAAGTTGATGTTAAGATTATTGACATTGATGCAGATGCTAAGAGAATCAGTATCTCTATCAGAGCTTTACTCGAAGATAACGCTGACGATGCTGAATAATTTCAATTTTTAGTCAATCAGGGGACTGTGCATATGTGCAGTCCCTCTTTGCTTAGGAGTATTTTTATGGAAAGATTTNTAAAGGCACAGGAAAAATGTTACAGTCNGGCACTTTCTGAAATTAAGAACGGCAGAAAATTNAGCCNTTGNATATGGTATATATTTCCGCAGATTGCAGGACTTGGAATTAGTTACAACGCAACATATTACGCTATAAAAGACCTCTATGAAGCAAAAGAATATATTTCAACCCCCGTACTGCGTGAAAGACTTGTTGAAATATCTGAAGCACTTCTTGCAAACGACGATACAGCGGTTGAAATACTCGGCTATATAGATGCTATAAAAGTCAAATCATGTATGACGCTTTTTCATGAGGCTNACCCGTCAATAGAAGTATTNAGCAGGGTTATTGATNAATTCTATGACGGACNATATGACAAACTCACTCTTGACATTATTAAAAGAGATAAACAGTTATGNGCTGNATAAGANGTCAATGTGGTTATATAATACATGACAGTTCGGATTTNTTGAGTTACNAGGGCAGTATCATGGCTGACCAGGATGAAAGCGATTATTTTGANAGGGTAGAGGAAATAATAAAATCAGATAATCCCAACAAGAATAGTTTGATGTGTGATTTTTTACGTGAACTCGGATATATGACAAAGACTATTTATCAGNGTTCACAATGCGGACGGCTTTACATTGAAGATAATAATGAANTNTTCNGTTTCAAGCCGGAAAATCATACTAATAACGATGTTCTGAAANNGGNTCACGGCGAAAAATGGAAAGGATTTCTGTATGCCGAATGGAGAGACGAAAAGTACGAATGGCAGGATTATAAAGGGTATGTCTGTGCAGATGTCAATTATCCGTGCGAAAGCATTTACTCTGACAACAAACAGGAAATTATTGACGGATATTACGTACTTTTTGAAAAACTCAGACAGGCAGGTATTATACGTTCCGCATCACTGAAAATAAACGGAGAAAGGATTCATGACTGGACATTATGATAAAATTTTCGGATTTTTATTGACAAAATCGAATAAATATTGTATATTAAAATTATACTAATTAACGGAGAGGGGTTAATAATAATGATTTTCAAGAAAATTGCTGCGACAGTTTCGGCTCTTGCACTTTCGGCAGGAATGGCGGCTTATATGCCTGCAAATACTGCCGTGGACATTAACGCAAATGCCGCAGAGGTCAAGGTTAACTATGCAGAAGCACTTCAGAAATCAATGTTTTTCTATGAGGTTCAGCAGGCAGGTATTCTTCCCGAATGGAATTCTGTTTCATGGCGTGCGGATTCTATGGTGAAAGAGGACGGTACACCGTCGGATATTATTGACGGCGGTTGGTTCGATGCAGGCGACCACCTGAAATTTGCACTTACCAATGCCTATACTGCGTCTGTTCTTTCGTGGGGTCTTATTGAATATAAAGATGCAGTTCAGAAAGCAGGTTTATATGACCTGTATCTGAAAAATCTCAAGTGGGGACTTGATTACGTTGCTGCCTGTGATTTGGGTGACAAGGTTATAGGTACTATTGGTGAGGACGCATTTGACCACGTATGGTATGGAAGTCCCGAAGTATATATAAGAAAATTCAATCTCAAGAACAAGACAGAGGAAAGACCTTATGATACCATAACAAACTGTACTACAATAGCAGAAATGGCAGCAGCTATGGCAGGTGGATATATTGTTTTCAAGGACGAAGACCCGAAAGCTGCCAAAGAATATCTTGAACACGCTGAAAGTCTTTTCAAGCTTGCAAATGATGTGTGGGCTGAAAAAGGTGCTGATGCCAACGAAGACGAAGGCATTCAGGGAAAATATTATCATACTATAAATAATCAGGGTACGGACAACTTTATTGACGAGCTTATGTATGCGGCTAACTGGATGTATATGGCTACAGGCGACAAAGCGTACCTTGACAAGTGCGAAAAGGAATATATTCCGCTGTTCCCTAAGGAAAACCAGTCTACAGATATGAAGTATACATGGGGATTCTGCTGGGACGATACAACTCAGGCAGCGGCACTTCTTTATGCTATAAATACAGGCAAACAAGAATGGATTGACCATGTTTCACATCATCTTGATTATATGATTGGTGGCTACAACGGCAAAAAGCCTGTAGGTGGCTGGACTCCTGACGGCATGACTATCGTTGACGGTGCAGGCTGGGGAACTCTCAGATATACGGAAAATGCGGCTTGGCTTGCAAAGCTTTCCTGCGACACTATCTTCAAGGACANTGCACAGCTTTCCGAAAAGTACAATACATNGGCNAAGAANATNATGGATTATNCTTTNGGGGACAATGACCTCGNNCTTANCTATGTTNTCGGANTGGGTGANAAGAATCCTGTTAATATCCACCACAGAGGAGCTTCCGGTATACATGACGACCACTGGAATGAACTCGGTACTCCCGAACCTGAAGAAGATGACGGCTGGCAGAGAGAATATGCCCATGTTCTTTATGGTGCTTTGGAGGGCGGACCAAATCAAGATGGTACATTCAAAGACAATAATGAATCGTATACCAACACAGAAGTAGCTATTGACTATAATGCCGGATATACTGCTGCATTATGTGCATTTCTTGATGATTACGGCGGAGAAAAGCTCGCTGATTTCCCACAGGCTGAAACTCCGAAATGGGCAGAATGGGAAGTTGCCGCAACTCTTAACGGCAAGGGAAACAGCTACACAGAAGTCAAGGCATGGGCAATGAATCATACTGCATGGCCGACAAGAGTAGCTGAAAATATTAAATACAGATACTATTTTGATGTTTCGGAAGTTCTTGCGGCAGGTCTTTCTGTTGATGATATTACTGTAAGCATCGGTTCACAGCAGTATCAGGAAGGACAGCAGGGTCATGCTACCACTACAGGCAAGCCTATAAAATATGAGGGTGACCCGTCGGGCAATACTTATTATGCTGAAATTGTATTCAAGGACGGCAGAGCTATTATGCCTACAGGTCAGAGTGAACACAGAGACGAAGTTCAGTTTAGAATTTCAATTCCCGATGCTGTTGACGGCAAACCAACAACAGGTGCGTGGGATTCTTCAAACGACTGGTCCTATGAGGGCATTGAAGATGCTCCGAATGAGCTGAAATATAAGGACGCACTCAACGAACATATAACAATGTATGTTGACGACGTGCTTGTGTGGGGTACTGAACCAGACGGCACTAAACCTGATGTTACCAGTCCCACAAAGCCGACAAAGCCTAATACATCACAGCCTTCATCAGGCGATGACAATAAAATCAAGCTCGGTGATGCAAATGAGGACGGCAAGGTCAATATTTCAGATGCTGTTCTGATAATGCAGTCAATTGCAAACCCCGAAGAATTCAAGCTGACTGAAGAAGGAAAAAACAACGCTGACGTTGCTGACAGAGGTAACGGAGTAACAGGAAAAGATGCTCTTGCAATTCAGTTTGTTGAAATAAAGGTTATAAAAGACTCTGACCTGCCGTTGACTTCACAGGAAATTGAAGATTTGATAAAGTAATTTCAAAAAAATCTCCGCTGCTTTTTACAACTGTAATACTAAGAACAATTAATAGTTTCCCGTTCGACGCAAGTCTGCTTGAAAATTTACAAACAAAAACGGGTAATCTGATATAAAATATAACTTATTAATAATATGTATTCAAAAGGGAGCTTGTCTCCCTTTTTTCTTTTGGACGGTTTGTATGAAATATACAAAAAATTAATTGCACGATTAGGAGAATAACCGAAATTTGAAAAAGCTATTTACTTTTTTTTCAGGATATAATATAATAAGATTGGTAAGTAAAAGGGTATGGTGCAAGTCCGTAACGGACAACCGCTTGCCAGTATTTCTGATATAACCACAGTGTTTGCACTGACACTGCGTTATAATTAAATTTATATTTTTTTGGGAGGGTATAAAAATGCACAAGAAAATTTCCAGAGCAATTGCCGGAAGTCTTATGTCTGCTGCTATGCTCGCTACAGCTATTACCGGCATGGTTGCTCCTATAACCGCTTCAGCTGGTCAGGTACTTGGCGAAACAACTTTCGATTATAAGGCACTTCCTTGGCATACCTGCGAATCAAGTCCCGCAAAGCAGGACTTTGAAATTAAAGATGGTGAAGTTCACCTTACAGTTCTCACTGCAAAAGGTGCTGACGGTGAAAAGTGGGATCTTCAATTCAGACACAGAAACCTTAACTTTAAAGCCGGTCACGCATATAAAGTAACATTCACGGCAAAGTCAAACAGAAATGGTATGGAGCTTTGCTCGAAGATTGGTAACACTAAGGGCGATGAGGAATATTTTGTTCTTGACGGCGATGCGGGTACTATGCACGAAGGTCCTCACGAAGTGTCTAGAGATCCAAATAAGGCTGATGATTCGAAGTGGGGTAAAGCCGCAAAACTGACAACATCATATCAGACATACAGTGGTACATTTACTCCTACTCAGGATATTGAGAGCGCTGAATGGGCTTTCCATTATGCAAAGGGTACTCAGTGGGAAGGCAACGCTCAGGACGGCGACGAAATTTGGTTTGAGGAGATGTCAATTGAGTGTACAACCTGCAACGACTGCGATGCTGACCCGAATAATTCCTATGGTGCTGTAAACCGTGACTATAGTACAACTGCTGACAGCAATCTTGGTACTATCGGTGCAACTAAAAACTTCATCTCTGTGAATCAGGTTGGTTACTATCCGAACCTTAAAAAGGTTGCAACTCTCGGTGATAACGCTGGTGATATTCTTCNCGGNGCTACNAAGATTAGNCTTAGNGNTTCTTATNNCTTCNAACNTGNCGATGCAAGTTCAGGTTCTGTTGTNNACACTGGCAAGACTTCTGAAGTCAAGGCTGACAAGGATTCTGCTGATAATATCTGTACACTTGACTTTACCGAGTACGATAAACCCGGCAGATACTATCTCCAGATTAAAGGACAGGACTGGAGGTCATTCGAGTTCAATATTGGCGACAATATTTACTTTGATGAGTCCCACAATATTCTCACAAATGCTATGAACTACTTCTATCAGAACCGTTCAGGTATTGATATTGAAGACAAGTACTGTACATCAGGCGGTGCAGACGGCAAGGGTACAGGAATGGGTCACGAAGGCGGTCACAAGACTGATACAGCTACAATTCAGAAAATCTGGAAAAATGAGTATGCTTCACAGGAAGAAGCAACTTCAACATACAAGTCAGGTACCCTTACTGCAAACGGCGGTTGGTACGATGCCGGTGACCACGGTAAATACGTTGTAAACGGCGGTATCTCTATTTGGACTCTCCAGAATATGTATGAAAGAGCTATTCAGACAGAAGAAGGCAAGGCTAAGTTTGCTGACGGTTCAGGTACTGTTGTAATTCCTGAAGCAGGAAATAAAGTTCCTGACGTTCTCGATGAAGCTGCTGTAGAACTTGACTGGATTGCACAGATGAAAGTTACTTCCAGCGACAGCGCATGGGGTCAGTATGAGGGTCTTTACTATCACAAGCTCCATGACCATAAGTGGACGGGTCTTGCTACAAGACCGTGGGATTACGAATCAGATTGGGAAACTGTTCGTATCGTAAAGCCTCCGACGTTCGCTGCTACACTTAACTATGCTGCTTGTGCTGCACAGGCTGCAAGACTTTGGGAGCCTTACGATTCTGCAAAGGCAAAGAAGTATCTCGACAGTGCTAAGGAAGCATTTGAGGCATATAAGAAATACTGGTATCCTTATGACAGCACAGAGACCACTCACCCGACTCTGAAATGCAAGTGTGCAAAGGAAGAACTCAGAGAAGATTCACTCTATGCACCTATGTGGCAAGCAAAGGGTGGTGGACCTTACGGTGATGACAACGTTCTTGACGATGCTTACTGGGCAGCTTGCGAAATCTTCGTATCTGCTTCACAGATGGGCGACTCTGCTGCTGCTGATTACAAGAAGATTATCGATGAATCTGATTATGCTTACGAAGTAGGCACAAGAATGATTGGTGGCGAGAATAAGGGTAGTGGTTCATTTACTTCATTTAACTGGGGCAACACTGCTTCTGCTGGTTCACTTACACTTTCTCTCCACAGCGACCTTCTCTCAGACACTGAAAACAGTAAAATCAAAGAGACAATCGTAGCGGCTGCTGACGAATACATTAAGTGCGAAGGCGAGCAGGGCTATGGTATTCCATACAAGTATGACGGTCCGGACTACAATGACCCGAACAACCTTGACCCGTCTGTTATGATTAATGGTTATGAGTGGGGTTCAAACTCAATGGTTATCAATAACTGTATCATTATGGCTTATGCTTACGACCTTACAAATGATGTTAACTACATGAACGGCGTTGTTACAGGTCTTGACTACCTCTTCGGACGCAATCCGCTTTCATACTCCTATGTAACAGGTTACGGTACATACAAGGAACATAATCCTCACCACAGATACTGGTCTTACGAACTTGACAAAACATTGCCTATGGCTCCTGACGGTATTCTTTCAGGTGGTCCTAATGCAGGTCTTCAGGACCCATATGTACGTGCTCTCGGATTCGTTCCTGGCGATACAAAAAATCCATCACAGAGATGCTTTGTTGACTCTATCGAAGCTTGGTCTACAAACGAGGTAACAATTAACTGGAACGCTCCTCTTGCTTGGATTACTTCATTCATGCAGGATGAAGCTGCTACGGCTGGCGGTAATCAGCCAAATACTAAGCCAAACGATGGCAAGGTAACTATGTGGGGCGATGCTAACGTTGACAATCAGGTAAATATTTCTGATGCAGTACTTATCATGCAGTCAATCGCAAACCCTGAAGAATTCGAGGTTAGTGACCAGGGTAAGCTCAATGGTGACGTTATTGACAACGGCGGCGGTCTTACAAACTTAGACGCTCTCGCTATTCAGTATGTTGAAATCAAGACGATTACTAATGAAGCATTCCCGATGTCAGCTACTGACCTTGACGCTTTAAACGAATAATTCAATAAAAATATTAAAGGGACACTTCGGTGTCCCTTTTTTGTGCGTTATAATATTTCCGTTTGTAATTCGGGCATAAAAAAAGACGGTTTATAAAACCGTCTTTTTAATATCTCAATCAAACGCCGTATTTAAGTGTAGCAACGGGAACACCAGGACCCATTGTTGAAGCTACTGTACAGGACTTAAGATAAGTACCCTTTGCAGCAGCCGGCTTAGCCTTTACGATAGCGTCCATAAGAACGGAAAAGTTTTCTTCGAGCTTTGCAGCACCGAATGAAGCTTTACCGATAGGGCAGTGAATGATATTTGTCTTGTCAAGACGATATTCAATCTTACCAGCCTTAGCTTCTGTAACAGCCTTTGCAACGTCGGGAGTTACAGTACCAGCCTTGGGGTTCGGCATAAGACCACGAGGTCCGAGAATCTTACCGAGACGACCAACAAGACCCATCATATCGGGAGAAGCAACAACAACGTCGAAATCCATCCAGTTTTCTTTCTGAATCTTTTCAACCATGTCCATACCGCCAACATAGTCAGCACCAGCTGCCTTAGCAGCCTCGTACTTATCTTCCTTACAGAATACAAGAACTCTTACATTCTTACCTGTTCCGTTAGGAAGAACAACAGCACCTCTTACCTGCTGGTCAGCGTGTCTTGAGTCAACGCCGAGACGGATGTGTGCTTCAATAGTTTCATCAAACTTAGCCTTTGCGTTCTGGCATACTAAGTCAAGAGCCTCTGTGGACTCATAAAGCTTTGCATAATCGACAGTCTTTGCACTGTCAACATATCTTTTGCCGTGTTTCATTATATTTCCTCCTGTTTAAGTGGTAATACCGCACCGCCTATAGCGATACGGTTAGCGGAATTTTCCTCCCACCGTTTAGAAGTCGGAACGGGAAAAAGTTCCCTTTCGTCATTCAAAAATTGATTAGTCAACAACTACAACGCCCATAGAACGAGCTGTACCAGCAATCATGCTCATAGCTGCTTCGAGAGAACCTGCGTTGAGATCAGGCATCTTCTGTTCAGCAATCTTCTGAACCTGTTCCTTAGTGATGTTAGCAACCTTGGTCTTGTTAGGAACTCCTGAACCGCTGTTGATATTGCAAGCCTTCTTGATAAGGACAGCAGCCGGAGGAGTTTTTGTAATAAATGAGAATGAACGGTCAGCATAAACTGTGATAACAACAGGAATAATCATACCGATATCGTTCTTAGTTCTCTCATTGAATTCCTTTGTGAATGCCATGATATTAACGCCATGCTGACCGAGAGCCGGACCAACAGGCGGTGCAGGAGTAGCCTTTCCTGCTGCGATTTGAAGCTTAATATAGCCAACTACTTTCTGTGCCATGTATTCGCACCTCCATAAATGTGGTAAATGGCGAGGCAAGAATTATTTTACCTCTCCCACTGAAGTCTCTGCGGACTTCTTTTTGACCTGAACTAATCCTCAGCCGCAACCACCTGATTAATAGGGAGTGTGGTGAGGGTTTCACGACCGAACATTGAAACAAGCAAATCTACTGAGCGGTCGTCAAGATTGATGTTCTGAACGACACCGATGAAGCCGTCCATAGCAGTTCCCGAAATACGAACATTGTCTCCGACCTTGAAATTGACTTCAACAGAAGAAACGTCAATGCCGAAAAGTTTCTTTACTTCTTCTTCCGAGAGGGGAGTAGGTTCTGATGCAGGACCTACAAAGCCTGTACAGCCTCTGGTATTTCTTACGACATACCATGAATCGTCAGTAACAACCATTTTTACAAGGACATAACCGGGGTAGGTCTTACGCTCTACCTCTTTGGTTTTTCCGTCGGTGATTTCCGTCACCTTTTCAGTAGGAACTNTAANTTCTTGNATAAGCTNATGAAGCTTGCGGTTTTCAACANNNTTTNNGNTATTCTGAGNTACTTTATTTTCGTAGCCTGAATAAGTGTGANNAACGTACCACCTTGNTGNTTCTGACATAACAAATCCTCCTTAGATTTCCGTTCTGATTATTTGTTGTAGATAAGCCTGAGCAGAGCGAGGAAACCCTCGTCCATCAGTCCTACAAGGACAGCCGAGAGTACAACGACTCCGACAACAACAGAAGTATTTGTAACAACTGTTTTCTTTGTGGGCCATACTACCTTTTTAAATTCGACTTTTAAGTCGTGGAACCATTTTCCGACTTTACCCTGTTCTTTTTTACCAGAACCCTTTTTGTCGGATTTCTTTTCAGCCTTTGAATCAGCGGTTGCCTTGGAAGATTTTTCTTCCTTCACCGTTTTTTCCTTAGTAGCCTTTTTCTTTTCGGGGGTTGTATTTTCTTTTTCTTTAGCCATTAAAAATACTCCTCCTGATTACTTAGTTTCTTTGTGAAGAGTATGCTTGCGGCAGAACTTGCAGTGTTTATTCATTTCAAGTCTGTCGGGGTCATTCTTCTTGTTCTTCTTAGAAACATAGTTGCGCTGCTTGCACTCAGTACAAGCTAAAGTAACCTTTACTCTCATATCGGCACCTCCTGAATTAGTACTTCTTCCGACTGAACGGAGATAGGTTGTTTGCCTCCCTCGGACGAGACAAAAAAATAAGCCTCAAACGAGGTAAGTACATTATATCACGTTATTTAGACGTTGTCAAGCTTTTTCGGAAAAAAATTTCCTGCAAAATAAATTATACATTAATAGATAAAAACTGATATGGATTTATCGGAATGACAGTTGATTAATTGTGCGTGACAAAATCGTATAAAAGCACAAAATATCAGTTAATGAGTACTATACATCATTGAAATTAGTGATTTTTTACAGTATAATATAAACAATGAAAAACAAAGTGCGAAAGTTGCACATAAGGTGCAAAAATTATTATCATTATATTTACGGAGGAAACCTAAAATGAAAAACAACGTTATGAAAAGACGTATAGCAGCTATGGCATCGGCTGCTGTAGTTTCAGTATCATGTATGTCAGCATTCATGAACAATTATGTATTTGTTCCTGACAATTCAGCTGTAACAGCATTTGCAGCAGACAGCGTTAACTTTATTCAGACTGTAGGATTCGGCGAAGGTATGTATGCTACATGGTCAGCAGTATCAGGTGCAGACGGCTACAATGTTTACGTTGACGGCGTTCAGATTGATTCAATGCTTATCAGACAGTATGCAGGCTATATGAGAGCTGACGCAGTAGGTCTTACAGCAGGCAGTCATACAATGAAAGTTGTTCCGGTTATCAGCGGTAAGGAAGATTCTTCAAAGGCTTCCGAGACAAAGGCAGACGCTTATGCTCACGACCGTTCCGGATTCGGTTTTGTAAACGGTACATCATCAGGTGCATACAATGAGGACGGTACTCTTAAATCGAACGCTGTTGTTGTTTATGTAACAGATGCAAACAAGGATTCAGTAAGTGTCACACTTCCCGATAAAAAGGGCAGCGACGTAACAGTTACAGGTGTACAGAATATCATTACAAACCTTAAAAGCAATAAGTCCGCCCCCCCTGTGGCAATTAGATTTATCGGAAATATCACCGACCCTGCTGATATGCCTAAAGGCGACCTTATGATTGATACTGCAACTTGTGGCGTTACAATCGAGGGTATTGGCAATGATACAGTATTCAACGGATTCGGTCTTGTTATGAAGAACAGTTCAAATGTTGAAGTAAGAAACATCGGTTTCATGAACTGCAACAGCTCAGAGGGTGATGACTGCGGGCTTCANCAGGGCAACGACCACGTANGGGTACATAACNGTGATTTCTTCTANGGTGNCGCNGGTTCAGACGCTGACCAGGTAAAAGGTGATGGTGCGTTAGATACAAAAACTTCAACTTATGTAACTCACTCATATAATCATTTCTGGGATAACGGANAGTGCAATCTTCAGNGCATGAAGGACGAATCAACAGAAAACTATATTACATACCACCACAACTGGTANGACCATTCCGATNCACGTCACCCGAGAATAAGAACCTGTACANTACACANCTANAATAACTANTTTGANGGTAATGCCAAGTACGGTGCAGGCGTTACAATGGGAGCTTCATGTTTCGTTGAAAACAACTACTTCAGAAACTGTAAATATCCTATGCTTATTTCAGGACAGGGTTCTGATGTTACTGCCGGCGGTATATTCTCCGGTGAGGACGGCGGTATAATCAAGGCTTACGGAAACTACATCGAGGGTGCAAAGGCAGTTATTTCATACGCCGACGATAATACCGATTTTGATGCTTATGTTGCAAATGACAGAAATGAAGCAGTTCCAGCAAGCGTAAAGTGCAAAAAGGGCGGTACATCTTATAATAACTTTGATACTGCTTCAGATATGTACAGCTATCAAGTTGATTCACCGGAAGTTGCAAGAGATAAGGTAATGGCTCAGGCAGGACGTGTTGACGGGGGTGACCTCCAGTGGCAGTTTGACAACTCTGTTGATGATGAAAGCTATGCAGTAAATCAGGGTCTTAAAGATGCACTCGTTGCATATAAGGGAACAGTTCAGGCAATTGGAAGTGGTTTCAAGGAAGATAACACAACTTCTCCTGACGTTACAACACAGCCTGTCGTTACAACAGTTACAACGGTACAGCCTCCGCAGACTACAACAACTACAACTACTCAGAAACCTTCACAGCCCGTTGTAGGTGCAAACGTAATCTATGCTTCACCGAACGGCAAGGGTGACGGTAAGTCAATTGATAATCCGACAGACGCTCTTTCAGCTATAAAGGCAGTTCCGGCAGGCGGTACAATTTATCTCCTCGAAGGTACTTATAATTATAAAGAAACAATTCTTATTGAAGAAAGCAATGCAGGTAAAGCAGGTGCTTACAAGACAATTTCAGCATATCCGGGTGCAAAGGTAGTTTTTGACTTTGAGGGTCAGGCAGTGGCAGGTGCAAACAGAGGATTCGTTCTTGACGGTTCATACTGGCACTTCTATGGCTTTGAAATCAAGAACGCCGGTGACAACGGTATGCTTCTCTCAGGCGACAACAATATTATCGAAATGATGGTATTCAATGACAACGAAGATACAGGTTTACAGCTTTCACGTTATCAGACTTCATATAATACAATTGCACAGTGGCCTTCAAATAACCTCATCAAGAACTGTACTTCAAAGAACAACTGTGACGAGGCTACAATGGAAAACGCTGACGGTTTTGCTGCAAAGCTTACCTGCGGTGAAGGCAACGTATTTGACGGCTGTATGTCATACAATAACTCAGACGACGGCTGGGATTTATATGCTAAGACTGAAACTGGTTCTATAGGTGTGGTTACAATCAAGAACTGTATAGCATTCAGAAACGGCTTTACAGAGGACGGCAGAGGTTACGGCGATGCTGACGGTAATGGTTTCAAGCTCGGCGGCGGCGGTGTCGGTACAAGACACGTTGTTGAAAACTGTCTTGCATTTGAAAACCTCAACTGTGGTTTTACTGACAATAATAACCCGCTCTTTGGCGAAATGAAAGACTGTACAGCTTACAACAACGGTATAGGCGGTAACGGCAAGGCTAACTATATGGTTTACAGATGTGCTTCTGATGCTACATTTTCAAACATGATATCATACACAAACACAAGCAGGGTTTCAAAGACAAATGCTCCTGGCATAAAGATGACAAACGACAAGTTCGTAGGCAAGATGACAAATTCAATCTACTACAACAGTAAATATTATTTTGCAAAATCCGAAACAATGACAAACGGTGCTAAACTCGGTGATGTAGTAACTCCTGCTGATTCAGAATTTATCACTCTTGACGTTCCTGCTATGGGTACAGATTTCCACACGGCATGGAGAAATGCAGACGGTTCACCGAATCCGCAGGGCTTCGCTGAAACAGCTTCAAACAGCACATACAAGGGACTCGGTTACAAGATGTTTAATGGTACATCACAGACNCCTGTTACATCACAGACAACTGCTCCCAATCAGTCAACAACCACAGCTACCACAACAACTACTGCTACCACTAAAACACCCGATACTCCGATTGTTTCAGGCGGATACGTTCACGACTTCACAGCTAACGGTACATCAAGCAATTTCTATACTATCACAGGTAACCTCTCTACATCAAAAGGCACTGTAGATTATAACGGTCTTAAACTCACACAGTGCCTCAAGATGGAAAGTGCTACAAACATTACTTTCAATGCTGAATCAGCAGGTAAGTTCACACTTGTATTTGCTGAACCTGCTGCTACAATCAAAATTGACGGTACAAAGTATACATCATCAGGTGACGGAACAATTACAGTTGACCTTAAAGCCGGAAATCNTACAGTTACAAAGGCAGNTACTGCAAATCTTTTCTACATGGTTTATTCAGCAGAAGGTACACCTTCNGGCAACAATTTAATGGGTGATGCAAACGAGGACANTAAGGTTAATATCTCAGANGCAGTACTTANCATGCAGTCAATTGCAAATCCGGAAGAATTTACTATTACTGAACAGGGTAAACTTAACGGCGACGTTGTTGACAATGGCAAAGGTCTCACAAATATGGACGCTCTTGCTATTCAGTATGTTGAAATCAAGACAATTACTCCTGACGATTTCCCGATGACAGCAGTTGAACTTGACGCTTTGGGTCAGTAAGCTATCAAGACTCCCTCAAATATAATGATATAATGAAAGAAGGAACTCTCTGAGTTCCTTTTTTCATATTCAGCATAATAAAAAGGACGGTTATAAAGACGGGCATTCATAAAGAAGTTTTCGCCATAGTACTTATGATTTTCAGTCAAAAGTGCTATGGCGTTTCTATTGATAATGTAGTGACTTTGATGTATAATTATTACTAAGATAAATCGAAATTTTACGTTGATTCTGCTTGTGAATAGGGCATTGCAACTAAACTTAACATAATTGTCAAAGAACATTGACAAATTGTTTAGAATGGTTGGTGGACTTTTAGAAATAAAAATGATACAATATTTTCATCAAATGATAGGAGGAAATATTGATGAAGAAAAGTATTATTTATAATTTAAGTCCATTCAATAATAATATGGATATGTCAGTAACAGAATACATAATAAAGAAATTATTGGCATTTGTGCTGATATATTGTTTTTCAGCGGTTTTAAGCGAAGGAATCATTATGGGAATATTATATTGCATGGGATATAACCCTTTGCATGGTGTAATGCCAGTAGGACTAATTGGTGAGTTATTGCCTTATTATGGCTTCATGATTTTTGCAATAGTAACGTTTGCATACTGGAGATTTTTCGAAGAAAGAACTATTAAATCTATTGGCTTAACGGGAAACATCGTAGATTATGTGACAAAAGAAATGATTGCAATAATTATATTATTCATAATAATAA
>WFLX010091317.1_pt1 | contig 26951 bp, 20 predicted proteins | sample 4967041 | NCBI WGS metagenome assembly WFLX01 (sample SAMN12857096, study PRJNA449069) | gut metagenome | isolation source: stool from male and female vole | host: Microtus ochrogaster | place: USA:Florida | collected 2017
CAAGATGTAGATTCTTCACCAACTCTTTCATTTCATTGACGGCATAACCGGTGCCGATGAACGAAGCCTTTATCGGCAAGTCTCGCAGAAGATCGATTGCCTTTATAATCAATAGAACGCCTTTTTCCTTTATGTGCTGTCCTACAAACAGGAGTCTCACTTCGTTGCTGTCGACTCCAAGCTTGGCTTTGGCTCGGTTTTTGATGGCAAGAATCTCGTCAAAGTTGTCGGCGGCGAGGTCGATCCCATTGTCGACGACTGTCAGTTTCCCTTTGTAGCCGTACTCTCTGACGGTTTCCTCCACTTTTGCCTGTGGAATCCACACTTCGTCAGCAGCGTTGAAAAAATCCATCACCCGTTTCATGATTTTTTTCACCATCCATTCGGGGAGGGAGTGCTCAAGATCGGTGCGGTATTTTGAGTGGAAGGTAGCAACCAACGGCANTNTATGGCGCTTAGNCGNATAGACGGCAAGCCTACCNGAGGAAAAAGGGCNATGGGCATGGACAATCCGGAACGGAATTCGCTTCATCNTGTGCCAGATAAAGGGATCGAGTTTAGGATATCCGTAGCGATAGGGTTTTCGTGAAGAGATTGGCAGTGAANAATACCGNTAGATGTCATAGTTTTCTNTGATAACNGCTTTTTCCGGGTTCCATGGCGTGACAACACATACTTTCTTGCCCATAGCGGTCATCCATTTGGCATAGTTTTCAACAGCGAGTGTCACCCCGTCTAAAACGGGGGGGAAACTGTCATTAAATATTCCGTAGACCTCCTCGGGGTGATTCATTCNAAATTTATTAAACTTTGAANAATGNGCAAATTTACAAATAAAATGTCACATATCTTGACCTGCCATTTAGAAAGTTAAAAACCGGATAGCGCGACAATGGATTGTCATGCTATCCGGTCAATGGGGTTATTGCTGATTTTATGAGCGTATTTCGAGAATGAATCGCGCTCCGTTCTTGAACTCGCGGTCAATTGACAGGTGGCCGTTCAGCTTTTCAGCTTTAAGCGCGCAGATTGGAAGTCCGAGTCCGTCGCCTTCGGTCAAGTCCTTTATTTCGGAGAACGGTTTCAAGATGATGTCAATTTTTTCTTCGGGAATGCCGCAGCCTGTGTCAGTGACGAGNAATTGCATTGTTTTTGNACCGCGTTTCTTGAATTCAAGTGTAATCTTTCCTCCCTCGGGAGTGTAGATTGCCGCATTTTTGAGCAAGTGGAGCAGAATGCTCTCGACGGTTTCGGGATTGAATTTAGCCGACATTTTGGGCGCGTTGACCGACAGGGTCACTCCCGGTTTTATTAGCGGCTTGATCTGCTCGGCGATATTGTCGCAGAATTTGGTCAAATTCACCTCTTCCGATTCATATCTTTCATCCAATGTGTTTTCAAGATCGGATAAATCCTGAATATGCTCTGAAAATTCTTTCAACGCCTTTACTGCGGGGAGTGACTGGTCGAGAGTGTTCAGAGTCGGCTCCATCTGCGCGGAGATATTGTGGATGAACTGAGCTTTTAATTGATTGTGTTCATTTGAAATCAATAAGTTCTTTTTGGCTTTACGAGCTGCGGCTATCTGGCGAAGCAGCAGAATGGCGCCGAATACGAGTATTGCGGCAAGAATGGCGATAACTACAATCAGCGCGATGATTATGCCGTTCTTTACGCTTATCGTGCTGCTCTTTTCGCTGATGGTTTGATTGGCTTCGTCAAGGCTGTTTTTAACCTGATTCAGTTCATCGGCTTCCTGAACTTTACGGATCGAGTCAGTCCATTGGTTGTAACGCGCATAAGAACGGTTCACCAATTGAGCGTTCTTTGAGCGAGTCGCAGCGCTTATAAGTTGCTTGAAGCAATCATCGGCTTTCTGATAGTCTTTTTCTTCCATATAATGGGCTATCAGCTTGTTGATAGCTGCGTCGCCGGCAGCTGAATTGCCGAATGTGTAGTAGAAGTTGGCTTCGTTATACAGAAGATCGTTGTCAAACTTGTTTCCCGCTGTCTTGGCTATCGACTTCATGCGGTTAAGGTTTTCAGTAGCCTTGCTCACATTTTTCAGCTTGATGAACATTGCCAAGCGTTCTTTTGCCGGGTAATACATCAGGGTGGACTTTGCCGAAGTGGAGTCCTGGCTGTCGGTGAGCATGCGGTCGATTCTGCCGAGCACTTCAAATGCTTCCTTATAATAGTTTTCCCTGTGATAGAGCGATGCGACATTAACTCCGGCGTCAACTGCTTTTTCATGCTGTCCTGCTGCAGCAAACTGATTGAATGCCTGTAGGAAATAGTATCTTGCCTGAGTGTATTCTTTATTGTCAAGATGCTGTTGAGCCTGTTTTACGTATCGGTCACCGCCGGTCTGGGCGATTGCAGCGTTATTGAAGCTGAGGAGTATTGACAGGATCAGTAGGGATATAAGTTTCTTCATTTTCGTTTTGTCGGTATAAATTCGTCACAAATATAATAAATTTGGAAACAAGAGTTGGCATAAGCCGAGATATTTTGGAGCGGGATGGCTCATTTTTTCCCGTATCTGTCATAAAATCGCCCTCAGATGTTAATTCTGTCATTAATTTTAACTTTAATTAGTGTAAAATGTCACTTTTCACGACTGGCATTTTATTTGCTCGTTGTTATTAATAATGAAAACGTATATATTCTAAAACTATGAGTAATCAAAAAGGTAAAATCGGGGTAACGACTGAGAATATCTTCCCCGTTATAAAAAAATTTCTTTATAGCGACAACGAGATTTTTCTTCGCGAGCTTGTCAGCAACGCTATTGATGCCACGAATAAACTGAAAACTCTCTCTTCATTCGGCGAGTTCAAAGGCGAACTTGGTGAAATGAACGTAAGGGTCAAGGTCGACAAGGATGCCGGAACGCTTACCGTGAGCGACCATGGTATCGGAATGACCGCCGAGGATATTGATAAATATATAAATCAAATCGCATTCTCGGGAGCCGAGGAGTTCCTTGCCAAATATAAGGATAAGGCTGAGAGTATAATAGGTCACTTCGGTCTCGGTTTCTATTCCGCATTTATGGTGGCTAAGAAGGTTGAGATCCGCACTCTTTCCTATAAGGAGGGAGCTGAGGCAGTGAGCTGGGTTTGTGACGGTTCTCCCGAGTATGAAATGAACACGATTGAAAAATCGGAACGAGGAACCGATATTATTCTCTNTNTTGATGATGACAGCAAGNAGTTCTTNGAGCNNTCGCGCATCGACGCATTGCTGAAGAAGTATTGCCGCTTCCTTCCCGTTCCTGTAATTTCGGGTAAAGAGCAGGAGTGGAAAGACGGCAAGTATGTCGATACGGATAAAGACAAGGTGATTAACAATACCGAGCCTGAGTGGACAAAGAAACCGGCTGATCTTACCGACGAGGACTATATGAAGTTCTACCATGAACTTTATCCTGGTCAGGATGATCCTCTTTTCTGGATTCACTTGAATGTCGACTATCCCTTCACTCTTACCGGAATTCTTTATTTCCCGAAAATAAAGAATAATATCGACGTGACACGCAACCGCATTCAGCTTTATTCCAATCAGGTGTTTGTGACTGACTCGGTAGAAGGTGTCGTGCCTGAATTCATGATGCTTATGCAGGGTGTAATCGATTCACCCGACATTCCGTTGAACGTGTCGAGAAGTTATCTTCAGAGCGATACCGCCGTTAAGAAGATTTCAACCTATATCACCCGAAAGGTGGCTGACCGTCTGGAGGAAATTTTCAAGACCAACAGGGCTGACTTTGAAAATAAATGGGACGATATCAAGATTTTCATTGAATACGGTATGCTGACCGATGAAAAATTCTGTGACCGCGCGATGAAGTTCGTGCTTGTTAAGGATTCGGAAGGCAAGTATTACACTCTTGATGAATATAAGACCCTCATCGAGGCTAATCAGACTAATAAGGATGGCGATATCGTCTATCTTTACACCACCGATCCCGTGGCTCAATATAATTATATCCATAATGCTACGGAAAAGGGTTACAGTGTATTGGTGATGGACGGACAGCTTGACAATCATTTTATAGGATTGCTTGAGCAGAAGTTGCAGAAGTCTCACTTTGTACGTGTCGACTCGGATATTATCGAGAATCTGATAAGCAAGGAAGATAAGAAAGTTGCCGATCTCGACGCTAAGCAGCGCAATATAATGACCACGCTGTTTAAGTCGCAGATTCCGGCAGTGGAGAAGGCTGAGTTCCTTGTTTCATTCGAAGCTCTCGCTTCTACGTCGGCTCCGGTGATGATAACNCAGAATGAGTACATGAGGCGTATGAAGGACATGGCGGCTATGCAGCCNGGAATGTCATTCTANGGAGAATTGCCCGATAGCTACAACTTGATTGTGAATACCGAGCATCCATTGATTAAGGAGATACGCGATGCGGCTGACGCAGCTATCGGTGGAACCGTCAATCCTATCAGCGAGGATATTGAAAAGAAAAATGCTGAAATATCATCGATTCGTGAAGCTTCCAAGGATGGTAAGTTGAGCGATGAGGACTCTAAGAAGACTTCCGATCTTGAAGCCGAAGTCAACAAACTGCGCGCAGAAGAAACGAAGGCTATCAGCGACTATGCCGCCGGTCAGCCGAAAGTAAAGCAGCTCATAGACTTGGCTCTACTTGGAAACGGATTGTTGAAGGGTCAGGATTTGACTCAGTTCTTGAAGAGATCTTATGATATGCTTGGAAAATAACTGAAGATTCATTGAGGAGTTTATATAAATGGCAGTGGCTAATCCGGTTTCCGGGATTAGCCACTGCTGCTTATATAGGCGGTTTTATGTTTCGCGAAAATTTACTTGGTGAGCGGTGAATAATCGCGTGAATAGCGCATCATTTGGGGCGCATAGTCTTCATTGTATGAAATGGTGATATCGATAATGTTTCCGTCGGCATCCTTTACCGGTGAATAGACCGGATTGACAAATCCTTTGTAGGGAGCGATGTTGAGATGCGCATATCGGTCAAGGACTTCTTTATGGATTGCCGGGTCGACTTTCACTGCATATTTTTCCACGAGGTCACGTCCTGCTTCATAGTCGCCCTCGCTCTTGATGCGCTGGATTTCGCCAAGCAGTTCGCCGAAGAGATTCCGGAGCGCCTTGTAGTCGTTTATACGGATGTAGGTTTTGCCGTCATTTTTCACGTATTCGATGACATTTGCGTCTTTGCCATGCTCGTAAGCCCATTCTGAAATGAGTTTGCGATTGCGCATGTGGGCTTCTTCGACATCTTTTCCCGGTTCTATTCTCATGAGCTGAGTCATCAATCCGTTGAGAATGTATTTATAGTATTCGGCTTTATATGCGTCGGGGTTGTCAAGCAGTCCGAGTTCGATCAGTTTCGGATCGGCAAGATAATAGAGGGCGAAGAGGTCGGCGCGCGCTTCTTCGAGTGTGGAGCCGTGAGCCTTGAGCGCGTCAGGATCCACGCCGGGAAGAATCTTGCCCGAACCGTGCCCGAGGCACTCATGAAGATCGGTGTGGAGGTTGTCGGTTATGAACAGATAATCGTCAAGCAGTTTTGAGGTTTCGCCGTCGATTACGAACTCTTCGTTGAATCCGTCGCCATGGGAAGCTTCGTCGTATGCCTGGGTTATGTTTTCAAGTGTCACTGATTTTGAACCGTGAGCCGCCCTTATCCAATTGGCGTTGGGCAGATTGATACCGATGGGGGTTGCGGGATAAGAATCGCCGGCAAGGATTGCAGCCGTGATTACTTTAGCGGAAACACCCTTGACTTTCTCTTTGCGGAAAGCGGGATTGATGGGGCTGTGGTCTTCAAACCACTGGGCGTTGGAACTTAATTTTTCGGTTCTTGCCGATGCTTCGTTGTTTTTGAAATTCACGATTGATTCCCATGCGCCGGTCATGCCCAGAGGGTCGTCATAGGACTCGATGAAGCCGTTTATGAAGTCAACGCGCGCGTCGGTCTCCTCTGCCCATAAGATTGAATAGTCGTCGAATGTCTTGAGATCGCCGGTGGTGTAATATTCAATCAATTTGTCAATATAGGCTTTTTGCCCGGGGTTTTCAGCATATTGCGCCGCTTTTTTCAATTCATCGACGATGAGGGTTATCGCCTCGGAATATAGTCCGCCGATTTTGTAGGGTTGTTCTACTACTTTTCCGTTCACCTTGATTTTGCGGGTGTTGAGTCCGTAGGAAATTGGGGTGAGGTCGGTGGTGTCCTTTATTGCGGCATAGTAAGCTTCAACCTCAGGTTGGGTAACTCCTTCATATATGTTGGTGGCCGATGTCAAGATGAGGTCCTGCCCTTCGGCTTGGTTGACCTTCTTCGGCATGAATGCGGGATCGAAGATGACCGACATGAGGGTGTCGACGTTTTTAGGGCGGCTCGATGCGGGTAGCTTTGCCACCTGTTCGCGAAGGAATGTTTCGGAAAATTCAGGCGTGAACTTGTCCATTGAATAGTGGTGATGGATGCCGTTGGCAAACCACACTTGTTTCAGATATTTTTCAAATGCCTTGAACTCGTCGCTGTTGCGATCGCCTGAAAAGTTAGTGTAGACATTTTCAAGCATGGAGCGGAGCGCGAGGTTGTACTTGTTGTTCTGATCCCAAAGAATGTCGCGTCCTGCGAGAGCGGCTTCGTTGAGATGGAATATCAGTAACTTTTGATTCAGTGGCAGATTTTCAAAATCGGGCACTTTATAGCGTAGCACTTCGATGTCGGCGAAACGGTCGACCACATAGTTGAAATCGTTGTCAGTTGCCATTATTGTTGAGGTTGAAGCGGCGGCGAGTAGCATGCCTGCCGTCATTGAGTTTAGTAATTTCATTATATAATAATGTATAGGTTATTCTACATATAGGATGAGCCCCTTGAGATATTCTCCTTCGGGATGATAGATGTTGACGGGATGGTCGGCAGGCTGGGTGAGCTGATGCAGTATCCTTACTTTCCTGCGGCTTTGGGCGGCGGCTGAAAAGACTGCGAGGCGGAATTGCTCACGGCTTACCGCTTGAGAGCATGAGAAGGTGAACAATATTCCGCCCGGAGCGATTTTTTCAAATGCCTTGGCATTGAGTTTCCGATATCCGACGAGGGCGTTGCGCAGCGCGCTGCGGTGTTTGGCAAACGCCGGCGGGTCGAGAATGATCAGGTCGTAGCTGTCATCCATCTTCGACATGAACTTGAAAGCGTCTTCGGCATAGGATGTGTGGCGGCTGTCATCGGGAAAATTCAACGCCACGTTGGCGTCGGTGAGCGCGATCGCTTTGGCTGAACTGTCGACCGAATGCACCAGCTTGGCTCCTCCGCGTAGGGCATAGACTGAAAAACCGCCGGTGTAGCAGAACATGTTCAGAACTTTCCGGTCCAAAGCGTATTTTTCGAGCAGGCTGCGATTGTCGCGCTGGTCAACGAAGAAGCCTGTCTTTTGACCTTTAAGCCAATCGACATGGAATTTCAATCCGTTTTCAATCGCTATATTGGTTGAGAATTTTCCGATTATATAGTCGTTGCGCGGATCGAGCTGAGCTTTGAACGGTAATGTGGTCTCGGACTTGTAATAGACATTTTCGATACCAGCTTCCGGAAGATGCGTCAATGCGGCGGCTATTATGTTGCGTGCGAAATGCATGCCCGGAGAGTGAGCCTGGACAACAGCAGTGTCGCCATAGATGTCGACAACGAGCCCGGGGAGGAAGTCGCCTTCTCCGTGAACAAGGCGGTAAGCGTTGTTCTGCGGGGTGGCGAGCCTTAACGCCTTCCTCACGTTGTAGGCTTCCTGCAGGCGTGTGGCGTAGAAATCATCGTCGATGACACTGTCGCCCCAAGCGAGGATTCGGACGGTGATGCTGCCTATCTGGTAGTGTCCGGTGCCGATTATGCGTCCGTCGGAACTGACAACGCTAACTAAATCGCCCTCTTCAATGTCGTCGGGCTGAGCGGCTACTGCTCCTGAGAACACCCATGGGTGGAGACGTTCAAGCGACTCTTCTTTCCCCTTTCTCAGTTTTATGATGGGATAGCTCATTATGAGATTTTATTTGAATACGAATCGATAAATGTCGTTGCCGTTGGCATAAAGCAAGAGAAGAATCAGGAAAGCCATGCCGGCAATCTGCATGTATTCCATGAATTTTTCACTTGGTTTGCGCCTTGAAATTATTTCATAGAGAAGGAACATTATGTGTCCTCCGTCGAGCGCCGGGATTGGAAGAATGTTCATGAAAGCGAGCGCCACCGAGAGGAATGCCGTTATTTCCCAAAATGACAGCCAGTTCCAGCAATCGGGGAACATGCTGCCGATGGCTCCGAATCCTCCAAGGCTCTTTGCACCCTCGGCTGTAGCCACATATTTCATCGAGCTAACGTAGGCTCCGAGACGGTTTGTGCCAATTTCCCAGCCTTTGGGAATTGATTCCAGGAATGAATAGTGGCGAGTCACCACCGGATAGATTTCGGTGATGGGCTTGAGCTGAATTCCAATCTTTCCGGCATCGCTCACCTTGATGGAGAATGTTGCCGGCTTATTGTCGCGAATCACTGTCAAGCCGGCATTTTTCCCGGCTCGTTTTGAGAGTTCCGAGACAAATTCACGGTAGGATGGAGTCTCAACAGTGTCGACTTTTATAATTCGGTCGCCTTCTTTTAGCCCTGCTTCTTCAGCCGGTTCGCCGTTGACGACTTCAGCGACAAAGACGGGCACGCGATAGGTGAAGAAGCCTTTGTCTTTATTTAACTGGAAGATGAAATTTTCGGGGATAGCAATGTTGATGGTGTCCTTGTGGTTGCGCAGGACTGTCACGGTGTCGGCTTCCACCATTTCAAGGAGGTAGTCGCCATTGGTCATGTCGAGTTTTTTTCCGTCGGCAAGGAGGGGGATGTCTCCGTCTTGGAACCCTACGGCTTTTGCCGCGTCGACATAGTCCATCCCTTCATAGGCTTTTTCTACGGGAATATATTTTTCTCCCCAGTGCCATGCGATTCCGGCATATATGATAATTGCAAGAATGAAATTCATCAACACTCCGGCAACCATCACAAGTAGGCGCTGATAAGCCGGCTTTGAACGGAATTCCCACGGTTGCGCCGGTTTAGCCATCTGCTCTTTGTCCATCGACTCGTCGATCATTCCGGCAATCTTGACATATCCCCCGAGCGGTATCCAGCCGATGCCGTATTCGGTGTCTCGCCAGGTTGCGCGGCGGTTGTCGGGAGCTTTTTCCGATTTTTTAGGTTTGTATTTGAACAGAGAGAACCAGGGATCGAAAAAGATATAGAATTTTTCAACTTTTATTCCGAATATGCGGGCAAAGATGTAGTGCCCGAATTCGTGTATGATGACAAGCAGAGCTAATGCCGCTATCAATTGCGCGGCTTTAATGAGAAATACTTCCATTATTGTCAGGTCAGGATTTAAAATGTATTTATTAGAGATTCAGCATAACGTCGGGTTTCGGCGTTGGTGCTCACGTAATCATTATAGGTCGGTTTTGATATATAGGGGATTTTTTCGATCGATGATTCGATGACGCGTTGAATGTCGGTGAACCCTATTCGTTCATGTAGAAAAGCGGCGACGGCGATTTCATTTGCAGCGTTGATGACNCANGCNACGTTTCCTCCNCGGTCAAGCGCGTAGTAGGCAAGATTGAGAAGCGGGAACTTTTCGGTGTCGGGCTCGAAGAACTCAAGGCGGGAATAGTCGGCTATCGACAGTCCGCGGCGCTGTGTGGAAAGGCGCGTTGCGTTGCCTAAGGCGTAGCTTATGGGTATTCTCATATCGGGAACGCCCAACTGCGCTTTCACCGCTCCGTCGACAAATTCTACCATTGAGTGGACGATGGACTGAGGGTGGACGACGGCTTTTATCTTGGAGGAAGGCACATCGAATAGCCAGCGCGCCTCGATTATTTCAAAGGCTTTGTTGAGCATCGTGGCGGAATCGATGGTGATTTTCGCGCCCATGGACCAGTTGGGGTGGTTCAATGCGTCAGCGACGGTGACATTCCGAAGCTCCTCCCGGGTTTTGTTTCGGAATGGACCGCCCGAGGCTGTGATGAGGAGCCGCTTTATGTCGTTGCGGTCCTCGCCGGCGAGCGACTGATAAATGGCTGAGTGCTCGGAATCGATGGGAATGATGGTGGATTGCGAATCCTTCAGCAAGGAGGTGACAAGTTCGCCGGCGACAACCAGCGTTTCTTTATTGGCGAGCGCAATCTTGCGGTTGGCTTTAATCGCCCGGAGGGTTGGTTCGAGTCCGCTGTAACCGACGGTGGCGATTACGGCAAGGTCATAGTTTTCCTCTTCCATAGCGTAGGCAAGCGCCGCGCTTCCTGCAGCCGTGCGTATGCCATGCGGTGACAATGCGTCGTGAAGAGCCTGATATTTTGTCGTATCGGCGATTATGGCGATATCCGGTTTGAATCGGATGGATTGTTCTATTAACAGTTCTACGTTGTGCCCGGCTGCAAGAAGCTGAGTCCTGAACAGGTCGGGATACTCTGCTACTATTTCAAGAGTCTGCGCTCCTATTGAACCGGTGCTGCCAACTAAGGCAATTTGCTTTTGTGTCATCGATCAGTTGAAAAGTTCTGCAAATTTAATCCAAATTCACCTATTATAAAAGAGGAGTATCAAAAAAACGGGATATAATCCCATGGATTCAGCATTGTGCCTTTGTTCCAAAGTTCATAGGTTATTGTGGTGGCGCTTTCCTGTGGCGCGTTTCCTGTCATGCCTATTGGGGTGCCGGTCTCTACTTTTTCGCCCGTGTCTACCAACAAGATGTTAATGCCTGAATATTTTGACACGAACCCGTTGGGGTGTTGGATTAGCACGGAATAACCGTCGCCGAAAAGTTTGTTGCAGTCTATCACTGTTCCTGAGAGAACTGCGGTGACAGGAATTTTCGGCGCGCAGATGAGTTTGACCGATGCCGGATGTGATGTCTTGGGTGAAGTCGTGTGGGCTCCCGCAACCGGAGTGAAGAAGTCGATTCCATCGGCGGCTATAGGGGATAGGACTTTAAGGTTGAATTTTTCCTGCTCATCGAATTTCCTCACGAACTGTCTCTCGGCATCCGATGCCGGCAGAAGCGAGTCGACGCTCATCACCGTGTCGTTGACCATGCACGATGCGAGATTAGCTGTGTCGTCGGGAGCTTTGAGTATGCGTTGGAGATTTGCGAGGTAGGATGAATTTAAGTCGGTTTTGGTCAACAGGGAGTCTACTCTCATTACGCTGGCGATTGCCTGTTGCCGTTGAGATTCTTTTAAATATCCGGGCAATAGGGTGCGTAGAGGGGTGAACAAGACTACCATCGACACCATTGAGGTGATTGCAATAAGTATTATCACGATAGCTGCGATTACCCTGAAGCGGGAAAATCGGATGGTCCATATTGTGTTAAACCGATTTTCGTTAACAAACGATAATCGGAACCGGCTGGGGGTATTTAGCGAATGATGTTTTTTCTTGTTTTTTGGCTGGAGGTTCATTGTTGCGTGGCGGCTTGTTTTTTGCAAATATACATATAAAATTNAAAAGAGNTGAANAAAGGGCTTNTTGNTNTGATAAATCNNACAAAATAAGTAGGTANATAGTNNATCGANGTTANATTTTGTACGAAAAANTTNCAAGATATTTGTTNNNGATTTACCTTTGTGAAAAATTTTACTGAACAAAGCAGAGCGGATTTACGTTAATAAGTCAAAACCAATTAGAACATAGGTTAACATCCTTATCGATTGGAAAATTTAAAAATTGAGGGTTTTATAATTATTTTGTATAAATTAAAAAAAGAAAGAATGAAAAAGAACATCCTTTTAGGCTTTGCTGCTTGCGGCGCTATGCTCCTTTCAGCAAACGAGGCTAAAGCTCAGGAAGCTGTAGTTGTTGAGGATATTGTATTTGGCGAAGTTGCAGAATGCACTGACCACTATTATTCTCAGAAGAAGGACAATTGGTTTATCCAGCTCGGTGCAGGAATGGAATTCCCCATCGTAGAACATGCTCCTCACGCAGCTACTCGTCACATCACCGCTGCTTACGGCGCAGGATTCGGAAAANGGTTCTCTCCGTACTTGGCATGGCGTCTTGGCGCGCAGGGCGGCGNTTACCACTTCAACGCTTCTGGCGCTTACCGCAAGGCTNAATTCGNTAACGCTAACCTTGACTTGNTGTGGGATATGTTTNACTCATTTGGTAGCGTAAATACCAAGCGTGTATTCAGCATGGTTCCNTTCGTAGGTGTTGGCGGTTCTTACTCTTGGGACTTCACCGGTCCGACTGACGCTTACACTCCCGAAAACGGTGGNCGTCACAAAACTAAAGTATGGCAGGTGCCTGTTTCTGTAGGTTTGCAGCTCCGCTTCCGTCTTTCACGTATTGTTGACTTCTTCGCAGAAGGTCGCTACTCATTCTATGGTGACACTTTCGACGGTATCGCTTACGGAACTAACTCAATCGACATGAACCTTACCGCAATGGGTGGTTTCACTTTCAACCTTGGCGGCAAGAACTTCAAGTCATTCAATCCTTGCTCATATCTTGGCTACATCAACCAGCTTAACGGTCAGGTTAATGACCTCCGCGGTGAACTTGCTGCTACTGCTGCTGCCCTTGCTGCTGCTGAAGCTCAGCTTCCTTGCCCCGAAGTAGTTGCTGTTGAATGTCCTGAAGTAGGCGCTCCGTTGATGTCAACTGTTCGCTTCACTATCAACTCAGCTAAGATCACTTCAATGGAAGCAGTTAACGTATACAACACTGCACAGTGGATGAAGGCTAATCCCGATGCTAAGGTTATCGTTAAGGGTTACGCTGACAAGGATACCGGTACTGCAGCTTACAACATGAAGCTTTCAGAGCGTCGCGCACAGAATGTCTACAACATGCTTGTTAACGAATATGGTATCGACGCTAACCGTCTTACTATCCAGGCTGAAGGTAGCGATTCTCAGGTTTACGACACAAACAACTGGAACCGTATCGTAATCTTCTCTCAGAACTAATAACTGATAGAATATAGAACAAAAAGAGACATCGGATTTCCGATGTCTCTTTTTGTGTTTAATATACCCGATGTTTTGGGGNTTGNTGGTTTGCTTTTTNGATTNTTAATATGATTATGGCGCTAAATTTGCTATATTTGTTGTTATANAAAGNAATTGCAAATAAANTGNCTGATATANCTCAAAAAATCGAATCGTATTTAACCCNGCATCGTCTTAGAGACGCCNTTNCGGAACTTAGAGCTTATGTGGCTAAGCTCGGGGATTGGCGTATAACCGATGAGGTGGATCATGTGGAGCAGTCCTATTCGATGATGCTCCGTTATGCAACCACCGGAGCCGATGATCCCGGGCGAAAAGATGTCTATCAATCGATAATATCTCAAATTTACAGTATTCTCGACAAAGTGTCGCGTCAGCTTGCAAAACCGAAATCGTCGACTCTTTATTTCAGTGCTCTCCGTTATGAGGATGCGTCGGAATCTCCAATGATTTCCGGATTGATGGAAGAATATCGCGGGAAATTGATGGAAGACTCTTTCTATGCAAAGGTGCGGTCGGGTGTCGAAAATGCCGGTACCGGCTTGGATAAAGAGGGGCTTGAACGTCGTATTTTTAATAGAATATGGATTTCATTGCCTATTTCAGCGAGTGATACCGAGGCTGTTTCTCAAGCATTGAATGCCGAGGATATTCCCGAATATTTTAAGGAGATGCTTATTTCCGCGCTGCTGCTCGGCTTGACGGAATATTACGATGAGCGTAAGTTGATGCTTCTCCTGGACATATACGGTTCTTCGGTGTCTCCGAAGCTTTCCGTCAGGGCTCTATGTGGCGCCTTGATGGCTATATTCCTGCATCGGAATCGTCTCAATCCTTCCCGATTGAAACCGAGGATTGATGCGTTGCGCGACACTGCAGGCTGGGGTAAAGATGTAAAAATGGTTTTTCTTCAGTTCATACGTTCGCGTGACACTGAGAAGATTAATAAAAAAATGCGTGACGAACTCTTGCCTGAGATGATGAAACTGCGCCCCGATATTGCGAAACGAATGAAGGAATCGGAGAGTATTGACAGTCTGGAGGCTCTCGAGGAAAATCCGGAATGGCAGGAGATTTTGGACAAGTCGGGCATTACTGACAAAATCAAGGAATTGTCCAAAATGCAGGAAGAGGGGGGCGACGTGTTTATGTCTACATTTGCCGGCTTGAAAGGATTTCCATTTTTTAATGAGGTAGCAAATTGGTTTATGCCGTTCCATTCCGAGCATTCATCGGTAGCGGCCGCCTTGGGTAATGATTTGACTACGATAGGCACGTTGGTAAGCACATCGCCGTTTTTATGCGACGGTGACAAATACTCGTTTGTATTTGCGTTGTCGACAGTTCCGGCTGAACAGCGTAAGTTGATGTTGTCGCAATTTGACGCTCAAAATCTCAACGAGCTTGAATTGCGAGCCGCCTCCATGTCTACTGCCGATACCGAGCGTGACAATATAGCTAACAAGTATGTTCAGGATATATACCGTTTCTTTAAACTGTTCCGTCGTCGAGGAGAGTTTAAAGATCCTTTTGCGCGTCCCTTGAATCTGCTTCAAGTGCCACTGCTTGAGGAGGATTTGACCGATACTGAAACGCTGTCGGTTGTGAGCGAATTCTATTTTAATCGCGGATATTATGCTGATGCTTTGAGCGTTTTCAAGATGCTGAGTGAGAAGATGCCGCCCAATATTCAGATATTTCAGAAGATGGGTTACTGCTGTCAGCAATGCGGAGATATTGAATCGGCGGTTGAATACTATGGACGAGCTGAACTCCTTAATGCCGACAGTCTTTGGACATTGAAGCGCATGGCGGCATGCTACAAGATGCTCGGTCGTCCGGCGGGGGCGCTTAAATATTATAAACGCATTGAGGCGAAGAAGCCCGATGATTTGTCAGTGGCAATGAATATCGGACATTGTTTGCTTGAACTTGACCGTCCAGAGGAAGCCTTGCGTTATTATTTCAAGGTAGAATTTTTGGATGAGAAATCGTCAAGAGCGTTGCGTCCCATTGCGTGGGCTTCGTTTGTAGCCGGCGACTATGCCCAGAGCCGCGCTTATTATGAAAAAGTCCTTCTTGATTCCCCGGGAACGTCCGATTATTTGAATATGGGACATCTCTATCTTGTGTCGGGCGATGTGAAAGAGGCGATTAACTATTACGGGCTTTCCATCGATAACGATGGTGGAGACATGGAGGCGTTTATCCGGAATTTCAATGCCGATTCAGGCTATTTGCTTGGAGCCGGTGTTGAAGAATCGTTGCTGCCGCTGGTAGTTGACGCCATCCTGTATGCCCGGGAGTGAGATAGCAATTCATGACAAAACCAATAATATGAGAAAAGTAATTTTTGCTGTATTAGCATTGTTTACAATTATGGGAAAAGCTCAACAGACTCCGGCTCAGTCCGGCAATCCTTTTTTCAGTGATTATTCAACGGTCCATGGCACTGTGCCTTTTGACCTTGTTTCAAACAAATATTATGAGGAGGCTATTGACCGTGGCATGAAAATCCAGAATGAGGAGATTGCCGCAATTGTCAATCAGCGCAGCGTACCCGATTTTGAGAACACCATTGTGGCTCTCGAGCGTTCGGGCTCCGATCTCAATAGGGTGCTGAATGTGTTTTATCCGTTGCTTTCGGCAATGAGCGACAATGAGATGATGGAAATTTCATTGCGCGTCTCGTCGAAGCTTTCCGAGCATTCAACCGGCATTTCATTGAACGAAGGTTTGTGGAATAAGATAAAGCAGGTTTATGAAAACCGTGATAAGTTTGACCTTGATGTAGAGGATCAAATGTTGTTGCAGCGCACTTATGATTCGTTCGCCCGTAGCGGCGCCAACCTCCAGGGTGAGCAACGCGAGGCATTCCGTAAACTTTCTGCCAAATTGTCAGACTTGACCACTAAGTTTGGGCAGAATGTGTTGAAAGAAATTAACACTTACGAAATATGGCTTTCTGCCAATGATCTTGCCGGACTTCCTGAAAGCTCAATCGAATCGGCTGCCGATGCAGCAAAAGCGAAAGGCAGGGAGGGGGAATATCTTTTTACTCTTGACCAGCCCGTTTATTCGGCATTCATGAAATTCAGTTCACGCCCTGATTTGCGTGAGAAATTCTATCGCTTGTATAACGGCAGAAATACCAAGGGTGAGTATTCCAACATGGATATTATGAGCGAAATCGCTGACACACGCCGTCAGATTGCGGAACTGTTCGGTCATAAGACTTATGCCGAGTATGCTCTTGAGAGAACTATGGCGGAGACACCTGAAAATGTGAACAAGCTTCTGGATCAGCTGACTCAGGCTTATAAACCCGCTCAGCAGAAAGAGTTTGCCGAGATTGAAAAGTTTGCTTCCGAGTATGAGGGTAAACCGGTAAAACTCAATGCCTGGGATTATAGCTATTACTCAAATAAGCTGAGGGAAGCCAAGTATAACTATGATGAGGAGGAATTGCGCCCTTATTTTGAGTTGAATAATGTGATTGACGGAGTGTTCGGTCTTGCGACTAAACTCTACGGGCTTAAATTTGTTCCTAACTCAGAGATACAGGTCTATCATCCCGATGTGAAGGCATTTGACGTGATGGATGAGGACGGCAAGTTCCTGGGCGTGATCTACACCGATTTCTTCCCGCGTGAAAGCAAGCGTCCCGGCGCTTGGATGACCGGATTCCGTGATGAATACATTGACGAGAATGGAAATAAGGTGGCTCCTCATGTCACTATTGTGATGAATTTCACAAAGCCTACTTCATCAAAGCCAGCATTGCTCACTCCTTATGAAGTTGAAACATTCCTTCATGAATTCGGTCATGCTCTTCACGGCTTGCTTGCCGACACGAAGTATGCGTCATTGTCAGGAACGAGTGTTTACCGGGATTTTGTGGAGCTCCCGTCGCAATTCAATGAAAATTATCTCACTCAGAAGGAATTCCTTGACGGTTTTGCCAAACATTATCAGACCGGCGCCCCTATTCCGCAGAATCTTGTTGACAAAATCATAAATTCTTCTCAGTTTGGAGCCGGATATGCCTGCTTGCGTCAGCTTGGTTTCGGTCTTACCGACATGGCATGGCACAGCACGACTTCTAAAGTTGAAGACCCTGTGGAATTTGAACGGCATGCAGTTAAGAACGTGTCAATGTTTGATGATGTTGACGGATGTCTTTTCTCTCCCCAGTTCAGCCACATCTTCTCAGGCGGATATGCCGCAGGATACTATAGCTATNAATGGGCTGAGGTGCTTGATGCCGACGCTTTCGCAATGTTCNTTGAAANCGGGCTTTTCGATCGTGAGACAGCTAAGAAATTCCGTGACAACGTGCTTTNNCGCGGAGGCACAGAGCATCCGATGACTCTTTACAAGCGTTTCCGTGGAAAGGAGCCTTCAATCGATGCTCTTCTTGAACGCGACGGGATTAAGGAGTCTAAGAAGAATCCCGAATTGCCTCAGTCAATCCCGGCAAAGAAGGACTAAATATCAGTTTTACCGACTTGCCTGTCACCCCCTCAATGGAAGGAGCATCGAAGCCGCTGATTTCTGTTATCGTTCCCGTGTATAACGCGGGCGCGTATCTTGATGCGTGTCTTGACAGTTTGTCGCGGCAGAGCTATCCTTGCATTGAGGCGGTGATAGTGGATGACGGTTCGACCGATGGTAGTGGAGCTGTATGTGACCGTTGGAAGGAAAATTTCCCGTCATGGACTGTGATTCATCGTGAGAATGGCGGACCCGCCGCTGCGCGCAACGTCGCTCTCGACCACTGCCATGGCGAGTTCATTGCATTTGTCGACAGTGATGACCTCGCCGGACCCGATTATATTCTGAACCTGTGGAAGCTGTTTGCTGATTATCCGCAAGCCGATGTGGCGATGAGCTCTTTTGTCAGGAAATTAAATGGAAACGACACGTGGCGTGAATGCCGCCGTCGCTGTTTCTACACTTCCGATGAAATGATCGAAGCGATGCTTTATCAAACTGACGGCACCGACAGCGGTCCTTGGTGCAAACTGTTTCGATCGCGTTTGTTTGACGGATTGAGATTTAAAGAGGGAATCATTTATGAGGATCTCGATTTGATGGTGAAACTGTATGNCNAGAGCNGCAGTGTGNTTCAATGTGATGCCGCTGATTATTTCTATNGCATTNATCCCGATGGACTGATGGGCAAGAATAGTTTCAATGAATTGCGGCTGGATGTTCTCAAAGTTACCGATGAGATATGTCGAGCCGCTCATTCCCGTAGGTGGCTCAAGGCTGCCGAGGAGCGGCGTTTCAGCGCTAATTGCAATATATTGGCGTTGCTATATGCTAATGGAATGGCTGACTCCCCATGTGCCGATGCATGTTGGGAAGTGATAAAAAAATATCGCCACGGGTCTTTGACCGATTCCAAAACGAGACTTAAAAGTAAAATAGGCGCGTTGGTGTCTTATTTGGGTAAAAGTGCCTTTGGGCACATAAGTTCTCTTACAGTATGAAGGTGTTGACGTTGACAGGCAAAGACTTCCACCGGGCTTGCGGCAGGCTCGCTTCGGCTGTAGCCTTGTCAGGATTCTATCCCGACGTGATTGTGGGCATCAAAACCGGTGGAGATGTAATAGGGCGACTGGTTGCCGACCGTTTTCCCGATGCGGTCTATTTGCCGGTGAGCGCGTCGCGTCCCGGAACTTCCTCGAAACGGAGTAAAAAGAGTGTCCTGTCGCGGTTGCCTTATTTTGTCACCGACACCTTGCGCATAATCGAGTCGAAAGCACTGTCGTGGTTTGCTACAGCCGATGCCCAGCGCAACGTGGAGTTTCAGATTAACGCTGATTGTAATGATTTAATGAACAAAAGTGGGTGTAAAGTCCTTATTATTGATGATGCCATAGATTCCGGAGCCACTCTCCGGCAGGTTAAAGGAAAGTTACTGGAGTTGTTTCCCAAATGTATTTGCAAGAGCGCAGTCATTACCGTAACTACTTCCTCGCCGGTCGAGACTCCTGACTTCAGGCTTTTTAATAATAAGTTAATACGATTCCCATGGTCTACAGATTTGAAGCGATGACACCCACGGTAGTGATTGATTTGGACGGAACTCTTCTTGATTGCAACACGTTCCGCATGTATATAATGGCGATGGCTAAGCACATGGCTGTCAAGTGCCACATATATGACCTCATTGTCGTGACTTTGTTCGTCGCGCTTCGTGGCATAAGGATCATAAGCCATGCTCAGATGAAGCGTCAAATCCTGAAGACTACTGACAAGTATGCGACTGAGGAATGGTTGCGAGATTTCTCCATGCGCCTGTTCGCCTATAGGAATAATCAGGTCGTGGATGTGATCCGCTACTATAAAGAGAAGGCTTACGGGGTTATAATCGCGACCGCAGCGCCCGCCAATTATGCCACTTGGATCGCTGACCGTGTCCATGTGGGTGTCTGTCTTGCCACATCGATGGATGTCGACGGAGATTGGGAGGAGTTCAGCGGTGAGCGTAAGCTTGAAGGCGTGATGAAATATCTTGATAAGTCGGGTGGTGAATTGGCGACTGTTGTCACTGATCATTATGACGACCTGCCGCTGTTGAAGCATAATCTGGGACGCAACATCATCATTTCTCCCTCCAAGAAGACCTTGAGGAAACTGGAATGGGCTAATGTGAAACACGAGATTGCCTGTTGATTGGTTCAGACGTGGTTATGATTGATTCCCCCACCTTGATAACTCGTTGATAAGTTGCTCTAACTGATACTTGCCGTTTGCTAAATCATTCCTATCTTTGTGCCGTGATTAAAAACGGATTAAGATGAGTGATGTCATTCGATTGTTGCCTGATTCGGTGGCAAATCAGATAGCCGCAGGGGAGGTGATTCAACGCCCTTCGTCGGTCATCAAAGAACTTGTGGAGAATGCTGTTGATGCCGGCGCCACTATCATAAAAATAATACTTAAAGATGCTGGACGCACGCTGATACAGATTGTAGATAACGGTTGCGGCATGTCATCTACCGACGCGCGACTGGCTTTTGAGCGTCATTCAACATCAAAAATAGCTAAGGCTGACGATCTCTTCGCCTTGTCGACTATGGGATTCCGCGGCGAGGCGCTTGCGTCGATATGCGCGGTGTCGAGAGTAGAATTGCGTACTATGCGNAAGGAGGACTCCATGGGCACNTGNATTGTCATNGAGGGCTCTAAAGTGGAGAGCCAGGAGCCGGCGGCGCTTACTCCCGGGAGCAATTTCATGGTNAAAAACCTNTTTTTCAATNTCCCGGCGCGAAGAAAATTTCTTAAAAGCGATCAAGTCGAGATGGGGCATATNCTTCGCGAGTTTGAACGGATGGCTCTCGTGAACCCCGGTATTGAATTTGAACTGGTGCATAACGANGTGATGCTNCATCAGTTGCTNCCGTCNTCATTCAANCAGCGAATCGTGTCGTTGTTCGGAAAATCACTTGACAAGCAGCTTGTGCCGGTNTCGACCGACACGTCGCTGGTTGGCATAAACGGATTCGTGAGCCGTCCTGAAAACGCCCGCAAGCGAGGCGCTTTGCAATATTTCATGGTCAACGGCAGGAATATGCGTCATCCTTATTTCCATAAAGCGGTTCTGTCATGCTACGACGAGCTGATTCCATCAGATGAGCAACCTTGCTACTTCATAAATCTCAGTGTGGATCCGGCATCGATTGACGTAAATATCCATCCCACNAAGAGCGAAATAAAATTTGAAGAGGAGCAGGCTATATGGAAAATTCTCGCCGCTGCGATAAAGGAGGGGCTTGGGCGATTCAATGCGGTGCCGTCGATAGAGTTTGATCTTGTCGACGCTCCCGAAATACCAGTTTTCAATCCTAATTCCGAGGCGACTCACGAGCTGAAACTTGATACCGGCTACGATCCTTTTAAGACTAATCGCGGAGCCGGTTCACGCTCCTCATCGATATCTAACCGAGACTGGGAAACGCTATATAAGGAATTTGAGCGAAATCGTGATGACGGGTATGCGGCAGGAGTCAAGGCAAGCACTTTGAACAGTTTTCTTGAAGATGAAGAAATAGTCGGCGATGACACCGCTACGGTTGCTTCCTCGGTCCTGTTTGAGGATCATGAGGATATGCCCGATGTGATGCAGTTCAAGAACCGCTATATTCTGTCGCCCTCTAANTCNGGGCTCATGATTGTCGATCAGCACAGGGCGCATGTGAGGGTGCTCTATGAACGCTACATTGANTCGGCGCGTCAGAACAAGCTGAGTATGCANCGNATTATTTTNCCNGAAAGGGTGGAGTTGTCGTTGTCGCAGAGTCAGCTGCTGTCATCGTTGGATGAAACGCTTGCCGGTCTTGGCTTCGATATTTCCCGCGTCGACGAGAAGACTTGGGAAATAAACGGCTTGCCATCGATTATCAGCGATGTTAACCCACAGGAGATGCTTCTTTCAATCGTGGAGACTGTTGAGGATACAGGGGCGGATTTCGCCGATGCGTTGCTTTCAAAGATTGCCGGNGCGATGGCTAATGTTGCGGCTATAAAATCGGGGCAAGCGATGTCGACAGGAGAAATGGAGCGACTGTTGGGCGATTTGCTCAGGCTCTCCACTCCCAACTACACTCATGACGGCAAATTNGTGCTNAACATAATAGAGACCGACGAGATAGCGAAGATGTTTGGNTGAAGATGAGTGTCTGAGCTGATAAAATGCGTTAAAAATCTCCNTTGTGTCGTTTGAATAGCCTATTTTTGTTGCTATCTTGGCGCTAATCGGAAAATTCTGTGTAAATTTGTGACAAATTTATTATCAATGAGAAAGAAAATTCTAAGTTTAGTGATATTGTCCGCATTTTTTTGCGCATTCAGCAGTTCTGCCCAGTTCCGTTGGGGACCTATGCTTGGGGTCGATGTCACGAATTTGAAATATAAACAGGATTTAATAACGATCGACCGCTCAGTCGGATTTGCCACCGGAGTCGTGACCGAGCTCATGTTTCCGGGAATCGGTTTCGGAATCAGTTCAGGAATATATTATGAGCAGAAGGGCGCTAAGTTGAATCTTGGTGAAAGAACGGTTTGGGCTTCTCAAGGTTATGGCAAGGAGCGTTCTTATCTGCATTATCTTGAGTTGCCTATTCACCTTAGATTTAAGTGGACGCGCATGAGCGGACTGGAAGATTACATAGCTCCGTTTGTCTTCGGCGGTCCCACTTTCGGCATCCTTGCGGGACATAGCAGAATCCATGCGTTGAGATATGCCGGAGGTGACGTTGGGCTAAGTGTTGGCGGCGGTTTTGAAGTGCTCCGCAAATGGCAGATTTCTTGTAATTATACTTGGGGAGTCACCTACTCGGAGAAAACTCGACTGCTTGATGATTTCAGTGCCAAGAACCGGTCGTTGAGTATTCAGGTATCATATCTTTTCTAAGACAGATATTTCCTCGTAANATAGAGTGCCGCCTTATATCACAGATGGATGTAAGGCGGTATTTTTTTTAAGAATGAGTATGTAGCGGTGGAATAGTCGATAGCGCAGCAATAGTGCTCGAGCCCGTTTGAGACAAACAGATATGCGGCATGGAGAACCATATTGTAGCGTACGATCTGGTCAAATACTTTTTGGGTGATTGCCACTTCGGGGGCTTTGTATTCGATTATTACAAGCGGTTGCCCGGAGGTGTTGAACACAACGCTGTCGCAGCGGCGGCGTGTTCCGTTGAGGGTTAAACCTATTTCGNTNGCCATCAGCGCCGGGGGATAGNCGAGATTGTCGATAAGGTGNNTNATGAAATGTTGTCTCACCCATTCTTCGGGGGTGAGGGCTACAAATTTCCGGCGGATGCGGTCATGGATTTTGAGCAGTCCGTTTTCATTGCGGATTCTTGCGTCATATTTGGGCAGATTTAATTCCATGCTTGATTGCGCGACATTAAAAATTTGAGTAAATTTACGAAAAATATCTCATATATCAGTTTTCATGGCAGCCGTCGGAACAATAGCTCAGTTTGATGAACTTGTAAGGCAGATCAATGCCCGCAATCTCGCCCCCATCTATCTTTTGCATGGAGAGGAGGGCTATTTCATTGACGAACTTTTGCGTCGTTTCGAGGAGCTCGTTCCGGAAGCTGACCGTGATTTCAACCTGTACACCTTTTATGCCCCTGAANTGNACGCCNANACGATANTAGATGCGTNCCGCCGTTACCCGATGATGGCTGAGTATCAGNTGGTGATTGTGAAAGAAGCGCAAGCCGTTACTGCGGCTCAATTGAACCGTCTCCATTTATATGCGCGGCAGCCGTCGGCGACAACAGTGCTTGTTATTGCCTGCCGAGGTGAAAAATGTAAGGCGAAGGAGCTTATCAAAGAGATGGCTAATTGTCGAGGCGAGATATTTGAGTCAGTGCCGTTGAAAGATACCGCTGTCGGACCTGCTATAGGGAAATATATTAAAGATAAAGGGCTTAGCATTGATTCAAAAGGCTTGGTCATGTTGAGGGATTTTGTCGGATCGGATCTATCGCGTATCTATAATGAGATCGATAAACTCACTGTGGCATTGCCGGCGGGAGCGTCAATAACTCCCGAAGTTATCGAAAAGCACATAGGCATCAGCAAGGACTATAACAACTTTGAATTGATAGGGGCGCTTGCCAATAAGGATTCAAAGAAGGCGTTCACGATAGTGAANCATTTTAAGCGCGACACTAAGAAAAATCCTTTTGTGGTAACCATTGGAACGATATGGACCTATTTTTCCAATCTTCTCGTGTTGCTGTATGCGAAAGATAAATCAGATNCGGGGCTGTGTGCNGCGATTGGCAGGAAAGGCTCCTGGCTACCGCCTGATTACAGAGCCGGGATGCGCAATTATAATGCGTGGAAATTGATTGAAATTTTAAGGGCTATCCGTGAAGCTGATTGTCGAAGCAAGGGTGTGGATTCAAGAATGGATCCGTATGATTTGCTTTATGACCTCGTGTTCCATATTTTGACCGCGCAAGGAAATATCAACTGAAACCTGAACTGGAGGGCTCTACTTTATTCTATAGGAATAGCCTATTGTCACCATTATTGATGTGGTGCGTGATGCTGAGAATGTGTCGGCTCGGTTGTCGGGGAAAATGTTGCCGATTCCGAAATAGTAGCGCGCTTCAAGGCTGATTATGTTTTTTCTCTTTATGGCAAATTCGACGCCTGCTCCTCCTGAAATACCATAATCGAATTTTTTTGTGGGTTTAAGCCACAATTGGTCGGTCATGCGGTTTCCGGGAAAGTCGGGGTACTGGCTGATGTTGTTCACATCGAAGTTTGCCGTATAACCTGTTCCAATCATGTAGCCCACTTCAGGACCGGCGTTAAAGAAGCCTTTCACCACGTTTCCGCCGAAAAAGAAGGAGGTGAGAATAGGAATTTGGATATAGTCAAGGTGTCTTTCAAATGAATAGGGTGCTCCTTCAAAGTCCTCTTTCCAGCCGCGCTGCTCGTAATTTACTTCGGCGATAAAACCGAAGTTACGCTCTTCCCAGTATTTCATCGTGATTCCTGCCGTTTTCCCTTGAATCATTTTTTGCTTTGTTCCGGGAGTGAATGACATTTTCGACAATGTTATGCCCGCTTTGCCTCCAATGGATATTTTGGAGGTGTAGTGAAGCTGTCCGAATCCGTTTGTGGATGCCAGAGCTATTATGACGGCTGTGATGAAGAGAATGCGTTTCATTGTAATATTCGCTTATCCACTAATCCCGACGGGCGGAAATTGACAAAATATAGCAGATCGTTTACTTTTCCTTCTGCGTCATCTTGTTTGATGAAATGAAATCCGCTTTGGATGCCGTTGTAGAATGTATTGCCGTCGATAATGTCCACATTCCGGTCAATTGCTGACAAGAGGAAATATCCCGTGTCGAAGCCGAGTATTCCTTGAACCGGGACGGCTGCCATCATCGGGCTGCCGTAGAAATAAGTGTATTTGTCATTGATACGCTTGCTGCGTATGTCCGACGGGTCGTTGTAGAAGCGGGAGTAGGCGGTGGCATTCATGGTGTGGAGATTTTCCAGGGCGTCGCCACGGAAAGTTATCCATTCGGGATATCCGAACAGCCTCACTGAGTTATAATCGCTCCTGCTCTCGCGATAGTTTTTGAGTCCGGTTATGATATGGTTGAATTCACTTACGGAACCTGACACCGGGACGAACACGTATCGGGCGCCGTCGCCTTTTAGTCCTGAAAAATCAGATGATTTCAAGTATCCGGTATAGTTTATAGTTTCAAATGCTTTGCCGGCGCTGTTCAAATTATATTTGAGCAGATTGACAAATTCATCTTTGTCATGTTTCCCATCTTCCGATGTCAAAATGACGGGAGTATAATCGCTGAATTCCTCCATGAATGATTTTGCTGCCTGCTGATACATGCTTGAATGGGGTATATTGGCTTGCATGATGTTTGGATTAGTGATGTAATCCGTGTTTTTTACAGCGAAAATATTCAAGATGGTGGCTCCTGTGGTGTCGGCATATTCCGAAAGGATGGCGAGCTGCTGGTCATTGTCAGGACCTATTATGATGTCGGTTCCGGCAAAATCGGGTTGCGAAATAATCCATTTTACGGTGTCGATGCTATTTGCCGAGTCGTAAGCGTTAAGAACTATTTCAGCTCGGTTGTTCTTGAGGCTGTCAGCAGCCAAAAGCATTCCTTTGAAGAACTCAGTGTAAAGCTGTGTTTGTTTGTCGGGTTGGCTTTCTGTCAGCATGAACGGTAGAATAACTGATATTTTTACCGGAGCGTCTTCCTCCTCTTCCTGACTTTCGGCTTGGTCGTCATCGGCAGGATTGTTGAAGTCGGATGCGGTTAGCTCAGGGGTAATTTCAGCGTCGGGTTCAGTAGCGTTATCTTCCGTAATCTCTGCGTGAGAGGAGGGGGTGGTGTTACGCACAGGCTCCGGTATGGTTTCGACCACGGCTGAGGTTGACGAAGTGTTGGACGAGGGTATGTTGAGGAGCATCCCGGTTTTAAGCCCTGATTTTATTTGCGGGTTAGCGGCAATCAAATCCTCGGTTGAGATTCCATAATGGCGGGATATCCCGTAAATCGTTTCTCCTTTTTCNACCAAATGGGCGTCGGCTGTTTCAATAATCNNNTTCTGTGCAGGNGCTGATTGGCTTGAAGCGTCGTCGTTATTGCTCGACGGCTCATATTCCGACACAGGGAAATAGAGCACCATTCCTGCTTTCAATCCGTCGGCGACAGCAGGGTTGTGTCTCACGATTTCGTCTTTTGATATGCCAAGCTCACGGCAGATGCCGTAAATCGTCTCTTTGGGCATTATTTCCCTGAAATAGTATTGGACGCCGTTTATCGCCTTGATGGGTAGGTCAAGAGCTTGTGTTGAAAAGGGCAGATTTATCAGCATCGCAAACAATGATGCTTTGGCTGCTCTGCGAAAATATTTTAAAGATAGTTTCATGACATCTTGCTATGTATAATTGTTACAAAGTTAGTAAAGATTTTCATGAATTGCCAATAAACTTCCCCAAATCAGTTTGATGGGGGAGATAATAAGAAAAGCGGAAGCATCAAATTGATGCCTCCGCTTAGTTTTGTTTCTGCGCGAAAGGAATTACTTGCGGATTCCAAGTTCCTTCTGGGCGATGATGGCGCGGTAACGGTTGATGTCTTTCTTGATCAGATAGTCAAGAAGACGACGACGCTTACCTACCAACGCCTTAAGAGCGCGTGCGGTAGTATAATCTTTGTGATTTGACTTGAGGTGTTCAGTCAAATGAGCAATACGAACCGAGAATAATGCTATCTGTGCTTCAGGTGAGCCAGTATCAGTCTTGCCCTTACCGTATTTCTCAAAGATTTGTACTTTTTCGTCAGAATTTA
>WFLX010211172.1_pt1 | contig 26926 bp, 25 predicted proteins | sample 4967041 | NCBI WGS metagenome assembly WFLX01 (sample SAMN12857096, study PRJNA449069) | gut metagenome | isolation source: stool from male and female vole | host: Microtus ochrogaster | place: USA:Florida | collected 2017
TTCCTGCCCTACACGATGCTCCGCTTCCGTCAGCGGTTAAGAAAGGGAAAAAATATTACGGAAAAGGAATTGACAGAGTATCTGAATGAAGTTATATTGATTTTAGAGGATGAAGTGGCAGCGGGCAGACTTACGGAGCTGCAGTGCCATGATTATGTAAGGCTGATCCGCAATGCGGCGGAGCGGGTATTTGCGAAGCACAGAGAGTTGTGGAAGGAGGTCGATCAGATGACAGCACCTTTAATAAAATTAGCCACCCATGAGTTTAGGGAACTGGAGGCGGAGTTGGAAAAGCAGAAGGCGGAGAACGCCAAGCAGGAAACAAAACTGGCAGAATACGAAGCAAAGGATGCAAAGCAGGAGAAAGAGTTAGCCAAGCAGAAAGAGGAGAATGCCAAGCAGAAGGCGGAGATCCAGCGTTTACAGGAGAAGCTTCGTCTGGCGGGAGTAAACTAAACTTAAGAAAAATTATTTTATATCCCNGGATGTTTTGTTCGGGGATTTTTAATTGATAAAATTGGAAACTGAAAAAATAAAGTATTGCATAATATCGNAAAATATGATATAAAATAACAGATAGTCAACATTTTGGTATAAATTGTTGACCTTTTGTCATATTATTATTCGTTATATTGCTCTATTTTTATTTAGGAGCCATTTAGGCGCAAAACCAAAAAAATCGACACGCTATGATCCACGTGTCGATGTATATATCCATTTGGTATTTGGGATAAATATTCCTTAATTATTATGCATCCCGGTACTGCCGATATCCGCTTATACCTCAAACAACATATCCGCATAGGTCGGAAACGGCCACATCTTCTTATCTACGATCTGCTCCAGACGATCCGCGGGTGTGCGCAGCGCCTCCATATCCTTCCGNATCACATCCTTATAATAAAATGCCTTTTCTTTATTATCCGTAAGATCTGCCGCCTTTGCCTCATCTTTTTCCAACATTTCCAAAGCATGCTGCATCTCTTCCAGAAGCTCCGTCGTCTCCTGCAGCAGCGCCTCCTGCACCTTTGTACCTGCGCCCGCTGTCCGTACCGCGATCACGGCGTCCGCCAGCTCCTTTGTGTATGAAACGACTGCCGGGATGATCTGACGGTTCGCCATATAGATCATCGTAAGCGCCTCTATATTGATGGACTTTGCATAGGTTTCATATAAGATCTCCGCGTGAGATTCCAGTTCGGCTTTTGTAAATATATGAAACCGTTCAAACATCCTGATCGACTTCTCCGTAGTCAGCGTAGCAACGCTCTCCACCATAGACCTGATATTCGGAAGTCCCCGTTTTTCAGCTTCCTCCACCCACTCCTGCGAGTAGCCGTTACCGTTAAAGATGACCCGCTGATGCTTTGTCATATATTCCTTGATCAGGTCATGCACCGCGATATCAAAGTCCTCAGCACCCTCCAAACAATCAGCCGCTTCGCTGAAAGACTCCGCCACGATCGCATTCAATGTCGTATTGGCCGCCGTAATGGAATCCGCAGAGCCCACCATACGAAATTCAAATTTATTGCCAGTAAACGCAAATGGTGAAGTTCTGTTCCGATCCGTAGCGTCCTTATCCAGCTCCGGCAATGTTGACACACCGGTCATCAGCTTGCCGCCTTCCTTGCTTTCCGTCGCCACGCCTGTTGTCACTAGCTGACGCACCACATCCTCCAGCTGATCGCCCAGAAACATGGATATGATTGCCGGCGGAGCCTCATCCGCTCCCAGCCTGTGATCATTACCAACATCTGACGCGCTCTGTCTCAAAAGATCGGCGTGGATATCCACTGCGCGCATGATGCAGGCAAGCACCAGCAAGAACTGAATGTTTTCATTCGGCGTGATGCCGGGATCCAAAAGGTTGACTCCGTTGTCCGTACACAACGACCAGTTATCATGTTTACCGGAACCATTGACCCCCGCAAACGGCTTCTCATGCAGCAGACAGGTCAGCCCGTGACGGTGCGCAACGCGCTTCATCGTCTCCATCACAAGCTGGTTATGATCCCCCGCAATATTAGCGGATTCATAGATGGGCGCAAGCTCATGCTGCCCCGGCGCCACCTCATTGTGCTGCGTCTTTGCCGTCACGCCAAGCTTCCAAAGCTCCTCATTCAGATCCTTCATATACGCGCCGATCCGCTCCCGGATCACGCCAAAATAATGATCCTCCATCTCCTGACCCTTCGGCGCGGGCGCGCCAAACAGCGTCCGTCCGGCAAAGATCAGATCCTTTCTCTGCAGATACAGCTCTCTGTCAATCAGAAAATATTCCTGCTCCGCTCCCACTGACGGATAAACCTTCGTTGCCTCAGTATTGCCAAACAGTCTTATGATACGAAGCGCCTGTTCACTGATAACCTCCATAGAACGTAGTAGCGGCGTCTTCTTATCCAAAGCTTCTCCGGTATAAGAACAGAAAGCGGTAGGGATGCACAGGATCACGCCGGTTGCCGATTCCTTTAAAAAGGCCGGAGAAGTGATATCCCACGCGGTATAGCCCCTTGCCTCAAAGGTGGTGCGCAGACCTCCCGAAGGAAACGATGATGCGTCCGGCTCGCCCTTGATCAGCTCCTTGCCGGAAAACTCCATGATCATCTTTCCTTCCTCGTCCGGGTGGGACACGAAGGAATCATGCTTCTCCGCCGTGATACCCGTCAGCGGCTGGAACCAGTGGGTATAATGCGTCGCGCCGCGCTCTACCGCCCAGTCCTTCATCGCCTTGGCAACCACATCCGCAGATTCCTTGGAAAGCTCGCCGCCTTCCTCTTTTACATGAATGACTTCTTTATAGACAGTCCTCGGCAGACGCTCCCGCATCTTTCCCAGCGTAAAAACATTTTGGGCAAAAATCTCTTCTACATTCATAAAACTGCTCCTCATTTATATTTTATTTAATCTAGGCGTTTGCGAAACTCTGACAAAAATTTTCCTATTGTGCATCATTGACAATTCAACGCAGACACGCTTTCGCTTCGTGAAAAACGCAACGGCACATAAGATGCCAAAGAACGGCATCTAAGTGCCGGCGTTTTTCAAAAGTCTGCTTATGAATTTGTCAATGCTGCACAATAAAAATTCTACTGTTAGAAGTTTCGCAATTACCTATTTTATTTAATTAGGCAATTCCGAAACAATTGCTTTGTCATTTTTTGTTGTACAATTCAACCCATAAGGTTTACATAATCTGAAGTTTGAATATCTATGTTTCAAAAATGATTTCATATATGATATTTTTGAAACATAGATATTCAAACGAAGAGTTATGTAAGCCGGGCTTAACTATTCTCACACTGCACCCTTAAAATATCATGCTTCTCTGCTTGTTCACTTAATTTAAGCCAGATGATCTGCTTAGAATGCGGACAGCTCCCAACTGCTGCCATTTCTTCATCATACATGGCAAGCACCTTGACAGAAACATTTCTTCCATCCGGTTTCATGATCTCAATCTGATCGCCCACAGAGAATTTATTCTTCTGCTCGATCCTGACAAGCTTCTCCTTCTCTTCTTCAACCATACCCAGATAAATATATTCACTGATATAGGTATTGTTATCATAGATCTGATTCTCCTCACTGGGTTTTCCAAAATAAAAGCCTGTGGAAAACTGCCGGTAAGTACACTTGGAGATCTCCTCCTGATACCACTTCATATTGCCTCGATAGATCTCTTCTGATTCCAGATAATCATCGATCGCTTTCCGGTATGTCCTTGCTACCGTGGCAACATACAATGCGGTCTTCATCCTGCCTTCGATCTTAAAACTGTCAATCCCGGCATTGATCATCTCCGGAATATGTTCGATCATACACAGGTCCTTGGAATTAAATATATAGGTCCCCCGTTCATTCTCAAAGACCGGCAGATATTCACCGGAACGCTTTTCCTCCATGACCGCGTATTTCCAACGGCATGGGTGCGTACACGCGCCCTGATTGGCATCCCTTCCGGTAAAATAATTGGACAGCAGACATCTTCCTGAATACGAGATACACATTGCTCCATGGATGAAGCTCTCGATCTCCATTTCTTCCGGAATCTTTTCCCGTATCTCCCTAATCTCCTCCAAGGATAACTCTCTTGCCGATACCACCCGTTTTGCGCCTAACTCCCACCAGAAACGGTAAGTTTCATAATTCGTATTATTAGCCTGCGTCGAAATATGAATCTCTATCTCAGGGCATATCTTTTTTGCCATCATAAACAACCCCGGATCCGATATGATTAACGCATCCGGCCGCAGCTGCTCCAGCACCTTAAAATAATCTGCCGCTTCCTTAATATCCTCATTATGCGCGAGGATATTCGCCGTCACATGCACCTTCACCTGATGCGCATGCGCAAACGCGATTCCCTCCCTCATATCCTTTTCTGAGAAATTTTTTGCCTTCGCCCGCAGACTAAATGCCTCACCGCCGATATATACCGCATCTGCGCCATAAATCACGGCAGTTTTCAGCACCTCCAGACTGCTTGCCGGTATCAGAAGCTCCGGTTTTTTTCTATCTCTCATCATCATTAACCTGTTCCATTATCATATTAGCGTTTGACAGACAGTGCCGCTCCGTCACCGATATTCAGGAGCACTGTCTCATAGACATCACTGTGCGTCAGCTGATACAGATATTCCCTCATCCTGCTATGGATCGTCCTGTTCCTTCTGGTGACCGCATACCGCGATTCACATATATCGCCTTCCTGTAATACATTGTCCGTGATCAGGATGCCTCCCTCCGCCAAAAGCTTTGTTACTTTAGGCAAAAAATGAAGATACTGCCCTTTTGCAGCATCCATAAAGATCATGGGATATGTACCCTTCAGATCATCCAGCACTTCATCCGCGTCTCCCTCGATCAGCTCAATACAGCTTTCCGCTCCGGCGCGCCTCAGATTCTCCCTTGCCACCGGGATACGTTTCTCATATTTTTCAATCGTCGTAATCTTACATTTCCTTCCGGATGCTTCCCACATCAAGAGGGCGGAGAATCCGGTCGCTGTACCCACCTCCAGGATTCGCTCCGGCGCAAATGCAGTAACCATAAATTTTAACAGCCCCTGCATTTCCTTTCTGATAACAGGCACATTGTCCGCGACAGCCTCTTTTTCGATCGCCGCCAAAAGCGGCGGATGTCCGGAATCCAATGAATTAATAAAGGATAGCATCCTGTCGTCCTGTATCATTTTCCGTCTTCCTCATCTTCCGGCGCATTGGCCGCCATAATCTCCATCATTTCATTCGGTGTCATCGCGGTGCTCAGTTCATAGATTCCCGGCTGCAGATCCCCATGATAAGAGGAAACCAGCTCCTGCAGGTAAAAGAGGGACGCGCTTCTGATCAGTCCCTTCTCCTCTAAGATCTCACCGATCTCCCTTACCGATTTCCCTTCCACGATAGCCACCGACATCGTAAGTCCGGGTGCCGGTGACATCGGCTCCTCGGCAAAGATCCTATAACCAAAATCATAGGCTTTCAGCATCACATTATAGATCACCATGATAATCAGCGCCGCAAACGCCAGAGTAATCACGCTTTTAAATAATGACATTAAAATCTTCTTAACATCCATCCTAAACTCCCTGCTTTCATCATTCAAATCCGTACAAAAATTTCCTACATTTAAAGCGAACGAGTTCGCATGACATTCTTCAATCCACCTCCATAATCACCGGCAGTATCATAGGTCTGCGCTTTGTCTTCTTCCAGACATAATCTCCCACAGCATCCTTTATATTATTCTTAATCTTTCCCCAGTCCTTAACATTGGAGATCATCATATCATACATCGTCGCATTGACCACAGAACGCATTTCCTCCAGAATCTCGTCGGATTCCTTCACATAGACAAATCCTCTCGTTACGATATCCGGTCCGGCAAGCACCTGTTCCCCCTCCGAATCCATCGCCAGTACAGCAATGATGATACCGTCGTCCGCCAGACGCTGTCTGTCCCGTAAGACTACATTGCCGACATCACCAACGCCAAGACCATCTACAAAGATCGAGCCAAACGGCACCTTGCCAACAACCTTCGCTTCCTGTTTTTCGATCTTCAGTACGTCTCCGCTGTGCAGGATAAAGATGTTCTCCTTCATTATCCCCAGCTGCTCCGCCAGCTTTGCCTGCGCCATCAGATGCTTGTATTCCCCATGCACCGGAATTGCATATTTAGGCTGTGTCAGGGAATAGATCAGCTTGATCTCCTCCTGACACGCATGCCCTGATACATGGGTATCCTGAAAAATAACATCCGCGCCCTTCTGAAACAGCTCATTAATAATCTTTGTTACTGCCTTTTCATTGCCCGGAATCGGATGAGAGGAAAAGACCACAATGTCTTTGGGACCAATCGACACCTTGCGGTGTGTCGCATTCGCCATCCTGCTGAGCGCCGCAAGCCGTTCCCCCTGACTTCCGGTAGTGATAATGACCGTCCTTTCATCGGGATAATTTTTCAATGTTTCTGCATCGATAAGCGTATCCGCCGGAACATTCAGCCGCTCCAGCTCGATCGCCGTATCTATGATATTCACCATGCTTCTGCCTTCGATCGCTACCTTGCGGTTAAACTTATGAGCGGAATTGATGATCTGCTGCACACGATCCACATTTGACGCAAATGTAGCAACGATGATGCGTCTGTCCTTATGTTCTTCAAAGATACTATCCAGCGTGCTTCCCACCGTCCGCTCCGACGGGGTAAATCCGGGGCGCTCCGCNTTCGTACTNTCNCACATCAATGCAAGCACGCCTCTCTTTCCGAGTTCACCANATNTCTGCAGATCGATCGCATCTNCAAAGATCGGCGTANAATCTACTTTAAAATCACCGGTATGAACGATGATGCCCTGAGGCGTATAGATTGCCAATGCTGCAGCATCCACAATACTATGGTTCGTCCTGATATACTCGACATGGAAATCCCCCAGAGTCATCGTCTGCCCAAACTGTACTACCTTTGTGGTCACGAGCTTATCCAGTCCATGCTCCTTCAGCTTCGCATCAATAATACCCATCGTTAATTTCGTTGCATAGATCGGCACATTGACCTCTTTCAATACATAGGGCAGCGCCCCGATATGATCCTCATGACCATGTGTGATCACGAAGCCTTTCACCTTCTCAATATTATCCTTCAGATACGTGATATCCGGGATGACCAGATCGATCCCCAGCATATCATCCTCCGGAAATCCCAAACCGCAGTCAACTACAAGGATGCTGTCCTCATATTCAAATGCGGTAATGTTCATACCGATCTGTTCCAATCCGCCAAGCGGAATAATCTTCAGTGCTGCAGCATCTGCTATTACACCTTTTTTCAAAACAATCCTCCATTCTTTTTTATATTTTTATTCTTTCAGCGCATAACCTCCCTGTCATGCGTCTTGTTCCGTTCCGTCAGTTCATAATCCCTTTGTCATTGGTCTCCTTCATTCTTCTGCAGTGATACATCCTCCATCAGTCCGGCAAAGATGTCTGCCACCGCCTCCAGTTCCTCATCCTCCGATACAACCACAAACAATGCCTCCGCATCCTCTTTCTCCGACATATCCTTCAGAATCAATGCTTCGCCGTCTCCATCCTCCGCATCTGTCACCAGAAAGTAATCCCTTCCGCCAAGCGTCGTTTCTTCCAGCACATAAAATTCCACCGGACGTTCTTCATCCTCCGGTATCAATGTGATCTTCTCCATACTAATCCTCCATGTCAGAGCAGCTTTACTGCCTTTCCAATTCACCTATTGCTTCTTCTGATTTCTGATATAATCCAGATACCCCTGCAGGATAAATACCGCAGCGATCTCATCCACATACTGCTTTCTATTCTCCCTGCGGATGCCTGCCGCTATCATGTACCTGTCAGCCGCTGCCGTCGTCAGACGCTCATCCCAGAGAATCACTTCCAGACCGGTTCTTCTCTCAAGCATCTCCTGAAATTCTCTGGTTTTTTCTACCCGCTCTCCCTCACTGCCGTCCATGTTCTTCGGACAGCCAAGAACGACCTTTTCCACGTCATTTTCCGTAATCAATGCTTCAATCCTTGCAAGTGTCTGACGAAGCTTATTCTCTCGTTCACGACGGATGATTTCTTTTCCCTGTGCCGTCAGCAGAAGCTGATCACTGATCGCCACGCCGACTGTCTTGCTTCCATAATCCAATCCCATAATCCGCATAACATCATACCTTTCCTGCCATAGCAGCAGATGCCGTCTAATCCTCGTTCCAATGATTGGATCTGATATACTCCGTCAGCATCTCCTCTACCAATTCATCACGCTCAGCCTTCATGATGATGCTTCGCGCGTTTTTATGGCTGGTGATATACGTAGGATCACCGGACATNATATATCCGACNATCTGGTTCACCGGATTGTANCCCTTNTCCCGCAGCGCATCATACACATCCTCCAATATGGTNTTNACACTGTCNTCCTGCTCCACCTCAACTTTNAAATATTGGGTCTGGGAAATATCTTCTGTTNNTTTNTCCATCATTTTATATCCTTTCTCCTTTCGCAGCCNGCACTNNATATGGCTGTCTTTTATCTCTTTCTGTTCTATTNTGANAANTCTTTTTCCTGCGCNTCCGTTTCTTTAATAATATACTTCGGTCTGTTTTTGATCTCCAGATAGATCTGTGCCATATACTGCCCCAGAACGCCGATCATCAAAAGCTGCACGCCGCCTATAAACAGGATCAGGCAGACCAGAGAAGGATATCCTTCCACAGCCTCCGCGGTGATCAATTGTTTAATGATTACATAAACTGCATAGAGCGCAGCTGCCAGACAGCATACCATACCGGTCATGGAAGATACTGCCAGCGGCACTGTGGAAAATGATACAATGCCCCGCAGCGCATAAGTAAATGCCGACCAAAACGGCAGCTTTGTTGTTCCGGCGCTCCGTTCCACATTTTCAAAAGAAATCCATTTTGTCTTAAATCCAACCCATCCGAAGATACCCTTTGAAAAGCGTTCATTTTCTTCCAAGGAAAGCACAGCCTCTACCATCTGCCGCTTCATCAGGCGATAGTCCCTTGCCCCGCTTTTCATATGTGCAGAGGAGATACGTCCCATCATCCGGTAGAAAGCATCCGCCATCTTAGAACGAAGCAGCGGCTCCCCTTTTCTGTCCTTGCGGTACGTAGCAGCGCAGTCATACCCTTCCTCCTTCACCGCCTGATACATCTGAGGAAGCAGCGATGGTGGATCCTGAAGATCTGCATCCATAATGGTCACATAATCTCCCTTTGCTGCTTTTAATCCCGCATACATGGAAGCCTCTTTTCCGAAATTTCTGGAAAATGAGATATAATGCACCCTCACGTCACTCTTATGAAGCCCCTTCATCAGCTCCAGCGTCTTATCTTCAGAGCAGTTATCCACCATGATGAACTCAAAATCCACATCGTCCATCTGCTTACTGATTTTGATCAATTCCGGATATAATAAGGGAATCGCTTCTTCCTCATTATAACAGGGAATCACAAGAGAAATCAGATCCTTTCTCTGTTCTGCCATAGTCGTCTCCATCCCTATCCCCTTTTGGCTTTTTTCAATACCTCTACGGAAAAGTCGATCGTCGCCTGCACGCCCTCTTCCAAGGTTGTCTTCGGTTTCCAACCATATCTTTTTGCTGCATACTCATTGGAAAGCTGTGTAAATTTATTTACTTCATTATCCAGCGCCTGCTCCGAGATCGGCATCGCTCCTTCATAAAGCGCCGGATAGCGGTTCCAGTAATTGGAGGAAGCCACATATTCAAACGCGATCTCCTCTTTCCCCATCAGGCGTCTGACGGTCTCTGCCAGTTCGTTGATTGAGACCGTGGTATTCGTCGAGACATTGACCACGTCAAATCCGGTTCCCTCCTGTACCCGCTCCGCCAGCTCGATCAGATCATCCACATAAACAAAGTCCCTTCTCTGTGTCCCTGTGGAATGCAGCACCGGCCGCCTTCCATAGTACAATTCCCTGATCAGATACCCCACAACAGGGGGCTGTGTCCTCAGGCAGTCCAGGTGCGGACCATAGACATTGGCAAATCTCATACATGTAATATTCATCCCATAAACATCCGCATAGGACTGACAGAAACGCTCCGCCGTATATTTCGTATTCGGATAGATGAGGCTCGGCGGTTCCACCTTACTCTCCACAGACGGAAAGTCCCGGTTATTCTCATAAACCGCGGAGGTACTTGCAAAGATAAATTTTTTGATCCCATAGGTTCTGGCTGCTTCCAGAAGTCCTACCGTCCCCATCGTATTGACTTCTACCGCTTTTGACGGATTCATCTGACAGTCCGGCAGCGGCGTGATGCCCGCAATATGATAAACATAGTCAAATCTCTTTTCCTCAAACAGCCTGTTGATCAACGGAAGATTTAAAATATCATCCCGGATGATCTCATCCGTAAAACAATGTTCCTCAAAAATCAGATTATCCTCAGAACCGTAAGAAAAGTTGTCAATCAAAGTAAGATCGTCACCATTTTTCCATAGATGGTATGCCAGCTGGGAGCCGATAAATCCTGCCGCGCCTGTGATAAGTATACTGCTCACTTCTATATCCTCTCTTTAAATAATATTCCATTTCTCATTTAATCTTCAAATATGATCCGGCTTCCCTGCGCGTCCGTTTCAAACGGCACCTCACGATACCCGCTAAGCGCCTGCCGCACTGCATCCTGCTTTTCCGGCGGCACATACAAAAGCATGAACCCACCGCCGCCTGCGCCCAGAATCTTTCCACCTACAGCGCCTGCATCCTTAGCCGACTGGTACATACCGTCGATCATCTCATTGGANACNCCGCCCGCAAACTGCTTCTTGATCTTCCATGTACGATCCAGNTCCNCGCCCCANACNTCNGGTTTNCCGTCGGCAAGNGCCTGATATGTTTTATCCACGGTTTCCACCAGATCATCCAGCATGGCGCGTTTTGNTTCCATCGTCTGTGTCTGCTCCTGNAGGATCTGTCTGGAATCNCTCGTATTGCCGGTAAAAAAGAGCATCANATGCTGAAACAGCTTATNCTTCGTCTCTTTCTTACANATCAGCGGNGTTACACTNACNGACCCGTCATTNCAGAAGCGGTAACGGTGGATGCCGCCGTATGCCACNGCGTACTGATCCTGTATCCCTATCCTCTGCCCCAGACAGTCNATNTCAATATGGCATGCCTCCCTTGCCAGCTGTTCCGGNGAAACATACTCTCCCTTGTATGCGTGCAGGGCATTCAACACGCCGACTGCCAGCGCGCTGGAAGANGCNAGNCCGATACCGGCGCCNCTGAGCGGNATATCCGCCATNTAGATNACTTCGATCCCNTTNNNGATNCCGGTNAGCTTTAAAGCTTCCCGGATNATATTATGCTTCACCTCATCNACNGANTGNACCAGNTCATTACCGTTATANACGACACGGATCATATCGTCAAATTTTTTATTCACCGTGATATATACATGCATATTCAATGCCGTACTGATCACGCTGCCATATCCCAGTCTGCTGTTCTCATAATAGTCTTTAAAATCGCTTCCTCCTCCGAAGAAGGATGCCCGCAGGGGCGTTTTTGATATGATCATGTANCTTTTCTTATCCTTTCTTCCCNTCCANCAGATCATTNACNGCNTCCAGCAGCGTATAATTTTCATCTACCAGAATTCCCTTTACATCCGCATTCTCCGCCGTCTGAACATCTCGTTCATCATCCCCGATGAGATAACATTCCGGCAGATTGATGGAATAATCCTTCTGCGCCTGATAAAGCATCCCCGGCTTGGGTTTTCTGCAGGAGCACGTGCTGTCCCAGCCATGCGGGCAATAATAGATAGCGTCAATACACGCACCGATGGCCAGAAGATCATCCTGCATCTTTTCATTCACCCGTGCCACGTCCTCATCCGTCATCCTTCCCATGGCAATCCCCGCCTGATTGGACACCAGAATGATAAAATATCCCGCATCCTTCAATTTTTTGACTGCTTCCTTTGCGCCCGGAAGCCAGATAAAATCCTCCGGCTTCTCTACATACTGCGCCTTTGGCGGACGTACGTCAAGGGTTCCGTCCCTATCTAAGAAGATATATTTCTGTCCCGACAGGAACTCCTCCGTCAGTTCTATCCTTGCAAATGAGCCAATAGAATAATACCGGTGCTCCGTCACCATAGCATACAAAAGTCCCCGCTCCACGAGCTGCGGATAGACAACTGCCTCAAAGTTCTCATTCCGATCGCTCATCAGGGATAAGACCTTTTTAGATACGATGGCATAACCAATGTCCACGCCCTGCAGATCAGGCTGCGTGCGCTTTTTGTCATATACCAGAACCTGTCCATCTTCGGCGATCTTCAGATTATTTTTTGTATAGCCATCCAGATTGGCATATGCGGTAAACTGTATCCATGCGCCGCTTTCCTCATAAGCCTTTACCAGTCTTTCAAAATTAATCGGACAGTAATTGTCGCAGTACATCATCAGAAACTCATCCTGAAGATCAGCCTCCGCGGCTTTCAGCCGAAACTGTGTGTCATATTCCAACGGTGTAATACAGTAATGTATCTTTACGCCATAACTGCTGCCATCTCCCAGATATTCCGTCACCTTCTCCGGCAGATATCCAAGCAGGATAATGATATCTTCTATCCCGAAAGATACGATCTGCTTCACAAGGTACTCAATAAACGGTCTGCCCTGTATCGGATACATCGGTTTTGGATTGGTCTCCGTAAATGGTTTCAGCCGCTCTCCAAGTCCTCCCGCAAATATCACCGCTTGTTTGATTTTTCCCATAATCAGTCTCCATCATACACTATTTTGGCAAGAGTTTCAATTCCTGCCAAGGATTCCATACAGATAATTATCCATCAAATGTTCCTTTATTTCAACAACTTCTATCTGACCATGCAGCTCCGCATCTGTCTCAACCGCTGCTTTGACATACTGCGGCGTGTGTCCGACCCAGTATGTCCTGCCACCGATCAGCTTTTTTTCCTCAAACAGCACTTCCGCCTTCTGCCCGATATAATAACTGCGGAACTCTTCGGACTGTCTCCTCGTTAATGCAATCAGCTCCTCACTCCTTGACGCTTTCTGCGCTTCCGTCAGCTGCCCCGGCATCGCCGCCGCCGGCGTATGCTGTCTTCTGGAATATTTAAAGACATGCATCTCAAAGAATGCCATCTTTTCCAGAAACGCCCTGCCTGNNTCAAATTCCTCTTCNGTCTCNCCCGGAAATCCNACNATCACATCTGTGGTAATGGCNGGNTGTTCAAAATATCTCCTAAGANATNCNGCCCCNGCTGCATACTCCTCCGTCGTGTATTGCCTGTTCATCCGCTTCAATACAGCATCACTGCCGCTTTGCAGGGATAAATGAAAATGCGGGCAGAGCTTTGGAAGCTCCGACAGCGCCTTTGCAAATTCTTCTGTTACGATCCTTGNCTCCAGCGAACCCAGACGGATCCTCTTAANATCCGGGATCTCCGAGATCGTCTGAAGCAAAGATAAAAGATGCTGCGGNTAAAATCTCCCTGCCCTACTGCGCCCGTNAGNCTCCTCCCATTCNGNGCCATAGGAGCTTAAATGGATACCCGTAATGACGAACTCCCGATACCCCTTTGCCGCAAGCTTTCCTATCTCTGAAATCACTTCCTCCGGCCGCCTGCTTCTGACACGCCCTCTTGCATACGGAATAATGCAGTAACTGCAGAATTGGTTGCAGCCGTCCTGAATCTTGATAAACGCCCGGCATCTCTCCACCGAATCAGCAAGCTGCATATCTTCATACTCCGCAGCCTTTGCAATATCGGCAACCGTGCTGCCCCCAAGCGTTTTGATTCCCATCCCCTGTTCGTTATCCCGCCCTGCTGTATTATCTTTTTTTGCCTGCGCCCTTAACGCCAGATATTTTGTCAATATAGGAACGATCTCGCTCTTTTTATCATTTCCGATACACAGATCGATCCTGTCGTCCTCCAATGCTGTTTCCAGACCTGTCTGCACATAACAGCCGACTGCGACCACCAGCGCATCCGGATTACACTCCTTTGCACGATGGAGCATCTGCCTGCTTTTCCGGTCTGCGATATTGGTCACAGTACAGGTATTGACGATATAAATATCCGCCTTTTCCTCAAACGGCACGATTTCATAACCGTTTTCTGACAGCAGTTGACGTATCACATCCATTTCATAAGCATTGACCTTACAGCCCAGATTATGCAGCGCTGCTTTTTTCATCTTTCACCTCAAAAAAATATTTCTGATTGACTTCTTTCCTTCCTTGTCTTAATATAATAGGGAAGAATGAAAGGAGGTTATCCCAATGAAAACAGTTGAGATATCATTAAACTCTATCGATAAGGTAAAATCATTTGTCAATGTCATCACNAAATTTGACTATGATTTCGACTTNATTTCNGGCAGATANGTNATTGACGCAAANTCCATCATGGGAATATTCAGTCTGGATCTTTCAAAACCCATACAGTTAAANATCCATATGGAGAANGAAGATNCAGANATGATGGCNGCTTTANAACCATATCTGATCACTGAATAATGGTATATAAACCCATTCCTATTTATAAAGCAGGGATTTCATTCCTGCTTTTTATTTGCAAAGACCCGCCTATGGAAGTTTGCTGCTGACGCAGCATGCGGGCCGCGCAACGAGTAGGGGAGAAGGTCATTCCCCTGCTCGATTTTGTGCAAAATGTTTTGTCTCTACGATTTCTCTTGTTTCCAACGCCTTCTTTACCAACTGATCGATCTCGTCCTTCAGATGACCCTCATGCTTCTTAATAATATTCAGATTCGGTTTTGTCACAGGATGCTTTGCGACCCATATCGTACAGCAGTCTTCATATGGCAGGATCGACGTCTCATACGTACCGATCCGCTCTGCTGTCTCTACGATCTCCTGCTTGTCAAATCCGATCAGCGGGCGGAATACCGGAAGCGTACATACTTCATTCGTCACCAAAAGGCTCTGCATCGTCTGTGACGCCACCTGTCCTATCGACTCTCCCGTCACTAAGGAAAGGCATCCGTTCTCCTTCGCGATCGTCTCCGCGATCCGCATCATATACCGCCGCATAATAATCGTCAGTTCATCATGCGGACATTTATCATAGATCATCATCTGGATATCCGTAAAATTAACTATATGCAGCTTCACATCTCCCGCATATCGGGACACAAGCTCCGCCAGATCGACCACCTTCTGTTTTGCCCGTTCACTCGTATATGGCGGCGCATGAAAATAAACAGCTTCTATAGTCACACCGCGTTTTGCGATCATATAAGCTGCCACCGGTGAGTCGATGCCCCCGGACAAAAGCGCCATCGCTTTTCCGCCTGTACCTACGGGCATCCCGCACGCACCCTTGACAGACTCGGAATAAAGATATATCTTTTCCCTGATCTCAATATTGATCATCAGCTCCGGCGTATGGACATCCACCTTCATAGCGGGATAAGCCTCCAGTACCGCCTCGCCTACAGATGCATTGATCCCCATGGAATCCAGCGGAAAGTTCTTTCTTGCCCTTCTTGCATTTACCTTAAAAGTCAACCCTCCATCACCGGATACCCTGTCCGGATAAACCGCGCCAAGATAATCCACAACTTCCGCTCGAAGCGCTTCCACGCCTTCATCTTCCAAAACAACGACCGGACAGATCGCGGTGATGCCAAATACCTTGGTCAGGATATCCATAGTCTCTTCATAATCATATTCCGATTCCGCCTCCACATGGATCCTGCCCCTTGTCTTATATACCTTAAATACACCCTCCGCCCTGTGCAATGCACAGGTGATCTGATGTACCAGCGCATCCTCAAAAAGATACCTGTTTTTTCCCTTGATCGCTATTTCCGCGTATTTTATTAAAAATGCCTGATATCTCATACTAATCCCCCGGAAGTTCTTCTCACACTGATGAAACGCGGTAAAACCTGTTTTTCGTCTCTGTATACTGCTGCTGGCTGATTGGCAGGATATCCCCGTTTTTGATCGTCGCCTGATAACGCTCTATCGTCTCAATCTCCGCCAGATTAACAATATATGATCTGTGGAACCTGAAAAAGCGGTCTTCCGGAAGCAGTCTCTCAAAATCGGAGATCTTTCCATGGGAAACCAGCCGCCGGTATTTCAAAACCAGCTCCACATCCCGTCCGTTGCTTTCAATATACAGGATATCTCTAAAATTGATATTATAAACTTTTCCCTCGGAAGTAATCGACAGTCCGCCCTTATGCGCGCGTTTGCGGTACGATTGAAGCAACGCCTCACGCAGCTTTTCAATATCAACCGGTTTCTGCAGATAACGCAATGCCTGAACCCGATATCCTTCCAAGGCATATTCCGCTGTTGTAGAGATAAATATGATATCCAGCCTGTCTCCCAGTTCACGGAGTTTTTCCGCAGCCTCGATCCCATTCATGCCGGTTGCCAGTATATCCGACAAAAGCACGTCAAATGGAGAACTGGGCTTTGTCACCGCATTGATCATTGACTCCATATCCTCAAATGTCTTTATCNCATNAACGATCCCTTCTTCATTCAGGATCTTNTCCGTCANNATAGTANTTAACTTTNATGATGTTGCTTCATCATCGCAGATCGCTACCCGAAACATATTAATAAACATACCTTTCCGCAGTGCATTATTCACTGCATCATTGCTACGTGGACATTATACCATAATACTTATAGATTGCCAAAAAAAATCTTTTTCAACATCTTGATCATCGCCGTATATTCCTCTACCATTTCCTCATGATGATCCCAGACAAAGGTGATATCTCCCCGTTTTCCCGCTCTCTCTAAAGAATATGCCTTATCCGCAATATCATGCGCTCCGATATTCTTACAGGCACCCTTGATAGAATGAGCCGTCACCGAATAATTTTCCAGATCCTCTTTTTCAAAATACGTATTCAATATATTGACAAGATTAGAAGCAGCAAATGTCTGCAGCACTTCAAAGTACGCGCTCTGACTGCCGGCGCAGTTTTGGATCCCGGTTTCCGTATCAATACCATCCAACTGCTCCAGAATCATGTCGGGAGACATCCGTTTCCAGTCTTTTGCCGCCTGCTGATTACTGATATTCTCTATTTCTTCCAGAGAAGTTCCCACCGGAAATTGCTTGTGTCTGGGAAGCCACTTCTGCAAGATTTTCTGCAGTTCCCCAATCTTAACAGGCTTTGCAATGTAGTCATTCATTCCCGCATCAATAAACTGCTGCTCCACCCCATTGATCGCATTGGCTGTCAGCGCGATGATCGGTACCTTCTGTGCGTATTCCCCCGGCATCTGCCTGATGTTCTGCGTGGCTTCCACGCCATCCATAAACGGCATCATGTGATCCATAAAAATCAGATCATATGAGATCAAATGCTTTTTCACGCGGTCAATTGCTTCCGCACCGCTTTCCGCCAATGCAGCTTCAAAACCAAACAGCTTCATCATCTCCCACGCAACCTGCCGATTCACCTTATTATCATCCACGATCAGCACCTTTGCCGTAGGCGCGATAAAATCGATCTGAAAATCTTTAGTTGGCGTATAGATCGTCTCTTCATCCCTTATAAAATTGCAGGGCAGCGGATCCGCCACCTTTTGCGGCAATTCCACATAAAAAGTACTTCCCTGTTTTAAAACGGATTCTACCCTGATGACACCGCCCATAGCGTCTGTCAATTCCTTACAAATGGCAAGTCCCAGACCTGTACCTTCCACATTCCGGTTCTTTTTCGTATTAATCTGTCCAAACGCGGTAAACAGCTTGCTAAGGTCATCTTCTGAAATACCGATACCCGTATCCTTTACGCTGATACATAAAACACCCAGATCCTCTCCCTGATTCGCAGAGGCATTGCCGCCCCTCCAATTAATCGTCAGTGTGACAGTTCCCTGATTTGTAAATTTCACGGCATTATTTAATATATTGATCAGAACCTGCTTGATACGGATCTCATCGCCAATCAGCTCTCTTGGAATATTCTCGTCTATATTGCACTCCATCTGGATCAGCTTGTCCTTCACCCGAAATTCTATGATTGTGATAACGTCCTGAACCATACTGTTAAACTGGTACGGTTCCGCCACAATCCTCATCAAACCTGATTCCACTTTGGAAAAATCTAGAATTTCATTGATAATGGAAAGAAGCGTTTCCGAAGAACGCTTGATCGTCGCAATATACTCTTTCTCCTTTCTATCAAAACCCCGTTCTTCCAAAAGCTCAGCCATACCATAGATCGCATTCATCGGGGTACGGATCTCATGGGACATATTTGCCAGGAAATTAGATTTCGCCTCAAGCGCTTCCCTCGCGATCTCGTTCTTTTCCTCCATCTCCTGCTGATACCGTTTTACGCTGTTGACAACAAAAAAGATTGTTACTCCGGCAAACGCATACATCGTCAAAAAGGTAACATACAACTGACGGTCGAAAAATTCCTCAATGATCTTTGATTCGGAAAATACCATTGAAACAAGAATCGCTATGGTGATCCCAAAGTATTCCACAATCACCCGCGGTCTGATAAACAACGCCATAGTAATCCCCAGCGCCAGGAAGAAAAATGACAGCGTTCCCTGGGTATGCATAGCATAACTCATATAATAGAATGTAGCAATGCCTGATATGTAGAGGCAGCGGATGACTACGCTTTCATTGTTTACATTCAAAGAAATCAATGATACTAAAAGAACCGGCAGCAATCCAATCGCCACCATCCCAGCTACCTCCCAGCCATATACGGACGCCCCGTATACGATCTGTAACAGAACAGTACATAAAAATTCAATAATAAATATGATGATATTTGTGCGAAAAGGAAGCATACAACAACCTGCTCTTTCTTATAAGAAGCACATCGCTTCACATTAATTATCTTCTGGTATATCTTCGCAGCTTCGGCAGCACCTCCGCCAGCGTCTCCAGAGTCTTATCTATCTCTTCTTCTGTGGTATAAATAGAAAAGCTGAATCGAACTGCCGCATCCATAGATTCCTGCCTCAAGCCAATCGCCTTCAGCGTCGGAGAATCCGTATGTTTATGGGCTGCGCAGGCGCTGCCTGCGGAAATATAGATCCCTCTTTCCGATAATTCATTTAACAATACCTGGGCACGGACTCCCAGAAACGATACATTGACGATATGAGGCGCGCTGTCATAACCGGTATGCCCATTCACTCTGATTTTATCAATCGTCTCAANCCCTTTNATAAACTTTTCTTTNAANCNNTACAANNNTTCTACATCCCGANCCAGATCCTGATAGNTCAGCCGNACTGNTTCCGCCATCCCNACGATCCCCGGTACATTTTCCGTCCCGGAACGCATGCCATTCTGCTGCCCGCCGCCCCAGAGAATCGGAGTAATCTTAACTCTTTCGCTGACATATAAAAAACCGACTCCCTTCGGTCCATGAATCTTATGCCCGCTGACGGACATCAGGTCAATGCCCATCTTCTTAGGATAGATCCTGAATTTTCCATATCCCTGTACTGCATCCACGTGAAATACAACTGAGGGCTTCATGGATTTTACAAGCGCCGCTGCTTCCGCCACCGGCTGCAGCGCACCGATCTCATTATTCGTATGCATGATGGAAACCAAGATCGTCTCCCTGCAGACCGTCTTTTTTAATTCATTTAAAGAGATTACTCCATACTGATCTACCGGAAGATATGTGATCCGAAATCCCTGCTCCTCCAGATATCTCATGGTCTGAAGAACCGCCGGATGCTCGATCTTCGTTGTGATCAGATGATTGCCGAAACGACGGTTCGCCATCGCCGTGCCGATCAACGCAAGATTGTCGCTTTCCGTTCCTCCTGAGGTAAAATAAATCTCCTTTGGTAAAACCCTGAGATTTCTCGCAATCGTTTCTTTCGCATTACGAAGGTACTTTTCCGCTTCCACACCTTTGGTATGCATACTGGACGGGTTGCCATACTCTGATAAATATATCTTATCCATCAGGCTCACCACTTCATCCAGACATTTTGTGGTCGCGGAATTGTCTAAATAGATTTCCATATTTTTTTGTGCCTAAGATGGCATACTCTCCTATTCTTCCTAATATACTGTTATTATATGTCTTTTATTTCCAGTTGGTACATCAGAATCGACAGGATCGTCAGACCTGCCGTCTCCGTGCGCAGGATCCTCCTGCCAAGGGATATGGGCATAATGCCCGCTTCTTTTGCAAGCTGGATCTCGCTCTCTTCAAATCCGCCTTCCGGGCCGATAAAGATCGCTATACTGACCGCATCGCCCTCCGCCGAGGATACTGCATCCGCAGCAAAGGCAAGCCACTCACGCGTCGCCTCCATCCCTTCGGAAAGTTCATAAGGTATCGCCTTGGCATCCATTCCCTTCGCATAAGCAACCGCCTCCTGCATGGTCATCAGATCATGAACACGCGGAACAACAGCCCGCTTACTCTGCTTTGCCGCAGCCTCACTGACCGCCTGCCAGCGCGCGGCCTTACTCTTTGCCTTTTTATCATCCAGCTTTACCACCGCTCTCTTTGTCGCCACCGGAATGATCTCATAGGCACCAANCTCNACCGCCTTCTGTACGANCANCTCCATCTTATCAGATTTCGGAAGTCCCTGAAAGAGGTAAATCCTTGCCGGAAGNTCCACGCCTTCTTCCTTNATAAANCGTATCTTACAGACCACCTCGTCATCNGTANAATGATCNATCTGGCAGCGGTATTCCGTATCATCCATGCCNTTNCCGACNGAAAGCTCNTCCCCCTCCTTCATGCGGAGNACCTTTCTGATATGANCNACGTCTTCGCCNGTAATCCNGATCTCATTCCCAACGATCTGGGAAGGCTCCACAAAAAAATGCTGCATATAGATCCTTCCATCCTTTCCTCTTCGCCATCTAATAATCATGCCTTTCCACNGCCTGCGAATTTGGGCCGCAGGCACAAATTTGCGGTTGAAAAATCTATGATTTTTCAACCTGTTTCCTTGCAGTGATGCAGACCCATTCCCCCTGATACGTTACATCCAGAATGTCCAATCCTGCCCCTGTAACAGCTTCCCGCACGATATCCTCCTTATCTTTGATGATACCGGAAGTAATATAGACGCCACCTGATTTTAAATGATGTGTAATGACCGGCGTCAATGGCACAAGCACATCCGCCAAAATGTTTGCTACAACGATATCATAACTGTCATACCCGACTGCGTCCTGTATGTTTTGATCCGTTATAATATCGCCAATCAGAAGCTGAAACTTCTCCTCTTTGATCCCATTATTCTTTTTATTATCATCTACCGCATTGACGGCGCAGGGATCCAGATCCGTCCCAACCGCCTCTTTTGCTCCAAACATCAAGGAAAGGATCGACAGGATACCGCTCCCCGTCCCCACATCAAGGATACGCGTCTGTGATGTGACAAATCTGCGAAGCTGCCTGATACAAAGCTGTGTCGTCTCGTGCATGCCTGTACCAAACGCCGTTCCCGGATCGATATGCAGCACCATCCTGCCGTTGTCCGCCTCATCCATCTTTTCCCAGGAAGGAATCACCAGAATATCATCAATATAAAATTGATGGAAAAATTCCTTCCAATTGTTGATCCAGTCCTTATCCTCCGTCTCCGATACTGCGATACTGCCATCTCCGATCTCCATATAAGTCCTGATATCGTCAAGCTCCTGCTTTACCTGTTCCACCATCGAAGCCAGCCTGTCCTGATGTTCTTTTTCGCTCTCGTTCTCCTCCTGCTCTATATAAAAGCTGAGATACGCAATGCCGTCATCTTCGGGAGCATCCGGCATGATATCCACAAACATCTGCTCCTTCTCTCTTGCCGTCAACGGCACACTGTCTTCTATCTGCGCCCCTTCCAGCCCGATATCATACAGTGCAGAAATAATAACGTCTTCCGCATCTGCAATTGTTTTAATCCTTAATCTGCTCCATTTCATAACTCATTTTCCTCATTATATATTCTTTAATACCATCTATAAACACCTGTTAAAATCAAAAGAATTCCCAAACACAACAAAAATACACACATTAAAATTTCTTTCCACATATATTCCCGGAGCAATACCTGTGCATTATTATCTGGATTATAATAAATATGTANCTGCCTTCCTATNTGNTTTTTTCTTAATTGTGAAAGTTTAAANCTNTCNAANAAGGGAAGCNCAATAAANNNATTAANCGCNACAAGCTTTTTTTCNNNCCCATCTTNNTTAAATTGTACCTCAATATGAAAAATCGTCACCCCTGGGGCATGNGAAGCGNANGGANCATCTATCTCACAAATTTTTCCTATCACACTTCCATATTTAAAAATCCGTACATAAAAGCCAAGTAACAAAAATGCCATAATTGCGGATAACAGCCCCAGTATTACAAAGAATATCAAAGTATATCCCTCTCCTACCTTTACCCAGTTTATATTTGCGAAAAAATACATTTTATTTCATCAAATTATACCAGATTAATTAAATAAAAACAATTCCTTCTCTGTTTTGAGTTTCCATATTGACTTCCCGATTAGAAAAGTGTATGATATGCTAAACCGTTAAAGAAGAGCAAGTAGGTTTCATCCCTTTTTTACAGAGAGCCGCAGATGGTGGGATTGCGGTAAATACATGGAACTGAATGGACTTCTGGAAACAAGCGGTAAGGATTTATGAGTGGGCGTACCATAACGATACGTCAAGCCGGGTGGCACCGCAGGAGCAATAATCACCTCCTGTCCCAGCAGATATACTATCTGGGACAGGAGGTTTTTGTGACTGTCCCAAAAAACCATGAACAAGGAGGTAAAAAAATGTCAGAAAACAAAATCCCTTACAAAATTTATCTTGAGGAAAAGGAGATGCCTACGGCATGGTATAACCTGCGCGCGGACATGAAAAACAAACCTGCGCCGCTCCTGAACCCAGGCACACATCAGCCCATGACTGCCGAAGAACTTGCAGGCGTATTCTGCGAAGAGCTTGTGAAGCAGGAATTGGATAACGACACGGCTTATTTTGATATACCGGAGGATATCAGAAACTTTTATAAAATGTACCGCCCATCACCTTTGGTACGGGCATATTGTCTTGAAGAAAAGCTGAAAACACCCGCCAAGATCTACTACAAATTCGAAGGCAACAATACAAGCGGCAGCCATAAACTTAATTCCGCTATTGCACAGGCATATTATGCTAAGAAGCAGGGACTGAAGGGCGTAACGACAGAAACAGGCGCCGGTCAGTGGGGTACTGCTCTTTCTATGGCATGCTCTTATTTAGGACTTGACTGCAAGGTGTATATGGTAAAATGTTCCTATGAGCAGAAACCTTTCCGCCGTGAAGTTATGCGTACCTATGGCGCTTCTGTAACGCCCTCCCCTTCTATGGAGACGGAAGTCGGCAAAAAGATCCTTGCCGAACATCCCGGCACCACAGGAAGCCTCGGCTGCGCTATCTCCGAAGCTGTAGAGAAAGCCGTTACAAATGAAGGTTATCGGTACGTTTTGGGAAGCGTGCTCAATCAGGTGCTGCTTCATCAGTCCGTCATCGGTCTGGAAAGCAAGATTGCCCTTGATAAATATGGCATCAAGCCGGATGTGATCATCGGCTGCGCCGGCGGCGGTTCCAATCTGGGCGGTCTGATCGCTCCTTTTATGGGCGAAAAGCTTCGCGGAGAAGCGGATTATCAATTCATCGCTGTAGAACCGGCTTCGTGTCCCAGCTTTACCCGCGGCACATATGCTTATGATTTCTGCGATACGGGTATGGTTTGCCCGCTTGCAAAGATGTACACCCTTGGCAGCGACTTCATTCCTTCCGCCAACCATGCGGGCGGTCTGCGTTACCACGGCATGAGCTCCATTTTGTCCCAGCTCTATGATGACGGGCTGATGGAAGCTGTTTCCGTAAAACAGACCGATGTATTTGANGCGGCAGAGTATTTTGCAAGGGTAGAGGGAATCCTGCCNGCNCCCGAAAGCTCCCATGCCATCCGNGNNGCNATNGANGAAGCTGTAAAATGCAGGGAAACCGGTGAAGAAAAGACCATNTTGTTCGGTCTTACNGGTACNGGTTATTTTGACATGGTGGCATACGAGAAATTCCATGATGGTCAGATGGANGACTATATTCCTACNGATGAAGATCTGGCAAAATACAGGGAAATGCTTCCGAAGATCGATTAAAGATCCTGTAATTCCCCTTAAGCAGAAAGAATAATTTAACTGCTTAGGGGGAATTTTTTTCATTTAATGTCCAGAATATCCACAAATCCCGTTACCTCAAACACTTCCATAACAATCTCATTTACGTTGCAGATCATCATACTGCCCTGCCGGTTCATTACTTTCTGTGCAAAAAGAAGCACACGTAGTCCGGCGGAAGATATGTATTTCAGTTTTGTAAAGTCAAAGACAAGCTCCGTCACATCACCTACCGATTGCTTCAGTTCCTCTTCAAGCTGCGGTGCAGTCAGTGTATCCAGCCGTCCTTCCAGCGCTATCGTTAATTTTGCCTCCTCTTTCTGTCTGTTAATTTCCATAAAAGATCTCCATTCCTTTTGCCTAACCACAGATACTGAATGCTGTAAATATTATTATTATTTAAGATCCAAACTCATATCATATGATTTTTCCGTATGATTAGTCGGAGTCGTTCTTCCGACATCTCTCTTGGAACCTTCCTCGCCACTGAGTTCTTCCAGAGAGGTTTCTTCCCTGTATGGTCTTGCCTCCCCTGCTGTTCTGGCTTCCCTTTCCCTGATATCATTTTCGTCTTCCGGCAGATCGTTACGCGGTTTTCCCCGACCCAACATCTCGTTTACATTGTTATATATATCCTGACGTAGATCCCTATCTCTAAGGGGCACCCATCCTTCTTCTGTCAGGACTTCCAAATTACTTGGAATCAATTTCTGAGTTGTCCTGTAAGCCCCTTCTACCTCAGCATCGTCTCTCTCCAGTGAATCTTCTTCCTCAGCATCGTCTCTCTCCAGTGAATCTTCTTTCTTTTGTAGCACATCCACATCCTTACGAATCCGCAGTATAACTGCTGCTCTCTCTATATTCCCCCTGCCGGTTGCCGGAGGTTCACCAAATCCATCAGCCTGATCATCATATTGAAATGCATAACGGGCTGCTATTTCAGCATTATCCGCCAAATATACAAATCCCGCATCCCTTTTTACAAACTCATCTCCTACTTTCTTATCCACCGGAGCAGCAATATATTCACCTGCCCCACCTCTTCCTCCCATACCTGGATCAAGTCCTCGCTCCAGAATTCCCGGAAGATTCCCTAGCGTTGTGGCATGATAATAATAATTTCTGTCCTCTGGTGCCAATGTACCCGGAAATGCTGCCTCCCCGCGAAAAAAAACATTGTGTTCTGCGCTTGGGCGTCCCAGAAAAGGACGTATTGATTCTGTAACACGTTCAGGTCTGATAGGTTCCATCTGTCTTCCTCCTTTAAACCTTTTCAAAGGCATCCGTAGTTATTGTAATGATAATAATACCGTCTGAAGAACATTTTTCACTTTTCCCAAAAACGACTTAGACAGAAGCAAAATCAGCATTTTTCATTGATCGTCAGGGTCAACATCGTAATATAATTCAAAATCGCCGCCCACCTCTTTTGCCGGCATCATGGTTGCATAAATATCAAATTCTCCCCTCTTCGGAAATATACGGGGCAGCATAGAAGACTGTATCTCTCTGGCAATATTTAACTCTGCGCTGATTCTTTCACGCTCCGCTGTAATATCACTCAGATCAGAGAGATATTTATTAATCTCCCCCTCCATTTTTTTAATGGAAACGGTAAGCTTTTCTATCTCATCACCTGTCCTGATGTCCAGCTGTGATATTGCAGAGGCACCGCCTTCGCAATCCTTCTTATCCTGTACAAAACGGTCTGCCGCAGAGGACGGCCTATTGATCGGAGCTACCACAGTACGATTTACAGCAATGGTCGTCGTCAGAATCAAGATAGTGGTTATGACAAACAGAGCCAGTCCCATCTGTATCAGGAAGTTCTGCCTGTCCCGCATCACCTCATTCATGGAAAGATCCACATATACATTGGCAATCACATTACCATCGTTATCCATTATGGCTGCCGCTGCAGAGCAGAGCCATCCGTATTCCTCATAATTGGTGACATAAGCAGGGAAATCATAAATACCCTGCTGCATTAATTTCATATTACCGTCTTCTATAGGATCGCAGTGCCCGCTTGGAGTCGCTTTCTTTGTTGTATCCGCATCTATGATATAAACTGCTTTTTCTGTTTCTTCATCCATATAGCAAATATACATCCAGCGCACCCCGCTTTCCTCCCTGAATACGGAAAGGGTATGAAAAACCTTAAAATATGCTTCGGTGGCGGTCATCTCATTAAAAGAAGCATAATAATCCGCCCAGTCCTCTTCCGTAAACTCTTGAAATACAGGGGCAGCATCTCCTGCACAGTGAGTTCGGTATATCTCCATGACCCCGTCAGTCAGAGTTTTGACTGCCTCCGCGTCTAAAATCAGGGAAGCCGTCTTTGCGGTATTCATTGCAAGTGTCTTATAATGCCGATCCATGGTTGAGGAATACAGCGTATAACTGATCCCTGCCGTCGTTGCCGCAAAAACCGCAGCAGTCAGCAGGATTACGCAGATCATTTTTATTCTTAACGAAATCTTCATGGCAGTTCTCCCCATCTTTTTATTTATTTCAGGTAATTGCGAAACTCTACTCATATTCTTACAATCAGGGAATTAAATCCCTGATATTTCCTGTAAAAATAATAGTGAGCCTGTTTTTTAATTACATGCATTCCCATAGCGTCCATATCAACGTCATCCAGCCGCGAAGCCTTTCTCATTTCCAGGGAAAA
>WFLX010320557.1_pt1 | contig 26891 bp, 24 predicted proteins | sample 4967041 | NCBI WGS metagenome assembly WFLX01 (sample SAMN12857096, study PRJNA449069) | gut metagenome | isolation source: stool from male and female vole | host: Microtus ochrogaster | place: USA:Florida | collected 2017
ACATCTCCCAGGACTCCATATCCATGGAGCAACTATCTGGGTACGCAGGGATTTTTTTCACTGATTTCCAATACTGCGGGCGGTTACTCATTCTATAAGGATGCAAGGCTTCGTAGAATTACAAGGTATCGTTATAACAATGTTCCCATTGATATGGGCGGTCGTTATTTCTATATCAAGGATGGTGAAACGATCTGGAATCCCGGCTGGTCTCCGGTCAAGACAGAACTTGACGCTTATGAATGCCGGCATGGCATGGGCTATACCATTATTACGGGCAAAAAAAATGATTTAAAAGCGGAAGTTACCTTTTTTGTTCCTCAGAATTACGACGGAGAAGTACAGCAGGTAGTCCTAACCAACGAAGGCAGTTCTTCCAAGGAATTTTCACTCTTCTCCTTTGCTGAATGGTGTCTGTGGGATGCACAGGACGACTGCACGAACTTCCAGAGAAACTACAGTACAGGGCGCGTTGAAGTCGTCGGCTCTACGATTTATCACAAGACAGAATACAGAGACAGACGCGATCACTTTGCATTCTATACCGTTAATGATACCATTGACGGATATGATACCGACAGGGATGCTTTCATCGGTCTTTACAACGGATTCGACAATCCGGAAGCTGTTATGGCCGGAAAAGCAACGGATTCCTTTGCCGACGGATGGTCTCCCATCGCTTCCCATTACAAGAAGATTACACTTGCTCCGGGAGAATCCAAGACGCTTGTATATATCCTTGGTTATGTAGAAATGCCTGCTGACCAGAAATTTGAAGCAGACGGTAAGACGATCAACAAAGCAAAAGCGCTTAAAATGATCGAGCAGTACGACACGCCGGAAAAAGTTGCTGCCGGAATGGCAGAACTTAAGGCTGCATGGGACAAGCTCCTTGGCATCCTGAATGTCGAAACGCCGGATGACAAGGTCAACCGTATGGTCAATATCTGGAACCAGTATCAGTGTATGGTAACATTTAATCTTTCCCGATCCGCTTCCTACTTTGAGTCCGGCATCGGTCGCGGCATGGGCTTCCGTGATTCCAATCAGGACGTTCTTGGTTTCGTACACCAGATACCTGACAGGGCAAGGGAACGTATCATTGATATTGCTTCCACACAGTTCCCGGACGGCGGATGCTATCATCAGTATCAACCGCTGACTAAGAAAGGCAATGCCGATATCGGCGGCGACTTCTCGGATGATCCGTTGTGGCTGATCCTTTCCGTTTCCGCATACATTAAGGAAACCGGCGACTGGACGATCCTTGACGAGATGGTTCCATATGACAATGATATGTCGATTGCGCAGACTATGCTGGAGCATTTGAAGGTTTCCTTCTATCATATAGTGAATAATCTGGGTCCTCACGGACTTCCGCTTGCAATGCGTGCCGACTGGAATGACTGTATCAATCTTTCCTGCTATTCCGATACGCCGGGTGAAAGTTTCCAGACCTACACGAATCCAAAATTTGCCGCAGAAGGCGGTTATTCCAAGATTGCCGAGTCCGTTATGGTGGCTACGCTCTTTACCTATACAGGTCCTAACTATGTAGCAATCTTAAAACATCTTGGCAAGGACGATGAGGCTGCCAAAGCGCAGGCTGAGATCGACAAGATGAAGGCTAATATTATGGAATCCGCATTTGACGGCGATTGGTTCCTTCGTGCTTATGACGCGGAAGGCAAGAAGATGGGATCCAAGGAATGTGAAGAAGGCAAGATCTTCATTGAACCGCAGGGATTTGCGGTTATGTCCGAGATCGGCAAGGAGGAAGGCGCAGACATTAAGACACTCAATGCCATTGATAAGTACTTAAATACCGACTTTGGTCTTGTACTGAACAATCCTGCCTTTACAAAATATTATGTACAGTATGGCGAGATCTCAACATATCCGGGCGGCTATAAGGAAAACGCCGGCATCTTTACGCATAACAATGCATGGATCATCTGCGCGGAAGCTTATGCCGGACGCGGAGACAAAGCATTTGAATATTATTCCAAGATTGCTCCTGCATTTACTGAAGAAACGTCTGATATCCACAAGACGGAGCCGTATGTATATGGTCAGATGATTGGCGGAAAGGACGCTGGTTCCGATATCGGAAAGCCCGGCAACCACTTTGGTCAGGGCAAGAACTCCTGGCTGACCGGAACGGCAGCGTGGAACATGGTTGCGATCTCCCAGTATATTCTGGGTATCGCTGCAGACTTCGACGGCTTACGGATTGATCCTTCTATCCCGGCTGCATGGGACGGGCTCAGTGCAAAACGTGAATTCCGCGGCGCAACCTATGATATTAAGGTAACAAACCCGAACCATGTGTGCAAGGGCGTAAAAGCGGTAACGGTTGACGGCAATGCCATCGAAGGCAACGTCCTTCCTGCATTCGGCGACGGCAAAACGCATACCGTGGAAGTAACGATGGGCTGAATACAGACGATCACATAAGATTTTTGAATAGTTACTTAAGGGCAGAGCCGGTTTTATTGGTTCTGCCCTTATCTTACCATAATTGCGCACGCTTTTTGCGCATAATTCAAATTGCGAAGCAATTTGCAATAAGCGCTTGCGCTTATTTGACCATATCCGCAGTGCACCACTCGGGCTTCGCCCAGCGTAGTATAATATCCGCAGTGCACCACTCGGAAAACCTTCGGTTTTCCGAGCTCACGGGCTTCGCCCTATTCACTGCATCATTGCTGACGTGTATATTCTTCAAGACATATCTGCTTTTCATAGATGATCTGCGCATTTTCCACACCCACATACCTGAAATGCCATGGTTCATAACTGATTCCGGTAATGTCCTCTTTGCCCTGTGGGTAACGCAATATAAATCCGTATTTGTGTGCATTTTCTGCAAGCCACAGATAAACGTCCTCATTTTCACACCGTTCTTTATCTGCATTGATATCAACAGCGATACCCAGTTGATGCTCGCTTGTCCCCGGAACCGCAACCCATTCTTCTGCCATTCTTTCCGCCCTTGATCTGAAATAGCCCTCATTCATATAGGCTTGTACTTTTTCAAGAAATATTTCTTCCTGTTCTTCCGCTGACCGGTATCCTTCCCGCACGATCGGATATAACCCTTCCGCCCTCATATCATCAAACATTTCCTGTAATTGAGGATATATTCTGGAATCCACTTTTTCACCGTTGGATAATTCTGTCAGCTCTATCTCATAGTCATCCGGTATGTAATTATTACGATTCACCACAATCAGATTCCAGCCATTTTCTTCACTGGCAANCGGATGNGTATTGTTGCAAAAAGNAAAAAAGNAATCGCCNGAATCTATNATTCTGTAAAAAACTGNTATCCATAACAAAAGCATNAGCAGCATGACANCCGCAATTTTTATTTTATATTGATTTCNTTTTTTNCGCCGCTTCATAAATTTTCTCTTTANCCCTTTCTAAANCNTATACAAAAATTTCCTNCTATTATATATAACGAATCANCCGGGCAAAGATTTTCATGAATTNTATTAACTTTTGACNACNGTTNCCTTCCGGAACACCTTCCAAAATAAATGGGAGCCGGTTTCCCGGCNCCCTTGAGCTAAAATATTTATTACTTATTTTTCTTTTACCGGAATCCATACTTCCATGTAATACTCCGGATCCTGCATACCCTTTTTAAAATCCGCCGGATTGCTGTAATACTCAATGTTGTATCCCTCCGCAATCTCATAGCTGCTTGCCGGCAGCCATTCAGAAAATATCCTGCGGTTCACTTCCTGCAGCGGAAGCGGTATTGCACCGCGACACGGGAAAACCGCCCATACATGCGCTTTTATTTCGTGAACATCAAGATGCTTTCTTTCCGCCTGCTCCGTGTCCAGATCATCTGCGATCATATAGCGGAACGCTTTCCGCCCATCTCCTCGTCAAAGCACACGCTATACGTTCCCATCACAGGTCTTTCAGATGCCTGAATAACTGCCTCATCCCAGAACTTCGGGATCTCTTCATTTGCATTCTCATAAGAAAAATCCCTGGATATGCCCATTACCTTAAATGCCGGCTTTTCTTCGATTCTGTACTCCATCACACAGCCTCCTTCTAATGATAATTTGATATGCAGCGGAGCAAATAATTTTAACACCGCGCCGCCACGCCTTACATCAGTTGGAGTTATTCCGTGAAATCTTGTAAATGCCTTTGTAAAGCTATCCGGGGAATCATATCCGTACTTTATCGCAAGATCAATCACCTTTTCATCCGATGAAAGTAATTCCTCACCGGCAATGGACAATCTTCTCATGCGGACGTACTCTCCAACGGTATATCCGCACAGCATGGAAAANCCTTTTTGNAAGTAAAATGCGGATNNATTTACTTCCNTGGCAATCCTGCTTACCGTCAGATCTCCTGTAATATTCCCTTCGATATANTCAACAGCNTCTTCAATGATCTTCACCCAGTTCATCCGGTCACCTCCAACTTGACTATGGCTTTAGTATAGCGTTCTCATATGGAGGTTTCCCGACAATAACTGCTTTATTTTGTCAAGAGCCCTGCCGGACTTTAAAAATATCACTCCTTTACAAATACCCTCTTACTGGCACAGCTTCGCAACCACCTGATTGATCACCTTGCCGTCTGCCTTGCCTTTCAGCTCGCCCATAACGGTCTTCATGATCTGACCTTTATTCTTTGTAGCAAGCACATCTGCAAATTTATCCTTCAAAACTGCCTCTACCTCTGCTTCCGACATCATCTGCGGCGCATATTCCGAGATGACATTATAACGCGTCTGATATTCCTCCAGCAGTTCTTTCCGGTCTGCCGGACATCCGTCGATCTGCTCCTTGACCGTCTTCATTTCCTTTAAAATCACACGGTTTGTCAGTTCCTCCGGGATATCCTCCCTGCAGCCTTCATCGATCGCCGCTTTCTTTACCGCCGATACCAGAGAAGAAATTGCGTCCTTTCTTGCTTTGTCATGCGCCTTCATTGCCGCGATCATATCCTTTTGCAGTGTTTCCATTGTCATGGTTCTTTTCCTCCTTCATATTGATTACTCTCTTTTCCTGCCATTTGACAGCAGGGCATCCGTTTTCCTTATTTTATGATCCTATCTTTTCCAGACTTATTTTGATAGACATTTTATTTCAGCACTCCGCCCACATCCTGTATCCTGATCAATACATTACCATGCTCGTCCTGCTGATATTGGAAGAGATTGCTGTCCTCCAAACATTCGATGGGAACCTGCAGTTCGATCCCGCTCTCTAAGACGATCTTCTGTTTTTTCTTCAGCTTCCGTTCCGTCTTCTTACCGACCTCTACCGGCTTATCGGCGATCTGCAGCTCTTCCACTTTCTCACGGTAGACTTCCTTCGCTCTTTCATTATCGGCAAACAGTCTTTCCTCCATCTTGACCGGGCTGATCTCGCCCATTTCCACTGCCTCAGAAGCTGCTTCCTGGCGATATTCAAATACCTTCTTCGGCGCTTCCTCATGTTCCTTATAACATTCCTTGATCGTATCCAGAACCGCATTTTCAAAGACAGCGACCATCTCTTTTTCCGACTTCTTCAGTTCCAGCTGCAGGATACGCTCCGCCATGTAATTGACCATTTCACCGTCTATGTAACACTTGCTGTCCGACATCCAGACCTTTCTTTCATATAGGTTGATATAGAAATAATCATACTCCTTCTGCGTGTGGGACGGCAGAAGCCTGCCGCTCTGTTTCCAGATCACCTGTCCGTCCTCTGTCATATCGCAGGTGAATTTCGTCTGGTAATTCAGTTTAAAAAACGCGATGACCGGCTGCTCCTCCACCGTTGCCCATAAAAACAGACCGCTTCCCGCACCCAGACTGACCGCTTCCCCAAGAAGCGTGTGCATCTCATCCGTTACCACATCCACAAATGCCGCAAAATCCTCTTCCTTCTCCGGCAGAACCCTCGCCAGAAAGGAATCCTCCGAAAACCTTGCTTTCTTGGCAGCGACATTATCGTAATTATACGCATACAACTGTAAAATATACTGATAAATCTCTCCATCCGGGTCCAGCTGATATTCATTATAATCCACAAATTTCTTTGCCGCGTCGATGGAACTTAAAAAACATTTAGATAATTCAACCTTTGATGCGTTCATAGCTTTCCCTTCTTCCGTGTCATTTCTATTCTGTATCTTTAATTATTATATTTACCGGATTCTGCTACTATAGTTTACATAATATTGTATTTCATTGATGGTTCTTTTTTAGTAGGTTTACATAATATTTTCTCCCTTGCCCCGTCTGGTTTACATAATATTGTTTCTCTTTTCCTACTGCTCCCCAATCCTAAAATAAGTCAGGATCAGCTTACAGATTTCCGTCCCTTTATCATCCCTAATCATCACATCAAACAAAGATATCGTCCTGCCGTTGCGGATCACATTGGCTTCCGCTTCGATATATTCCGTATCCTTAGCGGGATTCAGATAATGGATCTCCGCCGATGAGGTTGTGACGATTCCTCCATAGCTCAAAGCGGCATGTCCGCCAACCGTATCCGCCAGCGTAAATAAACAGCCTCCGTGAACATAGTCCATTGGGTTATTACAGCTCGCATCCAAAACGACCCTGCCCTTCGCATGCCCTTCCCCCAGCTCTGTAATACGGATTCCCGTCTTTGCAATAAATCCCTGCTGCTTCTCATGAAGCCCATTTAATTCTTCACATGTCATACCGTTATCATCTCCCTAATCCAGAATATTATAATTCATTCCCCCTGCCGATTACAAGACCCAAAATGATACTCCCCGGCAAAATTGCGCGCCATGGGAATTCCATACCTTAATATTCATTGCAAATATCAAACAACTATTTTATAATTAAGTATATAGACTGGTATTGGAGAATAATACATATGACAGAAAACGACTTTCTTCATTTAAAACCCGGTACCGTTATATCCGATAGGTTTCACAAAAATACCTATTTTGTGATTTACGGTACAGATGAAATAGGTACTGCATACAGAGGAAACAAATATAGAGTATATGGCGCAAAACAGATTGATTGCGATGCAAATTTTATAAGAATAAGCCTTAGTAATTATCAGTTTTGGGAAATCGAAGGAAAAATAACAAATTAAAAAATAAAGGAGAAAAACATGGACAACAATCAGATGGGAATGGAGGCTTCCGCTCAGACGATGCCTCAAAAAAAAGGCAAAGGTGTAAAGGTTGTATTTATTATTCTTGGAATCGTTCTGGCTGTGCTTCTGCTGGGCGTCGGGGGATTCTTTGCGTGGGGAGCAAGGGAAACCCAAAACCTTGAAGCCGGTGAAGCGCTCATCATGGCATTTATGAAGGATTATGACCGTCTGCGGCTGGAGGAGGCTTATGAGCTTTTCCATCCTGATGTCCGTGAGGAGACGATAGAGGACCAATTGGATAAATATAACTTATCGGATCTGGAGGAATTGGAAGATTATCTAGACATGTATTTTGGCGGTCTGGAGCTGGAATATGAAATCAATAAATCCACAAGGCTGTCAAAGGAGGAGCTGGAAGACGCTCTTTCGGAGGTTTACAGCACGTTCAGGGTCCGGCTGGATATTTCCCAAGCCTATGCTTATCAGGTGACGGCAACCTTTTCCGGAAAAAACGGAACATTGAAGGTTGTTGACCAGTATATTGTGGCAAAAGAAGACGGTGAATGGTATATTATTGCAGTATTCACAAAGAAGGTCGTGAAAAACGATGTCACTTTTACATTGGCCGCGGATGAGGATGAAGTCCTCGATACCTTGGAGGCATTTATCGAAGCTTACAGACGTCTGGATATGGATTCGGCATACCGGTTCTATCATCCAAATGTCAAAGACGCGGTTACGGAAATGATTTTGAACAATTTTTCCCTGAACAGTCTGGATGAATATGCAGATTTTTTGAATGAATATTATGGCGGGTATTCAATTGAATATGAGCTCCTTCAGTCAAAGGATCTGTCAGACAGCGAATGTGAAAATTTTATTTCGCAGGTAGAGGAATACTATAGCGTGCAGTTTGATTCCGATTTTTCGGATGTCTGGGCATGTCAAATTCAGGAAACCATTTCCGGAGATAACGGAACGGCGGTTATCATCGAGACATTGTTTTTTGGAAAACAGGANGGAACNTGGNATANCCTTGACATTAGCACGGATGAACATNTNTCNTCTGANGNANANATTNCGGATCAGGGAAGTTCCGTNANGNNGATATGATGCNTCTGAGGGATTTGATTNCGGGGAAGAGGCTTTGGAGNAATTTATCCGTGAATATGGTAATATGAATATCGAAGCGTCATATGAGGCTGTGCACCCTGCGCTTCGGGAAGCTTTCCTACAGGTTTTTCTGGCAAACAAAAATGCAAGCAGCGTAGAAGAATATGAAGCCGCTATGACTAACTCTTACGGCAGCTTTACATTTACCTATGAAATTTCGGAACAATACACATTATCAGGTGAAGAACTGGAAGCTTTCCTTGCCCATATTTATGAAGCATATGGCGTACAACTGGATATTTCCGTATGTAATTTATACGCAATCGTGGAAACCTATGAAACAGGCAATGATACTGAGAATCTGACCGAGGTGATCGCAGTTGGAAAAGACGGGAACAAGTGGTTCGTTGTTGAGGCGCTCACCATTGGATAAGATATTTCTTTCCGGAAAAATCATTTGACAATCGGGAAACAGTGTGATAATCTATTATTCGGACATAATGTCCATGTGCGCGTAGCTCAGCTGGATAGAGCGTCTGGCTACGGACCAGAAGGTCGTGGGTTCGAATCCTGTCGCGCACGCGAAAAAGCCTGACTTTACAGTCAGGTTTTTTATTGTCTTCATTTATTTTGAATTATCTTGATTTCTCTATGGTCAAAGGCGGGCATATCTGATATAATGTTTATCAGAAGGTATTTTTCAATTCACACATTGCAGGATGGTGTGCAATATACTAATTCAATCAGCAAAAATGAAAGGTGGGTAACAGCGAATGGCAGAAAATGCGTACTATGACCAGATCATGTCACTAAAAGGTCTCTCCGGTTTTAAGGATGTTATCGAACGCTGGGAGCGTTTTAGCGAGAATATCACCCGTTATCAGGCAAAGCAGTCTTTGGTTCTTCCTGATCTTGTCTGGGTTTCAGATAACGGTATTGATAAGACGGGATTGCTTTCACTTCTTACGAATTATCTGGACGAAGCAGAAAATATGGTGGAATTTTACGGCAATGTCAAATATTTTGAATACTATCTCGAATATGTTCCGGATAAGAACAATTTCCATGAGATCCAGAAGCTTGCAGAGAAGATCCGTGATGCAGCGGGCTTCAGAAGTGAATACAAAGGTCTTTTGTCTATAGAATTGGGGGAATGGGTCGGTCATTTCCATGAAGAGAATTTTATCAACCTGTTAAAATTCCTGGCTACCATGGATAATGATATCATGTTCATCNTCAATATCCANAACTANGATCCCGAAGCGGTNGANCAGCTGATGAAGATNCTGGTTCTTTTCTTCCGGATCGAAGTCATTGANATGTCCCTTCCGGATTCNGAAGAACTCGGCGCCTACATAAAGAATGANATTCAGGAATACGGCTTAAATCTTGATCCGGAAGCNGAAGCNATGGTNATCGCAACGGTAAANAAGCTTCGTGAGGATCANTATTTTGCNGGCTACCAGATGTTAGACCGTCTGGCTGCNGATATTGTTTATTCTGTATATACTTCCACTCCTCCCTATGACGGGATCGTTACCAANGGAATGATNAGNGCATTCGCTCCTGACGGTATGTATGTATCAGAACTGATTCAGAATAATACGCGCGTATTTACCGCACAATACAACATTCAGTAAGGAGGATATNANCAATGAGCAGCAGTAATCAGATTAAAAATACACGTTATAAAAGCAACACCGGNCAGACCAGATGGGCAAGCGTGGAGGANATGCAGCGTTCCGCNACCAANGTCGATCTTTCCGCNCCGGTATATCCTACAGGCGGTATTCCNGTTATGTNAGACGGACATACCGCATATCTGGACGGACGCNACACCCATACNNTGATNTTCGGTGCTACCGGTTCNAAAAAGACCCGTCTGTTCTNNATGCCGACCATCNATATGTTTATCCGTGCCGGTGAATCCTTCGTTGTTACCGACCCGAAGGCTGAGTTATATGTACGTACTGCGGGATTTGCAAAGGAGCACGGATATAAGGTTGTTGTTCTGAACTTCCGAGACATCGGCTATGGCGATATGTGGGATCCTCTCGCGCTTCCCTATGAATATTACTACAGCGGCCGTCGTGATGAAGCCAACAACCTTGTTAATGACCTTGCGGCAACCTTGTCTGCGCCACAGAAGGAGAACTCCTCCGATCTGCTCTATCCGATGATGGCGGAGGGTCTTCTGACCGCTAACATGTATCTGTTATTTGAAGCGGCAGCCGCAGAGAATGCCGTGAACCTGCGAAGCCTGACAGCGCTTTGTTCCCAGTCCAGTCTGGAATCCTTAAAGACCCTGTCCGGCAAGATGAACAACCAGAATACCATCGGCATGCTGTTCAAGGGAACGCTTCTGGGCGAGAATGAAAAGACTGTTTCCTCTATCATGACAGTGCTCTATGGTATGGTCAACATCTTCAATATGAATAAGCGTCTGACCGATATGCTTTGTTCCAATACCTTTGATATCCGTATGTTTGGTCATGAAAAGACAGCCGTATATATTATCGTACCCGATGAAAAGACGACCTGCCACTTCCTGGTAACCATGTTTATCAAACAGGTATATGAAATCCTGATAGGTGAAGCACAGCGTCAGGCAAAACTTGCCCTGCCTATCCGTGTAAACTTTGTTTTGGATGAGTTCTGTAACATCCCGAAGATACCGGATATGCCGTCTATGATTTCTGCTGCCCGAAGCCGAAACATGAGATTCTATCTGGTAGCACAAAGTATTCATCAATTAAAAGGACGATATGGTGAAGATGCCGATACCATTAAGGGTAACTGCGATAACTGGATCTTCCTGACTTCCCGTGAACGCGATCTTTTGAATGAGATCAGCTTCCTGTGCGGGGAGATCGATGCCTGGGGACCGGGCGGCGCAGAGAAACGTAAATTGATTTCCGTTACGGAGTTGCAGCGGTTTAATAAAGAAAAGGGCGAATGTCTGATCCTGCATGGTCGTCAGTATCCTTTCATTACTTATATGGCAGATATTGACGAATACCCTGATTTTGCCAACTATCAGGTTATTCCCATCCCGCCGATTGAGATCCCGCATCCGAATACCTTTGACGTTGTTAAGTTTACAACCAAATTTGCATTTGCTCCGGAAGGCGTTCCATTCTCCAATCCTGACTAATCACATAAAAAGCGCTTGCATCATATTGCAGGCGCTTTTTTTACACAATCCGTACTCTTTCCCATAATAAAGGCTATAGGATACAGCCGCTACTCTTTTCTAATCGCTTTCGCTTTTAGCGTGTATGCGGAAATCAGCCGCGTAATCGTCCGAAACGACTTAAAATCCTTATCCTTCCATTCCCGCTTTCCGGTACAGTCAACATACGCAATCATTCCCGTCGGCTCGCCAAATTCCAGCATATCGCAGTACATCAGCGACTTGCAGCCTGCCGGCAGCAGGATATCCTTCTTACTGCTGTCAAACTTAGCCACCGTTCCCTCATCAATGATCCCCATTCCATCCTCGGTAAAATTCTCACGCATACGGCTCTGATAATCCAGAATGGTTTGTCCATCCAGTTGGGAATTCGGCACAACGCCTCTTGCCGTCCACTGATAAACCACATGAAGATCTTCCCCGTTTCTTTGCATCACCGTAATGCGCGACAGCGACTTTCTCTCTCCCACCAGTGCAAGCACCGTGTTAATAGCACGGTCAATATCCTTTGCTTTCTCCAAAAGTTCAAAAATCAATTCGCTTAGGCGTTTTTCTTTTCCTGCGGTTTCCTTCCGAAGATTGCGGTCGGCAACATAAGAGATCCTAAGTCCTCTGTTATGATAAGAGATCTCTTTGGCAATCTGCACACCTACCTTATCAGCAGTGAGCAGCTCAAACAGCGCATCATCCGCCGTCTGCAAAAGGTCATCATACCCCACACTGGGATCCTGCGATATGACTGCCCCGATGCAGCTGTCGATCCTGAGATCCTCACCCACATAGATATCACTGATTGCCCTGCACAGCTTATCGCACATACTGACAACCGCGCCTTTCCCGACATTCTTCAGGAAAATCAAAAATTCGTCACCACCCAGACGTGCCACAACATCTGATTTATTGATATTCTCTATAATGATATCTGCTACCTGAACAAGAACATTATCACCAAAAATATGTCCGTAAGCATCATTCACTTTCCGAAAATCTTTAATATCCAGAATCAACAAAGCATACGGAACCGCTACAGAAGAATTGGCTTTAAATTCTTCAATCAGCTTTCTCGCTGTCTTTCTGGAATTTAATCCAGTCAATTCATCCTTCTCATCAACAAAATCCGTTTTTTCTCCCCAATTCTCCTTTCGCGGAACCGGACGGAGAGTGCCGATCACTCTGACCGGACGGTCTTTTTCGTCCTTCTGCAGCGATGCATGTACACGCATTTTGGTATATTCTCCTGCGCGCTGTTCCTCCCGGCGCACCCTAATATCAAACGGATGGTCAATATGCTCCCGGCACAGATCATAAAAATAAACAAGATCATCAGGATAGATCAGCTTATCCCTTCCTACATTCACAAGAAATTTTTCAAATATCCTGGGTTTATTGATAATCTTTCCATTTTCTTCCGTATGCTTATAATAAGTAAACACATCTTCATCAATCAGATAATCAAAGATGAGCTCATCACTGCTGGATATTGCCCGAAGATACAAGCTTTTCATCTCATCCAGCTCCGTTGCCATCTGCTTCTGTTTTGTAATATCAAAATAGACACCCAGATAATAAAAGCAGCTCCCGGAATCACTTTTCTCTTCGTCAATATAAATGGCAGTCAGCTTGATCCATAAGGTCTTTTCCGTTTCCTTATGCACCGCCTTATATTCAAATGAAAAATCCTCATGCGCCTGCGCCCGCTGTTTGATATAAGCTTCATACATCTTGCGGTCTGNNTCNNCAAAANGNGTAAATGCGCCCTTCGGGTAATCTGACNNCTCCGTNCCAAACATAGCATANTAATACGGATTNGCCTCTANANTANCAATCNNCTCCCNAACTCTGGCTTTCATGATCCCTACCGGGATATTTTGAAACAATACTTCTCTTTCGTTCATGTCTCTCCCCAGATCTTTTTATTCAGCTCTACATCCTTCATCGCAATCAGATCAAGCAGTTCTTTGGCTTTCTGCTGCTCCATCACAGCTCTTTCCTCATCCTTGATCAGCATCTCCAGACTTCCTGAGATTGTATCAATATTATTCTTAAACTCTTCCACCATCTCCGCAGTCCGCACCTGGGCCACCTTGATGATCTCCTCTTTATATGCCACAAACTGTGCAACCGTCTGGGCTTCAAATGCCCTCTCCAGATCTCTCTTATATGCTTTCTTGTCCATCGTATTAAAGATCAGAATTGCTTTCTGCTGGTTGATATAATCGTTCATCTTCAACGCGCCGATTTCGGATACCGGAATCTCAGTCTCTGAAATATTAGCGATCCTCTGGATCAGACCTTCGTCAATTCCCTTATATTCTTTGATCTTCTGAACAATAATATCTTTCAGCTCCTGTACCTGCTGCTCTAAGATCCTGCCGCGCACATATTTATAATGGTCATCAATATCCTGCAGATAACGGTTCAGTTCACCGATGATGACATTGTTCTTCGCTTCAAAGACCTCCGGCTTCAATGCGATCCACTGCATCTTATCCGCCTGTCTGCTGGCATGATTCTGCCGACGCTCGATCTCATGAACCAGATCCTTAATCTCCTGCACCTGCGTCTCCAGACTATCATCCGTGATACGGGCAACAAACTCTTCATGCGCCAGTNCAATATCTTCCNCCNTGCTTGTCTTCNTGATCTTGATATTCTTCTCGATCTGCTCCTTGGNCAGCTTCGCCNGNNTCTCGATTGCCTCATAATCCATCCGCACAANNTCAACCAATCCCTTAATGCCGTCATACAATCCCTTTGCTTTGACTGCCAGCGCATGCTTCTGTGCATACTTGACAATCTCCTGCTCGATAGCATACATGCCGGAATTGATAAATATCCTCTGGATCACGCCCTCCAGCGAATCATCGCACTTCTCCGCCTCCGCCTCGCAATCGGCAATCAGCTGCTTTGTCTCAAAATCAGCATTGGCAAGCTTATCATACTTGTAGAACAGACCGTTATCCGAAGAAAGCTTGATTTCCTTATCCGTAAACGGATCCCTGGTCGGCTCATTATTGATCTCTTTCTTATGATTGGCAAGCCAGATACGTTCATCCTCCAGATCGACATTGCCTTGTATCGCCTTGCTGATATATGCTGCCTTGGACGATACAAAGAACAGCCTCTCCTGTGAAAGATCGATCTCAACATCCTCCTCATTATAGATCTTGTCTTCTTCCTTTAAGGTAACAAGCACTTTCTTATTCCGCAGCAGCTTTAAATCCTTGCTGGACTTTGTATCCGCCTGATTGATAATGTGAAACGATCTGGCAAGGTCAATGGATACATTGCTCTCACCGCCTTTATTATCGCGGAACCCATTGATCAGACGATAAAGGATGGAGTTACCCGTCCCCTCCATTTTGGTCGGCTCATAAAGCACAATTAAAATGGAATTGGTCTGCTGCTGCAGCGCTTCCTTTAAGATCGTCAGATGCTCATTGGAATTGCTGTCGGTTCCCGGCGTATCAAAAAACGTAAAATTGATATTGCGGCAGATCGGAATCGGGAAGAATACCTCAATGATCCCCTTGATATACGGACTGCCATCCTCCTGTTCCTGATTCGGGATATCGTTTAGCTTCTTTAAAATATGACAGAGCTGGTCATGCTGTTTCAGACCGATATCAGCAACACTGGTCGTCTCTTTGATCAGGATATCACGGACGCTTTCTCCCTTCTTTCCCAGCCCTCTGAGTACCTCAAACTGCCCTAACGGCTCATTCCACATAACCTGGATCTGTTCCGGTTTTTCACCTGTTTTGGTATGTATCGTAAAGCTTACACCCGGAACCTCAGCATTTCTGACCTTGAACATCTTCGCCGTTTCGGAATTGATGCTCTCCGGCAGGATACGCTTGCCGACAATGGCATTGATAAATGTAGACTTGCCTGAGCTGTAAGTTCCCACCAGACAGAGATTGACATCATTATTATCCAGAATACGGCGCTTCTCCTCAAATAACTCCCGCCTTTTCTGGAACACTGCCTTGGTCTCATTCTCAAGCAGTTCCTTTTCAAAGGTTTCCAGCGTTTCTCCGCAGAATTCATTGATACATTCATATATTTCAGAAACATTTGGCAGCTCTATAAATTTCGTAATCTCAAAAATATTCTTTCCCTTTGTCTCATTATAGTCCGCAATCTTGTTCTGAAGATCTTCATAATCAATTTTAGTGCCTTTAAAGGTCAGATTGACATTATCTTTGGAAAACTGCTGCCAGATGTCATTGAAAAAATTTTCCCCCTGATTCTGCAGTAAAAATTCACCCCTTGACGGCGCATATTTTTCAAGCTTGTCGCAGTCTTCATACGGAATCTCAGCATAACCTCCCTTATACTTTCCAAAAAAGTGAATTTCCTTTTTGACCGGATGATACGCAATCATTAACTCTTTCATGCCAATAACCTCCAATAATAAATTTACCCACAAAGAAAAACCTGCAGGCTGAACCCCTACATTTTCACATACAAATATCATATAACAAAAGAGACTCTATCTATAATAAAATTATACATAGAGTGCTCCAAAAAAACAACCTTTACATGAAAATTTGACGAAAAAAATCAAATTACTTTTTGTAACTTTTTATGAATCTAATGCAACCGCCGTATGCAGCGCAATCTCCATCATCTGTGTAAATGACGTCTGACGTTCTTCCGCACTCAACGCTTCCTTTGTCAGAATATGATCGGAAATGGTAAAGATCCCCAGCGCATGTTTCCCGGCGCGCGCCGCATTCATATAAAGTGCGGCTGTCTCCATCTCTATGCAGAGTACTCCCATCTTCTGCCAATAATCATTGGCATCCTCCTGATCGTCATAAAACGTATCAGAAGAAAGGACATTGCCCACATGATAAGTAGCACCTATCTTCTCCGCCTCGGCGATCGCCTGCTTCAGCATCCCGTAATCAGCAATCGGTGCATAAGTTCCCGGCACCTGGAACTGTCTTACATAGTTGGAATTGGTCGAAGTTCCCATCGCCATGACGATATCACGCACCTTAACATCCATATGGATAGAACCCGCGGAACCAATCCGCATAATATTTTCCACGCCGTAAAAGTTATAAAGCTCATAACTGTAGATCCCGATGGAGGGCATCCCCATACCGCTTGCCATCACCGTTACGCGCGTTCCCTCATAGGTTCCCGTATAACCCTGAATCCCTCTGATATTATTGATTAGCTTTGCATCCGTCAGAAAATTCTCAGCAATAAATTTTGATCTTAGTGGATCTCCCGGCATCAGTATCGTCTTAGCAAGATCCTCCGGAGCCGCGGCAATATGCGGCGTTGGGTAATTAGCCATTGTTTCTTATCCTCCATTCCTTACAACAGTCTTTTCTCATATTCTACAATAGTTCCGTCCAATGCGTCAATAATATATTGATATGCCGCCGTTTCTGTCTCAAATTCCAGAATAAAACAGGTCATATCCTTCTGACTATATACTGCTGCAAGCGTATATTCCACATCGCTGCGGCTTAACTGCGCATGCGTCAATGCAGTAGAGCGCGCCTTTGCGGCTGTGATCCACGCCTCATCATATTCACCGGATTCTTCTCTGTCATTGATGCCTTCCATCCATAAGGGCACCACGCCTTTGGGAAGACCGGACCGCTTCATGAAGATCATGCTGTATTTACCTTCCCATGCACTGTCATCAGAAACTTTTGTTTCATCGTCCGAAACCGTATTGCCCGATACTGTATTTTCCGATACTGTATTAGCGGAAGCCGTATTGTCCGATACCGTTTCATCGGAAGCATCAGAACTCCGCCCCGTAACTGAGATATCCTCATCTCCCGCCCCCGTATCGGATGCATCCTGTGTATCATTGCCGGAAACATTGTCCGATACCGTTTCATTGCCGGGTATCTGACCGTCTGATCCGTCACTGCCGGAAGCTCCATTCCCATCTTCTTCGCTGTCTGATCCGCCGCTGCCGGAAGCTTCATTCCTATCTTCTTCGCCTTCTGCACTGCCACTGACAGTCTCGACGATTTCCCCATCGCCTCCCGGAACCGTAATATCTGTAGTAGGCTCAACCTCGGTCACCGGATAATCCACGGAACATGTCACGATCTCTCCCGTCAGAGCGTCCACATCATAAAGATAGATCACTCCTTCATAGAGATAAGACACTCCGTATACCATCCTCGCATTCCGCACACTGATATCCACATAAAGATCCCTGATTCCATCCATGTACCCTGTAAACTGCGATAATACAGCATCTACAGCAGCTTCCTGCCCGATGTAAGAGCTTTCACTTGCCACGCCCACCACCGTAACGGTCTGTACCTCAATATTCTGCGAGCTCAGCAGCAGGTTCAGCTCATTGATCGTCAGCTGCGATAACTCATCAAAGGTATAATACGGATTATTGTCTATGATCTTCTGGATCAGAAGCATGCGTCCCTGTGACATCTCATGATCCGATGCTGTCTGGGTTACGGCATTATCCACTTTCATTACAGTCTGGCTCAAAATTGCTGCCTCCAGTGAATACGACTGAAGCGTCTCATTAATATCCTCTACCAGCCTTGTCTCGATCTCACGGCTTACCTCTTCGTTTTTATTATCTATCGAAACAAGAATCGAATTGGAGCTGGCTCCCAAATATCCGTTTTTATACATAGATCCCAGGATGGCATTGACGGCAACATCCGTCGTGGATCCAGTCAGCTCCATTCCGTTCAATACGATATTCGCATCGGCGTTGACAGCCAAAACTGCTACTATCCTGTCCTGCGCATTGACATGCAGCTCAATACTGGGATTAACATCCAGACCGATAATCGTTTCAACACGCTTCTGCGCACGATCTCTACTCAGTCCGATCCCCATATTGACAAGCAGGAGCAATATAACTGCCGCCGCCACATAACTCTGCCAATAAGTTCTTCTTCTCCGCGGTCTGCTGTAAAAATCCATCGGGACGACGCTATCTTCCGATAAATGTTCTTCCGTACACCGTCTTAAGATCTCATTCTTGACATCCGGTACGGCATGTTCCAACGCTTCGCACAATTCCCATTCTATATCAAACTGATTCACGTTCATCCCACTCCTTTCTTCCTAATACTTAATATTCCAAACAACTTCATTTCTAATATCATTTTTAGATAATTACATTTCCTCATCTTCCAATATCTTCTGCAGCTTTCTGATCGCTCTGTGATACTTAGACAATACCGTTGCCAGCGGCATACCCAGCCACTCCGCTATCTCCCTGTGCTTCATACCGCCCACTGCGTGCAGTATCACAATCTGGCTTTCCTCCTCAGAGATCTTTGTCAATGCCGCGGATAAGACGATCCTGTCCTCACTTCTAAAATCCTGATTGCCCGACGCGATCTGTTCCCATTCATATTCCGGGATCTCCGTCATACGGCTCTGACCTCTGAGCTTCATCAGTGCAAGATTTCTGGCGATAGTAAAGATCCATGCCAACGGCTTTCCCTGTGCATGATAAGACTCTGCATTCAGGCATATCTTGACATATGTATCCTGAAGAACGTCCTCTGCATCCTGAGCGTTNTTCAGAATCGAAAGCNCANAGCCGTAAACCGCCGACTTTGTCAATTCATAAATCTCCCCTATCGCATCCGTATGTCCTCTGGCAATCCTGCGCAGATTCATCTCTAATAGTTCATTCTGGCTTTTGTCCTGGCCATCAGCGGCATCCGCCATACTATATAAAAACATCGTTCCTTCTTCCTTCTGTAATGATAATGCGTAAATTAATTAAAATATTGCAAAATTATTGCAAAAATATTAATCGTTATAAACAATCCTTGATCACCTGCACCGCCCGTTCCAAAGTGATCTTACTGGTATTGATACACAGATCATAATGACGCCCGTCACCCCATTGATGATCAGAATAATAATTATAATAGCTTGCGCGGTCCTTATCGCTGCGTACACACATATCCTCCGCCTGCTTCTTTCCGATCCCATGCTTGTTCATGGTACGTTCCACACGGTCAGACATATCTGCATGTATAAATATATTCAGAATATCCTTGTGATCATTCAAAACATAATCGGCACACCTTCCGATAAATATGCCCGATCCCTCCNCCGCAAGCCTGCGGATTGTGTCAAACTGCGCAAGATATAAATCAANCAGAANGGNTCTCTGATAAAAATGTCCGTAAGAGGATACCCCCATTGCCAGCGTATATAAAAAACTGCCGGTGGGCTTTTCGTCGTGACGTTCTAAAATCTCCTTGCTGTAACCACTCTTTTTGGCTGCCTCATCAAGAATTTCTTTATCATAAAACGGTATCTTCAATTCTTCCGACAGCCGCATACCGATTTCACGGCCTCCGCTTCCCAGTTCCCTTCCTATGGTAATGATCTGATGCTCTTTCATATCCCCACTCCTTTTCTGCTATTATATTTGAGATTAATATTATATCAAAAATGGCTGCCAAATGCAGCCATTTCAATAAATATTAATATTTATGATCATTTTACTTCTTTAAAATACCATGACCATCCTACACACTATATAACTTTATTATCCGACAACCTTCTTAACAGCCTCAATTACACGATCCGCCTGGAACGGCTTAACAATAAAGTCCTTTGCTCCGGACTGGATCGCCTCAATAACCATCGCCTGCTGTCCCATAGCGGAACACATAATAACCTTCGCGCCGGCATCAGAAGCCTTAATATCCTTCAACGCCTGAATACCATCCTTCTCCGGCATCGTAATATCCANCAATACAAGATCCGGCTNTAACTCGCCATNCTTGGCAACGNCAACTGCTCCATTCTCAGCCTNACCCGCAACCTCATAACCATTCTTTGTNAAAATATCTTTAATCATCATACGCATAAATGCCGCATCATCAACTANTAATACTTTAGCCATCTGAATAATACTCCTTACNTTATACTTATGNATTANGNTCTAAGTGCTTAATAACATTCTTAGTATAATACAAAAATTTCATTTTGTCCATTGCTTTTTTTTTTTCTTCTGTTAAAATCATTCTTATAGTACCAAAAGCGACATTTAAACAATAATCTTTAAGGAGATAAGCAATGAATTTAACTCTTAAAAACATTTTAGCAGTTCTTCCACAAAATGACAAGGATATCACAGAAATTACCAATATTTTTATTGAAGGAGATAAGATCGCCGCGATCGGCAGCGATGCGCCTGCAGGCTTTAAAGCCGAAAGAACCATTGACTGCACCGGTAAAATGGCAATTCCCGGTCTGGTCAACGCCCATACCCATTCCTATATGGCATTCATGCGCAATGTAGCAGACGATCTTTCCTTTATGGACTGGCTGTTCGGCAGGATCGATCCCATTGAGCAGAAAATGACAAATGAGGACACTTACTGGGGCGCCAGCCTTGCCATATTGGAAATGATGAAAAGCGGCACTACCTGTTTTAATGATATGCATCTGAATATCCATCAGACCTCCCGCGCCGTCAAAGAATCCGGTATGCGTGCGGTCATCAGCCGCGGTCTGGTGGGGAGCGGGGATGACGAAGCGGGCAGCAGCCGTCTTGCACAGGCCTATGAAGAGCGGGATGCCTTTCAGGACTGCGACCGCCTCACCTACTTCCTTGGGCCGCATGCGCCTTATACCTGCGATGAAGCATTTTTGAAGATCGTCGCTGCAGAAGCAAAGAAAAATCATATGGGCATCCATATGCATCTTTCCGAAAGCACAACAGAGATAGAAAACTGCAAAAAAGACTACGGATGTACTCCCATCGAGCTTGCCGAACGCTGCGGTCTGTTTGAATCTCCGTTTATCGCGGCGCACTGCGTACAGATTACGCCTTCCGATATGGATATCATGAAAAAATACGGTGTCAGCATCGTCACCAATCCTGCCAGCAACATGAAACTGGGCAATGGCTTTGCACCTGTTCCCGAGATGCTGGAAAAAGGAATCAATGTGTGCCTTGGCACGGATGGAGCTGCCAGCAACAACTCCCTGAATATGTTCCACGAAATGTCCCTGCTTGCGCTTATTCATAAGGGAACGCACCGCGCTTCCCAGTGCATCAGCTCTGCGGAAACCTTCCGTATCGCCACCATCAATGGTGCCAAAGCGCTTGGTCTGGACAGGGAAATCGGCTCGCTGGAAGCAGGAAAGAAGGCTGATATCGCCATTCTTGATCTCAATACTCCTTCCATGTGTCCAAACAACAATCCCATTGCTTCATTATCCTATTCCGCCAATGGCTCGGAAGTCGATACTCTCATCATCAATGGCGAACTGACCATGGAACACCGGAAAATATTGACCATGGACGAGGAACGCATCTTATTTGAAAATGAAAAAATCATGAAAAGGATAGGAATCCAATAATAAAATCCGGCGAAAAAATAACGCATTTTAGGTATCNTGTCCANTANNAAAATACAGANCTTCCAATGTCCNCANNNTNTGCTATGAGCATTGGAAGNTCTTNTCTTNTNAGCCACTTTCNGACCTTCTATAATCAAAATCTANTTTCTGATTTGCAGTGAAATTATGCTGCTTCACAGCGCAAACCCGGCACGGCAAGCACTTTCATCATCGATTTCTTAAACAGCGGATGAATTCAGATATGCTTCCTGCTCCGGTGTCAGGACATCGATCTTCTTTCCAAGAAACGCCAATTTACGCGCCGCCACATCAGCGTCAACTTCCTCCGGCACGTCGATCAGGCGCTCCTTCAGTTCTGATCCATGCTCCACCAGATATTTTGCCGACAGTGCCTGGATTGCAAAGCTCATATCCATAATCTCCGCCGGATGACCGTCGCCGCAGGCCAGATTGACCAGTCTGCCTTCTCCAAGTACGCATAAGGTATTTCCGTTATTTAACTGATATCCCATTATATTATTACGAAGCTCCCTGCTTTCTACCGCAATTTCCCGCAGCCTAGCCATATCGATCTCGCAGTCAAAATGACCTGCATTGCAGAGGATCGCGCCATCCTTCATCTCATAGAAATCTTCCTCGTCGATTACCTTATCGCAGCCTGTCACCGTCACAAAGAAATCACCATAAGCCGCCGCTTCCTTCATCGGCATCACGTCAAAGCCGTCCATGACCGCTTCGATTGCCTTCACCGGATCGATCTCCGTCACGATAACCCTTGCACCCAAGCNCTTTGCACGCATTGCANCGCCCTTGCCACNCCNGCCATNACCTGCCACTACAACAANCTTGCCGGNTACAATCAGATTAGTTGTCCGATTAATGCCGTCCCATACGGACTGTCCGGTACCATATCTGTTATCAAAGAAATGCTTACACTGCGCATTATTTACCTTTACCATAGGAAATTCCAGCTTCCCTTCACGGTTCATTGCCTCCAAGCGGATGATGCCTGTGGTCGTCTCCTCGCATCCGCCGATCACCCCGGGGATCAATTCCTGAAACCGGGTATGCATCATATGAACCAGATCGCCGCCGTCGTCAATGATGATATTGGGTCCGACTTTTAATACTGCCTGAATGTGCGACTCGTATTCTTCCGCGGTACAGGCATGCCATGCATGAACCTCCAGTCCCGCCTTTACCAGAGCCGCCGCCACATCATCCTGCGTGGATAACGGATTGGAGCCCGTTACATACATCTCTGCGCCGCCCGCTTTTAATACCTTACACAGATATGCCGTCTTTGCCTCCAGATGTACGGAAAGCGCAATCTTCTTCCCGGCAAATGGCTTTGTTTTTTCAAATTCCTCCTCCAAAGTCCTAAGAAGATCACAATGTTTTTTCACCCATTCAATCTTCATCTCTCCGCTGGGAGCAAGGTTTAAATCTCTGATTTCACTGTTATTCATACGCGGTTCTCCTTTTTCTTGATTTTAAATTTATTATTTATACATAATATTTTTATTTCTTTATNATATTTNANTTTTATCGTTTTTCTTATTTTTCGGCGAAGTGTACCTGCAGCCTTTTTCTTAAAATATACTAAATATTCCCTAATTTTTCAATAATGATTTTTACTGTAATTTGTCATATGGGTATGCAGGCTCAACTTCATAATGCACTTGGAAACCGCTAAGCTTTTTAAGAATTTCACCCGTATGATAGGCATTTCCTGAGGAAATCAGATTTCGCCCTTGGATCAGCGCCTTCTTTGCCTGAAGATAATTTACTTGCATGTTTTTTGCATATGCTTTGATTTCTTCTAAAGCAGGAGGAATACCGCCTATCACCAAATATACGCAATATATTGTCCGATCCGCTGACATAGGACTATAAGAAGTTACCACTTCCTCAAAATGCCCAAAACAAGATTGAAACATATTTTCTGGAAAAGTAATCATCTCACCCGTATCATCTGTCACTCTCTCTGCATCTATTAAATATTCATACGAATACTGCCTACCGACTGTAAATCTACCGTTTGGAGGTAGACGGAAACAAGTGCATACCTGACAAACCATTTCAATAATCATATGAGTGCTGCATCTCCCTTCAACGATTGACTAAGATCGCCGGGCGGATTCCTGTTCCGATGTTCTCCCCATGCGCCATTATGCCGCTGATGGATACGCCATCCATAGAACCGGTACGCAACGTAAATTCTTCTTTTTCTTCATAACGCAGATACCACCATGCGTCTCCCGTTAGATTTCCATACGCCCCCATACACCGGGCATACGGCGTACAGGCAGTTCTAACGTCATCTATCGTATAATCCGGCTGCATCAGCAGATATCTGTTTAACTGTTCCGTATCCAGTAAAAACACCTTCCCAAGAGGTGCTGCCTGTATCATATCAGCCTTATCATTCAATGCCGTCTCCAGGAAATATCCGTTCAGCCACTGGCAGAGATCCGATTCCGACCATGCCGCCTCTTCGTTCGTATTATGATAATATCTGCAGTCAATCACCTGATCAGACAATAATAAGATCTGATCGTCCGTTTCATCCAGAATACGCCAGATTAACGGCTCATAAGTAAAATATCTGTATTCTTCCCCTGATTTCCATGTGTCATGACCTTCCGCACCGTCTATTGCATGATAAGTCACCTGATCATAGGCAACACGGCGATATCTTACCCCGTCTGCCCATGCATCGCCGTTTTCGTCATAATACGCATGCACGATCTCCTCTGTCAGAGCCCGTCCCGTCACCTCTGACTGCGGATACTCGCCTAAAATCACATATCCCTTCCGCCATGTTCCCAGCCAGTCCGGTTCACCATCGTCGGCCTGTCCAATAGGCAGGCTTATCCCCGCATTTGATACTATCGCCNCAATAACCAATCCTNAAGTGATGATTCCAACCACANCCNCAGCGATATTCATCCGGCGAGATTCCCTTTTATCTATGTNTCNCTGCTCTTNCTTCCGTTCCGGCTGTCTCATGCCATATATTCCTTAATTACCTTCAATCAATTTACAATNTTATATTCATACACGCAAGTTTCCAAAACAAAAGAGGCTTCCTTCGCGGAACCCTCCTTATTTACGAAAAATTAACACTGTCCACCGTTAATAGCGCCGCTGATTTCACTGTTTGTTTTTGTATCTTTCCCTGCGCCTCATCCTTCGACTTACACTTAATCGCCTGTGAAATATCACTGGTAAAATAAAATCCCCGCATAAATTTCTCAGCCATATACTCTCCGGATTTTGTATCCCTGACGACAAACCGCTCAGCCATATAAACCCAACCCTTTCTCAGACACTGCCGTTTCAAGGTCTGTACTCTGCATCAGCACAAATGCACCAAAAAAACCATTCATACAATATAGTATATCACAAGTTGCCTGAATTTGTCACCTATTATTCCATTTTTAATTATTTTTTATCAATATCCTCTGAATACTTTTTTTCTTTTATAATCCTTTGAAATTCTCCCGACTGATAGATCGTATCCAGCATTTCTTCCGATAATTCAATGAAAGCGCCCCCATAGGCATTGAGGGCGATACCCTGTATTTTACTGTCCGGTGAGCAGACCATATCAATACAGTCCACAAATCTCAGTGCCGCAACCCGCAGAGCTTCATTATGATCTCCGACATTCTCCGGAATTGAGGTATTCTCCGGGTTTCCCAGCTTGCTCCAGTCCCCCAGCATCAACTGAAATTTATCCGTAAATACAAGCATGTCTCTCCTGCCCGACTGAGCAACTCTGCTGAGCACAGCATCCCCATCTTTTCCCCTGAGCACAGCCACCAGAACATTGGTCATCAGCAGCTCCGGTCACCGGGTTCCAAAAGATACACCGCATCGCCATTTTTGATCGTCCCGCGCATCATGCCCACCGTAACGATTCCATCATTGCCCTGTGCGGGGAATGCTTCCTCGATCAACATCACAAATCGTCTGTTCTCGTCGTTTGTGTAAGATTGCTCCTTAATATTTACCTTATCCTCAATCCTGTTATATTCAACAGTCTCTGCAGCTTTTTCCGGCTCCGTCTCCTTCTTTTTACCAAAATGAAATAAACCCATGAATCCTTTTCTCCTCTTTCCGGATCGCTGATAACTTTATTTATTACATATATAGATTATACATATAGACTTTCAAAAACACTCATCATATCCTCTGCCTGATCGGATGACATTTTTGCCGACAGCAGAGCGCTGACTCCTATCCTGATCCCCGGACCTTTTTCCTGCAGGAATTTCTCATCTANCTTTTCATCTTCAAATGTTAAACCGGTAAACTGATGAAANGCAGCATAAAAATNCAAAATCTGCTTATCCNCAATCCCCTTCTGCGNGGCTCTTTCTTCCAAAAGCGCNTTATAAGACGTCTTCCTATCCGANTNCTGNNTTCCAANCAGTTCATTANCGATACGAACGATTTCNGTCGAATTNACCGGTTTGGGAAGAACCTCCTTTGCGCCGATCTCTAATGCTTCTTTAATATGCAAAGCGTCTCCGGCTGATGTACAGATCACCACATTAGCTGCCGGATCGACAGCCAGCATGGCGCGCAGGCATTCTAATCCGTCCATCTCGTCCATCATAATATCGCATAATACCAGATCCGGCTTCAATGTCTTAAATGCTTCAAGTCCCTCTCTGCCGTTAGACGCTTCTCCGCAAACATGATATCCTTCATCTACTAATATTTTTTTAATCAAATTACGCGCCAACTTGGAATCATCAATCACTAATACGTTTAACATAGCTTTCTCCATAAAGTGAAACTTAACTTAAAGTACAAAAAAGAATCCGCGTTAGCCTAAAGCAAATGGGATTCATACAGATCCGTTTTTTATTATTAAGATGCGGGTAGCCGGACTTGAACCGGCACAGTATTGCTACTAATGGATTTTAAGTCCATCGCGTCTGCCTATTCCGCCATACCCGCAGACATTTTACAAATAAGTGGGGCCTATAGGGCTCGAACCTATGACCCTCTGCTTGTAAGGCAGATGCTCTCCCAGCTGAGCTAAGACCCCATATTATCCATATTTTATAGATCTGCGACAATTGAACCGTCAG